>Ga0308159_1001212_pt1 | contig 40559 bp, 43 predicted proteins | sample PhyCR1_FD_201040 | JGI IMG/M metagenome (GOLD analysis project Ga0308159, IMG submission 201040) | Phyllosphere microbial communities from UC Gill Tract Community Farm, Albany, California, United States - DLSLC.R1 | ecosystem: Host-associated > Plants > Phyllosphere > Unclassified | place: USA... | reverse complement strand
GAAAAATTAAAAGAATTTGAAGCTTTTGAACCTGGAGAAGAACTTGTTGAGAATGAGTTTTTAGATAAAGGCGAGAAGATTTTTACCATGTAAATAAGTACTACGTTATAAGTGGTAAGTTATAAGTTCAGGACGTAAAACGTATAACTTAAGACCTAAAACAATAGAAAAAATGAACGAAATATTTGATTTTATAATTAACTCCCGTAAAGCTTTTATTCAGTTGATGGATGGCTTAACGATTGAGCAGTTGAATAAAATTCCCGAAGGTTACAACAACAATATCATCTGGAATTTCGGGCATGTGATAGTGAGTACGCAAACGCTTTGTTATGTCCGTACAGGAATTTTAGCTGATGCCAGCTCGGTAAAATTCAATGAGTTTTATAAAAAAGATACTCGTCCGACTTATACTGTAACAGCTGAAGAAGTTGCAGAATTAAAAGCTTTAGCACTTGATAGCATTGAAAAGATAAAAGAAGATTATGCAAATGGTGTATTTGCGAACATCACGCCTTTTTCAACATCAACTTATGGTGTGAAAATGAAAAGCATTGAAGAAGTGCTGATTACGACTATCGGTCATGATAATGTACATTACGGATATGCCTGGGCGCTGAAGAAAGGTATAGAAAGGGTTTAGGGTTTAGGGTTTAGGGTTTAGGGTTTAGGGTAACAACACCGAACCTGAGTAAAATAAACCGATTGAAGTGGAAATACTTTTTTTTACCAAAACTGTCATGCTGAGGCACGAAGCATCTGCAACCGATGAAACAGATTCTTAACTCCTCAGAATGACAGGAGTTAAAAAAGATTGAAATCCCCAACAATGTTGGGGAGGACTGAAATAACTAAAAAGCACAAAAAATTGCTTTACATATTTCGACTACGCTCAATGGCAAAAATGTTCGTGAGGATACGAACCACGGCAGTAAAACCTGCAAAAAACGAACTAATTAGAAAATAGAACCATAAAATAAATAACAAAAACGATGTCAAATTATTTTAACACATTACCTCTTAGAGAAAAATTAAACCAACTGGGTGTTTGCGATTTCATGGATAGCAACGAATTTTTAGATGGCGTTAGCGCTTTGAAAGGCAAAAAACTAGTGATTGTAGGTTGTGGCGCTCAAGGGTTAAATCAGGGTTTAAATTTAAGAGATAGTGGTTTAGATGTAAGTTACACGTTGCGCAAAGAAGCGATTGAAGGCAAAAGAGATTCATGGAAAAATGCAACTGAAAACAACTTCAAAGTTGGTACTTACGAAGAATTAATTCCTGGTGCTGATGTGGTAATTAACCTTACACCAGATAAACAACACACCGCGGTTGTAAATGCAATTATGCCTTTAATGAAAGATGGCGCTACATTATTGTACTCTCACGGTTTCAACATCGTGGAAGAAGGTATGCAAATCCGCAAAGATTTAACGGTTATTATGGTGGCTCCAAAATGCCCTGGAAGTGAAGTTAGAGCAGAATATGTTCGTGGTTTTGGTGTACCAACTTTAATTGCTGTGCATCCGGAGAACGACCCTCAAGGTAAAGGATTAGCACAAGCAAAAGCTTATGCTGTTGGTACAGGTGGTCATAGAGCTGGTGTTTTAAAATCATCTTTCGTTGCTGAGGTCAAATCTGATTTAATGGGCGAACAAACCATTCTTTGTGGTCTATTGCAAACAGGTTCCATCCTATCTTTCGATAAAATGGTTGAGAAAGGAATTGATGCTGGCTATGCATCAAAACTGGTTCAATATGGTGTTGAAGTAATTACGGAAGCGCTAAAGCAAGGAGGGATTACTGCAATGGTTGATAGATTAAGCAACATTGCTAAAATTAAAGCTTTCGAAATTTCGGAAGAATTAAAAGATATTATGCGCCCGTTATTCCAAAAACACCAAGATGATATTATGAGTGGCGAATTTAGCCGTATCATGATGGAAGATTGGGCTGCTGGCGATAAAAACTTATTGGCATGGAGAGCTGAGACTGGCGAAACTGCTTTCGAAAAAACTCCTGCTGGCGATGTTAAAATTGGCGAGCAAGAATATTTCGACAACTATTTATTAATGGTTGCTTTCGTTCGTGCTGGTGTTGAATTGGCTTTCGAAACGATGGTTCAGGCTGGAATTAAACCAGAATCTGCTTACTACGAGTCGCTACACGAAACACCGCTTATCGCAAACACTATTGCCCGTAAGAAATTGTTTGAAATGAACCGCGTAATTTCTGATACCGCTGAATATGGTTGTTATTTATTCGACCAGGCTTGTAAACCATTATTGGCTGATTTCATGAAAAAAGTGGATACTGATTTAGTTGGTAAAAACTTTAACGATGGTAGAGATGGCGCTGTTGATAACAGAAAATTAATAGATGTTAACGAAGCGATCCGTTCTCATGAAGTAGAACAAATTGGCGCTACTTTGCGTAAAGCAATGACTGCGATGAAAGCAATTAAAACTGCATAGAATAAAAAGAATGTCATCCCGAGCTTGTCGAAGGATTCTTTTTATTCTTTAAAGGGTCTTCGACGGGCTCAGACTGACAACATTAAATACAAAATAAAATGTCAAAAACATTAGTAGAAAAAATTTGGGATGCACACGTTGTAAAAAGTGAAGAAGGATTTCCTGATATTTTATACATTGATACACACTTAATACACGAGGTAACTTCTCCTCAGGCTTTTGATGGGTTGCGCAAAAGAGGTTTACCTGTTTTTCGTCCACAACAAACGGTGGCAACAGCCGACCATAACGTGCCAACGTTAAACCAATTACAGCCAATTAAAGAAGAGCTTTCTCGCTACCAAGTGGATATGCTGACCAAAAATTGTGCAGAATTTGGGATTGAACTTTATGGCTTAGGACACCCATTTCAAGGAATTGTTCACGTAATTGGCCCAGAGTTGGGTATTACCTTACCAGGAAAAACGATGGTTTGTGGCGATAGCCACACTTCTACCCATGGTGCTTTTGGAGCGATTGCTTTCGGTATCGGCACATCACAGGTTGAGCAGGTTTTCGCAACGCAATGTTTGTTGCAATCGAAACCTAAAACCATGAAAATTGAGGTTAATGGTGAACTTGGAAAAGGTGTTGGCGCAAAAGATATCATCCTATACATCATCGCTCAGATTTCTGCAGCTGGTGGAACTGGATATTTCATCGAATACGCTGGTTCGGCAATCGAGAGTTTAAGTATGGAAGCTCGGATGACAATTTGCAATATGAGTATCGAAATGGGGGCCAGAGGTGGCTTAATTGCTCCAGACCAAATTACTTTCGATTACATAAAAGGTAGAGAATTTGCGCCCGCAGGCGAAGAGTGGGATAAAGCTTTAGCCTATTGGAAAACTTTATACAGCGATGCTGATGCAAAATTCGACAGCGTTTTAACTTTCGATGCGGCAGATATTGCACCAATGATTACTTATGGAACCAACCCAGGAATGGGAATGGGTATCCAGGAAAACATCCCTGCAACAAATGCTCAACCAGAAAAAGAAAAACTTTCTTATCAAAAAGCATTGGACTACATGGGTTTTGATGATGATGCTTCATTAATTGGGAAACCAGTTGATTATGTTTTCATTGGAAGTTGCACCAACTCTCGTATTGAAGATTTGCGTGAAGTAGCTGATTTTGTAAAAGATAAGCGCAAAGCAGATAATGTTACGGTCTGGATTGTTCCAGGTTCGAAACAAGTAGAGCAGCAAGCTAAAAACGAAGGTTTGGATAAAATTTTCGAAGCGGCAGGTTTCCAGTTACGTGAGCCGGGTTGCAGCGCTTGTTTAGGCATGAACGAAGATAAAATTCCAGCTGGAAAATATTGTGTTTCTACATCGAACAGAAATTTTGAAGGCAGACAAGGGCAAAATGCTAGAACTTTATTGGCTAGTCCGTTAACGGCTGCTGCTGCTGCTGTTACAGGTGTGATTACGGATGTTAGGGAATTATTAACCCCCTAACCCAAAAAGTAGAAATGTCTAATTCGATAAGCATAAACGATAGAACAGAAGCCCCCTTTATAGGGTTGGGGGGTTTGGAAGAAATTCAAAACCAATTTAATGCAGTATCTGAGAAGTACGATAAGCAAAGGCGTTTTCTTATTCCTTGTTTTGATGATTTTTACGGGACCGCTTTAGCGCTGTCGGAAAATGTTCCAGCAGTTAAAAGCATTTTGGATGTTGGTGCAGGAACTGGATTGATGAGTGCGTTCTTTCATGAGAAGTATCCTGAGGCGAAAATAACTTTGGTTGATATCTCTAAAGAGATGCTTAAAAAAGCAGAGGAGCGTTTCGAGGGAAATGAAAACATTAGTTTTTTAAACGCCGATTTCTCTACTGTAGATTTACCAGAAAATCATTATGATTTAGTGGTTTCAGGACTCGCAATACACCATTTACCAAATGAATTGAAACAACAGTTGTTTGGCAAAATTACAAAAACGCTCAAACCTGGAGGTTGGTTTATCAACGCTGATCAGGTTTTAGGCGAAACTGAAGTGGCAGAAAAAGTTTTTACTGAAAACTGGAAAAATCATGTGGAGCAAAATCCGAACCTAACGGATGAGGAGAAACAAAGTGCGTTTGAGCGAATTAAGGTTGATATTATGGCGCCTTTAAAGCCGCAGTTAGAATGGCTTGAAAATGCAGGATTACAAAATGCGAATTGCTACTATCAATATTACAATTTTGTAGTATTTGCTGCAAATAAATAAAAAAATAAGTCGATAAAAGGGTTCTTGATCCTGTTATTCGCAACTTGATACTAATAAAATGAAAAAGTTCACAAAATTAACATCGGCAGTAGTGCCATTAAACATAGAGAACATTGATACCGACCAGATTATCCCTGCGAGGTTTTTAAAAGCAACAACTCGTGAGGGTTTTGGCGAAAACTTGTTCCGCGATTGGCGTTATGAAAACGATAATCAACCTAAAGCTGATTTTGTGTTAAACGATCCGACATATAGCGGCCAAGTTTTAGTGGCAGGAAAAAACTTTGGTTGCGGCAGTAGTCGTGAACACGCAGCTTGGGCTATTCAGGATGCAGGTTTCGATGCGGTAATCAGTAGCTTTTTTGCTGATATTTTCAAAGGCAATGCCCTGAACAATGGCTTATTGCCAATACAGGTAAGCGAAGATTTCTTAGCTCAAATTTTTAAAGCTGTAGATATCAATGCAAAATCTCCTTTAGAGGTTGATTTAGAAAACCAAACGGTTACGATTGTTGAAAGCGGTGTACAGGAATCTTTTGAGATTAACGCTTACAAAAAATCGTGCTTGATTAATGGCTATGATGATATCGATTTCATCCTGGCGCAAAAAGATTTGATTGAGGAATTTGAAACCCCCAACACCCTAAAAGGGGCTTAAAACCTATAGCTAACAAACACGTCATTGCGAGGCGCGAAGCAATCTTAAAGCAAGGGATCGAAGGTATAGCGTTAGTAGTAGGATTGCTTCGTACCTCGCAATGTCGACCGCCTAATAACCACGGTTAAAAAACGACAACACCCAACTTAGATTTACTAAGGTTTCTAAGATGGTAAAAAATAAATAGCATGAAAGAAAGTTTCGTCAGTATTCAGGATTTAAATCTAAAACACCAACAAAAATCGGTGTTAAAGGACTTGACTTGGACTATTAATCGTGGCGAAAACTGGGCATTAGGTGGCACGAGTGGAAGCGGAAAAACTTCGTTAGCTAAAATTATTTCAGCCTTACAAAATGCGGCTGGCGAGGTGAAAATTAATTTCAATAATGAAAGTCATTTACCAGCAGAGGTTTTATTTTTAGAAAGCTGGTATCAGTTTAAAAATCTAGAGGGCGTCGCAAACTTCTATTATCAGCAACGCTATACCAGTCAGCAAGCGAAAGACACCTTGACTGTTCATGCCGAACTGGTCAATTATGGTAAAGAAAAAGGAATTCATTTAGATAAAGTTGAACACATTTTAGAAGCGCTAAACTTTTCTTCATTTGCCAGTTCGCAATTGATTGAATTATCTAGCGGAGAACATAAAAAATTGCAGCTCGTTAAAGCTTTATGGCTAAAGCCGCAACTGTTAATTATCGACCAACCTTATACAGGCCTGGATGCCGCATCACGTAAAAACCTTAACCTTTTATTGGATGAAGTTTCAACGGATGGTGTTCAGTTGATTTTAATTTGTAATGATTCGGAGTTACCAAGTTCTATTCATCGCTTTGCGGAAATAATAAATGGTCAAATTTCAGTTTCTAATTCAAGAGCTATAACATCAGTTTCTGATGATCAACATTCAAAAGAAATTCCAGATTTCCTAAAAGAATCGCCTGTTTATTCTTCCGAGAATATTATTAAAATGGTTGACGTTAACATCAGTTATGGCGAAAAACAGGTTTTAAAAAACATCAATTGGGAAGTTAAAGCTGGCGAAAAATGGTTATTGCAAGGACATAATGGTTCTGGAAAATCAACTTTATTAAGCCTTGTAAATGGCGACCATCCACAATCTTACGCCAATGAACTTTACTTGTTTGGCAACCGACGTGGAAGTGGCGAGAGCATTTGGGACATTAAACAGCATATCGGTTTAATTTCACCTGAGTTTCATTGGTATTTTGATGCTTCGGCAACGGTTTGGCAAAGTATTGCTTCTGGTTTTTATGACACGGTTGGATTATTTCAACAGCTGCCTTACACTAAAGGCCAACAAGTTAATGAATTGGTAGAATATTTTGGTTTAACTGAAAATAAAAACGAGCTCTTAAGTTCGCTCCCATTGGGAAAACAACGATTGGTTTTATTGGCAAGAACCATAATAAAAAACCCAGAATTATTGATTCTGGATGAACCATGCCAAGGTTTAGACCAACAGCAAACGGTACATTTTAACCAATTGGTTGATGAGTTGTGCAGCAATGGAATGACCTTAATTTATGTTGGCCATTTTGAATCGCAGTTGCCAACCTGCATCGAGAAAAGAATATTATTAGAAAAAGGCGAGGTAAAATTCGTTGAAAGTTTAAATATAGAAATACTAAGCTAAAGCAGAATTGCCACAGAAACACAGAATACACGGAATCAATTTTTCCCAATTTCCGAGTCTCCGTGGCAAATGATTAGCTGAAAACAATAAAAGTCGAAAATGAAGAAGAACATTTTAGTAATACCTGGAGACGGTATTGGACCAGAAGTAACCACCTGGGGAAAAGCAGCATTAGAAAAAATTGCAGAAATTTTTGGCCATGAATTTGTGTTTGATGAAGCTTTAATGGGTCACGCGGCCATTGAGGTCACAGGCGAACCATTGCCAGACGAAACTTTAGAGAAAGCAAGAAAAAGCGATGCCATCCTCTTCGGTGCCATCGGCCATGCCAAATACGACAACGACCCAAGTTTAAAAGTTAGACCTGAGCAAGGTTTATTAAAAATCCGCAAGGAACTTGGTTTATTTGCAAACCTCCGCCCGATATTATTATTCGATGAACTTCTTCAGGCATCGAGTATTAAACCCGAAATATTAAAAGGAACGGATATTTTATTCTTCCGCGAATTAACAGGAGATGTTTATTTCGGCGAAAAAACACGTTCTGAAGATAGAAATACCGCTTCTGATTTAATGATTTACCACCGTTACGAAGTAGAGCGTATTGCACACAAAGCTTACCAAGCTGCTCAGCAACGTAGTAAAAAATTATGTTCGGTAGATAAAGCGAATGTTTTAGAAAGTTCTCGTTTATGGCGAGAAACCGTTCAGGAAATTGCAAAACAATATCCTGATGTAGAAACAGAGCACATGTTTATTGATAATGCAGCGATGCAGCTCATTAAAAACCCTAAGAAATTCGATGTGGTTTTAACTGCAAATTTATTTGGCGATATCCTAACTGATGAAGCCTCACAAATAGCAGGTTCAATGGGTATGCTGGCATCGGCATCTGTTGGAGAAAGCACTGGTTTCTTTGAGCCAATCCACGGTTCTGCGCATGATATCACGGGTAAAGACTTAGCTAATCCTTTAGCTTCGATCCTCTCGGCTGCGTTGATGCTAGAAATTGGTTTCGGACTAAAAGAAGAAGCCAAATTACTGGTTGATACCGTTGATGCGGTTTTGAAAGAAGGTTTCAGAACACATGACATTGCCGACCAAACCACTAACCGATTTAAAGTTTTAGGCACAGCCGAAATGGGCAAATTGGTATTGAAATTTTTATCCCAAAAAAAATCCACAATACAAGCATCATGATACACGATCCAAATAAAGTATATATTTTCGATACCACCTTACGCGATGGCGAACAGGTTCCAGGCTGCCAGTTAGACACCAACCAAAAAATTGAGATTGCCAAAGCACTTGAATTACTTGGCGTTGATGTAATTGAAGCTGGTTTCCCAATTTCAAGTCCTGGCGATTTTCAAAGTGTTGTCGAGTTATCAAAAGCGATTAAAAACCCAACCATTTGTGCTTTAACTAGAGCGATCAAAGGAGATATAGATGTTGCTGCAGAATCTTTGAAATATGCCAAATACCCACGTATCCACACCGGTATAGGCGCATCGGATATGCACATCCAATATAAATTTAACAGTACCCGCGAAAAGATTTTAGAAAGAGCAGTTGAGGCTGTAAAATATGCTAAAAAGTTTGTGGAAGATGTGGAATTTTATGCGGAAGACGCAGGAAGAGCAGACAATGCATTTTTGGCGCAAATGATTGAAGCCGTAATTGCAGCTGGTGCAACGGTTGTTAATATACCTGATACAAACGGTTATTGCCTGCCAGACCAATATGGCTCCAAAATTCTTTACTTAAAAGAGAACGTTAAAAACATAGATCAGGCCATTATTTCAGTACACTGTCATAATGATTTGGGCGTTGCCACAGCAAATAGCATTGCAGGCGTTCTAAGTGGTGCCCGTCAAATTGAATGTACCATTAACGGAATTGGCGAAAGAGCTGGAAACACAGCTCTGGAGGAAGTTTCGATGATTCTTAAAACACATGCTTTAGGTTTACATACAGGGATTAACAGTAAATATTTCACAGAAATCAGTGGAATGGTTAGTCGAATGATGCACATGCCAGTACAACCAAATAAAGCCATTGTTGGTAAAAATGCCTTTGCTCACAGCTCTGGTATCCACCAGGATGGGTTTTTGAAGCACCGTGAAAACTATGAAATAATTAATCCTGAAGATGTTGGTTTAAACAGTGCGGATATCATTTTAACTGCTCGTAGCGGTCGTCATGCTTTAAAACATCATTTAGAGCGTTTAGATTACGATATTGAAAAAATCAATATTGATGATGTTTACGAACGTTTCTTGGTTTTAGCTGATGAGAAAAAAGACATCACAGATGATGATTTACTTTTCTTGATGAGTGATGGCGAAATTGAATCATACAAGAACGGCTATAAATTAAACTTACTTCAGGTAGTTTGCGGCGACCAGGCTAAACCTACGGCTAATATTAAATTACAATACGAAGGTGTAGAGAAAGAAGCAAAAGCTGAAGGAAATGGCCCTGTTGATGCCACCATTAATGCAATTGTGAGTATTATCGACAAGGACATTACACTTAAAGAATTTACTATCCAGGCTATGCATGGCGGTAGCGATGATGTGAGTAAGGTAAATATGAAAGTGGATTACGAGGGTAAATCTTTTGTGGGATTTGGTTTCAGCACTGATATTGTAAAAGCATCGGCAAATGCTTATTTGGATGCAATTAATAAGTTTTTGTAAGAAAGGTTAAAGCAGAAAGATCAAAGCTGAAAGTAAAAACGGAATCGTAGTTGCGAGGTAAGAAGCAATCTTAAAGCGAAAGAAAATAATATTGAGTTGTACGATCGCTTCGTACCTCGCAATGACGGCCCAAACTCAAACCTGACAGCAGTGGGAATACTTTGTTTGACGCGACCTTAAAATATTCTGTCATGCTGAGGAACGAAGCATCTGCAACCGATGAAACAGATGCTTCGTTCCTCAGCATGACAGAAGCTAAAAAAGATTGCAGTCCTCCCCAAAAATGTTGGGGAGGACTGCAATACCGAAAAGCACTGAACATGCTTTTCAAAAAAAATAAGTGTGAGTCAAATCTTGATACTTGATTCTTACAACTTTATACTTAACAAATGAATGATACAATAAGAAATACTTTCGATTTTGAAAGCGCATTTAAAACCTTACAAGGTGTAGTGAAACGTACTCCTCTTGAATTTAATGCTGGATTATCGTTAAAATACAATGCAAATATCTACCTAAAACGGGAAGATTTACAAATTGTACGTTCCTATAAATTACGTGGTGCTTATAATAAAATAAGTGCTCTAAATGCAGATGCTTTAAAAAACGGAATTGTATGTGCCAGCGCTGGCAATCACGCTCAAGGCGTTGCTTATTCTTGCAAAAAGTTAGGCATTAAAGGTGTAATATTTATGCCCGAAATTACGCCTAAGCAAAAAATCAAACAAGTAAATATGTTTGGTGGCGACAATATTGAAATTGTTTTGGTGGGCGATACATTTGACGATTGTTTAAAGGAGGCTCTAGTTTATTGTGAAGAAAAATCTTCGACCTTTATCCCCCCTTTTGATGATGAAAAGGTAATTGAAGGACAAGCTACGGTTGCGATGGAAATTTTTCAGGATCTACCTGATTTAGATGCCATAATTGTACCTGTTGGCGGTGGTGGTTTAGCTTCTGGCGTGAGCGCTTATTTGCAAACCGTAAAACCTGAAGTTAAAATTTTCGGGGTAGAGCCAATGGGTGCGCCATCGTTAAGCGAAGCCCTTAAAAACGGTGGACCAATAACTGTTGAAAACATCGAACGTTTTGTGGATGGTGCGGCAGTAAAAAGAATGGGCTGGATCACTTACCAATATTGTAAGGAATTGCTCAGCTCGACTTATTTGATTCCTGAAGGCCAAATTTGTACTACTATTTTGAAGCTTTATAACGAAGACGCCATTGTTGTAGAACCTGCAGGGGCATTATCGGTAGCGGCACTAGAACAGGTAAAGGATCAAATTGCAGGAAAAAACATTGTTTGTGTAATTAGTGGTGGAAATAATGACATTGAGCGCATGCAGGAAATCAAAGAGAAATCTCTGCTTTTTGAAGGTTTGAAACATTATTTCATTGTTCGTTTCCCACAAAGACCAGGTGCTTTAAAATTATTTGTAAACGAGGTTTTAGGCCCGCATGATGATATTACCCGCTTCGAGTTTATTAAAAAAACGAATAAAGAAAATGGCCCAGCTTTGGTTGGTATTGAGTTAACTGATAAAGATGATTATGCCAGTTTATTGCAGCGCATGAAGGATTTTAAATTCGAGATTATAGAACTGAATCAGGATCAAACTTTGTTTGAGTATTTGGTATAAAGTTTAACCGAAAAGAACCCGAAGTTTTTCGCAGAGAAAGCAAATAACATTTTATAAAATTGTCATTCTGAGCCTGTCGAAGAACAACGTTTCGACAAGCTCAACTTGACAAAATCTCATAAGAAAATGAATTTCAAAGATCTAACAAACAAAACATTAATAACTGACAACGACATCGATTGGGATGATTTGGGTGCAGGCGTGAAACGTAAAGTAATGCCTTTTGACGATAACCTGATGCTGGTTAAAGTTGCCTTTGAAAAAGATGCAATTGGCACAATTCACAATCATCCGCATTTGCAGCTAAGTTATGTGGCGAAAGGGAGTTTTGAAGTTACCATGGGCGATAATAGGAAAATCCTTAATGAAGGAGATATTTTCTTTGCTCCAACGATGATATTTCACGGTGTAGTTTGCCTGGAGGCTGGAATACTGGTTGATATTTTTAATCCGCATCGTGAAGATTTCTTATAATATTGTTTACTGCTTAAACTTAGCTGTACTAAGATTTAAAATGATAAAAGAAATAATCTAATCAAAAGTCAGCTTTACATTTTTATACCCTAAACCCTCAATTATTGGCTTAAGCACATTTAATGCATTGGTTTTTGTTTGCGCCAAAATATCAGATTTTTTAACTTCGGCAGCAACATGTTTTTCTGCAGCCTTGTAAGCTTCATCAACTAATCCCGCTTCGCGGAAAAAAGCCATTTTGGTATCGTAAACTTTAGAGTTTTTGTGGTCAATTTTTACATAACAAATCTCTGGCTGTGGTAAATTTACTACAGCTGTATCCGCATCAATTTCAATATTATCTTTAGTTATTTTAGTAAGATCGATACAGCCAACAGCTTCTGCTTTTACAATAAGTAAAACGCTTGCTTCAGGCAAAAAATCTGTTTTGTTTTTATGTTCCAATACATCGCTAATTTGGTAGCGAACCAGCTCTAATTTACCAATAGCCTCGATTTTTTCTACCAAAAGCTGATGTTTACTTTCAACTGAAGTATTAATGCTAAACTTTTTCGAAATAAAAAAGTATCCCGCAACCAATAAAATTAACCAGGGCAAAACTCTAAAAATTACTCTCATTTTTAAAAGATATGAATTCAAATTTCAATGTTGTGTTCTATTTGATAAACAATTATTAATCCATAATGCGTGATTCAGAATTTTTGGCAGTTGTTTTGTAATACGCAAAGCAACACACACAAATAAACACTAATCAATATGAAAAAGCTAACTATTTTAATGCTTTGCATTGTCACACTAGGTTTGGCATCTTGCAAAAAGGACACGATTGTTCAAAACACACCGAACATTACACTGTATAAAACTATTCAGCCAAATCAGTGGACTTCGGGAAGTGATGCAAATGGCCTTTTTTACTATGTAGATATCACCGACAACAGAATCGAACAATATGAAGATGATGGTATAATTTTGTCATTTGCCCGTTTTAACGACGATGGTTATGATGCATTACCATTTACTTACGGAACCGACTCTTACAGCTACAGTTCTTTTCCAGGTAGAATAAGGGTATATCTTCAATTTAATAACAATAGAAACACTTTACCAGTTAGACCTACGGCTAGTATTGGTGCAAGAATTGTTTTGGTTGCCTCTTCTGCAGATTAAAAGACTTACATTAAAACTCTAAAAAACGACTAATGTTCAACTGAACGTGGTCGTTTTTTTTATGCTCGCCCCTATTCAATTGCAACGCCCGAACAGTAACACCGTTTCTTTCAAGCAACAGTTCATCATAAAAACCTTTGTAATAAACGTCTTTAACCTCAAAACGTCTGCTACTCCAATTGCTATTAATTTCTGCCCATTCCGGATAGAAAACAACTGATCCTGCAAAAGTTTTCAAACCCAGTTTTTCTGCGTCGCCGCGAGATAAAACCACTGCATTTCCTAAAATCTGGGCCGTATAAATATGTTTTGGTTGCTGATAAATTTCAGATGGTTTACCAGTTTGTAAAAGTTCACCATTCCGTAAAATAAGAAGCTGATCAGCAAGAAACAAACCATCAGCAGGATCGTGAGAGACCAAAATTACTGTAACTCCAGTTTCTGCAGCAACCCGCTTAATATCTGCACGTAATTGGTTCTTTAGTAACGCATCCACCTGACTAAAAGGTTCGTCAAGCAATAAAACTTTAGTATCGGCAACCATCGCTTTGGCAATTGCAACACGTTGTTGTTCTCCGCCACTCAGTTCAATTATCTTTTTATTTTGTAATGGAAGTATCCGTAAATGCTCCATAATGGCTAAGGTTTTATCAGCCTTGGTTTTTAAATCAGTATTGGATAGCTGTGAGGCAATATTATCGTAAACCTTAGCATAAATATTGAGCGAGAAATCCTGCGTAACCATTTTCATCTGCTTATGCCCAGGAATCAGTTGTTCATCTGGCCCCTTAACTCGCTCTTCCTCAAAAAATATTTCACCATCATCGGTTTTTAATAAACCATAAATAGATTTTAATAAAGTTGATTTACCGCTACCGCTTTCGCCAATAATCGCTACTACATCCCCCCGATTAATATCGAAAGTAATATTTTTAATTCCTCCAGCTTGCTCAGCCTGGTATTGTTTCGTTAAGTTTTTTACACTGATTATATTATCGCTCACGGAGTAAATATAAAGCTTAAAGCAGAAAGACTAAAGTCTAAATCGAAATTGTTGCTATACAAAAAATCCTGTTCCGCCTAACCGAAACAGGATTTAACTTATTTGTGTGTTGTTATATTTTAATTTAAGCCAAAGGTTACCCCGAAACTCATATTTTTCAATCCAGCTTGTTGTGTAGTCGTAAACATATCGTTGAAATAATATTTAGTAAACAACCCTAAGCCTCCGTAGCCAATTCTAACCGTACCACCATAACGTACCGATTGGAAATGGTAGCTATCGTACTGTTTTTCTTTGCCACGCTCATCGCTAACTTGTTTTATTTTACCGTTTAATAAGAAACCTACTTCAGGACCTAACACCACGTAGAATCTTTTACCTTTAGAACTCTGATTGGTGCGGAATTCGAAGTTTAAAGGAATATGCACATAACTGCTCGAGAAACGATTTTTAGAGAACTGAACAGGCTGTTCGGTGTAAACAAACTCACTTGAATTTTTGGCAATAGTAATATCTTTTCTAAGGCGAATTAATGTCCAATCGAAACCACCCGCTACATAAACCTTAAAATTAGAGTTAAAACGGTAACCGAATTGCAAAACATCGAAAGAGAATGTACTTGTTTTACCACCTTTGTAATCTAAAAATTCATTATTTGGAGATAAATTAAAACTTCCGTTATCAATTAATCTGGAGAAACCTAAATCAACTCGGGTAAAAGTAACTCCACCTACAAAACGACCTTTGCTTGTGGTCGTATCTTTCAAACCGAAGGCATAGATACCCCCACCATCTTTAGCAATTTCGACCCTTTTAACTCTTGCTTTTTCAGCAGTATCGAGTTGAGCCGACGCATTTTGAGTCATAACACCGATAAGCCCGCCTATCAAAAGTGTTTTAAATATTAAGTGTTTCATATTTGTGTGTGTTTATTTTATAAATTTTGAACGACTGATTATTAAATGATAGATTTAAACATCTGATCTTTAAATCTTAATCAATCCTGGTTATTTTTTCTTTTTGCCGAATTTAAACGGGCCAATATTTATTGATGAGAGAGAAGAATCATCATCATCCGTACGGAATTGGATAAACTTATCTTTCCTTTTATCAACTTTATTAACAATTAAGTTTACAACATCTCCAACATTTCTAATTCCTTTACTTTCCGCTTGATTGTTTTCACTGTCAACAACATCCGATTTAATAACTGAAGCTGTTGAAGCATAAACTGTTTCAGAATTAGCCTTAGAAACAGCAGCATCAATTTTTTCTTTAATATCCTGTTTTGGCTCTTCAACCTTCGCAATCATAATTTCCTGTTTTTGCATTTCAGGTGCGGTAACCACTTTCTGTTTTTCTACAGGCTTAACCTCTTTTTTTACCATGGTTTTAGCCAAAGTAGTAATTGGTTTAGCACTTACAATAGGCAAGATTTGTTCTACCTTTTCAACTGGCGTTACAATCGAAAACGCCGAATCCTGAGTTGGTTGTTTCGTTATAACTGGTGTTTCAACTTTCGGCGTAACATTATTAGCGTATTGCTTTGGCTTAACATCCTGTTGTTGGTAAATCAAAAAGCCAACTGTTGCAACAAGTAAAACCGCCGCTGCCGACAACCAGTAAATTGGAATAATCCTTTTTTTCTTTGGCTCAACTTCACTTTCAATACTGCTCCATAAATCTCTAGATGGCGTAATTTCGGCATCTTCAAAAGCATTTTTAAATAACTTATCAAAATCCTTATCCTGTATAGGTTGCATAACCAAATCCCTCCATTTTTATAATTTCTTCTTTTAATATTGCTCTCGCTCTCGATAATTGCGATTTGCTTGCTCCTTCCGAGATCCCCAAAGTTTCTCCTATCTCTTTGTGTGAGTAGCCTTCTATTACATACATATTGAAAACCATTCGGTAACCATCTGCCAATTTTTGTATCACTTTCATCAAATCCTGCATACCCAGTGTACCAAAATCAAACCCTGTCGAAGGTTGCTCATAAGCCTCATCAATTTCTACCACGTTCAGACTTCTTAAATTTTTACGGTAACTTTCAATTGCAGTATTTACCATTACTCTTCTAATCCAGCCCTCAAAAGATCCATCTCCACGGTATTCCTTAATCTTTTGGAAAATCTTGATGTATCCCATTTGCAATACATCCTCGGCCTCCATTCTGTCTTTTGCGTAGCGCATACAAACGGCCAACATTTTCGAGGCAGTTTGCTTATAAAGCAGCTCCTGCATCTTTCGGTCGCCAGCTTTGCAGCCTTCCATCAAATCGTTTATCGTATAGCTTCGCGTCAATTTCATTGTGTGTTTGTATATAGAAGATGGCAGATTACAAACATTGGTTGCATGAGGAGTAAGAAAAAGTTAAATAAAAGTTAAAATTCATTTTTACACACTGATTATCAGTAAGATAAATATTAAATAAACTTCAAGAAAGATATAGATTTTGGATTTGGAAAGCAATGGCAGGAGATTTTTTGAGGCGTTAGTCCCGCTATCCGTTCCAATCTTTTTTAACTTCTTCCATCCTGAGGCACGAAGCATCTGTTTCATCGGCTGCAGCTGCTTCGTGCCTCAGCATGACAGTATATTTAGGGTTGCTGCCAACAAAAAGTATTTCCACTGCTATCAGGTTTAGAAACTTCAGACTTTGCAGGTAACGAAACCAGCAAAGCGCAAAATTTAGCTAAAGCCGAAAAGTATATTTATAGTTCCGTGACTAAAGCCAACGGCAATGAATAGCTCGGATTTTAAAACGATTTACATTTTCTTGCCGTCTGCTTCAGCAAACGGTATTCTAATACAATTAATTTTTTCCATCCAGCAAGGCCCAGGCAGAAAATCTTCGTTAACCTTAAATCCAGCCTAACAAATTTTTGGGGATGCACCAATCAAGCAAAATCACAAACTTAAATACAAAAATTTTCAGCTGGCAATTTTGTTTCTTTTGTTGTCAAAAGAAAAAAGCCCGTCTGGCTAAGACAAAAATTTATTTCTTTGCCTTAAACAATCTAAAATCCTGTTTATAAGTCAAGAAAAACGAATGATTAAACTGCAGCTGTTTATCTGTATTATCCAGATCAATATGCGGTTCAAAGCGAACATCAAGATACAAATGCGGAATTAATTCTTTTTGGTAAGCATAACGCAACGAAACAATATTTCTGCCGCTTTGCTTTAAGCCGTTGGTGTATAAATTACTCGAAACCGATTCGTACAAAGGCATTCCTTTAATCGAAATAAAGTTATTTCCTTTCCAGTAAGAAGCCACCAGACTTCCCCATTTACTTTCAACTCCTGCATTTAACCACATGCCAAAACCGCCTTGAAAAGCACGACGTTTATCAGGAGATAAATCTTTGTAAACAGCAATATAATTATCGGTATAAACCTGTTTTATATTAGTATTTATCTCCTTGTGTAATTTCAAACCAGCTGCGCCGTTAAAAACCGTACTAATCGGAATCTCTTTTAAAATATCAATTTGTCCACCTTGGTGGAAAGCTAAAAACTGTGCAGGGAAACTAAACTTCCAGCCGTTGTTTTCTGCAATCGTGGTTTCTGTAGATAAACCACCGACAATTTCTTCTTTTGCAGCCTCGCCCTTATCAATCATTTTCTGCCAGGCAATCCAGGCATCTAAATTAAATTTCTTACGCTCCACTAATAACTGCGTGCCATATTCAATAGGGTTCGTTATTGTTCTCTCGAAATCGTAAAGAGGCTCAATATATTTATGTTGAATCCCTCCCTCTAAACTCCCAAAAATCAAGGTTAAATTACGCTTGTGGTATTTTAAGTTAAACAAAGGCTTAGCATCAGTAATTCCGTTTCTACCGAAATCTTTGCGGATAAAAGCACCAGCCGTTATCGCCAAATTAGGATGCGCATAATACACAATTTGGGGTTGTAACTGCGTTCCGTACAAAGTATAACCGTCATGGAAATCATTTGTGTATTCGTAATTACGAACGTAATTAAAGTTGTAGAAATTAAAATGGACTTCGTTAGTTAAACAGCTATCTGGACGGATTCTGTTTTCTAAAGCCGATTGATTAAACTGTGCCGAAGCAATATAAGTTGTGAAAAGAAAAGATATAAAGAGTAAGGTTTTTTTCAAACCTGTGGTTGTAAACATGAGCTTGGATTTTATCGCTCAAATTTAGGATAGTTTTTTGGTAAAGTATAAAGTAGCAGGTATCAAGTATTAAGAACCAGGTGCAAGTTGACGAAAAGCAAACAAAATTTCTCCTTGAAAAGGAAATTGCCTAAATTTTGTTATTAACAAATAAGATCAACTTATCCAGCTATAAATTAATTTAAACTTTGCCCATTTTCCATTTTTTTTACGGTAGAGAAAAGTTTCTCCGCTAGCACATCCTAACCCACACGATATTTCAGTATAAAATAAGCAATATTGATAATTCTTTATAAATATAGGGCTTGAAAAAATGTGAATATCTTTACCGACATACCTATAAAAATAATCCCATCCATTATATAATCTCAAATATTCCTTTTTAAGAATGCGGTTAAGAGAATCCTTACTTATACAATTCATCTGCGTACTAATTAAATTTCGCCAAGATTTTAATTCCGGTTCTTGAATTTGTTTTTTTATATAAGACAATTCTTTTGTATCAAAAAAACTAGTATCTGAATCTTCTAAGCCATGGCGATAAAATTGTGGTTCATTGATTAGCACGGATCTTTTGGATTTCAGCTTTTCTGCATAAATGTCGTTGATGAAAATTTTTGCTTGTTGTTGATATATTGAATCAGGATCAACTGAAATGGTTTTCGCTTCTACCCTGTTAATTTTTAAAATTAGACTTAACAAGGCAAAAAAGTATAGTTTTATCATCTTCTTTATTCTGAAGATGCTAAAACTAAGAACGTTCCACAAAATAAAATTTATTTCTTATTCTTTAACCGATAATTCTTATAAAGCTTCACCGCAATCATTATTGCCATTGCAATACCCATTATACCAATTAAGCCGTAAACCCAGTTAATGGCATTCTTTAAAATCACTACAAATACAATCGCAATCATAAAAATAGTAGCCAGCTCACGCCATAAACGCAATTGAAAACTTGTCATCTTGAATTGACCATTTTTAAGCTGTTTTACAATGTTTTGGCAAATGAAATGATAAATCAACAAACCTACTACAAAGCCAAGTTTAACATGCATCCAATCTGCCTGCAATAAACCTGGGCGCAAAGTAAGCATAGAAATGCCAGCCAAAACTGAAATAACCATTGCAGGTGTCGCAATAATTTTCCATAATGTAGTCTCCATTTTAGTAAACTGAGTTAGTAGGATACTTTTTTCGGGTTCTGGTTTTTCGTTGGCCTCCGTGTGGTAAATAAACAGACTTAAAATATAAAATAAACCCGCCATCCAACTAATTACAAATACGATGTGTACCGCAAGAAAGTAGTAATAATATGGCTGTAGGGTTTCTATCATGATTTGATTTTATTCAAAATATAGGTGCTTATCCAATTAGGTATATTCAAGAATTCAAGATTTAAAATTCCATTCTTTATATTCCCAATATAATTATGTTTGGAACCAGAATTATCCCAAAGATAAGTTTCATCAACTTCTTTTAACATATCTATAAGTAAATCCATTGTAAGAAAATAGCGTTTCTCAACCTTTTTACCATCAACAAAATGACCACCTTTATTTACCCTATCCTTTACCCGTTCTAGATTCATCACAGGTGTTTCTGTTCCAACAAAATATAAATAAACCTTATAATTATTCTGACGAGCAAATTCGATGAGTTCTAACTTAGATGGATGAGAAAAAACTGTTTCAAAAGAAAATGATTTTCTAGACTCAATTAATTTGTGGCGAATAAAATCAGCAACTATTGCAAAATGATAAGAGTTATACTCGATGTCATCCAATTCTCCTTTTACGATAACATTTTCTTTTACAACGAGATTCCAACTTTCGAATTTGAAACCTGCTTTTAAATATAATCCATTTGAAATGCTGAATTGCTCAAATTCGGTATGTGAACAGATAATATCAAACTCTGATAGATTTAAAAAATTATTTTTCTTAAAATCTGATTCAAGATTATCTGCATTTACAAAAAGCTTGGTTGAAAAATAAATTGGCTTAATTGAATTATAAAGTGTTGTTTTACCAGAACCATTTGGCCCAGCGAAAACTCTCAATTTAGGCTTGATAGCCATTATTAAAACAGTTTAATTCTTTTTTTACCTACTCTTTTTTTAGTGAAGTTCCCAGAAGAAATCTTTACGATTTCGCCGTTATTGAAAGTTCTATAAACCCCATCAGCTTTCACTTCAGTTCTACCTAAATCCATAGCATCAACTACGCGAAGAACCTCATCCATCGTTTTATTTATGGCGTTAATTACCTGTTTAATTGGCAATCTATCTTCGTCACGTAATGATTTGACTGTCATGGCTCGTAAATTATTTACGCTAATATAAGCAAAATGAGTTGAAATTAATACCTAAACTCCTTCACTACATCAATTGCATATTTCACGTTATCAAAAGGAATATCAGGCATAATACCGTGACCCAGATTGAAGATAAATCCCTCCGTTCCACGCATACGCTCAAACAGTTTATGAATTTGCGCTTTAATCACCGCTTGATCAGCATATAAAATATGTGGATCTAAATTTCCCTGAACAGCAATACCTTTTGGCAAAGCATTTTTTATGTTTAACAAATCGGCATTCCAATCTACAGAAATTACATCAGGTTTAGCTTCTGCCATTATTGGTGCAAAAACCGAACTTCCTTTACAAAAAGAAATTACAGGAATATCTTTTCTATTTAAGTTCGAGATAATTTCCTGGATATAACGGTGTGAAAATTCCTGATAATCGTTCCAAGACAATGCCAACGCCCAGCTATCAAAAATTTGAACAGCATTAACACCAGCAGCAATTTGAAGATTCAAATAATCGGCCGTTACTTTAGCAATTTTAGCTAAAAGCTTATGCGCCAATTCTGGTTGGTTATGTATAAAAAGCTTCGTTAATTTAAAATCCTTAGAAGAACCACCCTCAATTAAGTAACTCATTACCGTAAAAGGTGCACCAGCGAAGCCGATCAAAGGAATACGACCATTTAAACGCTGTTGAATCACTTTAATCGCATCAGCAACGTATTGTAGTTCATCTAAGCAATCAACATTTAAGTTTTCAATATCTTGTGCATTACGCACAGGATTTGCAAACTTCGGTCCAACGCCTTGAGTAAAGCTCAAATCGCCACCCATAGCCTCACCTGTTACTAAAATATCGCAGAATAAAATCGCTGCATCAATATCCAACAAATCAACAGGAAGCATCGTTACATCAGCAGCAATTTCTGGAGTTTTACACATCTCTAAAAAAGAGTATTTGTTTTTAATCTCCCAGTATTGTGGCATAAAACGACCAGCCTGACGCATCATCCAAACTGGTGGACGTTCTGTTTGTTTTGAAAATGCAGCGTCTAAAAATAAATTATTCTTCATGATTTGTATTTCAGGTATTAAGAACCAAAAAAAGTCTTAACAGCTTAATGCTTAAAAATTTTAATTGTGCAAAGGTATAAATAAAAAAAAAACGAAGTACCTTTTTATTCCTAAACTGGTGCTTCGTTATTCAAAATGACAATATTAGTATTATAATTTGCCTATTTCCTTTTCTATTTTCACAATAATATCTTTCGAACGTGATGATTCTGCAAGTTCCTTGGCCAACTTTGTATACGCTTCTGCCTTCTCTTTATCTTTTTTCCGCAAAGCGAGATTAGCCAGGTGTATTAATACATAAGCTTTCTCATTCTTTCCGCCAACAGGAAAACGACTTGCTAACTGAAAGTGATATTCAGCATTTTCATAATCCTCCTCTTTTAAGGCCAGGTTGCCGTGCATAAATTCGTAATAGCCTCTTCGGTTTTTCGATAGTCTTTCTGCATTCGGAACTTCCGCCAGCATTAACTTCGCCTTATCGAACTCATTATTTTTAAAATATTTTGAGGCCATTAAAACAGAACTATGCCTGAAATGACTCCAAATAATAAATAAAAATAAAAACCCCGTAACCGCCGCCAGCTGGTATTGATTGTAATAAACACAAACCAACGCAGCAAGCACAAAAACGGCCATCAACACATACCTACCGAGACTATTGTACATTAATGAATATCAGTAAATTTATAGCCTACACCACGAATCGAGTGGAAATAAACAGGGTTTTTCTGATCTGGCTCGAAATACTTACGGAACGTTAAAATGAAGTTATCAATCGTTCTGGTCGATGGATAAACATCATAATTCCAAACCGTTTCTAAAATCTGCTCACGAGAAACCGCATCGTTTTTACGCTCAATTAAAAGCTTCAACAACATCGTTTCTTTTTTCGTTAATGGCGTAATCGTACCATCGTCGTGTTTCAATTCGAAAGAGTTAAAATAGATCGTTTTATCGCCTATTTTGTAAGAGTTTAGCTCTTTTAAATCATCCGATTTTAAACTGCGTTTTACCAAAATACCAACACGAAGAATTAATTCCTCTAAGTTGAAAGGTTTAACTAAATAATCATCAGCACCTTTTTTCAAACCCAAAACACGATCTTCTGACGTGTTTTTAGCAGTTAAAAACATAATCGGAACTTCTGCATTCTCTAAACGGATTGTTTCACAAACTTGGAAACCATCCATTTCAGGCAACATTACATCTAAAATAATTAGATTAAAGCGTTCTTCTTTAAATATTTTAAGAGCGGTTTTGCCATCTTTAACGGCGTGAACTTTATAACCCTCAAGTTCCAGGTTTAATTTGATAGCATCTAACAAGTGATCCTCGTCTTCTACCAATAGAATTCTTAATTTTTGTGACATAATTGAGATTAACTAAATGTTACTTCAAAAATACTTCCTTGAGGCAAATTGTCTTTTACTGTAATATCTGCATCATGGTATTGTAAAACCTCTTTCACAATAAACAAGCCTAAACCTGTTCCCTTCGCTTTCCTGACATTCTCATTACCAACGCGGTAAAATTTATCAAATATCAACATTTTTTCGGCATCTGAAATCCCTGGGCCTTTATCTACTACACTCAACTGAATATGCCCTTCCACCTTATCTAAATAGACATTTATCTCATCGCACGGACTAGAATATTTAACAGCATTCTCAATTAAATTGGTAACTACTGACGATAAGGCAAATTTGTCACCCAATATCTGCAAATTTGGCTGAATATGCGCATTAATAAGCTGTTCGTTTCCACAGGAGTGCACCTGTAGCCTGTCTGTAATTTTATAAACCAACTCCGAAAAATTAAATTCCTCCTTTGGAAAGGTATACGAGCGGTTTTCAATTTTGGTTGCAAGCAACATATTTTCAACCAAATCATCCAAACGCTCAATATCTTTCAACGAGTTATTTAACAATGAAACCTGCCGGGCTTTATCTAAATCTCTTTTAACAATGGTTTGAATGGAAAGTTTGATGGCGGCCAATGGCGATTTCAACTCATGCGTGATAGACATTAGGAAATTTTGCTGTTGCTCCCTCAATTTATCCTCCCGTTTCAAGGATTGATGCAGGAAATATCCACCAATGCAAAGCAAAAACAGAAATACGGATCCTTCACCCATAATCATTGTCATGCGGCTTGGCTGTAAACGCACCACCAAAGTGCCCCAGGAAATGAGTTGGATTAATGCGTAAAGTAATAATGCGTAAAATATGATAATGGATTTCTTCATCTGTCTTTACCAGGATTGTTATGATTTAAGGATTTTAAGATTTTTCCCAGATAACTAAATTATTATTGGAAAGCAATTTTCTGTACATTTCGGTCCCGCTTTCGGTTGCAATCCTTTTGCGATTGTCACTGCTCCATTTTTGTCACTGAGAGGAGAGACGACCCGGCAATCTTTATAGTCAATAACATCAAAAAGTATTTTCACTTCAATCGGGTTTAGATAACTTTGATTTGTGCATCAAACTTACAACCATCCCCAACCCCTCCTTGAAAATAAGGAGCGGAGTCGCCCTCATAGTTTTGATCCTTCTTAAACCAACATGAGCCTATATTTCTTATATGTGTCTCATAAAGTTAAAAATTTACTTCTGTAGTGTAAATTCTACTTCTTAAACACTAGATCCAGGGCTTCAAAAATCGCTCTCTTCGCTTTCTCCAACTCAATTTTAGTATGTGCCGCTGAAACAAAACCCACTTCATATCCCGATGGACCTAGATAAATGCCACGGTTTAATAGTTCACGGTGCATAATCTTGAATTTATCCATGCTACTTGCATCAATATCATCCGCCGATTGGATTTTGTCCTTATCCGTAAAAGCAAACCAAAAGATAGAACCAACCGTAAACACCTTAAATTTATAATTTCTCGCCGTCGCAAAACGCTGAATACTGGCTACAAAATCCTGCGTTTTGTTATTTAAGTCTTTATAGAAACCAGATTTATTTAATTCCGTTAAAGTTGCGATTCCCGCAGCCATCGCCACTGGATTTCCCGACAAAGTACCGGCTTGATAAACACCGCCGTCCGGAGAAATGTGCGCCATAATTTCAGCCCTTGCACCGTACATACCAACAGGTAAACCACCACCAATAATTTTTCCATAAGTGAGAATATCAGGTGTGATGCCATAATAAGCCGCAGCACCTTCAAAGCCAACTCTAAAACCGGTAATGACTTCATCGAAAATTAAAAGTGAATTATTTTCCTTACAGATTTTACTCAAGAATTGAATGTATTCCTCATCCTGCATAATCAAGCCATTATTGGCAGGAATACCCTCAATAATTACCGCGGCGATTTGATCTTTAAATTGATTAAAAGCTTGTTCAATTGCAGTCTTATCATTTAAAGGAATCACAATTGTTTCTTCAGCAAAAGATTTTGGAACACCAGCCGAAGAAGTTTCGCCAAAAGTAACTAAACCCGAACCTGCTTTTACCAGAAGTGAATCGCTATGACCGTGATAGCAACCTTCGAACTTTAGAATTTTATCTCTTCCGGTAAAACCTCTAGCTAAACGAATGGCCGACATCACCGCTTCTGTACCAGAACTTGTAAAACGGATTTTCTCTACAAAACGATTGTTTTTGATAATCAATTCTGCAAGTTCATTTTCTAAAGCAGTCGGTGCACCGAAGCTCATTCCGTTTTGCATTACCTCAGTAACTTTCTCGCGAATTTTAGAATGGTTGTGGCCCAAAATTAATGGCCCCCAACTTCCGCAAAAATCAATAAACTGATTTCCATCGGCATCCCAGATATAGCAACCATCACCTTTTTCGATAAAAAGTGGTGTTCCGTATACTGATTTAAAAGCCCTAACCGGGGAATTTACACCCCCAGGGAAATAAGTTTTTGATTTCTCATATAACTCCGCAGACTTTACTCTTGAAATATCAGGCTTACTTCCTGAATTTACTGGAACATCGGCCTCGTTGCCTGAAAACATTTTCTTCAATGAATCTAACATCTTATAAAGTTTTAAGTTGCACGTATTAAGTTTTAAGTATCCGAAAAAACGTATAACTTATAGCCTACAACTTTTATTAAAATGTAAATATCAAGTTTTAATTATACGCCAGAAGTACAACTTATAACTTAAACTTACAACTTTTAAATCCAATCGTTATTTAAAATATCTTTAATGTGGTAAGTGGTTATAATACTCGCTCCTGCTCTGGCAAAAGCGTGCATGGTTTCCATTACTACCTTTTGCTCATCGATCCATCCACGTTCTGCAGCTGCTTTCACCATCGAGTATTCTCCTGAAACATTGTAAACAGCAATAGGCAAGTTTGTATCTTGTTTCAAGCGCTGAATAATGTCCAGATAAGCCAAGCCTGGTTTTACCATCAAAACATCTGCTCCCTCCTGTTCGTCTAATTGTGCTTCACGCAAAGCCTCTAATGGGTTTCTGAAATCCATTTGGTATGCTTTTCTATCGCCTTTGCTTGGCGCACAATCGGCAGCTTCTCTAAACGGACCATAGTAAGCCGATGCAAACTTTGTGGCGTGACTCATAATGGCTGCATTTACAAAACCATTTTCGTCTAACAGATTACGCATCGCTTCAATTCTCCCATCCATCATATCAGAAGGGGCAAACATATCGGCTCCTGCTTGCGCATGCGTCAAAGCCATTTTAGCAATCACATCAACTGTTTTATCGTTTTGAACATAATCGTTCTCCATAATTCCACAGTGACCGTGAGTGGTATAGGAACAAACGCAAACATCTGTGATCGCATATAAATCTTCACCGAATTGTTTTTTTAGCTCGCGAACTGCAGTTGGAACCAGTGAATGATCATGATAAGCTGATTTTGCATCAGCAGATTTTTCGTCGCCTACGCCAAAGAGCATGATTTTGTTCAAGCCTTTTTTCATTCCCGCTTCCACATCCTTCACCAAAGTATCAACCGAATAATGGTTTACACCTGGCATGGCATCAATTGCATGCGTAACATTCGTTCCTGGCACCACAAAATAAGGGTACACAAACATATCTTTCGATAGTCGGGTTTCGGCTACCATCTCTCTAACCAACGGGTTTTTCCTTAATCTTCTCGGACGATGTAACATTTTATTAGTATTAAAGCCCCACCAAACCTCCCCGGAAGGGGGGTGGCCTTAGCGAGTGTATTAGCATTTACAATCAAGCTCGCCTGCCGCTTAGGCAGGTATCAAGACTTGTATATATATATATATTACGTTTTCGAGCAGTGAGTTGTTTACGGTCATCATTGCGAGGTAAGAAGTCTGCCTACCGCAGGCAAGCAATCCTAATGCATTGCAATGAAGATCTTTCGCAGTAAGATTGCTTCGTGCCTCGCAATGAAGATGTGCTCTTGCTTATCGCTTTAGTCTTTATGCTTTAGTCTTTCAGCATCCAAACACTCAACCTTTAACCCTTAAACTCTATTTAATTTCTATTCCAAAAACCGCTTCCGCCAATCCAATTTCATCAGGCGAATAAGGCAAAGCATATTTTACGCCCATTTCGTCAAACTTCTTGCCTGTAGAATTTCCAATTGCAATAACCTGTTGGCCAGGTTCCAATAAATTATCAGCGAAGTAAGCATCAACATTTGATGGACTGGTAAAAATTAAAACATCAGCATAACTCTGATCGATATTTTCTTCGATTACTGTTTCGTAGATTGGCAAGTCGATAATTTTTGCATCAGCAGGTAAAGACTTCTGAATGGATTGTAAAGAATCCTGCGCTCTCGGAAATAAAACATTCTTTCCGGAAACCAGTTTCGCAAAATCTTCTGCAACTTCGGAAATGTCGCCGCTTGTACCCACAAAATCTGCAAAATGATTAAACTTGCGCAAAGCATCTTCCGAGCCTCTTCCTACTACACCAAACTGTGTTTTCTTTGGCAATTGCGGTTTTAAATTGAAGAAATACTCCACACTGTTTCTACTACTGAAGAAAATCCAATCGATGTTTTTTAATATAAACTGATCTAAAACAGTTACAATAGGAAACGTACGGATTAACGAACGACCCTCAATTTCTATATTGTTATTCTCTAAAGCTTTGCGGAAATAACTGTGCTCACCAATTTCACGAGAGATGAAAACCTTTGCCGGCTTTTTTCTTTCTTTTGAAAATTTAGCTACGATTTTTTCTGCTAAACCCTCTGTGGTTTCAGAACGTAAGAACAAACGCTCAGGAAAATCATCGGCTGTTTCCGCTTTTGAAGTCCACACTTCGAAGGCGCCATCTTCATTTTTACAATAGCAACCCAAAGGCATATGGCAGCCGCCTTCGAAAATATTAAGCACTTTCCGTTCTACACCAACCTCTTCTGCTGTCGCGGGATCATGCAATTTTTGAAGTTCATCGAAAAGTTCAGTATCATTTTCCCTGATTTGAATAGCTAGCGCACCTTGAGCAGGAGCAGGCACAAATTCTGTTGGCTCCAATTCTTCTACATGGAACTCACTTACATCTAAGCCCAGGCGTTTGATACCTGCTTTCGCCAGCATAATCGCATCATAATCTTCATCTCTGAGTTTCTGAATCCGGGTTGGAACGTTTCCACGTAAATCCTCGATTTCCAAGTCAGAGCGTAAACCCAAAAGTTGGGCTTTCCTTCTGTTTGATGAAGTACCAACCATTGCGCCTTTTTTCAGAGACAACTTTTGAGAAACATCAACACAATCTTTTAAAATCAAAAGATATTCGGTTGCTTCTTCTCGTGGGGGAATTGCAGCAATAGTTAAACCAGCAGGATGGTTGGTTGGTAAATCTTTAAGGCAATGTACAGCCAAATCGATTGTTCCGCCCAAAAGTTCTTCTTCCAGCTCTTTGGTAAAAAAGCCTTTGCCTTCTAATTTATCCAGACGTAAATTCAGGATTTTATCGCCCTGCGTTTTAATAACCTTGATTTCTGCTTCAATACCGATTGTTGCTAACTCACTTTGAATGTGATTAGCCTGCCACAATGCAAGTTCGCTACCGCGTGTTCCGATGATTAATTTCTTCACTATAAACTTTTAATGAACTGCAAATTTAACGTTAATTTGCTTTATACCATGAATTGTTTAAAAATGAGACAGTGCCGTTACAGAGCAAATGTTTTGTGGGTTTTTACTGACAAATTAAAAACTAACGGATTGTTATCAGCACAGATTTCCCTCAATAAACCCCGTAGTAGTGGAAAGCCGCATTCCAATAATTCATTGGAAGATGACTTGTAACGAATAACAGAAATGGTTTTTCCGATTAGTACTGACTCACATTTTCAAAATATTTTGATAAAATTAAATCTCGGTGTGGAATTTGTACACAAGGCACATCATAACAACACACACAAAGAAAACAGAATTATGAAACCTGCATAAGCAAACAAAAGCTAAATAAAAAAGCTTATGCAAGCTTCATTACAATTAAAAACACTAAAGATTATGAAAAAGTTAATAGCAGTTGCACTAGTTGCATTTTTAGGCCTTTCATCGGCAATGGCTCAGCAAACAGATTTACGTAGGAAAATTAGCGTAAGCGGAACTTCTGAGACAGAGGTTACTCCAGACATCATTTACATTGGGATTTCGTTGAAGGAATATTTGAACGGAAAAAAGAAAGTAGACATCACGGAGTTGGAAAAACAACTTTTTGCTGCTGTACAGAAAGCAGGAATTGCAAAGGAAAATTTGACCATTAGCAACCTGAGCAGCTGGAATTATGCTACTGAGAAAAAGAAAAATCCTGATTTTTTAGCGAGCAAACAATATCGTTTAAAAGTAAGCGACCTTAATAAATTCGACGCCATTTTGGAGGCTATTGATCCAAAAGGAATTGCCAATACCAACATTGAAAGCTACGATTATTCGAAAATAGAAACCCTTAAAAAAGATTTAAAGATTAAGGCGTTATTAGCCGCAAAAGAAAAAGCAGCTTATATGGTTGAGGCCCTGGGCGATAAATTAGGTAGTGTTATAGAGATACAGGATGGCGGCGACAATATTATACAGCCTGTTTATAGAAATTATATGATGAAATCTGCAATGGCTGAATCTGCAGACGCAGCACCAGAAATCGACTTTAAGAAGATTAAATTAAATTTCACTGTGAATGTAGTCTTCGAGATTAAATAATCCATTTTAGCGCTGAGAGATTCGCATTTTAAAACCTACCGAGAACATTTTGGTAGGTTTTTTGTTACGTACAAATCGAAACACTAAAAAAATAGAAATTATGAAAAAATTCATTTACACACTAGCACTTATTTTCTCTTTAGGTATCAGCTTCAACTCTGTTCAAGCGGCTAACAAACCTGCTAAAAACCCTACAGAATTAACGGCTGAACAATCTGCACAGTTAGAAAGAATTAAAACTCGTGTCGAAGAAATTAGGGATATGGATAAATCTAATTTAACAAGAGCAGAACGTAAGGCATTACGCAGCGAATTAAGAGAATTGAAAGGTCAGGCCCGTGCAGTTTCTGGAGGCGTTTATCTTTCAGTTGGTGCAATTATCATCATCATCTTATTATTGATTTTGATTCTATAATCAGAAAAACAATTACATCTATCTATAAAAAACGAAAAGCTTTGCAGTGATGTAAAGCTTTTTTTGTGCCTATTTATTTTCCGTCATTGCGAGGTACGAAGCAATTAACAGCAAAAGAGATTGCTTCGTACCTCGCAATGACGACTTGTGGAAAACCTAATCAATCATATCAAATCCTGTGTATTTTACCAGTGCTTCTGGAATTTTAATTCCGTTTTCAGTTTGATAGTTTTCTAAAATTGATGCTACGATTCTAGGTAATGCCAATGCGCTTCCATTTAATGTATGTGCCAATTGCGCTTTGCCCTCTTTACCTTTAAAGCGAAGTTTTAAACGGTTGGCCTGATAGGTTTCGAAGTTGGAAACTGAAGAAACCTCTAACCAGCGTTCTTGTGCTGCACTCCATACTTCCATATCGTAAGTCATGGCAGAAGTGAAGCCCATATCTCCACCACATAAACGCAAAACACGGTAATGCAGGCCAAGCTCCTGTAACAAAGACTGTACATAGTGACTCATGTCTTCCAACGTTTGGTAAGATTTTTCAGGATGTGTAATCTGAACCACCTCGACTTTATCAAACTGATGCAAACGATTTAAACCACGAACATGCGCCCCATAAGAACCAGCCTCTCTACGAAAGCAAGGTGTGTAAGCTGTGTTTTTTATCGGCAAATCTTCTTCTTTAATAATTACATCGCGGTATAAATTGGTAACCGGAACTTCTGCCGTAGGAATTAGATATAAATCATCAACAGTTGAATGATACATTTGTCCTTCTTTATCTGGCAACTGACCAGTACCAAAACCAGATGCAGCATTTACCAAATGGGGCACCTGCATTTCTTTATAGCCCGCAGCAGTTGCATGATCTAAAAAGAAATTAATCAAAGCACGTTGTAACCTCGCTCCTTTTCCTTTATAAACCGGAAAACCTGCACCCGTAATTTTAACCCCTAATTCAAAATCGATAATATCGTATTTAGCCGCCAGTTCCCAGTGTGGTAACGCTTTGGTTGGCAATTCTGCCCGTGCGCCATGCTCATAAACCACCTCATTTTCTTCGGCAGTAGAGCCAGTTGGCACTAAATGGTAAGGTAAATTCGGCAACTGAACGACCGCATTAAACTGAGCAGTTTCCAGCTCGTTTAATCTTTCGGTGAGGCTTTTAATATTTTCCTTGTGAGAAGTGGTTTGTGCTTTAATAGCTTCGGCCTCTTCCTTTTTACCTGTACGCATTAAATCGCCAATTTGTTTGGCTGCTGCATTTGCTTCTGCGGAAATTTGATCAAGGGAGGTTTGGGTAGCACGACGATCTTCATCAATTTTGATAATTTCATCTACTAACTCTGGTTGTTTAAAGTTACGTACACTCAAACGTTCTAAAACTTTCTCTCTATTTTCGCGGATATAGTTAACTTGCAGCATTATTTAATTTTTTTACAAAGATAGGATTGAATTACGAATTACGAGTTACGATTTTGGATTTTTATACCCGTGGTCAATTAGATCCGCAAATCAAAATTTCAAGTATAGTTACCCGTCAACCAATCGTCACTCGGAAAACTAAAATCTAAAATCAAATGGGCAAACTGTTCCTCGTACCTACGCCGATTGGCAATTTGGAAGACATGACCTTTCGGGCAATTCGGATTTTAAAAGAGTGCGATTTAATTTTAGCAGAAGATACCCGCACAAGTGCACCCATGCTTAAACACTTTGGCATTGATAAACGGGTATTTTCCCACCACCAGCACAACGAACATAAGGCGACTTCGGAGATCATCAAATTTTTACAGGAAGGACAAAAAATTGCGTTGATCTCAGATGCTGGAACGCCGGCTATTTCAGACCCAGGCTTTTTTCTTGTCCGCGAAGCGATAAAAAACGAAATTGATGTAGAATGCTTGCCAGGTGCAACGGCGTTTGTGCCTGCATTGGTAAATTCCGGTTTACCTGCTGAGGCCTTTTGTTTTGAAGGGTTTCTGCCCGTAAAAAAGGGCCGTCAAACTAAATTTAAAAAACTTGCCGAAGAAGATCGAACCATCATACTTTATGAAAGTCCACACCGCCTATTAAAAACCTTGGAAGAGTTTGCCCAGTATTTGGGGGCGGATAGACAGGCATCCGTAAGTAGAGAACTTACCAAAATGTTCGAGGAAACCGTTAGAGGCACATTATTAGAAATAAAATCACATTTCGAGAACAATACTTTAAAGGGAGAATTCGTAATTTGCATTGCAGGGAAAGATATGAGTAAGGATAAAAGAACAAAGAGCAAGGATAAATACAACGATGCCGAAGATGGATTGATTTAGTTAAAGATTATGGAAAGTTTAATTTCGAATCATCTACCTCAAATAAAATTGCTCTTTAAAAAATACGATGTTAATGAGGCTTGCTTATTTGGTAGCGCAGTTAAAACTAACCTCAAAGAAGACAGCGATATAGATTTTTTGGTAAACTTCTCAAATAAAACAGATTTCGAGCGTTAGGGAGAAAATTATTTTAATCTACTTTATGGACTGCAGGATTTGTTAAACAGAGATGTCGAGTTGGTTGCTGAGGAAACGTTGAGTAATCCATATCTTATAGAAAGTATCAATGAGAGTAAAATACAGTTGATATGAGTTTATTAGAGGAGAAAAAGCTACTAACTGACGTTTGGAAAACAACCTTGATTTTGAAGTTTACAAGGCTAATAAAACAAAGCGAAGAGCTGTTGAACGTGAACTGGAAATAATTGGCGAAGCAATTAACAAATTGATCAAAATAAATCAGAAAATTAAAATCTCTTATTCAAGGCAGATCGTTGATTTAAGAAATAAAATAATCCATTCCTACGATAACGTTAATGATATCGTTATTTGGAAAATTATTATAAAAGATATACCCGTTTTAAAAAATGAGATATTAAATTATCTTAGTTAAAAAATAACCATTATGATTAGCATAGATAGATTTTTAAGCGACGAACAAGACCCAAAAGCGGTTGAAAAAGTTATCGGAAAGCTTAATGACCTTTTAACAACAGGCGAAGAAATTTTATACCTCGCCGTACAAAAAAAACCTGCTGTAAACTTGTTGCCAGATAGCATTGCAGTAACTAATAAACGCATTTTTTATTGCGAGCCGGGAAATTTAGGGTTGACCATGAACTTTAAAGACATTTCGCTTAAAAACATCAAAGAGGTTTCATTTAAGGAAGAATTGTTTGGTTCAAAATTTATTTGTGTGCCGCAAACTGGCGAAAACATCGTTACAGAGTTTATACCTAAAACGCAGGCCAGAAAGTTGTACCAAACGGCAAATGAGCAGCTAGAAGATCATAAGGAATCTTTAAGACAGCAGAAACTGGAAGAAGATCGGGCAGCTGCACCTATTCAGCCAGCGCCTCAACCTTTCGCAGATTTTACACCTATTGAATCTCATACTCCAGAACCTGAGCCAATTCAAATTGCGGAAGTAGTAGAAGAGCCGGAAGATGAGACTACATTAAAACTTCGTAAGCTGAAAACGCTTTATGATAAACACTTGATTACTCAGGAAGAATACGAAGCTAAAAAAGCAGCAATTTTAGATAGTTTTTAAATTCAGGAAATAGGGAATGGAGAATAGTGAAGCAGACACAAAGTCAACCAACTAATCTATTTCCTATTGCCCATTTCCCAAAAAAATGAAAAAAAGCTATCTATTAGCCATATTAAGCGCCTTCTTACTTTGGCTGGCCTGGCCACCTATGCCCTTTACAACTCCGCTGTTGCTTATTGCATTAGTGCCTTTATTTATTGCACTTGATTCGATTTTTAATAGCGACCGAAAAAAGAAAGGCAAAAAAGTTTTTTTAACCGCGGGGCTTACTTTTCTAATTTGGAACACAGCCTCTATCTATTGGGTATATAATGCCATTAGTGCCTACAATGGCACCGCCGTTGCTATTCCAGTTTCCATAATTCCTTACGGACTGGGAGCATTTTTAATGACTACCGCTTTCTGGCTTTTTTATCGCTTAAGTACATATACCAATAAAGTGATTGCCTATTTAGGCTTGATCTCATTTTACATTGCACTTGAATATTTACAACAAACCTGGGATCTGGCTTTCCCATGGATGACTTTAGGAAATGGCCTGGCAGGTATGCACCAGCTTGCGCAGTGGTATGATTATACCGGTATTTATGGCGGTTCGTTATGGATTTTGTTAAGCAATATTTTCGCCTTCGAAGCTTACAAAACATTCAAATCAACAACCGGATATGCGAAATTTAAACCAGCGGGTATTTGGGCTTTAGTCGTACTTGTTCCAGCTACAATTTCGTTAGTAAAATACTCTAATGCCGAACAACAAGGTACCCCCAGCAATGTGGTAGTCGTTCAACCCAATATTGATCCTTACAAGAAGCTAAGTGAAATTCCTCCTGCAGAGCAAATTCAGATATTGACTCATTTATCTGATTCCCTTGCACAACCGAATACCGAATATTTTATCTGGCCGGAAACTGCTGTGCCCATTTATGCCGATGAGGATCAAATTAGGATATATCCTGAAGTTATTACTCTACAGAACTTTTTAAGTAAGTATAGAAACGGCACTTTAATTACCGGAATGGAAACCGTAAAAATTTATGCGGATAAAAAGACAATATCTGCAAAACTTGACGAGCGCAGCGGGCGGTATTACGATAATTTTAACACGGCAATGCAGTTGGAAAATTCAGCCAATGTTCAGTTTTACCATAAATCGAAACTTGTTCCAGGAGCAGAAAAAATGCCTTTTCCAAAAATATTCTCATTTTTAGACGGCGTTTTTTCTGAACTAGGCGGAAGTGTTAGTGGATGGGGCTGGCAAGAAAAACCCAGTGTTTTATATGCACAAAGTGGCATTGGTGCCGCACCTGTAGTGTGTTATGAAAGCTTATGGGGCGATTGGATAGGACAACAAGTTAAAGATGGCGCACAGTTTATTGCCATTATTACCAACGATGGCTGGTGGGGAAATACATCAGGCAAAGACCAGCATGAAATGTATGCCAAACTACGGGCCATCGAAAACCGCAGAGACATAGCCCGATCGGCAAACACTGGTATCTCTTGCTTTATCAATCAACGTGGCGATATTACTCAAAGTACAAAATGGTGGACAAGAACCGCCCTAAAAGGTGATATCAACCTCAATGATGAACTGACATTTTACACCAAAAATGGCGACATCATTGCAAAAGCGCTTTCTATATTAGCTCTAATCCTGGCGCTGATTATTCCTTATAAAAAGTGGATTAAAAAGTAATTTTATGCTGAAACAACAATATGAATTCGTTTTGTTTTCCAGAGAAACCATTTTAGATTACATTAAAACCATATCTCACGAAGACTTTATTTGCAATAACAGTGCTTTTGGCAAAGGTTCTATCCGTAATCTGTTGGTTCACATTTGCGATACTTACTCCTCATGGATTGCTGAGCGCGGATTAGGTTTACCATCAACATATCCCGCTTTCGACAATTACTCAACATTGAATGATTGTATTGAATACTTTAACCGGGTTAATCTTTTCATCGATCAATTTTTAAATCAGTTTGAAGGAAACTATCAAAAAGAGATTCAGATTGTTCGCAATGGCACAACAACAAAGATTAGTGTCTTGCAATTATTTACACACGTGATTACGCATGAGTTTCACCACAAAGGACAAATCATGTCGTTGAGCAGAATCTTGGGCTACACACCCGTTGATGCTGACATTATTCGCTAAAATTCAAAGAAATGCAATACCATAAAAATTACACCTGGTTTTTCCTTCTGATTGTTTTGAGTTTAAACATCGCCCTTGATCAAATTTCAAAATTCGTCGTTCGAAATGAGATTTCTGATTACGAACATATTGTGTTGATTAAAAATTTTTTCACCCTAACTAAAGTGGAGAACAGTGGGGCTTTCTTAAGTTTAGGCGACAATATGCCTTATATTTTTCGTCTCATCATTTTAACAGGTCTACCCGTTATATTTCTAGGTTACGGCCTATATTATTTATTTTCAAAAAAGAATTTACCGAGCACCATGCAAATTGCGCTTTGCTTTTTAATTGGCGGTGGAATAGGTAATTTGTACGACCGGATTCTTCACGGTTCGGTTACTGATTTCATGCACATGGATTTTCAAATCTTCCAAACCGGTGTTTTTAATATTGCCGATATATCAATCATGATTGGCGTCGGAATCTTACTCATCCAATCATTAAGAATGAAGACAACACCTACAGGAGATCCATCTAACGTACAAAAAGAAGATTAAAACTTTATGAAATGTTAACGAAATAATTGCGTTTGCTAAACAAATATTAGATTATATTTATTGTTAGAATCTTATCTCAAAAAAAATAATTCAACATGAAAAGAAATGCAACAGCCGTATGGCAAGGCTCTATTAAAGAAGGTGCCGGTAAACTGACCACACAAAGCACTACATTAAATGACACACAATACTCTTTCAATTCTCGTTTTGCAGAAGGAGTCGGTACCAACCCTGAAGAATTAATTGCCGCTGCGCATGCAGGATGTTTTACCATGAAGCTTTCTGCTAATTTAGCTGAAGCAGGTTTTACCGCCACTAAATTGGAAACGAAATGTGAAATTAACTTAGATCCTTCAAAGGGAGAAATTGTAGAATCGCATTTGACTTTAACTGCGGAGGTTCCAGAGCTTTCTCAAGAAAAATTCGATGAATTAGTAGCAGATGCGGAGAAAAACTGCCCGATCTCAAAATTATTAAATACTTCAATCACCGTTGAGGCAACGTTGGCATAACTCAAAAAAAGCTTGTTGATTATTCGTCAACAAGCTTTTCAACATCCTTAAATCTACTAGATCTGGTGTTTACCTACAATTGGCATTCGTCTACCCATACCGAAGGCTTTAGGCGAAACTCTTAAAATTGGAGGAGTTTGATAACGCTTAAACTCAGCTACGTTAACCATTTTGATTATCTTTTTGACAAGTTCTTCATCAAAACCTTGCTCAATAATTGCTTTTGATCCTTTTTTTCTTTCGATGTGTTGATATAAGATGCGATCGAGCGTGTCGTAGTCGGGTAACGAATCAGAATCTTTTTGATCTGGCCTTAACTCTGCCGAAGGTGGTTTAACAATCGTGTTTACTGGTATAATTTCTTTTTCTTTATTGATGTATCTCGCCAATTCAAACACCTGGGTTTTATACACATCGCCAATTACCCCGATTGCCCCACACATATCGCCATACAAGGTTCCATAACCAACAGCGCACTCACTTTTATTGGATGTATTAAGTAAAATATAGCCAAATTTGTTACTCATGGCCATATTTATCACCCCACGAATACGGGCCTGGATATTTTCTTCAGTCAAATTGAAAGGCAGACCTTCAAAAGCTGGTGCTAAAATGTGATCAAAAGCTTCCGCTACTTCCTTTATAGCAATGATCTCATGCTGGCATCCAATATTTTTTACCAAATCTAAAGCATCCTGAATGGAATGATCTGAAGAAAACTTAGAAGGCATTAAAACCGACATTACATTTTCAGCACCCAAAGCACGACAAGCCAGCGCACAGACCACTGCAGAATCAATGCCGCCCGATAATCCTAAAACCGCCCTTTTAAAGCCTGATTTTTCAAAATAATCTTTAATGCCCAAGATTAATGCATCATGAATTTGCTCTATATCGGTTAACCGTTCGGGCTGTGGGTATTTATTTTTAACATTTTCAACTTCGTTTAAATCAAATACTTGAAGGTCTTCTTCAAAATATTTCATTTCAGCTTTCATGGCGCCATCGGCATCAAAAACGAGTGAGCCACCATCGAATATAATTTCCGTTTGCGCACCCACCTGGTTTACATAAAAAACCGGCAAATTGTATTTCTTTGCATTATCGGCCAATACTTTAATCCGTTCATCATCATGCGTATAAGAAAAAGGAGAAGCCGCAATATTGATCATTAAATCGGGTTGCTCCTTAATCAATTCATCCATTGGGTTTGAAACATATAATGGGTTATCATTAATGTTCCACAAATCTTCACAAATGGTTAGCGCAATCTTTTTCCCTTTGAAATCAATACACTTGAAGCTTGAAGCAGGTTCGAAATAACGGTATTCATCAAATACATCATAAGTGGGCAGCAATGCTTTCTTTGTTATGGCTTTTACCTTACCATTTTCGATAAAATAAGCCGCATTGAACAAATCCTTACCATCGAGGATGTCGTTTTTAACCGGCAAGCCAATAATACAGGCAATATCCATACAGCTCTTTGCAATTTTTTGAGCCGCATCTTCGCAAAGGGCTATAAACTCATCAAACTCCAGATAATCTCGCGGTGGATAACCACAAACAGCCAACTCTGCAAAAACAACCAGATCAGCACCTTTACTTTTTGCAAGCTGAATGTGCTCTACAATCTTGTTCGTATTGTTTTCGAAATTACCAATGTGGTAGTTGAGTTGGGCCAGCGCTATTTTCATTTTGAAGAATTAAGTATCGAATATTAAAAAAAATGTAAAATGCAAATTAAAAAAATACAGCAAAATTAAGTGCAAGATAATGGTTTCTCACGTCTCGATTTTTATCGGTTGTGATATTAGTAAAACCATTATTATAAGTTAAACCAGCCAAAATGCTTGCGTTACCAGAAATATCGAATTCACCTCCAGCTCCGAGTATTAAACCCGCCCGGTAGAATTTCGTAAAATCTGATATTTTTTGATTATCGCCAACAGTACTAGCACCACTTACTGCATCTTGCTTGGCGCTAATGTTAAATCCGTTGGATAAACCAAACTGCCCATACCAACGTTTGCCATCAGCTTTTAGCGTTTTAAGCTTCACCGTTAAGGGCAACTCAATATATTGCATCTTATATTTCAAATCGTAAGCCACAGGAATACTACTATTTGCATTTGCATAATAAGGCGAAACGTTTACCTCAGTACTTTTTCCGTTGATAGTTGTAATGGTTAAACCCGTTGAAAAACTGTAGTTCGGGGCAAAATTAAAATCTCCTATCAATCCATAAGAAAACCCAAGTGCAACGCTGTTTGTTTTTCCAGGTTCAGGTTTTATCCAACCGATAGTTGGTGTTGCGGTTAGGCCTAATCTGAAACCATAATTGGTTAGAGGAGAATTTTGGGCATAGGCGATAAAACCCAAAAAAGATAAAATTAAAATAGTCGTTATTTTTTTCATGCTTTATGTGATTATATTTGTTGTACATGATGTATAACGTAAAACACAGGCAAATTTATCTAATTTTTCTTTTTGCTGCCGCATTTATTTCCTGCAAACAAAGCAAACACCCTGATGTAAGCAACATTAAGCTCGATATAAAAATTGAACGATTTGATAAAGAGTTGTTTGCCTCGAAAGATAAAAATGTAACCGCTACCAATACCTTTCTTTCAAAAAAGTATGGTTTTTTTTATGATGATTACATTCATAAAATGATCGGCTCTCCTGATTACAGCAATGAAGAAATATTGAATACCCTATTTAATGATAAAGCTTACAGTGATTTAACAAAGGAAGTTGATAGTGTTTACCCTAATTTAAAAATTCAGGAAGCGGGTTTAACGGAAACGTTTAAATACATCAAGTACTATTATCCGAAGGCCAAAGTACCAAAATTAATATCATTTGTTTCTGGTTTTGCTTACCAGATGCCCGTTGGAGACAATTATTTGGGTATAGGTTTAGATATGTTTTTAGGTAAAGACAGCAAGTTTTATGGTGCCATAGTCCAAAGTGTTCCGTTATATCTATCGCGAAGATTTACTCCCGAATATATTGTGCCTCGAGTGGCTGAAACCTATGCTCATGAGGACTTATTTCCAGAACCGGATGAGAACCGAACATTGTTATCCAAGATGATTTTCCAGGGAAAAATTCTTTACTTTCTGGATCAGGTATTACCGGAAAATATGGCCGACTCGACCAAAATTGGCTACACACAACAACAATTACAATGGACCCAAGATTTCGAAGGTGATATTTGGGCTTACTTTTTGGAAAACAACTTCCTTTATGAAACCGACTACCACAAAATCCAGGTTTTCCTTTCTGAAGGACCATTTACACCAGCATTGGGCGACCAAAAGTCGGCACCAAAATTAGGCGTATGGACAGGTTGGCAAATTGTGAGGAAGTACATGGCCGAAAATCCAAAAATAACGCTACAGCAACTCATGGCAGATAACGATGCACAAAAAATTCTCAATCAATCTAAATATAAACCAAAACAGAAGTAAACGTTGGCAATTGGAACGGCCCAACCAGCAAACAAATTAGGCGGTTCTTCAGTTTAAACATCAAGTATTTGTAAATGAGAGTAGGTATCGTATTATCAGGAGGAGGAATTAGAGGGATAGCGCACCTTGGCATTCTTAAGGCATTTAAGAATTTGGGAATTA
>Ga0308159_1001209_pt1 | contig 40623 bp, 31 predicted proteins | sample PhyCR1_FD_201040 | JGI IMG/M metagenome (GOLD analysis project Ga0308159, IMG submission 201040) | Phyllosphere microbial communities from UC Gill Tract Community Farm, Albany, California, United States - DLSLC.R1 | ecosystem: Host-associated > Plants > Phyllosphere > Unclassified | place: USA... | reverse complement strand
AATTCTCGGCCGACATGATCGGCAGCGACAGCGGCCGCGCCGTCAAGCGCATCGACGACGTGCGCGTGCTGCGCCAGGCGCAGTTCCCGGAAGACGCCGGCCCCATGGCGCATCCGGTGCGCCCCGACTCCTACGTGGAAATCAACAATTTCTACACCGTCACCGTCTATGAAAAGGGCGCCGAAGTGGTGCGCATGTACCAGACCCTGCTGGGCCGCGAGGGCTTCCGCAAGGGCATGGACCTGTACTTCGAACGGCACGACGGCCAGGCCGTCACCTGCGACGATTTCCGCGCCGCCATGGCCGACGCCAATGGCCGCGACCTTTCCCAGTTCGAGCGCTGGTACAGCCAGGCCGGCACGCCGCTGCTGCAAGCCGCCGCCGACTACGATGCCAAGCGCAAGACCCTGACACTGACCCTGGAGCAAAGCTGCCCGGCCACGCCCGGCCAGAAGAAGAAACAGCCCTTCCACATCCCCGTGGCCGTCGGCCTGCTGGACGCCCAGGGCCGCGATCTGGCACTGACCCTGGAGGGGGAAAAGAAAGCCGGTGCCACCACCCGCGTACTGGAACTGACCAAGGCCAAGCAAAGCTTCCGCTTCATCAATGTCGACCAGAAGCCGGTGCCTTCGCTGCTGCGCGGCTTCTCCGCACCGGTGGTGCTGCAGTTCGACTATAGCGATGCCGAGCTGGCCTTCCTGATGGCCCACGACAGCGACGCCTTCAACCGCTGGGAAGCCGGCCAGCGCCTGGCCACCCGGCGCCTGCTGAACCTCACCGTGGCCGTGCAGGCGGCACGCCAGTCCGGTCATGTGGTGGCGGTCGACACCGTGCTCAACAACCTGCAACATGACGGCGCCCTGGCCGATGCCCTGCGCGCCACCCTGCAGGACGAATCGCTGGACCCGGCCTTCCGCGAACTGGTACTGACCCTGCCGTCGGAGACCATGATCGCCGAGCAGATGGAAGTCATCGACCCGCACGCCATCCACGTGGCGCGCCAGTTCCTGCGCCGCTCGCTGGCGCGCGAACTGCGCGACGAGCTGCTGGCCGTCTACCGCAGCCACCAGACACCCGGTGCCTACAGCCCGGACGCCGCTTCTGCCGGACGTCGCGCCCTCAAGAACGTGGCCCTGTCCTACCTGGCCGAACTGGATGACGAAGAGGCCATGGCCCTGGCCCGCCAACAGGACGAGGATGCCAACAACATGACCGACCGCCTGGCCGCGCTGTCGGCCATCCTCAACAGCGCCGCACCGGGCAAGAGCGAGGCGCTGCAGCGCTTCTATACCGAGTTCGAACAGGAAGCCCTGGTCATCGACAAGTGGTTCACGCTGCAGGCCACGGCCCGCAATGCCGACGTCAACACCGTGCGCACCCTCACCGAACACCCGGCCTTCACCCTGAAGAACCCCAATCGCGCCCGCAGCCTGATCTTCAGCTTCTGCAACGGCAATCCGTCCGCCTTCCATGCACTGGATGGCAACGGCTACGCCTTCTGGGCCGAGCAGGTCATCGCCCTCAATGGCAGCAATCCGCAGGTCGCAGCGCGCCTGGCGCGTAGCCTGGACCGCTGGCGCAAGTACACCCCGGCGCTGCAGGAAAAGATGCGTCTGGCCCTGCAGCAGGTGGCAGGCACGCCGAAGCTGTCGCGCGACGTGGCCGAAGTCATCACCAAGGCGCTGGCCGATTGATCACCGGAAAAGATATTTCGACGATCTTTTATTTCCCTCATTCATAAATCATAAAACCACCCACAAGGAAGACCATCATGAAACGCATCAGCCTCACGCAACACCTGATCGAGCAGCAGCGCCTGCACAACAAGATTCCGTCCGAACTGCGCCTGTTGATCGAAGTCGTCGGTCGCGCCTGCAAGTCGATCTCGCATGCCGTCGGCAAGGGTGCGCTGGGCGAAGTGCTGGGCAGCGCCGGCAGCGAAAACGTGCAAGGCGAAGTGCAGAAGAAGCTGGATGTGATTTCCAATGAAATCCTGCTGGAAGCCAATGAGTGGGGCGGTCACCTGGCAGCCATGGCCTCCGAGGAAATGGAGACCATCCACCGCATCCCCAACCGCTACCCAAAGGGCGAATACCTGTTGATGTTCGATCCGCTGGACGGCTCCTCCAACATCGACGTCAACGTCTCCATCGGCACCATCTTCTCCGTGCTGAAGGCACCCGACGGCATGACCGAGCCGAGCGAGCAGGACTTCATGCAGCCCGGCACCAGACAGGTCGCTGCCGGCTACGCCGTGTATGGCCCGCAGACCGTGCTGGTACTGACCACCGGCGACGGCGTGCACTGCTTCACGCTGGACCGCGAAATGGGCGCCTGGGTGCTGACCCAGAAGGACATCCGCATTCCTGAAGACACCAAGGAATTCGCCATCAACGCCTCCAACGAGCGTCACTGGTTCCCGCCGGTCAAGCGCTACGTGGATGAAATGCTGGCCGGCACCACCGGTCCGCGCGGCAAGGATTTCAACATGCGCTGGATCGCCTCCATGGTGGCCGACGTGCATCGCATCCTCAATCGCGGCGGCATCTTCATGTACCCGGCCGACGCCCGCGAACCCGGCAAGCCGGGCAAGCTGCGTCTGATGTACGAAGCCAACCCGATGGCCTTCATCGTCGAACAGGCCGGTGGTGCCGCCACCGATGGTCAACAGCGCATCATGGATATCCAGCCGGAAAAGCTGCACCAGCGCGTAGCGGTGTTCCTGGGTTCCAAGAACGAAGTCGACCGCGTCACCTCCTACCACCAGCAGTAAGTACTGATGCTGGCCCCGGCCAGCATCAGTCAGCTGATACGGGGGCCGGCGCAGGCATACCCGCCTGCGCCATGCGTACCTGATTGCGGCCGCCGCGCTTGGCTTCATAGAGCGCGGCATCGGCCCGCCCCAGCAGTTCTTCCACCGAGCGCGAAGCGCCCTCCAGCAGATCCAGCGCACACACACCGGCGCTGACCGTCACCACGCCTACCGGATTGCCACGATGCCCCAGGTCCAGCGCCTGGATGCCGGCGCGTATCTTCTCGGCCACCACCACGGCGCCCTCGGCATCGGTCTCGGGCAGGAGCATGACCATTTCCTCACCACCGTAGCGCGCCGCCAGATCCCCCGGGCGCCGCTGGCGCTCCTTCAGGACCAGGGCGATGCGACGCAGGCATTCATCGCCCGCCTGGTGGCCATACAGGTCGTTGTACTGCTTGAAGAAATCGACATCGATCATCACCAGCGACAGGGCCGCGCCGCTGCGCGTGGCACGCCGGAATTCGGCATCCAGCACCATGTCCAGGTGGCGCCGGTTGGCCAGGGTGGTCAGGCCATCCTGATGCGCCAGCAACTCCAGCTGCTTGTTGGCCTGGCGCAGTTCACCCATGGCCTGCAGGGCACGGTCCTCGGCGGCCAGGCGTAGCTCGATCTGGCCGATCAGGCGCCAGCCGAACATGGCAATGATCAACAGCAGCAGCGACACGGCCGCCCCATAGACGATGGTTTGCTGGCGCCAGTCGGCCAGGGCTTCGTCGCGCGCGATGGTGACTGTCACCACCAGCGGGAATGCCTGCACCGATTGGTAGGACAGGTAGCGATAGGTGTCGTCCAGCGGCGAGAGGATTTCCGCGTGACCACTGGCCGGGCCGCTGAGCAACTGACGGATGCTGGTATCTGCCGTGATGTCGCGGCCAATGTAGTCGGCCTCGAAGGGCTGGCGCGTGAGTACCGTGCCCGGACGCAGCACCAGCAGGATGGAACTGCTCTTGCCGATATCCACCGTCTGGTACAGCGCGTTGAAGTGGTCCACCCGCAGGGTCGCCAGCAATACGCCGGCAAAGCTGCCGTCGGGGTGGTTCAGCCGGCGCGACATGGGAATGATCCAGTTGCCGGTACTGCGGCTGACCAGGGTCGCACTGATGTGGGGTTCGCTGTCCTCGTGGTCGCGATGGTAGATGAAGTAGGCGCGGTCGGCATTGTTGGCATCAGCCGGCCGTGGTGTGGATGAACTGGCCATGCGATTGCCGGCGGCATCGTAGATGTAGAGCCCGTCCAGCTGCGGCATTTCCTTGGACAGCTGGCGCAGCAGGGGGGACATGCCACGGGTGTGGGCGGGGTCCACGCCGGTTTCGTAGATGCGGTCGCTGATGTTGATCAGGGAGCCATGGGTCGCCTGGAACACGTCATAGGCATGACGCGCCAGCGCCTTGGCGATATTGCCGGAATAGATACGGGTGTTTTCCACCTGGGCCAGGCGGGCGCTCAGGCTTTGCCAGGTATGGCCGGCGGCGATGGCAATGCAGATCAGGATCACGAAAAGTCGCGCCCGGCGCGCCACCGAATGGCGCGCAACCCGTCCCGCCTTTGCCAATATGGGCCGCATGTAAAGTCTCTCCCCTCCCGGCGGCACTTTCCCCGCGCAGGGGAGGCCGTTTTAACCAGTATAAGGAGAAGGCGGGGGGCACTGCGCCGCGATCAGTCCTCGAAAACGCCCTCAATTCAACGGCTGGGATGGCAGCGCCGGCCGCCGCATCAGTCGCACGCTGTGCAAGGCCGTCAGCAGCACCGACAGCCAGATCGGGCCATAGGTCCCAAGCTGCGAGAGGTGCAGCGATTCGCCCAGCACCGCCATGGCCACCAGCACCAGCAGCACCGGTTCCACATAGCCCAGGATACCGAACAGACCCATCGGCAACAGCTTTCCGGCGCGCAGGTAGCTGGTCAGGGCGATCATGCTGATCACGCCCAGCCCCGGGATCAGCAGCCACATGGACGGGGTCCGCACGGTGGCCGCCAGCGAGGCGCTCATGAGCACGGCGACCAGGGACGGCAGCGCCAGCACCATCAGCTCCACCGCAAAGATCAGCAGGGAGTCCAGCTTGATGCGCCGGCGCAGGATGAAGTAGGGCGGATAGCCGAGCGCCACGGCCAGCGTCGGCCAGGAAAAGGCGCGTGTCATCCATAGTTCGTGTGCAACGCCGATGCATGCGCACAGCACCGCCAGGCGCTGCAGCAGGTTCATCTTCTCGCCGTAGTAGAAGCGTCCCACCAACACCATCGACAGCGGCAGCAGGAAGTAGCCCAGCGAGACTTCCAGCGCCCGCCCGTTCACCGACGCCCACAGGAACAGCCATTGCTGCAGGGCCAGCAAGGCCGCCATCGCCAGTGTCACCAGACAGGTGCCGGGACGCCCCAGCAACTGCGCCACGGCCGCCCGCAGCCGCGGCAGCTCGCCGCGCCAGGCCAGCAGGCCGATCACGGTCAAGAGGGTGCCGAGGATGCGCCAGGCAAAGATGTCGGTGCCGTCCAGCGGGGCCAGCAGGCGGGTATAACCGGAGAGGAAGGCGAACAGCGCGGACGCCAGCACGGACAAGCCGATGCCACGGCCGATTTCTTGAGGATTCATTGCAAGACCAGAGGACGGCCCGCGCCAGGGAAAGGCGCCGGCAAAAGCGCGATTCTACGGCATGCCGTGGCGCTGCGCGGGTCTCACAATGAAAAGCCCCGGCCGAGGCCGGGGCGATGGTGCGGTGGTCGCCGGTATAGCCTTGGCTAACCGAAGACGTTCAGGCTTTGCTCAGTCAGCAATCAGGCCTCAGTCAGCAATCAGGCGCCCGGCGAGGTGCCCATGGGGCCGTCCTTCAGTTCGCGGGCATAGTTGTTGGGACGACCGTTAGGGACTTCATAACCCTTGGGATCCACATACTGGCCGTTCTGGCCGCTTTCCTGCAGGCCAGCCGGCGAGCTGGTTTGCTGGCCCTGGTAGTTGTAGTACTGAGGCGACGAAGAGGACGAGGACGATGGCGACGCATCGTATTGCTGCTGCTGCGTACCCTGCATGCCGCTGCCACCCTGGTCATAGGATTGGGCGTAGGCGCCAGTGGCGAAAGTAGCGGCGGCCAGCACCGCGGCGGTGAGGAAGGTCTTGGTCATGGCTGTTCTCCTTTATCCTTGAATGATCATTGCTTGCTGCCCGTGGGCAAGTGTTGCAGTGTTGCGCCAGGCGATGCCAGGTTGCACGGGCAGGCAGTCCGGAAGAATCGTTTTCCCCGAGGCCGTTGGCGTTTGTGGAAAACTTGGCTTTATCATAGGAAGCCGTGGCCGCGCCAACAGTCGGAAAGCCCAGCATGTTGTTGTCAGACGTTTCTCGCGTGTCCGACAGTCGCGGCGGGTCAGGATGCGCATGTCGGTCAAGGGAAAAAGCCGGCAGGAAAGCACGACTCCTGAAGCTCATCAAGCGCAATCCTTGCAGGGTAGCGGAGCCTGGCCCCCTGGTGCCGCGCGTGCAATGAACAGAGGAGGCCGGAATGAATGTCAGCGCACAGGCTGACAGGACCGGGACGATTCGTTACAAAACGTATCCATGCCCGGATCTGGTGCGCCCTGATGGGTCTGCAAGCTCCGTCAGGCGACAAACACGGCTGTCGCAAAATCATCGCCGTACTGACTTCCTTGATCAAATTCATGCCGACGCCTGCTGCAATCGGGTTATGCTGACCTGATCACACCAGCCAATGACGCCGCTACGGGGGACGTCATGATGATGCAAGGAAGGGGGACAGCATGCATAGATTCCTGCCAGCGATGCTGCTGGCGACCATGGCCGTCACGGTCCTGCCACTATCGTTGCAGGCCGCTGAATGCACGAAGGTCGTCATCTCTGCCGATTCGGATTACGCACCTTTGCATTGGTACGACGGCAAGCGCCTGACCGGCGCCAGCATCGAGATCGCCACCCGCGCACTCAGTGCGCTGAACATTCCCTATGAGGTCCGCTATGTCGGGCCTTTTCACCGCGTCCTCAAGGAGGCCGAAAGCGGTGAAGTCGCCCTGGTCTCTTCCCTCAAGAACACGCCCGAACGCCAGCAATACCTGGCCTATGCCTCGGTGCCGCTGTTCCGCAACCCGATCGCCGTGTTCGTGGCACGCAACAATCGCTTCCCCTTCAGCGGCTGGAAGGACCTGATCGGCAAGCGCGGGGCCATTACGTTAGGCAACCAGTTCGGTGGCGGCTTCGACGAATTCATGCGCGACAACCTCATCATCGAGACCGCGCAGAAGGTCTACATGAATTTCAGCAAGCTCGATTCGGGCCGTATCGACTATCTCATCACCGGTTACTACAGCGGCATGATCTACCTGAACCAGACCGGCCAGTCCGAGAACTTCATGCCGCTGCGCCCCTTCGTCAGCGAGACCGACAATTACATCGCCATGAGCAAGGCCAGCCCCTGCGTGAAATACCTGCCACGCATCAACGCGCAACTGGAGGCAATGCAAAAGCGCGGCGAATTGCGCGCCGTCCTGCAGAGCTTCGAGACTGACTTGCGCATCGATCCGGCCAATCAGGACGAGCCACCACGGCCGCGATAGACCAGCACCCGGTGCCGGCGCGGGAAATCCCGGTTTGAAGCCGGAAAGCGGCTTTGTTCCGCCCAAGGCCACCGTTGCTGCCGGGTTACATTGTCATCAGCGCGGACGCTGCCGTCCCCGGCAGGGCGCGGAAGCGTCCACATCCACATCAATGCTCACACGCAAGCCTCGCCACAGAACGAGGCAGTGCGGGCTTGTCATTTGTTCATGAATCCAAGAGACGGAGAGGCCCTTGAAGCTGCGTACCAAAATCATCTGGCTGTGTGCCACCACCCTGATCGGCATCCTGGTGATCGCCGCGGTCTCGCTGACCACGCTCAGGCGCACCATGATGGAAGAACGCGAGGCGCAGCTGTCCTTGCTGGTGACCCTGGCCAAGGCTGCGGCCGAAAAGGCGCAGGCCCAGGAGCAGGCCGGCAAGCTGACCCGCGAGCAGGCCCAGGCGCAGGCCAAGATGGTCATCGGCAGTTTTGCCAAGGAGCAGAACTACTACTTCGTACGTGGCTACAGCGACGACTTCAACTACGTGCACCCCAATCCCAAGCGGGTGGGCATCCAGGACAAGACCGCCAAGGAAGATGGCGACCGCTACCGCGCCGCCCTGCAGGGTAAGGAAATCGGCCTGCTCATCGCCGAAGGCACGCGTCCCAATACCACCGAGAAGGTGCAGAAGCTGTATGCGGTGACCCGCTTCGCGCCGTGGGACTGGACCATCGGCTTCGGCGCCTACATCGATGACATCAACCAGTCCTTCTATCGCAATGCCCTGGTCCTGCTGTTGCTGGGGGCGGTACTGATGGGTGCCATTGCCACCATGGCCGCCTTCATCCTGCGCTCCATCCTGCGCCAACTGGGCGGCGAGCCGGCACGGGCGGTGGAGATCGTGGAACAGATCGCGCAAGGGGACCTGTCCACCGCCGTGGCGCTGAAGGCCAACGACCGCCACAGCCTGCTGCATTCCATCGAAACCATGCGGCGCAGCCTCTCGGGTATCGTCCAGGGCGTGCGCCAGGGGACCGATACCATCACCACCGCTTCCGGCGAAATCGCCGCCGGCAATCTGGACCTGTCGTCGCGCACCGAGCAGCAAGCCAGTGCGCTGGAGGAGACCGCCTCATCGATGGAAGAACTCACCTCCATCGTGCGCCAGAATGCCGACAATGCCAGCCAGGCCAACCAGCTGGCCATCACTGCCTCCGGTGTTGCGGCCGATGGCGGGAAGGTGATCGAGCAGGTGGTCGGCACCATGGCCGACATCAACAGCGCCTCCACCAAGATTGCCGACATCATCGGCGTGATCGACGGCATTGCCTTCCAGACCAACATCCTGGCCCTGAACGCCGCGGTGGAAGCGGCACGGGCCGGCGAGCAGGGGCGCGGGTTTGCGGTGGTGGCATCGGAAGTGCGCAACCTGGCCCAGCGCAGCGCCCAGGCCGCCAAGGAAATCAAGGGCCTGATCGAGGATTCGGTCGGCAAGGTGGACAACGGTTCGCATCTGGTCGAGCAGGCCGGCCGCACCATGCAGGAAATCGTCACCAGCGTGCGTCATGTGGCCGACGTGGTGGCCGAGATCAGTGCCGCCAGCCGCGAGCAGAGTGCCGGCATCGAGGAAGTCAACCGCGCCATCACGCAGATGGACCAGGTGACCCAACAGAATGCCGCGCTGGTGGAGGAGGCCGCAGCTGCGGCGGCCTCCATGCAGGACCAGGCGGCCCAGCTGGCGCAACTGGTGACGGTGTTCCGTCTGCCGGGTTGAGTCGGTGGGTTCCCGTCCTTTCGCCGCTGGCAGCTCCGGCGCACCGGCCTATCGCCAGCTTTCACCCGAGCAGGTGCAGCAGGTGCTGGACTATATCGATGCCAACCTGCAGCGCAATATCACCGTGTCCACCCTGGCGGCGATGTGCCATCTTTCATCCAGTTGCTTCAGCCGGGTCTTCAAGGCCAGCACCGGCTACACACTTTGCCAGTGGATGATGCGCCAGCGATTGCTGCGCGCGCAGGTGTTGCTGGCGGAGCCGGGTCGCACGGTGGTGGATGTGGCCATCGCCGTGGGTTTTCATGACCAGAGCCATTTCCTGCGCCAGTTCAAGCGCATCACGGGAACGACGGTGCAGGAGTGGCGCCAGCGGCCGGTGACATGACGTCGCCTGTTTCCCGGATCGCCAGATTGACAAATCGACGGAATCGATGCGCGGGCATTGATTGATCTGTAGCAGAGATTAATCTTGCGGTTCGCCTAGCCAGCAAAAAGGCCCGCAGTTGCGTTGCGGGCCTTTGTGTTGTTGAGCTGGAATGGCTGTGATCGGCAATATCAACGATCTCAACGATAGAAGGGTTCGACCCGCCCCTTGAGCTTGGACATCATCGGATTGCCCTTGCGATCCAGTGCGCGGCCGGCGGGAATCTTGACCCAGCCTTCGCTGATGCAATATTCGCTGACGTTGTTCAATTCCTTGTCGTTGAGCTTGATGCCGATGTCATGCTCGAAGATGGCGGCATCATAATGCGGGCTGCGGGGATCGACGCTGAGGCGGTCGGGGAGGGCGGGGCGTTGTGCGGTATCGTTCATGGGCGCGATTATCGGATATAAAAACGGGCAAGACAATTATTTCATATCCGCAAGCAGGCCTGTATTGCCGTCGTGCCAAGCCTTGTTCTTGCACCTTCCAGTCCCAGGTCTTCCTTCCCACTGACGGAGCTCGCTGCGCAGGCGTGACGTCGTCCTACTATCCACAGGGCATTTTCCGACAGCAAGGCTGGCCGCTCGCCGATAGCGCGGCCGCCGCTGGCATCGCATCCTTGAGACCTCTGATCTTGCGCGAGGATGTATGCGATCTACTGTCGAGGAAATGCAGGCCGCCGAATCGGCCGCCCGGGCCTACCGTCCACAGGCCGATGAGCTTGTGCCCAGCCTGCTGCATGGCAAGCTGCTGGCACCCGCTCCCGATGCAGACGCGCTGGCGTCGGCCCGTCTATATCTGGAGCAGCAATTGCGGGCCGCCGAAGCGCTGCCCTGCGATCTCCCTGAGGATGCCCACGCGCTGGCCGGGTGGATGGAGCGGCGCGCGGCTGATGTCGGCCAGGCTTATGCCGCGTATCTTCAGCAGCGTCAGGCCGGGGCGCCGCGTCGCTTTTTCAGCGGCAAGGCACATGCGCTCAATTTTCTGCGCCGCGTGGCCCCGACCAAGCTGGTCGATGGCGCATGGCTCTACAGCGCCCTGGAACGCTGGCGCGACCCGCTGTTCCGCCCGTTGATCCTGACCTATCTCGAAGAGCTGGGTGATGGCGACCCTGCCATGAACCACGTCAGCCTGTACCGCAGCCTGCTGGCCGCCCATGGCGGCGAACCGGCCCTGCCCCTGTCCGAGCCTCATTACGTGCAGGGCGCGCTCCAGCTGGCGCTGGCCTACCACGGCGGGCAATATGAAGCGGAAATGTTCGGCTTCAACCTGGGCTATGAACAGTTGCCCCTGCATCTGCTCATTACCGCCTACGAGCTCAACGAACTGGGGATCGATCCCTACTATTTCACCCTGCACATCACCATCGACAACGCTGCCAGCGGACATGCACGCAAGGCCGCGGACGCCGTGGCCCAGGCGGCAACACAGGCAGCCGATCCGCAACAGTTCATGCAGGGCGTGCGGCGGGGCTACCTGCTCAACGACCTGGGCCTGAGCACGATGGATGTGATCAATTCCTTCGACCTTGAGCAGGAGGTGGTGAGCGTGATGCAGGACAAGGCGCAGTTCGGCCGGATGATGCATTCCGATTACTGCCGCATCGGTGGCAAGACCGTCAACCAATGGCTGGAACAGCCAGACGGGATGGCACGTTTCCTGGAGGAATTGACCAAGGCCAGATGGATAATCCGGGCGGCGCCGGCAGAGGAAAGCCGCTTCTGGCGACTCATCGATGCGCCGGGTGGGCAGATGTTCGGTGTCTTCGACGACTACGAAAAGCAAACCATCCGTGAATGGATAGAAAAAGGCTGGAGTGACGCCAAGCGCCAGCCCAGTTATCGCGCGCTGGCACGCGGGCGCCAGGTGGAGCCGATGGCGCCGCAGGGCGGGCCACGCGCCGTCATTGGCTCAACCCAGCAGCTCGATGCGCTGGTGGAGCAGATGTCGCCTGGCCGCCATCACTTCGTGCCGGGCCTGGAAGCGTCGCGGCGCTTCAGCGCCCTCTATCGGACAGCGTGTGTGGCATGACGGTGTGGCAGGAAAGCACGGATGGCAGGCGCAATTCCCGTCGGGCGGGAGCGTCGTCCTCAAGGAAACGGACGGGCATCGCCCCGGCTCGGCTATAATTGCCGGCCTTGATCCGCTCGAGTCAGTGTTGCCCGCGTTCCCGCGCGGCAATGGCCACAGCGGACCATGCCTGATCGCCGCGCCGCAAGTCGCGGCCTACCCCACATCTGTCATTGGATCGGCCCCGCGCCGGTCGTAGGAGAAATCATGAACATCCGTTCCAGAAAACGCCTGGTCTATCGTCGCCACCGCATCGGCATGCTCATTGCCGCCATTGAAGCCCTGATGGCGCTGGAAGAAGCCACGCTGGAAGCCAAGAAGGCAGCATAAGCGGTTCAAATGCGCCCGGAAAAGACCGGCCCGAGAGGCCGGTTTTTTCTTGCCTGGCCGGATCTCGCCGCCTGATGTCAATTGAAACAATCGCGTGAACTCCTGACATCGATGTGTAACTGCGTCGCCTCAAGATACACCCATGCCGAAACGCAAACGCAAGCCCGGATGCGTATCGGTAGCAAAGCCCCACATTGACGACCCGTCACCACATTGACATTGAATTGGAGAACATCATGCGCATCTTCAGCACCCTCTTCACCGGCCTGATCCTGACCCTGGTTGCCACCGCCGCCCGCGCCGACAGCATCTTCACCGGTGCCATGGACTACGAGTCGCCGCTGCCCATGATCCTGCACGTCGGCGGACGCCTGATCGGCCGGCTCTTCAGCTGAGGCAATGGGTGGCGCCATGGCCGGCCGCGTGCCGGCCCACGCCCCCGGACCTGGTCTGCTATGGCACAATCAGCCGCCTTCAGCGTGAGAAACCACCCCGCATGTGCGTCAACTACAAGCCCACTCCCAAATCCGAGATCACCACCCTGACCGGGGCCGATACCAGCGCTACCCCGGACTGGCCCGACGAGACCTGGCAGGACTATGCCGCGCCGGTGGTGCGTGCCGGCCTGGAGGGGGAGCCCGAACTCATCGTCGGTACCTACGGCATGATGCCCCGGCGCAAGCTGCAGCCGGGTTTGCAGATATCGACCATGAATGCCCGTGCCGAAACCATCGGCGAGAAGCGCAGCTATGCCGGCTCCTGGCGCCAGGGCCATACCTGCCTGTTGCCGATGCAATGCTTCTATGAACCGAACTATGAATCCGGCCGCGCCCAGCGCTGGGCCATCGGCATGGCCGACGACCAACCGTTCTGCGTGGCCGGCCTCTGGCGCGCCTGGGAAGAGGCCGAGGGCGGCTATGCTTTTTCGTTTACGCAGATCACCATCAACGCTGACCAGCATCCGTTGATGCAGCGTTTTCACAAGCCAGGAGAGGAAAAACGCAATCTGGTCATCATCCCGCGCGCGCACTATCAGCAATGGCTCAATGCCGGCACGCCCGAGCGCGCAGCGGCGATGCTGCTGAACTATCCGGCCACGCAGATGAAGGCGTGGCCCGCGCCCAAGGCGCAGGCCGGCGGGCAGCAGAGCGGCTTCCTGTTCTGAGGGATCCGCACTGCTGCCTAGGGAGTTACCAGCGATAACGCCAGCCCGCCACCACGGCGTGCTGGGTCTGCAGGTCGTTCAGGCCCAGGTTGTAGTCCAGGAACAGGCTCGACGCCTGGCCCAGCTTGCCGGACAGGCCCGCTCCCAGCACCAGGCCATCGCGCTTCTGTTGCAGGCCGGCGACCTGAAAGTTGACGCCCGGCGCGCCCTGGAAGGAGGCATTGAGGCTACCGCCGGCATCCAGCCATTGATGGCTCCAGAATGCGCGCAGCTCACTCTGCAACTTGCCGTCTTCGCGCAGGGGCAGGTGCCAGCGGGCACCTACCATCGACATCGCCGAGCGTGAAGTCTGCGCACTGGCATTGAGACCGAGCACACCGGCACCGGTTTCGGAGAAGGCGTCCTGACGCAGCAGCGTGCCTTGCAGCGAGACCAGCGGCTCGAACACGTAGCTGCCGCGATCGATGCGATAGCTGGCCTCGGCATGCAGGCCGAGTTCATCGCCGTTGTAGTCACCGGCCGCGCGCGAGACATCATTGCCGATCACGATGCTGCGCTGGGTAGCGTACTGGTTGCGGCCATAACCGACGATGCCCTTGAAGCGCCAGTCACCGCTCTGGTACTGCGCGTACACGGCGACCTGATGGCCTTCCACCTTGGCGCTGTCGCCGGCGGTGTTGTAGGCCAGGCGGGTATTGTCGTAGTGATAGGCCAGGCCCATGCTCCAGCGATCATCCAGCACCCGTTCCACCCCCATCAGCAGGCCATTGCTGTTGCTGGTGTAGCCGGCGGCATTGCCGTCGGAGCGGGTATTGCCATGGCCGCCCGCAACCTGCGCCCAGGCGCCGCCATCCTCGCGCACACGCAGGGGCCACAGACCGCTGCTGCCATTGCTGCTGTCGGTCATGGTGGCGGCGCTGTACTGGTAGTCATAGCGATCCGTCTCGGCCGAGGCCAGTTGCAGCTGGCTCATCGCAAAACCGCTGCCGCCGGAGAAGGCGGACCCGCCGCCAATGTTGCGGTTACCCAGGGTCTGCAGCGATTGGCCCATCAGGCCCAGCGTGGACAGGCCCTGATAGGCACGCCCCCCCAGGCTCTCGAAGGCGCTGCGCGCCTGCACTGCCGACAGGCCGTCGATCAGCGCCAGCTTGGCGCGCATGGCGCTGGACAGGTTTGCCAACTGGCCGGCCTGGGTCAGGGCATTGGCCACGCTGGCCTGGTTGCCGGTGGTGGTGACCGAGGCATAGCTGTTACCGTTGCGCGCCATCGTCAATTGCACCGCATTGCCGGTGTAGCTGACTGTGGGTGAGACAAAGGCGAAGTCGCTGCGCACGGCATTGAAGCTGCCGCTCACGGTGCCGCTGGTCGACAGGATGGTATAGGGCGTGCTCAGCGCATAGGCGCCGCTGCCGGCGGCGATGGACAGGCTGCCGGCCAGGGCGGCATTGCCGTTGACCTGGATCAGGCCGCCGCTGCCGTCGGCGCTGGTGCTGACCTGGGTGGTGGCGCCGTCCTGCAGGTTCAGATTGCCCTGGACCGTCAGCGTCGAAGTGCCGGCCGTGGCCAGCGTGCCACCGGCGGCCACCGTGGTGCTGCCCACCGTGCCGGTCCCGGAGAGGGTGCCGCCACTGTTGACGCGCACTGTGCCGCCCAGCACGCCATTGACGCTGAGCTTGCCGCCATTGACATTGGTGCTGCCGGCGAAGCTGGTCGAGTTGCCGCTGAAGACCGTTTCGCCGGCCAGCTGGTTGATCGTGCCGTTGCCCGAGATGGCCGCTGCCAGCGTGTAGTTGCTGCTGCCGCTGGCATTGTGGTTCAGGTTCAGCGTACCGTTGCCGGCGCCGAAAGCCAGCGATGTGGTGTCGAGCTGGCCGGGCGCGGCTGCCGTGCTGCCAGGGGCGGCACCGACGTTGAGGGTACCTGTGGAACCACTGCTGGTGGCGATGCGGATCACCGAGGCGGTAGCGCGCGCACCGTCGCTGATGGTCAGGGTGCCATTGCCACCGGCCCCGACATGCAAGGAATTGGTGGTGATCCAGGCCGAGTTGGCACCGGTCAGCGTCACGCTGCCGTTGCTGTTGGCATTGTTGGCGATATAGCTGCGGTTGCCGGTGACCTGGCCGCCATCGGAGATGGTCAGCGTACCGTTGCCCAGACGACCGACGTTGACGTCCGAGCTGCTGCTCCAGGTGGAGCCGGCCCCGGTCACCGTCATGGTGCCGGAGGCGCCATTGAGGTCGCCCAGCAAGCCCTGCACATCGTTGATACGGCCACCGGCCGAGATGACTACGCTGCCCGTGGCGCCATTGTTGTGGCCGACAAAGAAGTCTCCCGAGTGGTTCCAGACCGAGCCGCTGCCAGTGACCAGGGCGCTGCTGTTGGACCCCGCTTCGGTTCCCACATAGCCATCGGTGCTGGTGACGTTGCCGCCTCCCGAGATGGTCAGGTTGCCATTGCCGACGTTGCCCACGTAGAGCACGCCGGTGTTGATCCACTTGCTGCCGCTGCCGGACACGGTGACATTGCCGCTGCTGCCGGCCAGGTGGCCGACCAGGGCGCCGGTATCGGTGACTACGCCCCCATTGCTGATGCTGAGGTTGCCGCTGGCGCCGTCGCCGTAGCCGATCGACAGGCGATCGCTGGCGGTGAAGTTGGCATTGTTGACCGTGAGCGTACCGCGCGCGCCAGTGATGTCACCCAGATGCACGACCGCGGCAGTGGCATTGGCACCACCGCTGACGGTGAGCCATCCGGTGCCGCCAGTGGAACCGGAGCTGGCGTCACCGCCCACGGTGAGGTTGCCCGCCGCCAGCGAAGAACCGGCGCCGCTGACATTGACGCTGCTGTTGGAGGTGTCCTGGCGCCCGATCACCGTATTGGCGCTGCTGACATTGGCACCGTCGCTGATGGTGAGGTTGCCATTGTTGACCGTGCCCACGAAGAGCGAACCGGTATTGGTCCAGCGACTGCCGACGCCGCTGATATTGACGGTGGACAGTGTGCTGCCGGCGGTACCGATCACGCCGGTGACGGAATCCACCGTGGAACCACCGGTAATGGAAAGGCTGGCGCTGCCGCCACTGCCGACTGTGAGCCGGTCGCCGATCAGCCATTGCGCCCCGTTGATCAGGCTGGCGCTGCCATTGCTGCCGCCGCCACTACCCAGCACCACCGAGCCGCTCATGTTGACGACACCGCCATCGACCTGCATCGTGCCGACCGCCCCGGTGTTGCCGATGACCAGGCCGTTGCCGATCAGGCTGCTGTCGGTATTGATCGTGAGGTTGCCTACGCCACCGCTGGCACCACCGACATAGGTGGTACCGCTGATGTTGGCGACCGCACCGGCGTCAAGCGTCAACGATCCGACGCCATTGAGGCCGACGGTCGCATCGCTGCTGCTGTTGAGCCTGGCGCTGCCATTGGTGCCGCTGCCGGTGACGGTAATGGTGCCGTTGGAACCGTTGCTGTTGCCGATCAGGACCGACGAGGTGTTCAGCGTCGCCTGGTTGATCTGCAGGTTGCCCACCGTACTGCCGCCGACGGTCAGTGCCTGAATGGTGGTGTTGCTGGAAAGCACCGGATCGACACCGGGATAGGCGTTGATGACCGCAGCATCCGTGGACGTGGGTGCTGCCCCCGTCCACTGCCAGTTGCTGTCGTTGGTCCAGTTGTTGTCGACGTTGCCGGTCCACGACGCCACCTGGGCGTGCGCGGCGCTGCCGATCAGCAGCAGTGTTGCCAGTGCACTGACTGGCAACGGTCTTGCATGAGCGAAGCTGCGCTTCGATTGCATGATTCCCCCCCTGGGTAGAGGCTGCCTGTTGCCGACATCTCTTAGCGGATGAGCTGGCGTTGCAGCCTATGCTTGTTGTTGATTGATCTTTACGGAAACCCGCAAGGATTTTACAAGCATCAAAACGAATTTTTGGTGGGAGTGATGATTTTTTGTGATCTTGCGCATAGGGAGGCATGATCATTCCCGTTGACCGGTACTTCGGTTTCACTGGGTGGGATTGCGGCGTGGCCGTACGCAGCCCTGGAACAGGCTTGGGCAGGGCAGGGAGCGGGCTTCAGGAGGCGGCGCTGCCGTCCCCATCAACATCACGGGCGACGGCAGTGCCAGCCAGGTCATCGAGTCAGGCAGCCTGGTAGGTCGGATAGTCGGTATAGCCTTCGGCACCGCCACCGTAGAAGGTGTTGCGGTCGGCCTCCGCCCAGGGGGCGTCCAGACGCAGACGTTCCACCAGGTCGGGATTGGCGATGAAGGGGCGGCCGAAGGCCACCATGTCGGCATGCCCCGTGGCGACCGCATCCATCGCCATCTGGCGCTGGTAGCTGTTGTTGGCGATGTAAAGGCCACCGAAGGCGGCGTGCAGCTTCTTGAAATCGAATTCCGATGCCGCGTTGCTGCCCCGGGTCTGGCCTTCGACGCAGTGCAGATAGGCCAGGCCTAGCTTGCCCAGTTGCTCGGCGTAGTACAGGTAGGTACGCTCGGGATCGCTGTCCAGCGGGATGTCACCGGCCGAGCGGGTCAGCGGCGACAGGCGCACGCCCACGCGATCGGCACCCCAGATATCGGCGACGGCGGTGACCACTTCCACCGGGAAACGCACGCGGTTTTCCAGCGAGCCACCGTACTGGTCGGTGCGGTGATTGGTGCTGTCGCGCACGAACTGCTCCAGCAGATAGCCATTGGCCGAATGCACTTCCACCCCATCGAAGCCGGCTTCCTTGGCCAGCCGCGCAGCGTGGCGATAGTCCTCCAGCAGGCGCGGGATTTCCGCGGTCTCCAGAGCACGTGGCATGGAGGGCCTTGCCTGCGTCTGCGACTCCAGGAATACCAGCTCACCCGCCTGGATCGCCGAGGGGGCGACCGGCGCTGCGCCGTTTTCCTGCAATGAGCTATGCGAGACCCGGCCTACGTGCCAAAGCTGGTTGACGATCTTGCCACCTGCTGCGTGGACCGCATCGGTGATCTTGCGCCAGGCCGCGACGTGTTCCTCGGTGTAGAGACCTGGGGTGAAGGCATAGCCGCGGCCTTCGCGCGAAATATTGGTGGCTTCGCTGATGATGAGACCGGCCGAGGCGCGCTGGCGATAGTATTCGATGGCCAGTTCGCTGTGCACGCCCTGCATGTCAGCGCGCGAGCGCGTCAGTGGGGCCATGGCAATGCGGTTGGCGACGTCGATGGCGCCGATGCGGGTGGGGGAAAACAGATCAGATCCGGTGTGCGACATGATGTTGACTCCTTCTGGTGAGGTGGTGATGGTCGTCATCATCGGCAATGGGGAGAAATTCGGCCAATTTATTATTGATAAAACAGATTTATCGTAGACAATATATCTAGAACTCATTTCATAAATAGTCGTGAGATGCGTTCTGGGCAGAACCCGGAGGGAGCGGCCCGTTTGGGCGAATTGCTGCGTTACGAATTTGGGCCAAGACGCCCAGTCTTGACCCAAATTCGCGCCTTGCACTTCATCCCAAACGGGACTCGCTCGCACTCGCGCCTATTTATGAAATGAGTTCTATATGAAATACGACCTCAACCTGTTGCCGGTCTTCGTCGCCCTGATGGAGGAGCGCAGCGTCACCCGGGCCGCCTCGCGACTGGGCATGACGCAGGCTGCCTTGTCCAATGCGCTGGCCCGGCTGCGCCTGACCCTGCAGGATCCCCTGTTCATCCGCGAGCGCTACGGCATGCGCCCCACGCCCAAGGCCGAATTGCTTGCCCCCGCGCTGGTGGCGGCACTGGCGTCGATGGATGCGGTGGTATTGGGCCAGCAGGCCTTCGAACCGGCGCGCGCCGATCACCTGATCACCATCGCGCCCAATAGCTATGTCGAGTTTGTTCTGGTGCCGCAGCTGGTGGCCCGCCTGAGCGTGGTGGCGCCAGGTGTGCGCCTGCGCACCCTGCCTTTCGGCACCGACCTGGCCGAGACCGGCGTGAGTTCAGGCGATACTGCCATGGTGCTGGGACGCATCAATGACGCCCCGGATAACCTGGTGGTGCAGCACATCGGCGAGGATGGCCTGGCCTGCGTCGTACGGGCCGACCATCCGGTCATCGGCACGCGCATCGGCAAGAGACAATATGAGCGCATGAAGCACGTCAACGTGCTGCCACCCGGCCGTCTGCGCACTGGCCTGTTCCAGGCGCTGGAGCGCAGGGGCCTGCGACGCGAGGTCGCCGTCTCGGTCACGCATTTCGCCTCCATCCCCGAGATCGTGGCCGCGACCGATTACTGTGCGACCCTGCCCATGCTGATCTGCAAGCGGCTCGTCCACGATACCCGGTTGAAGGTACTGTCGGCGCCAGTCGATCTCGGTACTTTTCCGCTGCACATGGCCTGGCACGTGCGTTATCGCGATGATCCGGCGCATATCTGGTTGCGCAAGCTGGTGGCAGAGGTGGCACAGGCCCTGGGTTGAAGCTGGGCATAGTCTGGTTGCAGGGCGGGCAGGTTCTCCCGCTATGCACCGCAGCGCTGCTTGGATATGATCTTTCCGGTCCACCCTTTCCCTGGTGTCTATCTCATGCATACGTTCCTGCCGCTTTCCATGTTGTTGGCTCTCCTTGGTGCCAGCCTGGCGCTGGCCGCTACGCCTGGGCCGGGCGTGTTGTTCATCGTGACGCGTACGCTGAGCCAGGGCCGCAAAGCCGGACTGGTTTCGGTCGCCGGGGTGGCGTTGGGCAATTTCGGCAATGCCGTGGGCGCCTCGCTTGGGCTGGCTGCGCTGTTCGCCTTGTCGGCAGTGGCATTCTCCATCGTCAAGCTGCTAGGTGCCTGTTACCTGGTCTACCTTGGATGGTGTGCCTTGCGCGTTCGAGGCGAGCGCGGTGCCGGGCGGGATCTGCAGGCAGCAGATGGACTGTCGTTGACCCGCATCTTACGCGACGGCTTCTGGGTCGCACTGCTTAATCCCAAGACCGCGATCTTCTTCGCCGCTTTCCTGCCGCAGTTCTTCGACACACGGGCTCCAGGCATGCCGCAAAGCGTTGGTCTGGGGGCGATCTTCGTGATGATTGCGGCATGTACCGACACTGCTTACGTGCTCGCCGCCGACAGGGTAGCGCCTGCCATGCGGCGCCTATCGAGCGCAATGGCCTGGGGGCGCTACCTCACCGCCGGTGTTTTCTTTGGTCTGGGCATCTTCACCGCAGTGGCAGGGCATCGTGCGCCGGACTGACCCAACGATAGCCTGTATCATCAGCCTGTCCCTTTCCAAATGAAGCTGTCGCCCAACCCTACCTGGTCAGATCATGCCTCTTGATACCCTGCTGCTGTTCGTTCCCGCCTGCTTTGCATTGAACATGGCTTTCGGGCCGAACAATCTGCTGTCCATCACCATCGGCGCGCATTACGGCTTGCGGCTGGCAATTCTGGCCTCTGTCGGGCGCCTGGTCGCCTTTGCGATCATGATCGCCGTGGCCGCGCTGGGCATGGGAGCATTGCTCATGGCGTCGCAACTGGCCTTCACGGTCTGCAAGCTGCTGGGCGCCGCCTATCTGGTCTGGCTGGGTTTCAAGGTCTTCTTTTCCAGGGCGACGCTGTCCGTTGACGGCCTTGCGGGAGAGCAGGCGCGCGGCGATATCCGCACCTTCATCCGCAGGGAATTCCTGGTCGCCATCGGCAACCCCAAGGCGATCCTGGTCTTCACTGCCTTTTTCCCGCAGTTCGTGGTTCCCGGCAATTACTGGGTCAGTTTCCTCATCCTCGGCGGGATCTTCCTGAGCCTGGAAGTGGTCGCGATCGCGGCCTATGCCTATGCGGGCAGCCGGCTTTCCGGCGTGATCCAGAATGCCCGGGGCCTGCGCTGGATGAACCGCATCAGCGGCGGCACCATGATTCTGTTCGGCGCCATTCTGGCGCTGGCCAAGCGGCCTGCTGCGTAAGACGCGCCTCTGTCGCGCAGGTCTGTTGATGTCGCAGTCTGTGCAAGACACGTTTCCCGGATGTTCGAGGTCCATCGCTTTTCCCAGGCGTGATGCCATGCATCTCGCCTATCCTTTCGTATAACTAGACACTCCCTCCTGCACTGTCCACACTGCGCCCTGTGGCAGAGCTGCAATGGGGTCTCACGCCGTCGTTCGCCACAGTTCGACTTGCGCCCTCGCAGCCTCGCTTCGTCCACAGATCCTTCTGGCCGGTAATGGCATCGTCCCGATCAGCGGGACGGCCATCCAAGCATGCCTACCGCATGCCGGAATCGGTCGGCTTCAATGACCCTTTGAGGAAAACAACAATGTCCACTTCCCTTCGCCAGATCCGCGCATGCTCGCTCACCCCACTGCTGCGTCCTCTCGCTGCTGCCGCCATGATATTCGCCATGGCCCAGGCAGCGTATGCCGAGGCGCCGATGCTGAAGAATCAGCCGGGTTTCTATCGCACCATGATCGGTGACATCGAAGTCACTGCACTGTCGGATGGCACCAACCATCTGCCAGCGGGCAAGATGCTCAAGGGCATCAGCAAGGAAGATCTGGACAAGCGCCTGCAGGCAGCTTTTGTCACTGATCCGGTGGAGACCTCTGTCAATGCCTTCCTGGTCAACACGGGCAAGAAACTGATCCTGATCGACACCGGAGCCGGTGGCGTGCTCGATGCCGACAGTGGCCACCTGCTCACCAGCCTGAAGGCGGCAGGGTATCGCCCGGACCAGGTGGATGAGGTCTACCTGACCCACCTTCATCCCGACCACGAAGCCGGTCTCACGCACAAGGGCAAGCGCGTCTTCCCCAAGGCCACCGTGCGGGCCGACAAGAAGGATGCCGACTACTGGCTCAACCCGGCCAACAAGGCCAAGGCCAGCGCCATCAATCAGGAATTCTTCGAGGTCGCGGAGAAGTCCCTCAAGCCCTATATCGCCGCCGGCAAGTTCCGCCCCTTCGAGGGTGACGGTGAGCTGCAGCCGGGTGTGTCCAGCGTGGCCAACTACGGTCATACCCCTGGCCACAATGCCTACCTGGTCAGCAGCAAGGGCCAGCGTCTGTTGATCGTGGGCGACATGATCCATGTGGCGGCAGTACAGTTCCCGCAGCCCGATGTCACCATCGGTTTCGATACCGACGAACATGAAGCCATGGGCGACCGCCGCAAGGCATTCGATGCGGTGGCAGATGCCCAGGAACTGATCGCGGGCGCTCACCTGTCTTTCCCCGGCATTGGACATATCGTCAAGGATGGCAGCGGATATCGCTGGGTGCCGATCAACTACGCGCTGGCGCGCTGAGCGTATTGATCATTGCGATGATGTGACCATCGACCAGAAGCGGCTCCCATAGGCGAGCCGCTTTTTGTTGTTGGCAACGTCCGCCAACAATTTCTACTTGCATCAATAAATCGCAGTCGGTATTATTCGGAATCATTCGGTTCCAAATATTCCATGAGCTTATCCCATCTCCCATCAGGACCAGGACGTCCGCGCGAATTCGAGATCGATGCCGCCGTCGAATCGGCGATGCAGGTCTTCTGGACGCGTGGTTACAACGGCACGTCGCTGGTCGACCTGATTGATGGCACCGGGCTGTCACGGGGCAGCCTGTACAAGGCTTTCGGCGATAAGCATGGCTTATTTCTTTCCGCACTCGACCGCTATATCTCCCAGTCGCTGGTCCGTCTGCTCAGCACGCTGGAGCAGCCAGGATCGGCCAAAGCCGCGATACGGGAAACCCTGATGCGCCTGGCGGAAATGTCTTGCCGCAAAGAAGGGCGTCGCGGCTGCATGCTGGTCGCAACGGCGATGGAAATGGTGTCACACGACGATGATGTCGCCGAGCGAGTCAAGGCCATGGTCGACCGTATCCGTCATGCGTATGCCAAAGCCATTGCGCGTGGGCAGGCCAGCGGGGAAATTCCCGCGCATCACGATCCACAAACCTTGGCAACCGTGATCGTCAGCCTGACTCACGGCATGCGCACGCTCGGAAAGGTAGGAGCAGTAGACAAGCAAATGACCGCTGTCGTCGAAACGGCGATGCGACTGCTCGACTGATTTTTTTTTGCTCAATTTGGAACCTATCGGTTTATATTTAAATGAATTCATTCATTACCTCTTCGCACGCAGAGCATGTGCCCCATCCGCGTCGATGGCTGGCATTTGCCGTCTTGCTGGTGGGGGCCTTCCTGCCGCCACTGGATTTCTTCATTGTCAATGTCGCACTGCCGTCCATCCGTACCGGCCTGGGTGCCGATCCTGCCGAGATACAACTGGTGATATCCGGTTACGCCGCCGTGTATGCGGTGTTCCTGATCACCGGGGGACGGCTGGGAGACCTGTACGGGCGCAAGCGGGTGTTTCTCGCAGGTCTGGCGGGCTTCGGCCTGTCGTCGCTGCTCTGTGGTGTTGCGCCTACGCCCGCCATGCTGATCGCCGGCCGGCTGCTGCAAGGCTTGAGTGCGGCGATCATGGCGCCGCAGGGGCTGGCATCGATTCAGGCGCTGTTTCCCGAGCGGGAGAGGGCGCGGGCGCTGAGCATGTACGGTGCGACCATCGGACTGGCAGCGATTGCCGCCCAGGCGCTCGGTGGGCTGCTGATTGCGGCCAATGTCGGCGACCTGCAATGGCGGGTCATCTTCCTGATCAACCTGCCGATCGTGGCGCTCGTGTTCCTCGGCGGAATTCCCTTGTTGCCGGACACGCGCAGTCCACATCCGGCACGGCTGGACCGGGTGGGCGTGCTGCTCTGTGCACTCTCGCTGGGCCTGCTGGTGGTACCACTGGTGAAAGGGCCTGAGGCCGGCTGGCCGTGGTGGACCTGTCTCATGCTGCTCGCCTCACCGGGGTTTGCGGTTGCGTTCTGGCGCTACGAGCGGTGGCTCACGGAGCGCGGTGGAACGCCGTTGGTCGCGCCTCAGTTGGCCGATGCACCCGGCCTGGTGGTGGGGATGATCGGAGTGTTGTTCTTCTATGTGGTCTCGGCCTTCTTTCTCACCTTCTCGATCTATCTGCAGGAGGCGATCGGCATGAGCGCATCTGCGACCGGCTTGATGTTTGTACCGTGCGGACTGGGCTTCCTGATCGGGCCCTTGACGACACCCGCCGCCGCGCGCCGGTTAGGACGCTGGACTCCGGTATTGGGGATGGCGCTGGAAGTCGTCGGCTGCCTGATTCTCAGTGCAGTGGTGGCTTCCACACCCGCTGCGCGGGCACCGGCACTGGCAGGCGTCGTGATCGCGCTCTCGCTGATCGGATTCGGGCAGGGGATCGCCGTGCCCACGCTGGTGCGATCGGTCATCGATCTTGCGCCGGCCGGTGGTTCCGGCATGTTGGCCGGGATCGTGAATTCCGCTTTGCAAATCAGTGCGGCCCTGGGCGTGGCTGTCATCGGCAGCGTGTTCTTCAGTCTGGCGGGTTCCCGCCATACGTCATCGTCCCTGGCGCATGCCTTCAGCTGGGCGATGGTATGTGTCGCCGCCAGCCTGACGATCGCGGCGCTGCTGGTTGCCCGTGCATCGCGTTCCCGTCGGTAGATGGTCACGGAAAAAATCTTCCACCACGCTGCACGAAGGCCAGAGCCAGAGCCAGATCGCAGCGCGGTCCCTCGCATCCTTGTAGCGATGCAATGTAAATGCTGTCCCACTTGATCACGATAGGAATCTCGATGTCTTCTCAATTTTTGAATCACGTCTCTGTTGTCACCGGCGGCTCGACGGGAATTGGATTGGCGATCGCACAAGGCCTGCTTGCGCAGGGCGCCAAACGGGTGTACGTGACAGGTCGTTCACGCAAGAGTCTTGATGAGGCCCTTGGTGTTCTGGGCGACTCAGCAGTGGCGGTGGTGTCCGACGTCTCCAGGCTTGCGGACCTGGAATATCTGAAAGCCGAAATCGAAAAGCGCGGTGACCGCCTCGATTCGATTTTCGCCAACGCCGGTATCTGCGAGAAACACCCCTTCGGGGCGACCGCCGAGGCGGATTACGACCGTACCTTCGATATCAACGTCAAGGGCGTGTTCTACACCGTGCAGACACTGCTCCCGCTGCTCTCGGATGGCGCTTCCGTGGTGCTGACATCCTCCATCTGTTCGAGCAACGGCATGGCTGAGCTGAGCGTCTATAACGCCTCCAAGGCGGCAGTGCGGTCCTTCGCGCGCACCTGGACCAACGATCTGCGGGCACGCAAGATCCGCGTCAATGCGCTGAGTCCGGGGTTTACGCGCACGCCGTTGATGGACAACAGCCTCAAGCTCGACCACGCGCAGATCGATAGCCTGAAAGAGTATGTCTCCCAGATCACGCCATTGGGTTACATGGCTGATCCGGCCGAGATTGCGAGTGCCGGGTTGTTCCTTGCGTCTTCTGATGCTCGTTACATTACCGGCATTGAACTGACGGTGGACGGAGGCCTTTCTCAGATCTGAGCATTCCAGCGTATGGCAGGGATCGGTAGATCTCTGCCGGTTGAAGTGTGGTGATCTCTCTTGTCGAATGGGATGGCTGCCGAGGAGACTCTTATTTTGAATTGATTCCATAAGAGATCGCTCGCGGTTTCAACTACTCGGCACTTCGGGAGAGAGACCTAAAGCTTTATTGGAGATGTATTTAAAAAAATTCTTTTGGAAGTTGTCACAGACGACATCGTCCAGCCGTCTTGGAAGTAGAGGGCTTTCGACATTGAACCCGCTCAACCCAACTTCAAGGAAGAATTTATGAAACGTCCGAATTGGTTTCAAGTTTCCGGCGAGGGCGCCAAGGCGCTAGGCGCGCTTCATCATTACGTAACGACCGGCACCGACTTGCCTGGTGAGTTGATACATCTGGTCTTCTTGAGGGTGTCGCAGATCAATGGATGCGCGCATTGCATCGACATCCATACGCGTGACCTCATCAAAAGCGGGATGTCGGTCGATAAGGTGGTCCTGGTACCGGTGTGGGAGGAAGTGAGCTATCTGTTCTCCGATCAGGAAAGGGCTGCGCTCGCCTGGACCGAGGAAGTAACGCGTGTCAGCGAAACGCATGCTTCGGATGAAGCATACGCGGCGGCACTTTCTTTCTTTGGCGAAAAGAATCTGGTCGAACTCACCATTGTGATCGCCGCGATGAATGCCATTAATCGGATGGGAATCAGTTTTCGTATGAAGCCGCTTGCGAAGGCTTAGCATTTGGGGGAGGAGGGCAGGCTTTTCATAACGGCATCGCCAAAATAGAAAAGGGGTTCCGGGCGAATGCCTGGAACCCCTTATGCGTTGGTGATGGGCAGAACCGATTTGATTCTGAAAATCCTTGCTATATATGGGTTTTGGTGGATGGTGATGAGGAAGTGCCCCCAAAAATGCCCCCAATTATCAGCGCAGCCTAATTCTTCCGGCGGTAATACGTCTGCTCGGAAATTCCCAACTGCCGAACTAGATCTGCGACTGACATCCCCAATTCGGCTTGCTTGAGCGCCGCTACGAAATATTGCTTGCGTTTCATCGCTTACCTTCCGTTTCAAAGTGGGAAATTGCGCTCAAAACACTAACATTAATTTCTGTCCAAGATTCCTAAAGCAGATCACATTCGGTTCGAATTCGGTCGGAAAATGCCGAACGGTTGTGGCCAAGAAAGCCGAACTTAGTCCGTTCGGCCGATTGCGTGCGACAGACCATCCCGTTGTTTTTGTGCCGCTAGCAGAGGCTTTGCGACTGGCCACTTAGCGCGATCGTGGTCCCTTGACGTCGAGGGGAATAGCTTCTCTGTATGCTTTCTTCGACCGCCACCACGATATGGCATGACTAGTTACATCGTAGAAGCTCTCCACCTTGCCGTTGAATTCAATTCCGCGGCGTCTCTTTAATTTTTTTTAAGTATTTGATATTAAAAAAAGATTTAAAACAATTAAAAATAAAATGCCCCGAAAAAAATTGGACGTGGATGAGGTTTCTTGGACAGTCTAAGCGAATTGATTTTCTTTTTGAGGTTGTTGTTTTGTTGCACAAGTTGTGTCGGATATTGAGGATACTCCCATTCATGGGCGTTCGTTTCTGACGATTGGCAATACGTGCCAAAGTTACTTGAATTTGCTCTCTATGTGAATGTCACTATGTCCTACGGCGTGTGTTAGATTGCTTGGGGAAATGCGAATATCTACTTCACCGCAACGCAGTCGGATGATGTCTGCCATTCGTGGCAAGAATACTCAGCCTGAACTTGTCCTTAGAAAAGCTCTCTTTTCTGCTGGCTTTCGCTATCGATTGCATCAATGCAAGTTGCCGGGCTCTCCTGACTTGGTCTTCCCAAAGTTCAAGGCTGTGATATTTGTCCACGGATGCTTCTGGCATCGACATCCGTCATGTCGATACTCCACAATCCCAAAGACAAACGTCGACTTTTGGACACTCAAGTTTGAAAGAAATGTGGACCGCGATACACGGAACATCGCCGCTCTTCGTGAAGCTGGCTGGCGTGTCGCTATTGTGTGGGAATGCGCATTGAAGCGCTCGCCCGACGAGGTCTGCGAAAAAGCAGTTAATTGGTTGCGCGGTAGAGGGCGGTTTTTGACGATTGACTGATGTAGATCGGCATCTTCTTACGAAGTGCTTTTTCATTGTTTGAGGAGGCATTGCTCATGAACGATCCTCGGAAGCTTTTTATCGACGAGCGGCTTCGCAACATATGCGTTTACTGCGGCACGGTACCAAATACAAGAGATCATTGCCCATCTAAGGTACTGCTAGACGTACCTTATCCTGAGAATCTTCCTGTCGTTGAGGCCTGCGAGAGATGTAATCAATCATTTTCATTGGATGAACAATATTTGGCATGCTTCCTTGAGTGTGCGATGTGCGGTTCTACGCAGCCGGAGATGTTGCGGCGCAAGGGCATTCGACGCATCTTAAAGGAGATGCCGCATCTAGCTGCCGAGATTCAATCGAGTATGACTATGAGTGAGGATGGTACTAAGGTCTGGTATCCGGACATGGATCGAGTGACCAAGGTTTTGCTCAAGCTGGCACGAGGCCATCTTCACTACGAGTTGGGGGTCCAAGAGCGAGACAGGCCTGACTCTATTGAGGTTTTTCCGTTGGCACTGATGGAGGCTGAGCAACGAAAGTGCTTTGAGTGCCCGTGCCCCGGCTCTTTGGCCGTGTGGCCAGAACTGGGGTCACGGGCGTTTCTGCGAGCGTGTGCTTCGGGGGAACTGCTCGGCGACGGTTGGCAATACGTGCAAGAGGGGCGTTACAGATATCTGGTCGGCCAGAGCGAGGGGAATTATGCTCATATCGTGATTGGCGAATATCTTGGCTGTCGCGTTGTGTGGAACTGAGTTCGATCAATACGTGGCTTGCCGGTATTCAATCGGACGGCGCCAAGTCTAAGCTAATTTTCCATTTTCTCGATATTAAGGTCAGCGATCTTTCAGCGATTGCTCAGGACGTTGCCTTGCCTTTCCGTCTACCGTCTCGGTTAAGTCCTGCGAGTACTCCACGCACGATCTTGGCTAGCTTGTTGGCCAAAAGAGGGGGAACCGCGTTGCCGACTTGGGTGTACTGCTCTGTGCGATTTCCTGCAAAGAAATAGTTATCTGGGAACGTCTGCAATCTGGCGGCTTCCCTGACTGTGAGGCTTCTGCACTGGGTCGGATCGTAGTGGATGTAGTAGTGGCCATCCTTAGCAATGTGCGACACGATTGTCGTCGCAGGATCTCGAGCACATTGAACTCGAAACCGGTCCTTGAACGGAATGGCCTTGGTAACATCTCTTTCCGTTGTCACGTTGCTATGCTTGGGCAGTAGCTTTGGAGGGAATATATCCAAACTAGGTGAATACTTCTCGGACTGTGCGAAGCAGGCGGCAAACAGATATCTTGCGAGGTCGGAATCCATGTGCGAGCGAGCCTCGTGCTGACAAAAGCCGTTTAAGCTTCTGTCGTGTACCCAGCGCTGCAGTTCCGTCTGTTCCCTGAGCTTAGACTTTCGGCCGGGTTTTTGTGAGAACGGCTTTCCGACATTGTTCCATGTGGCGGCCTGAGCTGAAGTCCGCATGAGTTCGACCATGGCATGTTCGTTGGATGTTCCCCAGCCTGCGAGGTAGTAAGGGCTTGCAAGGACTGCCTCACGCCACGCCTCGATGGAATCTTTCTTGGATAACCTGCTGCGGAGCTTTGGGAGATCTTCGATGGCCTGTTTCACCGACACGGGCTCCATTACTGGAAGTAGGTCATGGCGGGACGCGCCGGCATCCTTTCGAATGCCCAGCAGGATCACACGTTGCCGGCTCTGAGGGATACCATGCCTTTCGGCCTGGATCACGAAGTCGATAGGTTTGAGCGTGTTGCTGTTGCCTTTCTTGACGAATGAGCGAATCTCGTACTCCAGTCCGGGTGATGGGGTGCAAAGGTCGCTGAGGATTCGTTCGAACATCGGGCTTCCGGAATGCTGCGAGGAAAGAAGTCCCTTGACGTTCTCCATGACGAAGATCGTTGGCCGGTGCACCTTGATGATGCGCAGGTATTCTTTGTAGAGGAAATGCTTGACGTCATCCTTGAAGGTCTTGTCGTTGGTCCGCCTTGCTCTGCCCGCCAAAGAGTAGGCTTGGCACGGTGGGCCGCCGATGAGTACCCATGTGTCCTTGCCTCCTAGTGCGGCTCGGATCTCCGCGTCAATGCTTGCCTCGTCGGCCTTACCCAATTCCAGGCAGCGAGCCTCCTTTTCCGCGTGCGCGAAGGCCTCGGCGACGATCGGGATTTCTCTGAACGTCTGCTCGTCGATTTCGTTACGGATGTAAGAGTAGTAGTGCTGAATGTGCTTTGTTCCGCGCAGCTGCCTGAATACGGCACGCAGTGTCAGTGTTCTGTGCGCGATAGGATCCTTTTCGATGGACAGGCCAATCTTGAAGATAGGTTCGCGCTTGTGGTTCCGGAGTGAGGAAAAACCTTCTCCGAGCCCGCCCGGGCCTGCGAAGAGGTCAATTATTGGAATTGGCATTGAAGATTTGAAATTTTTCTGTGTAATTGATTACCAAAGACGGGTCACGTCCATGCCGTGATGCAATGGTCTGCAGCTACGCTTTTCACATAGGGGCGCATCACGTTAGATACTCGGTCGATGTTCGCATAGTGCAATAGCTGATCCATGGAGATCTTGCGCTGCTCCCAACCGTCACGCAGCGCTTCAACGGCAACATCAATACCGATTTTGTTTCGGTACTTGAAGCAATCTGCGATGGTCTTGGCCGCATTAAAGACCGGTACGTCCAGCCCATCGATGCATACCGACTGCACGCCCGCAGTCAGAGCTTGGCCTGACATGCGGACCGCCCGCAATGAAGGGCGCTCGACACGAGGAGTCGGCGAGTTATGGGGAATCGCCAGCCAGACTTGGTGAGGTGCTTGAGTTCCCAAGCCATGGATGCGCAGTGCAGACAGCAAACATATCACCCCCTTAGGAACCCTGATCGTGACTTCTGCCAGCGATATGTGCTCACTCAACGGGAGATCGGGGCGAGCATACATGCCTCTTCCGATGCGCATCAGTCGACCATCTTTCACCAAGCGGCTCAAAATGACGGTAGGCAAGGAAAGAGCTGCAACGTCTCTGGCGCGCAATAAAGACACGCTCTGGGCCAAGGCTAATACCTGCTCTTCTTGCGTTTGACTGAGCATTTCAATCGCGATCTATAATGTTGCATTATCTAGTCATTATTTCACAATCAAATAGAGATCGCAACATGGGCAGGGTACTGCATCATGGCTGTAGATCGCAGGAGTGCTGGCATGACGGAGCGTACCTCGACTGAACTTCAACGAGCATTGAGTATTTGCCTAGACGTTCTACGGGAGCGGGTGAGTGAGACTTGGAAGGGCCGAGAACAGGAGGCGTTGACCTCTCTTGTCAGAGTATTGGATTTCGTTGCTGCTGCGCCATTCTGGGGGCTTGACGTTGAGGGGGACAAAACCACTTGGAAATCGCGGATGGCATCTGCCTTTGTGCTTTTTGGTGCGAGTGCGGGACTGCGTCCCTTTTTGTCGATCGTCGAGAAGATGCCGGGCGGCCTTCCTTGGGGCCCCAGTTGGGGCGATGCGCAGAGATATTCCCATGCATACCTGCGCGTGTGTGGAGAGCTGACGTTCTTGCGGAGAATGGCAGAACTGGAGCGCTATGGGCTTGCAACCTCGCAGTCATTAGGGCGAGGGCGATTCAGGTTGGAAATCGGATCGAGCACTCCAGAGTTGGCGCTGCAGGCGGCAATATCGACGCAGATAGATCAGCACCGTGAATCTAGGGCGGACGGATACAGCGAGGCCGAATGGGCACGCATCCATAGAAGAATGGCCCAATACGTCGATACCGCGAATGGATGGTTCATTCAATACGACAACGATTGGCATATTGTATCTACCTATCAAGAGGAGGCCCGGCGCCACGGGCGCAGGTTTCTTGAAGCGGAAGCGTTGCCCGATGACGCGATCTTGGGGGATAGAAGCTTCGGGGAGTGGAAGCACGCCTGTGATCAAGCATTAGGCCGTGTTCTCGCACATATGAACTTCGCAAGACTGCTCAAAAAAAAGAGTCCCTCTGTTAATCTAGGCGATCTGCTCACTATCTTCGCGAGGAAGAGCGATGTTCGACACGTATGGGAGCAAGCCGGAGTATCGGCTGCCCAAATTCCGGCCACTATGAAGGCTTTCACACTTGGATTTAACGGCCTTGACGATTGGGATAGCGCTTTTGAGACGCCGACGCCATTTTACGTAGAACTTGGAAAAGACTTCGTGCTGCTCCCGCTGTTTGGCGCCTTGGTTAATCCCTACTTTGCATTATTTAGGCATCTGCGACAGTTCTATCGGGCGGACTGGGATCGTGCGGTGGACCGACGTGAAGATGTGTTCAGAGGGGATCTGGCAAAACTGTTCGTGGAGCCACGGTATTTTGTGCCTTCGCGAGGTTTCCGGCTTTCGCGAAAAAACGGCTCTCTTCTCACAGATATCGATGCGATTGTGGTCGACCGCCATTGTGGATCAGTGGCGCTTGTGCAGTTGAAGTGGCATGATATTTTCGGTTTTTCGTTAGCGGAAAGGGAAAGCCGTCGACGGAACCTGGCTAAGGCCAATGAATGGACTGCGAAGGTTTTTGATTGGGTTGACGGAAGATCGTCGCGTGATGTTCTGAAGCAGCTAGGAATTGACGAGCCGGCCTCCGACCGTCCTCCTGTTATCTTCGTTCTAGCGCGGTACGCCGCTCGATTTTCGGGTGAGGAAGGACAGGACGCGCGGGCATGCTGGCTGGGTTGGTCTGAAATGAAGCATGCGATGAAGCAGGACGGGGTTGCTTCGGATCCATTAATGCTGATACCCGAGCAGGTTATCCGTCATCAGAAAGGCTTCGAATCGCAGGCAACGCAGGAAGTCTCGTTCGAATTTTCTGGCCTAGAGGTCGTACTGCAGATGCATGTATCCACTCGGAACGCTATCGTCTCATGAGTCACTCCGGGCACTCAGTGGCTAGCTTTTCGAGATGACCAAGATACTACGATTTGACGACGTACACGTCGTGCACGTCCGTATCGAGTTGCCATGTGCGCGAAGATGTCGGCTTTACTTGAGACAGAAGAGTATGGTCCTGAGCGTAATCGCGCCCGCATTTCTGCAGGGGCCATTACCTCTTTCAGCAGGTTCTGCTCAATCGAGCATTATTCATCCCTAGTAGATGATGCATGAGCAAGGGCGGACATCGTTGTCGTTAACCCGCCTATACTGCCAGTATTCATTCGCCGTCGGAGAGGGCGGAAGCTCGCAGGAGGAAGTTGAAAAGTATTAAGATGCACGAGATTGTCAGTTAATAAAAAATTAATATGTCTCATCTTCTCCGTCTATGACGTTCCGTGAAGCTGCATGAGAGCCTGCCTTGAGAAGGCTGAAATTTATACAAGAATCGCCGTTTGTGGGGAGCGGCGGGATTTGAGGGGAAATAATTGCGTATTTCTAATCCGCCGAGGGCCTCTGCCTTGATGGCCGGAGCCCGAAGCTTTGGTAATTATGATTTGGCGGCGGCTCTCGCCGATCTCGTAGATAACAGCATCAAGGCTGGTGCTTATTCTCTTGCAATTCTATTTGAGCCAGCCGATGACGATGTCACTGTGCGTATCAGAGACGATGGCGCAGGAATGAGTCGTGGCGAACTTATTGATGCGATGAGGCCGGCTAGCAGTAATCCCGAAGATCAACGAGATGTAGGTGATCTGGGGCGTTTCGGATGGGGATTAAAATCGGCATCTCTCTCGCAAGCGCGCGTCTTAACCGTTGTCTCTTGGCAGGATAGTCTTGCGTACGCTGCACGGTGGAATATTGACGATCTTGATGATTGGGCCATGGATCTGTTCGAGGGAAATGATGCGCTTAGCTTGTTGGCGTCGCCACCTGTTGGGACGAGCGGCACGGAGGTGGTCTGGACCCGATGCGACCGCCTATATGACTCAAGTCTCACGGCCTCATTCGACGAACGACTCAATGAAAAGATTGCGCATGCAAAAAAGCAGCTGTCCCTTGTATTTCATCGCTATCTGGCTGGAGAGGACGGTCGTCGTTTAGAAATTCGTCTGCAGGGGCTGAAGCTTGACCCAGTCGACCCCTTCATGACACGGCACCCTGCCACTCAGTCACTCGATGAGGAGTATGTACCGGTGACCCCTTCTGAGGGGGTGAGGGTGAAACCCTTCGTGATTCCTCATTTTTCGAAGCTCACCCACGAGGAACGCCTGGCGCTGGGCGGTGATGAGGGGTTGGTACGTAACCAAGGATTCTACGTGTATCGGAATCGGCGACTGATCATTCACGGGACCTGGTTCCGATTGGTCCCACACGGTGAGCTATCCCAACTGACGAGGATCCGGATTGATCTTCCGAACAGTCTAGACGCTGAATGGAAAATCACGCTGGACAAGTCAGATGCGCAATTGCCCGTCAACTTGAGACGCAGACTTCGAGAAATCGTCCAGCGTTTCTCAAGAAGATCAATGAGGGTCTATCGTCGCAGGGGAGTGGATTTGAATACCTTGGAAAAGACCCCTGTGTGGCGGCGCAACTCACACGATGGACGGATTCGGTATCTTATCAATCGAGATCATCCGATTCTCCGTGAGCTGCTATATGAGGTACCCGATCAGTCAATAGTGCAGGAGGCCATGCGGCTCGTCGAGTACTGTATTCCGATAGAGGCGATGGCTGCAGACGTTAAGGGGACTGGTGATTCACCGGTCCAGCCCTTCACGGACCCAGATCAGTTCGATTCGTTGGTTCAAGCCTGTATGTTTGCGTACTTGCGTCAAGCCGACACTGTATCGCTTTCTGGTTTTCTCGCGTTCGCAAGGAAGGCAGAACCGTTCTCCGAACAGTGGAAATACACCGAAAGTCTCATAAAAGAAAAGGCGAAGGAATGGAAACTAAAATGATCAGTGATTCTAATGCTTTCAAAGCCATTCTCTCGTTTCTAAGAGTTCAGATCGATGGAGAGCTCAATGGTCGTATCGTAGTGCCCGAGGGATATTTGGTGGACGCAGTCAGTAGGTTTGGAATTCCGTTCTCTTTGAACGAACTGGATCAAGGACGTTTGGTGAAGCACCTTGAGACGATCTACATGACGAAGCAGGAAGATGGACATTTGCTGCAGGGGAGTTTCAAGCAGTGGTATCCATCTGCGAAATCTTCGATAGATTTCCACTACTGGCGCCGTCTGGAAAAGCATTGGAAGGACAACTCCGTGCTGCCCGTCGAAGTGGTCAAATCCGTTGACCAGGTCACCGACGAGATTATTGGGCTTCTGGGCAATCCCAAGGACAAGGAGAGCTGGAATCGCCGTCGAGGGCTGGTTATGGGGCATGTCCAGATGGGGAAGACGACCAACTATTCAGCGTTGATTTCCAAGGCTGCCGATGCTGGATATCGCATCATCATCGTGCTTGCCGGCCTCACGAACTCGCTGCGGTATCAGACACAGGTACGTCTAGATAAAACGTTTGTTGGAAAGTCGTCGATAAGCGACGCCACGCACTCCAAGATTTATCCCGTTGCACGTGTCTTTGCCGGGGAGCGTCCAGATTATGTGGCTCGCCATCCGTACTGTGGAACATCGCAGTTGTCGGACTTTAATAGTGCCTTCGCCAATACAGGCGGAGCCCATGAGGGTAACTTTGCCGACCCTATTCTCTTCGTGACCAAGAAGAATCCCAAGGTGTTGGCGAGGCTGGCCGAATGGCTTGCAGGATTGCGGCAGGATCAGAAGCTGGATGGGCCGATGCTTTTGATTGACGATGAAGCTGATAACGCGAGCGTCAACACAAACGAGAATCCAAAGATCGCGACCGCCATTAACCAGTGCATCAGGGACATTCTCCACACGGCTAAACAATCTACATATGTAGGCTACACGGCAACCCCATTCGCCAATATCTTCATTGATCCAGATACGACAGATGGTCTTGATCGAGAAGATCTGTTTCCAGCAGATTTCATCAAATCTTTGGATCCTCCCAATAACTACGTTGGGGCCAGTCGTCTATTTGGCGAGGATGCTGATCTCATGCAGCCTTGTGTTCGAAAGATTCCACTCGACTATATAGATGTTCTGCCGGTCAAACATCTTGGCGCATGGAAAGTGCCAGGGCTTCCAGCGAGCCTTTTTGATGCTTTACGCGAGTATGTTTTGGCGCGGGCTGTGCGAGTTTCCCGAGGTGACGGGAACGAAAGTTCTGCTTTTTTAGTCAACGTCAGCCGTTTCAATGCCGTGCAGGCGCAAGTTAGGGATTTTCTCGATGTGGCACTTGCTGAAATCGTGTCCGCCATTGAGTCTTGGTCGATGGCTTCGTGGGAGAAATCCGCGTCCATGCTTGAACTCAAACGTGTCTGGGATAAAGAGTATGAGGGAACGATCGAGCTAGATTGGAACGCTATTCGTCCTTACCTGAAAGCGGCGGTCACTCCGATGGAGACTCGATTGGTCAACATGAAAGGAGGTGGGATCGATTATGAAAGTGCACCTCCCACCGGCCTCCATCTGATTGCTGTGGGTGGCCTTGCCTTGGCTCGAGGACTCACGCTCGATGGGCTTTTGGTTTCCTATGTTCTTCGAAACGTCGGTGCGGCAGATACCCTATTGCAGATGGGCCGATGGTTTGGATACCGGCCTGGCTTCGAGAACATCTGTCGGGTTCATGTGACAGAGTCGCTCATTGGGCACTTCGAGGAAGTTAGCGGATCTGTCGAAGAACTTCGCGCTGACTTTCAGCGCATGGCGCTTCTGGGAAAGACTCCCCTAGAATTCGGACTGAAGGTAAGGCAGAGCCCTACCGGAATATCGATTACCGCCTCGAACAAGATGCGATCGGCTACAGAAATATCCCTTGCAGAAGACTTTTCGAATCGCCATATCCAAGCCTATTCTGTTTATAACAGCAAGGAGATAAATGGGAAAAATCTTGATGCCTTTAAGAGCTTCTATGGCCGGATCAGCTCTGTTTCGAAGGAACAAATTCCTGAGGAGTCGAATGCTCGGGTTTGGACCGATGTCCCGGTCTTGGAGGTTGTTCGACTTCTGAAGGAGTTTGAACTCCCTCAAACAGAATTTAGTGTGCTGGAGGCAGGTGGAGCAAGCCTGATAGCAGCCTATATCGAAGATAGGCAGAAGACCGAGTTGGCGAGCTGGGATGTCGCCATTCCGTATGTGAAGTTACGCCCTTCAGACGGTGCACTGCGATTTGAATATATGCCGGAGGGATTTGAAGGTCAGACGTATTATCGATCTCGCACGAGCGCGGTTAAGGACGAAGATCTGGTGAAGATCACCGAGAAGAACGCTGTCGCCTTCGGCGATGACGATCTTATCTACGGTGAAGATAGAAGCAAGATTTACACCGAGGCAGAAACTATCAAGCAACGCGCCGTGGAGGCAAATGTAAAACCGCCTTCCAGTGCCGTGCGTATTGCCATGTCACGTAGTCGGCCTTTACTCGTCATTCATATGCTCAGGCTTGCCAGCAAAGATAAGACCGAAACTCTCGACTTCAATCCTGAGTTACCGGTTATCACGCTGAGCTTGGTATTTCCGGGAACCGGAATCCTTTGTAGGGAACGCCGTTACCATGCCACGCCAAGACTCATGCAACTGCTCGCTGAGAGACGGAAAGAGGCTGAGAGTGACGAGGTATTCGACGATGAATGAATTCGAGGAGAAATGGATCGCATTGGCGGATGCTAAATATGAGAGCACGCGGCTGCGTGCGTATCCTGATCATATGTTCGACTTCCATGTTCAATACTCGAGCGCTGGAAATCGGGAGTTGGTTCTAGAGCTGCGCAGCGAAGAGATTCCAGAGTTCGAGTTACCCGGATTTCGAAACATCGAGACTGTCAAAGCCTTGATCCCGGGTGGAATGAGGATCGTCATGGTGCTTCTCGAACCAGATCTGGCTAGGAACTTTTCAGTAATGTGCTATGACCTTGCCGAGCGTTCAAAGGCTGAGCGAACCGTAATTGGTGCAGTCACTATATTGCTCCGTGTTCTTGAAAGCTGGGCCGAACTTTTCAGGCGCCGCTTAGAGGATGGGATTTCGAAGGAAGAAGTGGTGGGATTGTTCGGTGAACTGCTCCTCTTAGAAGAATTAATCCAGGAGGACGTTACTTCTCTGGAGACGCTTATCGACGGCTGGCGAGGTCCAGATGGAGACGCTAGGGATATTGGCATTGGTGGAGTGCGCATCGAAGTGAAGACGCAACGCTCGACAGCTGCCATGAAGCTCAGGATTTCCTCGCTAGAGCAGCTCAATGATCGTGGCGATAGCGTCTTCATTGTTCTGTGGAGAATTTCTGCTTCGGACAAAGGACGATCGGTGCTTGAGGTCGCGCAGACTGTACTGGACTTGCTGAGAACATCTCCGCTTGCGACCCTTGAATTCGAGCGGAAGATTGCTCTTACGGGGATGGAAGATGGGTCGAGCTATTGTCACGATAGATACGATGACGATGAGAAAGTCATCTATTCGGTATCGCACGGTTTTCCCCGGCTCGTTCCGGGAAATGTTCCGGATGGTGTGGTCGCTGCTCAGTACGAGGTCGCTGGCCCGTCTCTAGAGGCTTTCCGATCGACGTGGAATGTATTGATTGAGGCGACGCATGCCTGAGATCAATCTTGGACAGACCTATAGGGATCTTGCCAACGAAATTACTATCGGTAGTGCGGCCGATGGCGAACTCAAGGTCACGGAATTTTTCCGTATCTTTGCGCAGCTCGCTGCGGAGAATGGAGATTGTCCAGATCTTGATTACCGACCGGTCCTCAGTGAGTCGGGGGCGGGGTATCGTGTGGACGGAATGGCACTCGATCTCGCGGAGGGGGAGAAGGGGGAATTCGGCGATCTTCATCTCGCTGTTTGCCTGCATTTGCAGGATCTAGAGATGCCTGTGATCAATGCGCGAGAAGTCGATGCCTGCGTCTCTTTAGTGGAGCGGTTTCTGAAGGTCGTACAGAACGACAGGATTGTCGAAGCAATGGAGGAGTCGAGCCATGCGTATCAGATCGCGATGCAGATTCGGCACTATCGATCAAAAATATCGCGAATACGTCTGCTGGTGTTGACCAATGCGCATCTCAAGACAAGACGGAAGGAGTTCGAAACTCGCTATTGCGAAGGACTTCCGCTGCATGTCAATGTACTCGACCTCGAACGTTATGAACGTATTTCGCGGAGTGGTTCGGATCCCGTCGAGGTCGACTTTGGCGCCGATTTCGGCGGCCCTGTGAAATGCCTTCCTGCTTCGATGGGCAATACTGGGTTCAGCAGCTATCTATTTGCTATGCATGGACCAGTGCTCGCAAAGGTATTTGCCTCTTACGGCAATCGAATACTTGAGCAAAACGTTCGTACCTATCTGCAGGCCAAAACCAGTGTGAACAAGGGTATTCTCAAGACTATTGCTGACAACCCGTCTATGTTTTTCGCATATAACAATGGGCTGACAGGGACGGCATCTGCCGTATCGACGGAAAGGTGTGCTGATGGGACGCTGGCCATCTCTCGTATAAAGGACTTTCAGATAGTAAACGGTGGTCAGACAACGGCCTCGATGCTCTATGCAAGAGATGCAATGAACTGCAGTCTTGATGAAGTCTATGTTCAGGTAAAACTCTCCGTCGTTGGCGACGAACGCTTGGGAGAGGTTGTGCCGAAGATTTCAGAATACGCCAATACCCAAAACAAGGTCTCTTTGGCGGATTTGGCATCCAATAGTCCTATTCAGGTCCGGATCGAGCGGCTTTCGAAGGAGGTGTCGGTACCTCTGCAACCAGGTGTTCTGTTTTCAACTCGTTGGTTCTATGAGCGGGCCCGTGGTCAGTACAAGGCACTGTTCGCGTACAAAACATCGCCGCAGCGAATGCGACTGGAGGCTGAGTATCCTAAAGCGCAGCTCATTTCAAAAACGGATCTTTCCAAATTTGAACTCGCCTTCGATAGCAGACCTCATCACGTTGCAGAAGGGGAGCAGAAATGCTTTCAGAGGTATGTCAAGACGATGCTTGCCACGTACGACGATGGCTTGGAACTGAATGAGTTCTGGTTCAAATGCGTCGTCGCAAAGGCAATTATCTTTAAGTCTGTGGACAAGGAGATTGCAAAATCGGAGTGGTATAAGGTTGCAAAGGGGCTCAAGGCCCAGACAACAGCCTACACGGTCTCTGCATTGGCCCAAGCTTACAGGATGCGTGACATGCAGGTAGATTTCCTCAGAATCTGGCGTGACCAAGCAGTACCATCAGCGCTGATGACATGGACGCTAGAAGTTGCCAAGGGTATTCATATCATATTGAACAATCCACCCGGCTCTGTGAAGAATGCTACAGAGTTTTGCAAAAAAGAATTCTGCTGGAATCTGCATGTACAGCCAGCAATCCCATTCTTGCCAAATGATATGTTGCAATATGGCATATCCGTTGAGGATGTCGATCAGAACGAGAAACAGGGACGCCGCGATGAGAGAAGGAATCGTGAGTTTGATTTTGAGATAGCTATTGCGAAATTGGTCCCCCAAGCACACGAGATCCGTAAGCTCGCACAATCAAAGCAACTGTTATCCCATAGTAGTTCACGTGCTCTTGACAAGCTTCAGGTGGGGCGTATCGACCTAGTCAAGGCGGAAAAGAACTCTCTCAGAACTTTGCTGGATCGGTTGGATATCAAGCATTGATCGTCCTTGCGGAAATAAACGTCAACGTAGGAACGCGAATAAATTAAAAAAATATCTTCAACTTCAAATTAAAAAGAGCTGCTTAGGCAGCTCTTTTTATTCGTCAATTGCAGTTACGAAGATCTGTAATGACCCAGCGAAACCTGCTCACTTTATGCAGCTACGCATTCAGAGATACTCGAGTAGATCAACCGCTCCGGGAAAATACTGTTTTGCGGAGCAAAAAAAAGGTTCATCGCAGATTTCCGGGGAACGCGGCTTTGATTTTGAGGAAGAAGTACTCCTCATCTCGATAGCCGTATGCCTTGCGCTTGATGACCTTGATGGTGTTGTTGATACCTTCGACGATG
>Ga0308159_1001207_pt1 | contig 40721 bp, 63 predicted proteins | sample PhyCR1_FD_201040 | JGI IMG/M metagenome (GOLD analysis project Ga0308159, IMG submission 201040) | Phyllosphere microbial communities from UC Gill Tract Community Farm, Albany, California, United States - DLSLC.R1 | ecosystem: Host-associated > Plants > Phyllosphere > Unclassified | place: USA... | reverse complement strand
CCGCGTCGGTCACGAACGTGAACCCCGCGATCCTCTCGGCCCTGTCGCCGAACGCCGACGAGAACCACGACTTCTTCAGTGGCTCGGGCTCGTCGTACGTCATCGGCAAGGCCGAGGCGACCGAGGACGACGACTGGGACTTCTGAGAATGCCTGACCGCAGCGCAAATTTGCACCGCATTGCGGTCGCAAGCCCCCACCTCGACGTGGCCTTCACGGCTGCCCGGGGTGGGGGCTTGCCCACGTTTTGCCCACAAGCGCGGAGGGAGGTGATGAGACATGGCAGGTAAAGGACGCGCGCGCAGCGCGATTACGGGTCGGTTCGTGAAAGCAACAACGGCCGCCCGCAACCCGCGAACGACCGTTGTAGAGAAGCCCACCAAGAAGTCAGGTAAGTAACCAACCAGTGGGGCACGGCAGGGTCGGACTGTTACTCCGGTCCCTGCCGTGTTCCACGTTAGTCGCTAGGACACTGCCGCCGCACGCGCGTCGGCCATCTTCGTGGCGACGGACTCGAGGTCATCATCGAAAAGCTCGGCGTAGACGTCGAGTGTCATGGCGGCCGAGGCGTGCCCGAGCATCCGCTGGACTGCCTTCACGTTGGCGCCGGCGGAGATGGCGAGCGACGCGGCTGTGTGACGAAGGTCGTGCGGTGTGATGGTCGGGAAGGTCCGGTCGGCGCTCTGTGCGGCGGTGACGGCCTTGACAAACCAACCTGAGGTGCGGTGGGGGTAGGTCATGGGCGTGACGCCGTCAGAGAACAGAAAGGCGTCACGCGTCTTGTCCTCGCAGAGCCGCGCGATAGGTGCCACCAGGAAGGCCGGGATGGGCACCTCGCGTGCGCTGCCGTGCTTTGGCGTGCCGATCTCGTAGACGCCTTTCACCAGGACGGCGTTGTCTTCGATGAGCATGCGGCGGCGGAGCATCTCGAGGTGGCGGACCCGTAGTGCTGAAACCTCGCCCCAGCGCAGGCCGGTGTAGGCCAGCAACAGCATGATGGTCTCCCTCCCGGGTGCCTCGGCTGACAGGCGCTCCACCTGCTGATGGGTGAGGAAGCGCTTTGGCTTCGAGCGCTTTGCGGGAAGCTGCACGCCTTTCGTCGGCGACGACCGGATGACGCCGTCACGTTCGGCGATAGCGAGAACGCTGGACAACACAAAGACGCAGCGGCGGACCGTCTGGGCGCTGAGCGCTTTTCGTTCCGTAGTGGGGGAGAGCAGAGCGCTGACCCAGTCCTCTACCTCTGATGCTCGGATGCTGGCGACTCCGCGCGCACCCCACTGGGGCTCAACGTGCACTCGCCAGGAGGTCTCCATGGTGTTCCGGCTCGACGGCTTGAGGCGGGCCAGTCGGCCGGTCTTCCACTGCTCGGCGAACATGCCGACGGTCTTCTTGCCGAGGGTGGGGTCGAGGTAAGCGTTTGAGGCCACGGCGACGGTGACCTCGGCGCGGAAGATCTCGGCCTCGCGCTTGGTCTTGAATCCGCGTTTGTCGGTGCGCTTGCCGCTCGGGGTTGTGTATCGAACGCGGTAGCGGCGCCCCTTGGCGGTGTCGTATGCCTCTATGGATCCGGCCATGAGGGTCTCCGTTAGATGGTGAAGCGGACGCGGTGCGACCATTGGCCGGCGCCCATCCGGGCGTGGGCGTAGGTGACACCGCGGACGCGGGTGAGGCAGCGGGTCAGGTAGATATCGACGAGCTCCTCGGTTACCTGCAGGTCTTCTGCCATGTCATGGACCGTCGCGCCGTCGCGCTCGAGAGCGGCGAGACGAACGGGGTCGATCAGGAGGCGTGCGGCGTACTCATCGGCCTGCGTCTCGGCATTGGAGTCGTCCTCGCAGGCGTGGCCGTAGTGCGCGTGCCCGAGTTCGTGAGCGACCACTGAGGTGGCTTCGTTGGGGGTGAGGGTGAGGTCAAAGTAGATCTCGTTCTCGTCGGCGTACCACTCGCCGAGGATTCCGGGCTCGAGGTGGGCGGCGTGCACGCGGATGCCACGTGCGGCTGCGAACTGCAGTAGTGCCTTCACCTCGTGCCCTCTCATTCGGCGTGTGGTGCGCGGTCAGCCTTCCGTGTGCCCTTCTTCGCCGCGGTCCGCTGCTTTGCGGGTGGCTGTTTGACCGACGCCTCTTCATCTTGCGCGGGGGTTCCGACATTGCGGCGACGGCGGGCGGCAGAAAAGTCGTCGCCCATGCTGTAAACGGCGGCGTCGCCGTGGGTCGCGACCTGAGCAATATGCGGCGAGAGTACCTCTGCGAAGTCTTCGCCTCGGACAGCCACTGGCGGACGGCGAGGGTCGAGGTAGCGAAGGGTGGCCGATCCTAGCTGGGCTCGAGACCGCGACCCATTCGCGATCGCGTCGACCCATTCGGCATAGTCGGCCATGGCGTCGATGCGGCGCGCGAGCTCGTCGACCAGCGTCCGCGTGGCGATGCTGTCGAGCCCGTCAGATTGCTGCACGACGATGTCGTCGGGGATGTCCTCGATCGTCATATGCCCAGCGGCGATGAGGCCGGGGATGGGGCTGAGGTCGTATGCACGCGCGAAGGCGATCACCTGCTGGGGCTGCGCTACGGTGTCGCCCTTCACCCAGCGACCCGCTGTAGCCCCAGAGACGCCAGCCTTGCTGGCGATCACGGCGTTGTTGTCGCCGTTGCTGTTAGTGCGGACGTAGTTCGCCCAGCCGCTCTCATTGCTCACGGACCCACGCTACACGGGGCCTTGCGTGCATGCACGCGCGCTACGCGCACATAAGAATGCGGCGATGTGTGCCCGCTCCGGCTAACGAGCATGCAGGACGCTTGCACGCGCGGCAGACCTGGGGTAGCGTGACGTGCATGCAAGCCACTAACGCGGGTGCAAGAACCCACTTTCTCTCGGTCGATCCTGTGCGGCTCGACAAGCTGAGAGACGCGCATGGCATCCAGACCGATGCTGAGTTCGCGCGTCTCATCGGCGTAGACGACTCCACCCTCCGCAGAGTGCGGACGGGCGCGACCGTCGCGTCGAACGAGTTCCTCGCGAAGCTCGCTGCGGCATTCCCGCACGCTTCGTTCGACTCGCTCTTTGTCCTCCGCACAGCGGAGGATGCGCGCTCGGCGGAGGCCGGAGCATGAGCAACGTCACCGCGCTCCGCAAGGCGACGACGCAGCCGGTGTGGCTTTCGCCCGAGCAGGTGTGCGAGCGCGTACCGGGCATGACGCCGGGCATCCTCGCCGACCTTCGCGAGAACCGGCGCGGCCCGGCCTACTACAAGCCCAGCCTCCGCACCGTCATCTACCTCGAGTCCGAGATCGACGCGTGGATCGCTGAGACCCGCGTCGCAACTCGTCCTGCGGAGCAGTCATGACCGCCCCGAACCCGTTCTGCGCCGAGCATGGCCGCGGAACTATCAACCCCTGTGGACCGTGCCGGGACGCTCGTCTCAGGAACGCGCTGTGGCGCGTGCAACACGGCGACCTGTCTCGCCCAGTCCACCCGCGCCGCGTGTCAGCGGGTGACGAGCGCGTAGTGCGTGGTCGCCTCGAAGACGAACGACACCTGCCCGCCGTCTTGCAGCGCGAAGTTCACGAGACGACCGAATCGGCCGTCTTTGACATCGTCGAAGGTGGACGCGAGCGTGTCACCCCAGTACCTGTCGGCGTAGGACTCGGACAGGTTGAACACGGATCCGTAGTAGTGCAGTTGGACAGCCATGGTCGGAAGCGTATCGCCCGCCGTGTCTTGACCGCCTTCGCTGTCGCTGCGGTCGCTCTGTGGGCGGTGGCATCATGACCGCCCCCGTCATCCTCGCTCTGGTCGCTGTCCTGTTGGCCAGCGTCAGCGTGTGCGTCTCCCTGGCGATGGTCATCATCTCCGAGCGGGGGGTGCGTCGTGGGCGCTGACCTCACCATCTTCCGCTTCGAGGGGCGCGACCTCCGCACGGTTCTCATCGACGGCGAGACATGGTTCGTGGCGGCCGACGCCGCGCGCATTCTCGGCTACCGCGATGCGAACGCGCTGGGACGGCGCGTCGACGAGGACGACAAGGGTACGCAGATTTTGCGTACCCCTGGCGGCGACCAGGAAATGACCGTCATCAACGAGGCGGGCCTGTACATGGGTGTGCTCGGAGCGACTGTTCCGACGGCCCGGGGGTTCAAGCGCTGGGTGACACACGAGGTGCTGCCCAGCATCCGCCGCACCGGCGCCTACGTTGCACAGGAGTCTCCCGAGCAGTTGATGGCGAGAGCCCTGGTCACCGCTCAGGGTGTCATCGAACGAAAGGACGAGCAGATCGCCGCCCTCGCCCCTCGGGCTGAGGCGTGGGACGAACTGGCATCCGCAGAGGGTGACTTCGAGGTCGCTGACGCGGCGAAGATCCTCGCCCGTGCGGGTGTCGCCACCGGACGTAAGCGCCTGTTCGACCAGCTCGCCGCGATTAAGTGGGTCCACCGTGGTTCGCACGGCAAGTGGAAGGCGTACCAGTCCGCTGTCGACGCCGGGTACCTGGCGGAACGGCCGCAGTCCCACCACCACCCCCGCACCGGGGAACTGGTGTTGGACCCGCCTCAGGTGCGGGTAACCATCCGTGGCCTCGAGCGCCTCCGGGTTCGTCTCGGTGTCCTGTCCGCTGTGGAGGTGGCGTCGTGAACGATCCCATGGCGGACATGCCCCAGTGGGAGAAAGACCTCGCCCGCGACATGGAGCTATTCGATCGAATCGCTGCGCGCAGATGCGGCGGCTGCGGGAAGACCAGTCGCGAGATCGCCTCTCAGTCCGTGCGCCGGGAGGTGTCGTCGTGATCAATCCGGATCAGCTTCCCGCGTGGTTCGCGGCGCCTGTCGGTTTCGTCGTGTGGGTCGCGTTTCTGGCCCCTGTTGTCCGTGATGGTGTGCGGTCCCGCCGCAACCGCTGACACCCCCCCCTGACGCGGCAAGCGTCACCCCATCCCTCCCTACTCCACTGAAAGGGCACGTTCGTGGATTCATTTTTCACCGATGGGAACGGCGAAAGCCTCCCGAGTCGGACACCCAGACCCCGCAAGGAACGCGCGCAGCGGTTTGCGTGGCGCGCCAAGTCCAACCCGCAGCCGTACCTGTGGTCGAACCCGCAACGGGAGATCGCTGTCGAGCGGCAGGGTGCTGCGTACTGCCCCGCATGCCGTGAGGGGTACACCGCCCGCCTGGTCGAGCGGATCATGTCCCCGGCGTTCCTTCGGGCGCAACGGTGGGCTCACGCTCACAACGCGGAACACCACCCGCGCCGGTGGCTTCGTTCCCAGCACTTCCAGGCGCCCATCCCTGCTGAGATCCGTGAGCGGGTGGCGTCATGACCGGGACCACGTACGACGACGTCGAGTACGTCCTCGCCGAGATCATCACCGAGGCGACTGGGGAACCGCGCGTCGGACGCTTCGAGCGCACGCTCGCGAAGGCGGCGCTGGCGCGACTGCGCGAACTGGGGCTGGCCCTGTCCACCCCGCCCGCCGACGACGTACGCGAAGCGCTGGCGGTGGCGCGGAACGTTGAGCAGTACCTCGACATGCTCGCGCTCCGCGCCGAAGAAGACGAGGACGCCGTGATTGACGACGGATACGACGGAGACGGGGTCATCCAATCTCTTGATGTTTCCGATCTCCGCACTCTCGTTGCCTCCGTCTTCGAGGTCCGCCCGCGCGGGACGGTCGCCGACGCCGAGGTGAGCCACGTACAGCACGATCTCGGGCAGCGGTTTCACGGCCTTTCGTACCGAGAGCGCTTGATCGTGCGTGCCGCGCTCGAAGCCGCACGGGAGGTACACCCGTGAGCGTCGAGTCGGTCCGTGAGTCCACGGATGCTGAGCTCGACGCGAAGATGCTCCGCGAGTTGCGCATGTGGCGCGAGCACAATCTCGGCCCGGTCACTCTTGAGCCCATTGAGCTCGACATGCTCCTGCGCATCGCTGACGAGCGTGACGCGTTGCGCCGCGAGATGTGCGCTGACCCCGACTCGAAGTACGTGATCCGGGCGTGTGCCTGCTGCGGTCACGAACCCCACGGATATCTGCTCCCCTGCAACCGCCAGTCGTGCGGTTGCCGCGATGGAAGGCCCAAGCCATGACGAAGAAGAAACCGACCGTGAAGCCGTGGGTGGTGGGTGAAGCGCCCGTTGTGGACGGCATCCGCTGGCGCATCGAGCAGATCGACAAGAAGGCGTTCCCTCAGGTGGTCATGCGCGCCCTGTCGACGACCAACCACGGCATCCAGTGGAAAACCGACATCGACACCTTGAACAAGATCCGCAGAGAGGCCGCGTGATGACCACCGAAACGTACTCCGGTCTCGTCCCCAACCTGGACGAGGAGACGTACCACGCGCACCCGGCCCTGTCATCGACCGGTGCCCGGCAGCTGCTGAAGGCCCCGGCGAAGTTCGAGTACTTCCTGTCGCACCCGTCGCCGCATAAGAAGGCGTACGACGCTGGCACGGCGGTGCATTCGAAGGTGCTTGGTGTCGGTGCGGGCACGGTCGAGATCCCCGCGAGCGTGTTGTCGAAGACGGGCACCACCGGGACGGACGCGGCGCGCGAGTTCATCGCGAACGCCCGCGCAAACGGTGTCACCCCGTTGAAGGCGCACGAGATCGCCCACGTGGACGCGATGGCGGAGGCCATCCTGTCGAACCCGATGGCACGACTCTTGCTCGAGCAGGAAGGACTCCGCGAGGCGTCCGTCTTCGGCACTGACCCGGTGACGGGTGCGGAGTGCCGGGCCCGGTTCGATGTCCTCCCCACCGGGGGCGGGCGCCGCGTCGCCGTCGACCTGAAGACCGACCGCGCCGAGGCCACCCCAGTCGCGTTCGCGAAGACCGTCGCCGACCACGGCTACCACGTGCAGGACGCCCACTACGAGGCCACCGCTGGGTTCGTGGGGATCGAGTACGACGCGTTCGCGTTCGTCGTCGTCGAGAAGGAGCCCCCGTTCCTCACCGCGGTGATTGTCCTCGACCAGGACTTCCGGGAGATCGGGAGAGCCCGCGCGAAGCGTGCACGGGAACTGTTCGCCATCGGCACGGAGACGGGTGTGTGGCCCGGATACCCGGGTGAGATTCAGATCGCCCGACCCCCGATGTGGGCCATCTACGACCACCAGGACACGGAAGAGGCAGCAGCATGACCGACATCGCCCTGCCGACCGACGATCGCCCGTCGCGCATCCGCCGCACCGCCACCCCCACGCCGATACCGGTGGACGACGTCGCCCAGACCCTCGCCGAGTACACGCGCCTCGCGTTGTCGACGGGGTCTCGCCTCGAGATCGACCCGGTGGAGTTCACGGCCGACGGGGTCGTGTGGGTGCCGCTCTGGCTGAGCGACGCGCCGCCCGCCGCAGCCCGCGCCACGGTGCGCCGCGACGGCATCGAGACGGTCGTCTACCGACGGTGGGTCGAGGCGCTGCCCGGGTCGGACGTGCTGACCGCGGACGGCCGCTGCTGGCGCGACATCTGGGAGCGGCACCCGTCGGAGCGTCTCGAGTCCTACGTGCTGCGCGCCGCGCTCGCCCGCGCCTTCGCCGACGTCATCGGCGACCGCCCCGAGCCGGGCAAGCCCCGCACCCGGGTCGAGACGCCCGCACCGGTCGAGCCCGCGGAGGGGGAGCCCGCCCCGCGAATCTCGCACGCTGCCGCGGCCGAGCTCGAGGCGGCGGTCGCCGCGCTCCCGTGGGAAGCGGCCGAGATGCATCGCCGAGACCGCGGCATCGAGACCGCCGCGATGCCGGCACCCGTGCCGCGCCCGCCCGCTGCGAACGTCCCGCGCCTGGTGGCGCCCGAGATCCGCGGCGGTGTCCGATGATCGGCGCGTTCATCCTGTGCCTGGTGTCGATCGTCGGCGCGGCCGGGTTGGTGGGCGCGGCGGCCGTGTATCGCGACGTAGCCGCGGCCGTGTTCTTCGGATGCGTGCTGGCGCTTGGTCTCGTCGTCGTCGCAATGATCTACGGTGCGGCGGCGCTCCCGTGACCGGGCCGGCAGAGTTCAAGCCCGCCACCGTGGAAAAGATCTGGGATCGCGATCGGGGTTGCTGCGCGAAGTGCGGAAAGCCGCTCGTGTGGGACCGCCGCGGCCCGGGCTTCGGCGGCTGGTCGGTGCATCACCGCGAGGACCGCGGGCAGGGCGGCGTGAAGCGCGCGAGCAAGGGCCGGGTGCAGCCCCGCGCGTACCTCGCTCTCGCGGCGAACGGTGTGCTGCTCTGCGGCGACGGCGTGACCGGATGCCACGGCGAGATCACCCGCAACAAGGTGCCCGCGCGCCTCGGGTTCCGCGTCCCCCGGATCGGCATCCGCCGCCCGGTCGACGTGCCCCTGCTGCACGCCCTGCACGGGTGGGTGCGGCTCAACAACGACGGCGGCTACGCGCCCGCCGACGAGCCCGACGAAGAGGAGATGGCGGCATGACCGCTGAAGTAGTGGCACTCGACCTGTTCGCAGGCACCGGCTGGGGCGTCGCCCTGCAGGCCCGCGGCATCCGCGAGGGCGGCGTAGAGATCATGCCCGAGGCTCGCGCGTCTCGCGCCGCGGCGGGCATGGAGACGATCTATCACGACGTGTGGGACGGGCTACTGTCGGACGACCCGGTGGTATTCGCGCACTCGATGCAGATCGCGTCGCCCCCGTGTCAGTCGTTCAGCCTGGCGGGGAAGGGTGCGGGGCGCGCGGCGCTCGACGACGTGCTGCGCGCGATCGATGATCGCGCCTACGAGCAGCCCGCCCGCCTGCGTGCGCTCGGCGCGGAGACCGACGACCGTACCGCCCTGGTGCTGACGCCCCTCGCGCACGTGCACCGCGACCGCCCCATGTTCGTCACGTGGGAGCAGGTGCCCCCGGTGCTGCCGGTGTGGGAGGCGTGCGCCGAGGTGCTTCGCGGCATGGGCTACTCGGTATGGGTCGGCATCATCCGAGCCGAGCAGTACGGCGTGCCGCAGACCCGCCGCCGCGCCGTGCTCATCGCCCGCGCCGACGGCATCGACGCGGCACCGCCGCCGCCGACGCACTCCCGTTACTACGAGCGCGAACCGCAGCGACTCGACGAGGGCGTTCTGAAGTGGGTCAGCATGGCCGACGCACTCGGGTTCGGTGACTTCGCTGCGCACAAGGTCATGGGCCGCGGGATGGTCGAGAGGCATGGTGACCGCCCGGGCCGCGAGGCGAGTGAGCCGGCATTCACCATCCGCGCGTCTGCCGGGGGGATGGAGCCGGGCGGGTTTGTGCTACGCCCCGGAGGATCTCGGGATGCGCTGCCGGCATGGTGTGCGGGGCGACCTGCGACGACGGTCGTCGCCGACCCGCGTCTCGGTGGGCCGGGACGGTCTGAGTTCGTCAAGGGTGGCGTCTCGCGCCAGAACCGCCCCGGTTCGGTGCGGCTCGAGGCGCACGAGGCGGCGGCCCTGCAGGCCTACCCGGTCGGGTTCCCGTTCCGGGGCGGCAAGGGCAAACAGTTCCTGCAGATCGGGAACGCGGTCCCGCCTCTCATGGGCGGCGCGATCATCGACGAACTGCTCGCCCCGGCCGCGCTGCGCGCCGTACCCGAGGCGGTGGCCGCATGAGTGCCATGCCTGAGTACGCAATGACCTACGTCGTGGTCTTCCAGGATGCCGCTGGTGTTGGCCGTCACATTGTGAAGGTCGGTCGGGCGTGGGTGTCGTCCCGCCTGGATGAGCTCGCCCGTCTCGGGGGTCAGGTGATCCTCGCCCCGCGGGGGACGGATGCGTCGTGGGAGCGGGAGGCGTTGCGGTCGCTGCGCACCCGGTTCCCTGATGCGTTCTCCGGCTGGTTCGAGTCTGAGCCGGTGCTGGGGAAGGGCGGGAAGGGGTACACGGAGTGCGTGATCGTCCGTGACGAGGAATTGCAGTTGGCCCTCGATCTGATTATCGAGGGTTTCGCGAGAGGGAACGACCGGAGTGTCAACCAAGCAACGCATGATCAATCCGTCGGACTGGGCGCACCTCGCCGCCGCCCCGCACGACGCCATCCCGCTCGCCGTGTGGCTGTGGCTGAATCTCGACCCGCTGGGGCGGGGGAGGTTCGACGTCGACTGGATCGCGCACGGCGTGTGCCCACCGGAGACACCCGATTGGGAGGCCGCGAAGGACGAGGTTCTCGCCCGGGTGTTCGCGTTGATCGACGCACGGTTTCTCACCACGTTCCAAGCGGATGGGGAGGAGTGGTTACTGCTGCTGCACCCGCTGAAGGTGGATATGCGGGGTGTGACGATCCGCACACCGGAGCCACCGTCCGAGTCTCCATGGACGTCCGTGGCTATGGGGCGAGGGGGCGCGAGCGAGCGGGCGGGTGCGAGGGAGCGTGCGCGGGAGCGGGTGCGGGCGGAGAACGGTGCGAGAGCCGCCGCCTGGGACGCGGTGCGCGAGGGCCGCGAGGAGACGCCGGAACGCCCGGCCAGACCCCTGCGGATGGACGCTCCACCCCGGTACTGCTCCAAGCACATGCCCCACGGCCCCGGTCAGAAGAAGTGCGGGCCCTGTCGGGATACCCGCCTGGATCAGGACGAGTGGCTGGAATCCAGGGTGTACGAGCAGAAGCTCACCGAGTACTACGAGCAGACCGACGACTGGGAGGGAAGACCCGATGGACCGAATGACACCCCCTGGTGAGGTGACCGCGTCGGACCTGGCATTCGCCGAGTTCGTCTACCTGGCCACGGCTCAGTGGAACACGTCGGGTGGATACCGCCGGCGGCTGTTGAGCGAGAAGCCGAACAGCCCGCTCCGGGGGCCGAGACGGGAGTGCCCGAAGTCGCACCCCCACGGGTTGACCGGGAACTGCTACCAGGTGCACCGGTGCAGCTGCGCCGAGTGCCGAACCCAAGCCACCCGCCGAGCGAAGGCGTACCGGATGCGCCGCGCGACTGAGCAATGGCGGGCCCAGAACAACGAAGAGACGAGAACAGCATGAGCAAGCGAAAGAGCATTCACGACGTTGTCGCGACGAGCGACGACCTGAAGAAGATCACCGCGGCGATCGCCCGGGGCATCGACCCCACCGACATCGAGGAGGAGCTTCGGGGCCTCGGTTTGAAGGTGCGTCTCGACACCGTGGACTGGAACACGTTCGGAACCATCTCGATCGAGGGCGGCGAGAACGAGACCGGCTGCATCATCACCCTGCAGCTGTCCCGTATCGAGGTCGGGTTCGACAGCATGAATGTCAAGCACGGGGATGAGTCCTGATGGCTGGGGAAACGGTCATCGAGGCGGCGACTCGCGTAACCGAGTTCTGGATGAACGTGATGGTCGAGGGCGGCGACGGCTGTTGGCCCTGGGACGGGTACACCGAAGACGGGTACGGGCGCTTTTTCTGGGACGGGCGGATGGTCGGCGCGCACGAGCTCGCCGTGACTTTCACGACGGGTGAGCGGCGCGCACCGGGACTGGACACGTGCCACTCCTGCAACAACCCGATCTGCTGCAACCCCCATCACCTCCGCTTCGACACTCGGGCGTCGAACGTGGCCGACATGCTCGCGGCTGGTACCACGCGCCGAGGACGGTTCACGAACGAGCAGGTGGTGACGATCCGTAGGCGATACGCCAGCGGCGCGAGCCAGCTGACGCTGGCGCGCGACTACCGGGTGACGAATGGGCTCATCAGCCAGATCGTCCGTGGCCTGCGATACCGAGACGCAGGCGGCCCCATCAGCACCAAACGAGAAAGGTACAACCGTGGTGAATGAGACCATCCTGACCGTCGTGGGGAACCTCACGGATGCGCCCGAGCTGCGCTACACCCAGAACGGCCTCCCGGTGGCGAACTTCACGATCGCGAGCACTCCGCGTTCGTTTGATCGTCAGGCGAACGAGTGGAAGGACGGGGATGCCCTGTTCCTCCGGGCGTCGGTGTGGCGGGAGTTCGCCGAGCACGTCGCCGGTTCGCTGACGAAGGGGTCCCGTGTCATCGCGACCGGTCGCCTGAAGCAGCGTTCCTATCAGGATGCCGAGGGGAAGAACCGGCAGGCGATCGAGCTCGAGGTCGACGAGATCGGTCCCTCGCTGCGTTACGCGACGGCGACGGTGACGCGTGCAGCGTCCACCAGCAACCGTCAGCAGTCCTCCCCGTCCACCGAGTGGGATTCTCGTCAGCCGAGTGACTCCGAGGCGTGGTCCACCCCGAACGAGGAGACACCGTTCTGATGAAGATCAAGTATCTGGGCAAGCTGCGGTGGCCGTGGAAGGCGTCCGTTGTGACGCCCGCCATGCGTGCACCGCTCGTGATGCTGAACCGGTACCCGGGGCAGATTATCGGGATCGCGTTCCGTCTGCCGGATGAGCCGGTGTACGCGCGACGCGTGCACAAGCAGCTGTCGATCACGTGGGCGCGACCGGACGTGGAGCAGTACCCGGAGGGCTGGATGGATCGGCCGCGGCGTGACGTGCTCTACGGCACCCGCAACCCGGTCATGGCAGCGCGGCACGGAAATCGTGACGATGTGGCGGGGGAGGGGAGCTATGGAGACGACACCCCGTTCTGAGCAGGTGGTCCTGGACCCTGCCTCGGGTAGCCGGATGATGTACTTCGACAAGGCTGACGAGCGCGTGGTCTTCGGGGATATCCGCACCGAGCAGCACATCCTATGCGACGGCCGCGCGCTGAACATCGCGCCGGATATCGAGATGGACTTCCGTGACCTGCCCTACGCCGACGGAGCGTTTCAGGTGGTCGTGTTCGACCCTCCTCACCTCGTGCGCGTGGGCGAGAACGCGTGGATGGGGAAGAAGTACGGGCGCCTGGATCCTCTGAACTGGCGCACCGACCTGTCGGCGGGTTTCGCAGAGTGCTTCCGGGTCCTCTCCGACACGGGCGTGTTGATCTTCAAGTGGAACGAGACACAGATCCCCGTATCCCAGATTCTTGCGCTGACGCCACATCGGCCCCTAGTTGGGCACAAGACGGGCAAGTCGGCGAAGACCCACTGGATCACATTCCTGAAGACGGGAGCAGTGGCATGACGCATGACCGGAACTGCATGCGTGGGTGCGTCACATTCGAGGTGGCGGATGACGGGAGGCGCCACCCGAAGCACTACGCGGGCGCGGGATGCCCGAACTACTTCGAGGCGGACAGCTGCGGGGGGTGTGTGCCTCGTGAGTGTCGTGACGGGTCACTGATCTGCGACCAGTGCTTCGGCCGTGCACGCGCTCTCCTGTCCGATGCTCCTGATCTGCTGGGGCGTCTGCGTTCGCTGGGGGATCCGTCGAAGTCGGGGTGGAACTGGGACCGGGGTGAGGTAATCCGGTCGTCGAGCCCGCATCCGCCGGCCCCGATCGGTGATGACCTGATCGACGCGATCCATGCGGTGGAGACGGCGGTCCGGTTCTTCGGGTCGGACATCGTCGATGTGTCGAACAACGCGGAGGCGATGGGGTGGCTGGGCCCTCTGGTGCTGGACCGCCACACCCCGGATCACGACGGCATCCGTGAGGGGTGGTCGGTTCGGGATGCTGTGGACCGGTGGGGTGTGGAGCGTCGGGATGATCACCGTCATGTGTTCCCCGGGCGTCTCCCGAACGCACCGGAGGGGTCGTACGCCCGGTTCGACGACGAGGAAGACCCCGTCTCGGTCCCGGAGTTGCATGACCCGTTCCTCGACGTGAAGCAGGCCGCCGCCCGTGCGGGTGTGGGTGTGCGGGCGGTGCAGAAGTGGGCGAAGGACGGGCACATCGTTCCGGTTGCGAAGCTCCGCAGCCCTGACGGGAACGTGCACACCTACTTCCGCACCTCCGACATCGACAAGAAGAGAACCACCAACCACCCGAATGGGGGCATCTGATGGGCCTCGCTGATCGGACGGACGACGTTCCCGCCGACCTCGACCCGCTCGACTTCACCGTGGGGACCGACTGCGGGCGGACCGCGCCAAGCGAATGGTGCTTCTACCCGGAACCGCATGAGCACGGCTTTGCGTGTGACCGGTCGTGCCCGTGCTGGAAGAGCACCGGATCGAGTGATCCGTCATGACGTGGCGTCCGAGTCATCCCGGAGGTGTGGCGGTCTGCGATTCGGAGGGCTGCGAGCGTGAGCGCCGCATCTACTGTTCGCCCGAGGTGTACGAGAAGTGGGCGACGGTCGCGGTCGGGCGCACCGTGCGCGACTACTGCCCCACCCACAAACCGACTGCACAGGACCACGCGGATGGGAGCACGAGATGAGTGAAGATGCCGGGGCGCTGACGCCGACCGAACACGGGCGCCTGCTGGCTGCCGCCGTGCAGGGTGTGGCATGGGCGCTGATCGAGTACGAAACGGACACGAGTGATCGAGGTGTCACCGAAGATCACTACCGCGATGCGGTGCGCCGGGCTGAGGCGATTCTCCCGGCCCTGGTCCCCAGATCGACTGCACAGGACCACCCGAACCGTACCCAGGAGGAATCATGAGCACCCACACCCCCGTCGATGTCGAGTTCTTCGCGCTGAGCGGATGCTCCACTCAGGACTGCGACCACGAGAGCGACTGCCCGATCATCACCCTGACGGTATGCCTCGACTGCAACACCACCGCGCAGGATGGTAGACCCGTCGAGGACTGGGAGGGCTCCGCGGTCCGTTGTCCGATCTTCGGGACCGGCACCACACCCGAGCAGGCTGAGGCGCTTTTGTCGGCACTCACCGTCCCCCAGGCCAGTGTGCGGGACCACCCGGATGGGAGTGCATGATGTGCGTTAGCGCGATCGATGAGGACGGGCGGATCGGCCCGGTAGTCATCGAGTGTCGGGTGTCGATGGACGAGAGGGGGCACGTGCGATTGCCGCAGACCATCGGCCCGTTCCCATCCCGCGCCGACGCCCGCATGTTCATGGACAGCCTGCGTCCCTTTTGGGGTGAGTGGAACTGCTCGCCCGTGGCGGGCGTGGATGACGTGCGGAAGGCCGTGAGTCAAGCGAGGTCAGCCCACCGTCCGAGTGATCGGGTGCCCGGCGTGTCGGAATAACACCGTTGTAATTCGTTCGCACCCTGCTGATAGGCTTACGCCTAGTCCACGGACCGTAGGAAGCCCCGAGTCGCAGTTATGTGACCGGGGCTTCTGCGTTGCCGGGGCGGTTTCTTCCTGCCTGGTGCCCCGGGTGGGATCTCGTCTCACAGGCCGCATGCTGTCATCTGACGCACGAGCGGCGCGAACCAGGCCCCGACCATTTGAACGGCGGGCTGGCTGAGCGCACCACCTTCTGCATGTGGAGCTGTGTCGTGCGTGTGAGACGCAGACGTGAAAGGCAGGGGCGCCCGGGTGATTGGCAACCCCGGGCACCCCAGCCACAACACAGAACGGACCTTCACCATATGCCGGGTCGCAACCGGATCATGTGAAGTGGGGTCATGACCCTGACGCCGCCGGTCGTTGTCTTCCACCGGCACCTGTGTCCCTAGCTCAGTGGTAGAGCGCCGGTCTCCAAAACCGGGTCAGCCGAGGTTCGAGCCCTCGGGGATGCGCAATGCACGTGGTGTGGGCTGTCACCGGCCTGGTCCTGCAGGCCGCCACGGGCAGAAGACCAGGCGTACTGCGTAACGGCCCGCTGTGGGGCGGCCTGGCACCTTTTCAACGGCGAGGGAGCCGCACATGAGACTCACCCTGCTCTGCACCGTGTGTGTGGCGGTGGGCGCTTCTGCTGTCCTGTTCGGTCGTCGTTCGTGGCATGGGTTCCTGTGGTGGCTGTTCGGAAACGGAGAGTGATTCGCCATGGATGAAGTACAGAAGCTCAGGTGGCTGGCTGACGCACGGGCCGCGTACGTCGATGGGCCCTTCGAGACGGTGGGACAGTTCTTTGAGCTGAGTCCCACCATGCAGAGCATCGCGCGCGAGGTCATGACCGTACGCATGGTGGCCGACATTCTCGAGGGCCAGAACGACGCCAGCGGTTGGCTCCCGTCATGGAAGTGGGATGAGTGGGCCGCCATCGGACGGCTCGAAGAGGGCGTGGTGGCGTGACCATGCCTCGTTGTGGTGTGTGTGGTGAGCCCGCGTGGGGTGTCTGCTGTGACGTGCTCATGCCATCCTCGAGCGTGCTGACCCGGCACCCATCGGCTTCACCATTCCCGAGTACCGCAGTGACCCGTTCGAGGAACGCCGGAGGTGACCTGATGGACTGGTCAGGCTTCACCCCGGCTGAACGCCGGGGTATCCGCCGTGTCATCCGCCGACTGCGGTGGCGCCGCTTCTGGCGCACCATTACGGGACGTGCACGCTGATGGTCCGACGTGACAGTGCCATGCAGTACCGGATGCGTAACCACGTCCGCAAGGTCGGCGGCAACTGCCACCTCTGCGGCGAGCCCATCGACTACACGATCCCGTACTACCTGCCAGGGACACGCACACCCAACCCGGAAGCGTTCGTCGCTGACCACGACATCCCCCTCGACAAAGGCGGACAGCACGCCGTGTCCAACGCCAAGCCAGCCCACGCCGGATGCAACAACAAGAAGCGCGCACGCATCATCGCACCCATCGTCCGCCGCTCCGGGTCGCTCAAGTGATCCGATCCCATTCGAACGGCATTCGAACATCCGTTCGAGGGGGTGGGGAGGGGCCCCCGAAGGCCTCCCACGAAAGGTCTCCGGGTATAGCCGTTTTCTCTCCCCACCGTTTTTCCACGATGCCCCGCTGAAACCCCGGTGGGAACATTCGAACATCTGACCTCGCCGTGGGCGGCTCTCTGAGGGGGTGCGCCATGAAGTGCTCAACGTGCAAGAAGCCGCTGAACACAACGGATCGGCGGGTTCGGTACTGCTCGGATCGGTGCAAGGCAAACCGGCCAAAGCGACCCAATCTGAGGGCGTTGAACAACCCCGGAGATACGGAGCAGATACCGGTTGGTCCAACGCCACCTCGGAAGATGACGGTTGATCAGGCGGCGCGTGATGGTTCGGATCTTGAACTGTTGATGGCGATGCGTGATCGGGTGGCGGATCAGGTGGCTGATGTGACGTGCCCGCCGCGGGATTTGGCGGCGTTGACGCGTCGGCTTGAGGAGATCCGGAAGCAGATCGCTGCGGAGCGTGCACGGATCGCGGAGGAAGTGGATGGCGTCGCCGCGACAGTCCAAGACGGCGTCTTCGACGCCTCGGCTATCTGAGGCTGCTCGAGAGCTCGTCATCCCCAAGGGGATTGTGACGACGGGGTGGCCGCGGATCGAGGCGCAGTGCGCGTTGATGGGCGTCCGTTTCGATACCTGGCAGCAGGGCGTAGGCGCGGTCGCGTTCGGGAAGCGGAAGAACGGGAAGTACGCGGCCACGGTCGGCGGTGTGGTGTTGAGCATCCCCCGTCAGGTGGGTAAGACGTTCTTCGTCGGCATGGTGATGATCGCGCTGTGCGTGCTGTTCCCGAACACGACGGTGCTGTGGACCGCTCACCGGGTGAAGACGGCGACGAAGACGTTCACGACGATGCAGGGTTACGTCCGTCGTCCGAAGATCGTCCCTCACCTGCTCCCGAACCGGTCGAACGGTATCCGCACGGCGAACGGTGAGCAGGAGATCCGGTTCCGCAACGGGTCGGTCATCATGTTCGGCGCCCGAGCGGACGGCTTCGGTCGTGGTTTCGACCAAGTCGATTTCGAGGTGTTCGACGAGGCGCAGATCCTCGACGAAGCGGCACTCGAGGACATGGTTCCCGCGTCGAACCAGTCGAAGCACCCGGCCGGCGCGCTTCTATTTTTCATGGGCACACCGCCTCGCCCGAAAGACAAGGGCGAGGATTTCACCCTGCGGCGCACGGACGCGCTCGCGGGGAAGTCTGTCGACACGTTCTACGTGGAGATGGCGGCTGACGAGGACGCCAATCTAGACGATCCGAAGCAGTGGGAGAAAGCGAACCCGTCGTACCCGCACCGAACGCCTCTCGAGGCGATGCAGCGCATGCGGGCGAACCTGAAAGACGATGACTCGTTCCGGCGTGAAGCGCTCGGAATTTGGGATCCGTCCGGGACGCCCGAAGTGATTGACGCTGGATCGTGGGGGCGGGCGAAAGACCCCGCTTCGATGGCGATCGAGCGGATCACACTGGCGATCGACGTCGCACCCAACCGCAAAGTGTCGTCGGTGTCTCTCGCGGGGCAGCGTGCTGACGGGTTGTGGCATGTCGAGCTCGATGACCAGAAGGCTGGCACGGACTGGGTGTCGACGTGGGTTGCGGCTCGCGCTGCGAAGAACACGTTGCACGCTGTGGTGGTCGATGAGATGTCGGGTCTGGTCGAGGTACGCAAGGGGCGGAACTACCTCAAGGGGACGAACGTGGTCGTCACCCTGGCTGCGGCCGAGGGGCGGGATATGGCGATCGCGTCGGGGAAGTTCTTCGACGCGGTGATGGAGCCGACGCAGACGCTTCGGCACACGGATCAGCCGCAGATGAACGTTGCGCTGTCTCTCGCGCGTAAGCGTCCCCTCGCGGGGGCGTGGGCGTGGAACCGCAAGGACGAAGATTCCGACATCACTCCCGTGGTGGCGGCGACTCTGGCGCTCTGGGGCGCTCAGAAGAACGATGTGGAACGCCCGACACGGCGTACGAGTCAGCGAACGGCGGTGGTGTTGTGACCGAACAGGTGATCCGTATACCGGGCCTCGGTGAGGGCGACACCGTCACCGTGAACTACCTGCTCGAGAAGCTGCGTGAGGTACGCCCGCACAACAAGAAGCGGTCCGACCTGTACGACGGCAAGCGCGCCGTGCAGCAGGTGGGCAGCGTGATCCCGCCGCAGTATTACCGCCTCGGACTGGCGCTCGGGTGGGCCGCGAAGGGCGTAGATGGTCTCGCGCGTCGGTGTCGGCTCGATCGGATGCAGTGGATCGATGGCGACCTGGATCAGGTCGGAATGCGGGAACTCGAAGACTCGAACTTCCTGTACTCCGAGCTCGCGCAGGCTCGCACGGACTCGCTCATGCATGGTGTTTCGTTCCTCATCACCACTCAGGGTGAGGACGGGGAGCCGAAGGCGCTGGTGCACGCGAAAGACGCGCTGAACGCGACCGGCGAGTGGAACAACCGCGCCAAGCGTCTTGACAGCCTGCTGTCGATCACATCGTGGGACCGAAACCGGGTGACCGGGTTCTACCTCTACCAGGATGGCGTCACGGTCGAGGCTGAGGTCGACGAGCGTGGCCGTTGGGTGATGGACCGGTCGGAGCACGCGTACGGAATGCCTGCTGAGGCGCTCGTGTACAAGCCGCGACTGTCCAAGAAGCTCGGGCGGTCGCGCATCACGCCCGCCGCGATCTCGCACCAGCACGCCGCCGTTCGTGAGCTCATCCGCCTTGAGGGGCACATGGATGTGTATTCGATGCCGCAACTGTGGTTGCTGGGTGCATCGGAGGCGATCTTCAAGAACGCCGACGGGTCGCAGAAAGCAGCCTGGCAATTCGCACTCGGCCGCATGTTCGGTGTGCCCGACGACGAGGAAGCCGAGAACCCCCAGAACGCTCGCGCTGATGTGAAGCAGATCGATGCATCGTCGCCGGCCCCGCACCTGGCTGACCTCAACGCGTTGGCCAAGCTCGAAGCGCGTGAGTACGACCTTCCCGATTCGGATTTCGCGCTGACGGATCTCGCGAACCCGACGTCGTCGGACTCGTACACCGCCTCTCGCGAGAACCTCATCGCGGAGGCGGAGGGGGCGATGGATGACTGGTCAGTACCGACTCGTCGAACTGTCGCTCGTGCTCTCGCTATCCAGAATGGCGAGTCGCCGGAAGCTTTCGCGTCGGTGAAGCCGGAATGGCGTTCGCCCGTGTACGTCTCCCGCGCTGCGGAGGCTGACGCCGGCGGCAAGCAGCTCGCTGCAGTCGAGTGGCTCAAGGAGACTCGCGTCGGTTTGAAGCTGTTGGGGCTGACCCCGGACGAGATCGATGAGGCGATGAAAGAGCGCACGGCCAACAGTGGTCGCCGTATCGCTGAGTCGGTCGTGAACCGACGTACGGCGCCGGCAAATGACGCCGCGTGAGTCGAAAGCGGCGCTCGGCATCGTCATAGACGACAGCATCGACTCGGCTGAGTGGGCGCTACGTCGCACGAGCGGTTCGTTCGAGGTTCGTCGCCTGCAGATGATCGAAACGGGTTCTTCGCTGATCGGGTACTACGCCGAAGGTTCAGCCGCGCTCGCGGTCGACTTCTACGACGAGACCCGGAGCAAGGCGCGAGCGAAAGGGCGGTTCGCGGCGGACCCGGTCATCCTCGACCGAGTAGTAGCTATCCGCCGTGGAATCGCGTGGGCAGTGGAGCCACTGTCGATCGAGAACGAGCAGGCGGCGATCGACCGTTTGACCGACATCATGCGGTCAGAGGTTGTCCGCCCGTACCGCGACACCGTGATCGGGAATCGTCTACGCGACAAAGAGTCGGTGGGGTACAAGCGCATTGCGTCAGGCGGGGCGTGCGGGTTCTGCCGCATGCTCGCTGGGCGTGGGGCCGTGTACAAGCAGTCGACGGCGTACTTCGCCTCGCACGGCAACTGCCAGTGCACCGTCCAGCCGTGGTTCCGCGGGCAACCGGGAGACGAAGCCAACGTCATCGAGTACATGGCCTCTCGCCGGAACAAAAGCGCGGTGCAACGTCAACGCGTTCGTGAGTGGATCGCGTCGGAGTACCCCGACGAGGCCGAGCGCTCGCACACCAGATCTTCCCGCTAAGGCGGGGCCGTACCCGACGGTTTCGGGGGCTCTGATGTCCGACGGGACGGAAACGGGATGAATCAGTGATGAACAAGCAGATCCTCGGCGCGCACTTCGAGCCGACATGGCACCGGCCCTTCCTTCGCTACTTCGATGGCGAACAGGGCGGAGCTGGCGGAGACGGGCAGGGCGGGGGCGAGCAGGAGGCCAAGACCTTCACCCAAGACGAGGTCAACACCCTCATCAAGGACCGTCTGGCACAGCAGGCCAAGAACAAGTTCGGCGACTACGACGAACTCAAGGCGAAGGCCGGTACCGCACAGACACTCGAAGATCGAGTCGGTTCGCTTGAGAGCGAACTGACCAGCACACGGTCCGAGGCTGCACGCACACGGGTCGCCGCGCAGTTCGGGATCAGCACTACGAAGGGCGCCAACGGCGAACCATCGGACGCAGAGATCCTGCTCACTGGATCTGATGAAGCCGCGATGACCGCGCAGGCGCAACGCCTTACGGCGCGCGCCGGAGATCAGAAGAAGAACGGTCTGCGTGCCCGCAAGGAGGGCCAGACCGTCACCACCACCATTTCCCCGAAGGACAAGGCGAAGCGCGATTGGCTCGCCTCCCTGCGGGGTGACGACGCCTAGGAGGCAACCACATGGTCACTCTGACCAGCAGCGACGTGCTCCTGCCCACGCAGATCGTGGACGGGATCGTCGAGAAGACCAAGACCGGATCCACCATCGCGGCGCTCTCGGGCCAGGAGCCCATGCGCTTCGGTGATGTCAACATCGTCACCTTCGACGACGACCTGACGGCCGAGTTCGTCGAGGAGTCGGGTGCCAAGTCGTCCGACGACGCCAAGCCCAGTTCGGTGATCGCCGTGCCTCACAAGGCCGTCGTGAATTTCCGCACCAGCGACGAGTTCAAGATCGCCGACGAGGACTACCAGCTCGACATCCTCGACAAGTTCGAGGAGAAGTGCGCACGCGCGCTCGCCCGAGCGCTCGACCTCGGCGCGTACTACCGTCTCAACCCGCGCACCGGCAACGCGATCACCGGGTGGGACAACTACGTCAACGCCACGACGAACCGTGTCGAGCTCACCACGGGCACCCTCGGGACGCCCGACATCGTGATCGAGCAGGCCGCCGGCCTGGTCATCGCCGACGGCTACAACCCCACGGGTATCGCCTTTGACCCGACCTACGCGTGGACGGTCTCGACCGCCCGCTACAACGACGGTCGCAAGAAATACCCCGAGCTCGGCCTCGGCGCCAACGTGACCAGCTTCGAGGGTCTCGCCGCATCGACGTCGTCCACCGTCTCGGGCAAGCCCAAGGACGGCGACGCGGCCGACAACAAGGTCCGCGCCATCGTCGGCAACTTCGAGCAGGGCATCCGCTGGGGCGTGCAGCGCACGTTCCCGTTCCGCATGCTCGAGTACGGCGACCCCGACAACACCGGCCGCGACCTCGCCGGTCACAACGAGGTGCTGTTCCGCGCGGAGGTCATCTTCGCCTGGTACTCCTTCGCCGACCAGTTCGCCGTCATCGAGGACAAGGTGGCGAACGTCTGATGGGCCGGCACATTCAGGACGGCACCGGGGTCGTGATCTCGGTAGCCGACGAGAAGGACGCGCGCTACGCGTCCGGCTGGAAGCCGTACGACGGTGTCGTGCAGCAAAAGACCGGCGAGCCCGACAAGTCGTGGAAGGTCGACGAACTGCGCAAGTTCGCTGCTGACAACGACATCGACCTCGCCGACGCAACGAAGAAGGAAGACGTTCTCGCGGTCATCGCCGCGGCGCGTCAGTCCTGACGGAAAGGGGGCGGTCATGCCTGTGACTCCCGAGATGATCGCGGTTGCGCTCGGCGTGACCGCCCCCGAATCTGAGTCGATCCAGGCGCAGCAGTGGCAGCTGTGGATCGATGACGCTGAGATGCTCATCGAGAACCGGCGGGACAAGCTCGATGCCCCGGAGATCGACGAGGCCAAGCTGAACTACGTGGTCCGCGAGGCGGTCGTCGCGCATGTGAAGCGTCCTGACGACGCCACTCAGGTGACTGTCTCGGTGGATGACGGGTCCGCATCCAGGACGTATCGCTCCGGTAAGGGGCGCATCACGATCGTGGACGAGTGGTGGTCACTGCTCGGGCTGACCGAACCGGAGGGTGCGTACAGCGTTGACCGGGTGGGGTTCTCATCTCCGCACCCGCCGTGGTGCTCCATGTACTTCGGCGGGCCGTGTTCCTGCGGTGTGAACATTGCGGGCGGACCTATTTACGAGCCGGGTGAATCATGGGCCTAGCCGCAGACATCGGATGGATGCTCCCCCAGCTGCGCCGCGAAGCCGAAGATCGTATGACCGAGACGGTGACCGCTGGTCACTTCACGGACGGTGTCGATGAGGAAACGGGCAACCCGACCCGTGTCCCTGTTGGGGAGCCGTTGTATGACGGCATCGCTCGGGTGAAGTACACGGACAACGCGGTGCGCAACGCTGAGGGTGCGTCGCAGCTTGTGACGACGCAGGATGTGACCGTGTCCCTGCCGCATGGGTCTGTTGTTCTCCCGGAGGGGACGGACGTTCTTGTGACCGGGTCGAAAGCGGATGTGGCGCTGGTGGGGCGTGCGTACAAGGTGGATGGTTCCCCGACGTTGGGGCAGTCCACGGCGTACCGATACCCGGTGACCGAGCTGAGCTAGGCGGTGTGCGGTGGCTGATGACTTCTCGGAGTTGAACCAGCTTGCCGCTGACCTGACCCGAGTCCCGGACAAGGCGAACAGGTTCGTCAAGAAAGCGCTCGAAGTCACCGCCCGCAGCATCAAGGACGACTGGAAGCAGGGTGCGTCCAGGACAGGTCTCCACCGATACGCCCTCGACATCGACTACGACATCAAGACCCCCGCGGGTGAGATCGTCGCGGAGATCGGCCCGACGGTGGGTGACTCGGGGTCGTTCGGTTTCGTGGAGGACGGTGGCGGGAATGTCCGCTCCGCCCCGCAGCATGCGGCTCGAGATGCTGTGCGCGCGAATGAGGACGACTTCGTGCGCGGGTTGGAGATTGCCGTGTTCGATGCGCTTGCGGAGGAGATCTGATGCGGGCCGAGTTCGACGCATTCAAGGCCGCCCTGTCCACCCCGCCGCAGCTCGCGGGGAAGGTGTACGAGGGCACCCGCACGACCGACGCGGGGGAGCCGCCACGTGAGAACTACGTGGTGGTGAAGTTCGGCATCCCGCGGTTCAACGATGAGCGGTACACGGCGCCGCAGGTGTACGGATCGACCCGGTTCTACGAGGTGGATGTTCGGTTCGTCGCCACGTCTCATGCCGGGGTGATGGCGCTGGCTGATGCCGCGCTGAAGCACCTGTTACGCCTGGTTCTGACGGTCCCTGGGCGAGTGTGTGAACCCATCCGCGAGGACCGCACAGCGAACGACCTGCAGGGCGTGCAGTTCGACAAGACCGCCCGTTTGTTCTACCTGGACACGACGTTCACCTTCACATCAAGGAGCGCATGATGTCCGACAGAAAAGTCACCGTAACCATGAATGTCGACATGGCTGGATTACGTGAGGCGATGCGCGTAGCAACCGAAAAGTATGTGCGCGAGAACACTGCCTACACGCGGAAAGAAGTCGAGGAGGAGGACTGATGCCTTTCGTTCGTGTGCGCGGCGCGTCAGTAGGTGACCCTCTTCACGAGTTCGACGTTTCGGTCGCTGAGGCCGAGGCAAACCCAAAGATGTACACGGTCCTGGACCCTAAGCCGGTAGCCAAAGCGCGACCGGCTTTGTTCGTTCCTGGGGTTGTGAAGCGGACCGCAAAGAAGCGTTCCGCGCGACGAGCTGGTGAGACAGAAAAGACTGCCCCCGCGGGGGCCGACTCCTAGGAGGAGCAATGCCGAACGAGGCAGTGCAGCGCGGCCAGGCCGCGGACGGACATGGCATCGTCCTGTGGGTGCCGACCATCGCCAACAAGTTCCGACCCACGGTCGCTGAGCTCACGGCCAACACGGTCAAGCACCTCACGTACGGGCTCGGCCCGGACGGGTTCAGCCACGACCACCAGATCGCGACGATCAGCGTCGGTCGCTACACGCTGGATCAGGCGCTCGAGATGGACGGTGTTCACACGGACACTGTCGAGGTGAAGTGGGTGTACAACCGTGTCGCGCCTACGACGATCGAGACGACTCTCGGGACTCCGGGCGTGGACGGGAACATCGTCCACATCCTCGGGTACCCGAACGATCATGTCATCGATGAGGACACGAAGATCAACGCGATCATCCCGGTCACGACATCGGTGCCGCGTGACGTGCCCCCGACGACCAACTCGGAGCTGATGAAGATTCAGAAGCTCAACGTCCGGGACAAGGTCGCTCGCGAGCACGAGATCGAAGTTCAGGCGGCGTAAGCCACTCAAGCCCCGGGGTGGGGGTTTCCCTCACCAGGCTCCCACCCCGGTTTCTTCTCTCTGGTGAGGACGGTGAGGGGTGAACGGTGGATCTGAAAGATCTGATCGCGAAGCAGCGGGTGGAGATCGAACGTCCGGTGACGGAGACCGTGGATGTGGTCCTCGGCGGCGAACTGGTGACGGTGGTGTTCTCCCGACTGTTGCCGGATGACTGGCAGCAGTTGGTGGCGGAGCACCCGCCCCGCACGCTCGGAGGTGACCGGCCGCGGCAGGTGCTGTCTGACGGTCACGTAGGTTACGACCAGAAGGCGCTTCCGCGTGACTACCCGGTGACGCACATTGCCGTGGCGGGCGAGGCGGTCGACGTCGAGACGTGGCATGCGCTGTACGACGTGCTCAACACGGTCCACCGTGAGAACGTGCACACGGTCATCTGGGGGTTGAACGTCTTCGACGCGATCCGGGAGCTGAAGTCGCTGGGAAAAGCGGCGGCGGGCTCGCAGTCCAGCTCGCCCGCGAACTAGGAGTATCCCCCCGCCGGTTCATGGGATGGGAACCTGCCGAGGTCACAACGTATCTTCGGGAAGACCCGAAGCACCCGTCTTGGGTAACGCGGTCGATCACCGTGCGTGAGTCTGAGTTCACGGACCGTGACCGTGGACTGCTGTTGGGTTCGTGGGAGGCGCAGCATGAGCCGCGCGGCCCCCATGGCATCCCCATCGCGGACGCCACGGATCCGAGCAACAACCCGTTCGACCCCGATGCCACCGGCAGGTTCGTTGCGAAACCGGTGACCGACTTCGCTCAGGATGCGATCGACCGAGCTTGGGACGCTCGCCGCAAGTCGATGAAGAACCCCGATGATGATTGGGCGCTGCGGTGGGAAGTCGAGCTTGAGAAGCGGGTCACGACTTCCGAAACATGAGCTTTGACGGGCCGTACTGGTTCGATGCCTCGTGGGTGAGCGTGTAGCCCCGCTTTTCGGCGCCGTTGATGACGGTTTCGTACTTGAGGGTCGCTAGTCCGAGGTCGACGGTGACGTTCTCGCGACCGTCGAAGGTGCGGTCGAGGATGCTCTCGCTGTTCGCCTCCGCGTTCTTCTGCTTCCGGCTCGTGGCGCCGAGGACGACGAATCCGAGGATGCCGAACGCGGCAACGGCGATGAGGATCAGCAGGACGACGGCCATGCGCTGAGTGTAGCCCACGCGGTTACTCGGTATGCATTTTCTGAACGCCCCACCGGGCTGACTGGTGGGGCGTTCCTCTTTGGAGGTTGCCGTGGCGAATCGCGTCGTGAAGGTCACTCTTTCGGCTCAGGTTGCTGAGTACAAGAAGGGCATGCTCGAGGCCGCGCAGGCCACACGCAACGTCGGCACCGAGGGGGAGAAGCTACAGCAGACCCGGGAGGCGCTGAACACTCTCGGGCAGGCGGGAGTCGCGGCAGGTGGCCTTCTTGCTGCCGGTGTCGGCGTGGCGATAGCGAAGTTCGCGGAGTTCGACCAGGCCATGTCCTACGTGCAGGCTGCTACCCACGAGTCTGCCGGGAACATGGACTTGCTGCGTCAGGCCGCGCTTGAGGCTGGGGCCTCGACCGTGTTCTCCGCGACGGAATCAGCGAACGCGATCGAGGAACTGTCTAAGGCTGGCATCTCGACTGCGGACATCCTCGGAGGTGCGCTTTCGGGTGCGCTCGATCTGGCGGCGGCTGGTGGGCTCGGTGTTGCGGACGCTGCAGGTATTGCGGCGACGACGATGCAGCAGTTCGGGTTGCAGGGCAAGGATGCTGCACACGTAGCGGACCTTCTCGCGGCTGGTGCGGGTAAGGCAATGGGTGATGTCAGTGACATCGCGCAGGCGCTGAACCAGGCCGGTCTCGTCGCGTCGCAGTTCGGCATCTCGGTTGAGGAGACGACGGGCACGCTGGCGGCGTTCGCTCAAGCTGGTCTCATCGGTTCGGATGCCGGTACTTCGTTCCGCACGATGCTGTTGCGTCTCGCGAATCCGACCGAAGAGGTCAAGACGCTCATGTCGGACCTCAACATTCAGGCGTATGACCAGCAGGGTAACTTCGTCGGGCTCTCGCGACTGGCGGGCAACCTGCAGAACAGTCTCGCCGGTATGACGCAGGCGCAGAAGGATCAGACGCTCGCCATGATCTTCGGGCAAGACGCGATCCGGTCCGCGAACATTCTGCTCCGCGAGGGTGAGATGGGTATCCGTCGCTGGACGGCTGCCGTCGACGATCAGGGTTATGCCGCCGAGACCGCGGCCATGCGTCTCGATAACCTGCTGGGCGACTGGGAAGCGTTCACGGGGGCACTGGACACGGCATTCATTCAGATGGGGCAGGGTGCTGACGGGCCTCTCCGGGCGCTCGTGCAGGGTCTCACCAGTCTCACCGAGGGTTTCACGCAGCTCCCCGCATGGGTGCAAGAGGGAACCCTGGTGCTGGGCGGCGCCATCGCCGTGATCGGTCTCGTGGGAGGCGCGGCGCTGCTCGCTGTGCCGAAGATCGTCGAGTTCCGTGTGGCGTTGCAGACGATGGGTATCACCGCGGCAAGCACGAAGGGTGCGCTGTCATCGGCGGCCGGGTTCCTTGGTGGGCCGTGGGGCGCGGCGATCACGGTTGCTGTGGCCGCGGCCAGTGTGTGGATCGCTTCGCAGGCCAAGATGGCGGCTACTGCTGCCGAGCTCCGCGACACGTTGGATGAGACGACCGGAGCGATCACCGATTACACGACGCGGCTCGTGGCGAAGAAGCTACAGGAGTCGGGTGCGTTCGATGCGGCCCGTGAGGCGGGGATCTCGCAGAAGGAACTGACCGACGCGGTGGTGGCAGGCGGTGACGCTCTGGATGAAGTGTCGCGGAAGCTGTCGGCCAACAACACGTTCGGGACGTTCTTCTCCGGTGTGGGTATTCGTGCGGGGAACGCTTCGTCGGCGATCCGAGAATTGCGCGGCAGTCTGGACCAGGCGGAGCAGGGGCATAAGAACCTGCAGGCCGCGACCGCTGGGACGGCTGAGGCTGCCGTGGGCACCGCGGGCGCGATCGAAGGTCAGATCAACGGGCTTGGTGGTCTGAGTGATGCGGCGGGCGAGGCCGAGGATGACGTGAACCGTCTTGCGAAAGCGATCACGGACTTCGGCAAGCAGTCGTTCGATGTCGAGTCGGCGACGATGGCGTTCGAGTCCGCAGTCGACGATCTCGATGCGGCGCTGAAGGACGGCAAGGGCTCGCTGGACTTGACGACGGAAGCCGGTCGCACGACCGGTGGGGCGTTGCTGGACACGGCGCGGTCGACGAACGAGTACGCGGCTGCTGTGGCTGCGATGGGTGGTTCGACGGAACAGGTACAAGGGATCCTCGAGGCCGGTCGCCAGAAGATCATAGACACGCGGCGCGCACTGGGCGATTCGGAAGAAGCCGCTCGGGCGTACGCGGATCGGCTGATCGCTACCCCTTCGGTTGTGCAGACCGAGGTTCGCTTGCAAGCGGATGAGGCGATCAAACGGGCGCAGGACGTCGCACGAGCCATCAACAACATCCCGGGTTACCGGGACGTGGTGATCAATCAGATGGTGCGGGAAACGGGCGCTGACCGTGGTGCTGTGGGTGCCGCGTACAACGCGAACGGTGGCTTGTACGATTACGCCTTCGCGAACGGTGGTGGCGTCGACACGGGCATCTATAAGGGGCGCCCGCAGGGGATGTACAAGTTCGCTGAGCAGGAGACGGTGTGGGAGGCGTTCATATCGGGTAAGCCGGATCAGCGGCAACGCAACGTCGGTATCTGGCAGGAGACGGGCCGGCGTCTGGGTGTGGAGTCGCAGGCGCCGTCGGCCCCTCCTCTGGTGTATGTGCAGAACCCGTGGACGGGTGAGTACCTGTTGGCGAAGACGAGCGAGGTGGCGGATTCGTCTGCTGTCGCGGCGACGTCGGGTTTCGCTTCGACGTTCCGGGGAGGGCGTAGATGAGCATCACCGTTTCCGTCCTACCAGGCGCTTCGTACAAGGTGCAGATCGTCGTTGATGAGGTGCCGGAGGGGGCGTCGTGGCGGGTGACGGGCCATGTGGGTTCGTACGTGCCGGGTCTCGCGCCGGGTGACGGTCTCGCCCCGTCTGGCGTGTTGGCGCCGGCACCGTCCGTGTTCACCCCCGGCGATTGGTCGTGGACCGTTCCCGGGGGCTACGGGGTTGGCGACGGTGGGCAGGTGGTTCTCACGGACATACGTTCGCCGGGGAACGTGCCGGTCGTGTATCAGTTCACAGCCGGTGGGGTCGTCGATGAGTCGAACGTGGTGGTTGTGCCGTTCCAGAACGACATTGTGTTGCAGACCGGTGACGGTCTGGTGGCGGTGGATGTGGAGTTGCTAGCGGAGTCTTTGGGCTTGGGTTGGGAGCCGCAGATCGCGCAGTTCCGTGTGCCGGGTCGGGAACGTCCGGTTGCCCGTTATGACGTTCTGGGGGTTGCAGGTTCTCAGTTCCGTGTGCGTGTGCCGATGACGCAGACGAAGGACCTGCACAGGGTGTTGGCGTCGGGTGGTCCGATCGTGTACCGGTTCGGCGCCGCTGAGGGCAGTTACGACCTGGACCCTGTGGGGGTTGTGCTAGTTGGTGCGGTGTCGAGTGAGGCCGTGCCGACTGCGGATCTGCGGTTCTGGTCGCTGGGGTACACCCCGGTTGATGACCCGTTCGCGGGTGTCCGGTTGGGTGCGTCGCCGTGGGACGAGTTCGGTTCGGCGTTCACCGGACGCCCGTGGGATCACCTGGACGAGATGTTCACCGGGTTGGATTGGGACGCGTTCGACAGGCAGGTGTGGACGGATGCGTAATGGGCCGTCTGCTGACCTGCTTGCCGCTGCGGTGTCGTGGCGGCCAAAGGTGTCGTCGCAGCTCGCGGGCGTGACATTGGCGGAGTCGTTGCCGGTTCTGTCGGGTCGTGTGGTGTGGGATGCGGGGAACAAAGTCCCTGACCGGGTGACAATGAAAGTGGCCCGGTTCAGCGATGGGCGCGACTATCTCCCGACGGCACCTGATGCGCCGTTGGCTCGGTACGGTCAGCAGCTTGACGTGACCGTTGAGGTTGCTGGGGTTGACGTTCGCCTCGGCCGTTTCCAGATCGACGGGTGGGATTACGACGAAGAAACCGTGTCCGTGACGGGTCATGGTCTGTTGCAGATCGCCGCGGACTCGAGGTTGTTGGAGACGGTTTCTCCGCGCACCGATGGGACGCTGGTCTCCGAGTTCGTGCGGATGCTGCCCCCGGTGATGTCGGCGCAGTTCGCTGCTGGTTTGGTGAACCGTCCGGTGCCGTCGTCAATGGTGTGGAAAGAGGAACGGCTCGAGAACTTGTGGGCGATCGCGGATGCGTGGCCGGCAGTTCTCCGTTCGGACGCGTGGGGCCAGGTCGTTGTTCGCCCGCCTGTGACGGTGTCGCCTGCGCCGGCCTTGTCCGTAACGGACGGTGAGGGGGGGACGGTGGTGTCTGTTCCGCGTTCGGATGAGCGTGCGGGGTCTTACAACATCGTCGTGGCGAGGTCGTCGGCGGATGGGAATGATTCGTTCGCGATCGCGCAGGTGACTTCCGGTCCGATGAACGTTGCCACGTACAACCCCGTGCCGAAGTTCTACGCGTCTCCCATGTTGGAGACGGCGGGGCAGTGCCAGGCGACGGCGAACGCGATGCGGGATGAGGTGACTCGCAAGTCATCTGTGCTGAAGGTGACGATGGCACCGGATCCGCGACCGGAGTTGGACGACACGATCGGCGTGACCCGTGACGGTGTCCTTGATCTAGGTGTGGTCGTCGCGGTGGATATGCCGTTGACGATCTACGACGGACCGATGCGGGTTGATGTTGGTGTGATGGGGTGAGCATGGCCGGTATCTCGCAGGTCGATCTGGCGAAGTTCGCGGCCCTGGTGCCTGAGGGCGTCAAGCCTGGGTCCGACGTGTCCGGCCTATCGGTCGGGACGGTGACTGGGTTGGACATCGCCGCTGGGCTTGTGCAGGTGGCGGTGTCGGGGTCGGACCCGTTGTGGGTTCCCGCTGCACCGTTCATCTACGCGCCGGGGGCGAAGGTGCGGTTGCGGCGTTCCCCGTTGGACGGTGGGCGTCTCGAGTATTGCGAGGGGCCCATTTCGCCGGCTCCGGTTGTGGTGACGGGTGAGGTGACCGCGATCACGGACGAGACGTTGACGGTTGACGTGTTGGGGGAGTCGTGGGAGCTGGGTTACACGTCGTCCACGTATGACGTGGGGGAGCGTGTGGCTGTGCTGCGGCACCCGTCCGGTTTCGGTGTACCCCAGTGGGTGTTGGGCATCGCGGGTCGGGAGCAGGCTGCTGACAACCCTGGTGCTGGGTCCGGCAACCCTGGTCAGGAGGAGTCCCGACAGGCAACCTTGAGCCCGCAGGATTCGGGGTCGTTCCGGGTGTCGCAGGGCCGTTGGGATACGTGGAACACGGACCGGTACGGCGGTGCGAAAGCTCTCTGGCAGGGCAACGCGTACGGGTCGGGCCCAATGGCCGGGTGGGCTGGGTACGGCGAACAGGTGGTGAACCTACGAGCGGACTCCATTCAGAACATTTGGGTGGATGTGACCCGGTCGGATTCGTCAACATCATCGGCGAGGTCACCGTTCCTTCAAGGGTCGCCGGATGGTTCCCGCCCGGGAGGTGCGCCTGGGGCGACGGGTGAGGGTGCGGGCGGTCCGGGGTTGACCCCGAACCAGTCGGCACGGATCCGGCTCCCCGATTCCACGTATGAGGCGTGGCGGACGGGTGGCATCAAGGGCCTCCGCGCAACAGGAGCGGATTACCTGGCTTTGTACGGGTGGGACCGGGGCGGCGCGATGGCGTTGACGGTGCAGTACACGGTGACCGTCTGATGGCGGTCTGGAAATCGTGCGACAGGTGCGGGTGCGTTGTCGCGGATATGAGCATTCACGAACAGTGGCATAGCCACGTGCAGGAGGTCACTGATGGCGACGACGAACGCCCGAAAGCATCAGATCCCGTCGGGGTCTGACACGACGGTATCCCGGGAGACGATTTTCGAGTCGTTCGGGAACAGTATTCGTGATGTGGTGCCTGTCGCGAACACGACGGAGCGAGCTCAGTTGGTCGCGGCGTTGACTGCGGCTGGTCAGGCGCCGTCGTCGTCATCGCCGCTTCTCGTGTGGCGCAATGACGCGGCGGGTTTGCACAAGATCGAGTGGTCTGCGGATGGTTCCGTGTGGGTGTCGTCGACGGGTGTGCTGCGGTTCGATTCGCAGGTCGCTCGTGACACGTGGACGACGGCGAACTCCGGTTACCTGGTTGTGGGGGACCGGTGTTTCGCCGGTGCCGGTGAGTACGTATGGTTCGGTTCCGTGTGGCGCCGGCCGGTGACGGTGGGTGGTGGCTCCCTTGTGGGCGCGGCGACCCCGACTGCTGAGGCTGCAGTGTTCAGCCAGCGCGGTTCTCGACTGGGAACTGTGGACACGGCGGGCAACGGTTTCAACGTCACGTTCCCGTTCCCGTTCCCGAACGGTGTCCTCGACTTGCAGGTCACGAACGGTGACGGCGCCCTCTCCGGGCGCATTTTGGGTCTTGTCGATGTGAACCTGAGCAGCTTCGGCGTGAAGTGGGAGAACGTGGCCACCGCGGGTACCCGGCGCATCAACTTCGACGCCATCGGGTGGTGATGTCATGTCTCAGCGCTACAGAGGCCGCAACGGCCAGGTGCCCGAGTCCGAGCTGACCATCTTCCACCGTGGGAAGAACCGCGTCGATGGGGACTGGTACTGGGGCCTCCCGCCCGCGTCGTACGCGAAGCACCTCAACCTGCTGACGCTGGCGCGTCGCCGCGGACGGGGCGAGCTATCGCCGTCCGACGGGTGGGGCACGTACCGCCCGCGCGCCGCGCAGGAGATCGCGCGCCGCATCTACGGCAACGGTGCAGCCGTCGTCGGCACCTCGAGCCACGGCCTCTACTGGGAGGGCCAAGACACCGCCGCCGTCGACTACTCCAACTGGGGCGAGATCTACGGCTGGGACATCATCGCCTTCGCCGCCGACTGCCGAGCGGTCGGCCTCACCCCGCTGATGATCGTGCCCGCCCGCGGCTACCCCTACGAGCCGTGGCACGTCATCGACCTGACCCCGCTCGGCCCCGCGCCCGCCCTCCTCGGGCTCGGCGCGATCACCTTCGACCCCCAGGGAGATGACATGTACGACGACAAGGCCCGCGAGGAGCTGATCCACCGTCTCGACGTGGTGATGACGCCCGCAATCGCGCGCATCGAGCAGATGGTGCAGCAGGCGCGCGGAGGCGCGTACTCCTTCATCAACATCGAGGGCTCCGACGACATCGTCGTGGTGTCCCTCATCAACGGGAACATGCACCGCATCGGCAACCCGTACCACGCGTCCCTGCTGGACCGGGTGAAGCGGGGCTACTTCGACACCGCCGACATGCTCACCGCCGAGCTCGACATCGTGCGCGGCTACCTCACCGCCATCAACCCGCCGCCGACGGCGATCGTCGACAGTGACGCGCTGATCGCGGAACTGTCCCGGATCCTGCCCGCTGAGGCGCAGGGGGAGCACCGCGTCGAGGTCGACCCCGCGTCGGTGAAAGCCGCCGTGGACGCCGCGATCGAGGCGCACACCTCGACCATCGCGTTCGTGCAGAAGCCGGGGTTGTAACCGTGGACCGGTTCCCCGTCCCAGAGCGGAAACGCCGGATGCTCGAGGCCACCATCCGCATCATCGATATCGTCGCGTACTTCATCATCTTCGTCGGCGGATGCTACGCCCTCTTCTTCACCCCGGACAGCGTTCAGCGGGAACTGTCCGGGGCGGAGTGGCTGGTGCCGCTGTGGGCAGGGTTCCTGCTCGTCGGTGGCGGGCTCGGAATGGTCGGACGTATCACGCGCATCTGGATCCTCGAGCCTCCGGCCGACGTCGCCGCAATCGTGGGCGCGCTGATCTACTTCGTCGTGCTCGGCAACACGCTGTTCCAATCGGTCACCGCTGGTGTGGCGACGACGCTGGTGTTCTACGCGATCATCCAGATGTTCCGCCGGTACATCGAGTTGCAGATCTTCGGCACGGACCCGAGGTCGCATGGGTTCACGGATCGGATTGCGGAGTCGCTACGGAGGCGGACGGCGAACGTCGCTGCACGAGAGGAGTAAGGCGTGCAGGACGTCAACATCGTCGCGGTTCTCGTCGCGTGCCTGGGTGCGGGTGGGTTGGGCGCTTTCGTGCGCGAGCTCGCTGACATCGCATCGAAGGTGCGCCGCGGCGTATCGACCCGTGAGTCCAACCGCAAGAACGACATTATCGGCCAGCGTGACGAGGCGCTTGCCCGCGCGGTGCGTGAGCAGAAGCGGGCCGATGCGGAACGGGACCGGCGGATCGGGTGGCAGAACTATGCCGCCGACCTCGCGTACAAGCTACGCCTCGCTGGCGTGGCCCCCGATCCTCTGCCCGACGGGCTCGAGGACACTGCCCCCAATACCTGACCCCGGCGCCGTGTCGGGGTCTTCGTCTTTGAAAGGAAGCCCCATGAAGGCTCTGTTCGATTCCATCGTTCGCACGTTCACCCCGCTGATCGTGGGTGCGGTGGTCGGTTGGTTCGTGACCGCCGGCATCACCCTCGACCCGGAGTTCGAGGGTGCTCTGACGCTCGTCGTGTCGGGTGCGTTCGCGCTCGTCTACTACGTCGGGGCGCGGCTGCTCGAGACGTATGTGGCGCCGCGGTTCGGGTGGCTGCTGGGTGTCGCCCGTCAGCCGATCTACGCGGCCCTGCCGGATGCGAGCACGTCCACGCGGGAGGCGTATCAGACGGCTCTCCGGGGCGCTCGCAACGAGTGATCCGGTTCCTGGTGGCGGTCCTCATCGTGGGGGCCGCCACCGTCCTATTCTCACCCTCTGACCCTGTGGAGTGACCGTGACCTACGACAAGCCGTACCCCCGCCTGTGGGCTGGGGCCGATTCTTCGGGGAACACCCCGACGCCGATCTCCCCGACAGCGTTGGACAAGATCGACAAGGGCATCCTGGATGCTCACGCCGAGCTCGATGGTCGCCTCTCCGAGGAGGAGCTGAACAACACGATTGATGCGATGGTGGGCGGGTACGCCAGCGACTCGCGTAGAACACCCAGTTTCACTCGCCTCAACGACGGCAACCCTGTCCTGACACAGGCTACGCAGAACCCTGTTGCGGGGGCCGCGGTCGCACCGAACATCTACTGGCCGTCGATCATCAACACCGCTGCGGCGGGGCTTGTTGGGTCGCTGGACAACTACTACCTGTACCTCACCACGGATCACTCGGTCGGTGGGATCTACCTCTTCACCGCGCCGACGCCGATCGGGCCGTGGACAGGGCGCGGGAAGGTGTACGACGACCCGGTAGGCCCAACTGGCAACGGTTCCGCGGAGACGGCGACCGTGTACGTTGACCCGACCGGCGCGACGAAGCTGATGATGCTGTATCAGATCGCTCAGGCGACCGGTGCGGTGGGCACGCAGTCGACTATCTGGGCGTCCTCGAACGACGGCATCACCTGGACGAGGGGCGCGATTGCGCTCGACATCACCCCTTCGACGCCTGGCGATGGTCACACCGGCTACGCGAAAGTGACAGTCGTCGGGACCGCCGTCTACGTGCACTCGCTTCGGGGTGGCGGGAACATCCCGAACTTCGGGTTGTGGGTATCCTACGACGGCGGGCGCACGTTCTCATCGGTCGCGATGCTCGGACTCGGTCGGGACGTGATTCCCGCGGGTCGTCGTATCGAGTGGAACACGACGAGCATCTTCCGGCAGTACGGGCAACTGTGGTGGGTTGGAATGCTCGCGGACTACGTTTCCGGTTCGACGCCGAAAGATGCCCGCCTCGCGGTCGCCCCGATCAGCGAAGACCTCCGCCACCTGCTCGCACCGCCTCGAACCATCCTCTTCCCCACTCAGGGGGCCGAGGTGACCAACTACCGCGACGTGCAGCTTTTCCTCGACGTCGATGGTCGGGGCTACCTCTACTACCAGTGCGGGAACTCGTTCTACGTCGCCGGATTGGACAAGTGATTTCATGGCCGTGAAGCCTCTTCCTCGAACCCCGGACGGATTCCTCGCCAAGCCGTCTCGCATCGCAGAGCGCTACGCGATCGATTTCACCACGGCGACGCCTTCTCGCACCGTCAGTGACGCTGTCGGCACCTCGGGCGGTACGTCGCTGACGTCGGCGCTCAAACTGTTCCGCGAGGCCGACATCGGCTCGTTCGTGTACGCGACGGGCATCGGCAACAGTGCCCGCATCACCGCGGTGGCCAGCGACGGAGGAACCGCAACGGTGTCCGTCGCGAACGCCGCCGTGGTGAACGGTGCCGCCACCATCACGGCCCTACCGTCATGGCTGACGATTACCACGACCTGGCCGACGAGTCAGGTCAGCATCGCGGGCGGCAAGGCGACACTGACGTGCGACCCGAACGCGTCGTCGACGGTGCAGCTTCTCGGGCCGACCGTCACGCTGTCGTCGGTGGCGTTCATCGATGTCATCGTGACCGGGCTGGAATTGCCCTCGACCGCCGCGCAGGTGTACATCGGCGTTGCGGGGAGCCTGACGAACATCCTCACCAACAGCGGGGAGGGCGGGTTCCTGTTCCACGGACAGGGGCGCACCGACCTTGCGTTGCGGGCGTCGGTGGCGGAGACGGTCGCGACCGCCGATTACGCCGAGAACGGATTCGCGCGCACCGCGGTCACGGTCGATGTGACGTTCCGCATCGACGTCACCACAAAGATGGTCTACGCGATCGTCGATGGTCAGGAAGTGCAGGGCGCACGCGACCTCACCGCGCAGATGGTGACGGCGGGCACGCAGCGAGGGATCTTCGCCGCCCGCGGCAACTCCGGGACCGTCCGGTGCCGAGGGCTCGAGATCGTCCACTACTACCGGTAGCGACCGAGCGCAGGCCGCGCCCCGTCAGACGACGGTGGCCGGCCTGCGCCGAGACGGACGGCTCACCTCGGGGGCCACGGCCTCCGAGTGGTCGCCTGCTGTGGGCCTATTCATCGCGAATGCGACGGCGAGCCCAAAGAGCCCGGCAGCGGTCGCCCATTCGAGCGTGTCGAAGGTGAAGAAGAAGAACGCCAACGCCAGTAGTGGCATCCGCATGCCGGTCCCGCGCCGCAGCGCTGTGAAGCTCACGACGGTGATGAGCGCGAGGCTGATCAACCCGCCCTCCACCAGCGACACGACGAGTTGATTGTCGACGGCGCGGAAGTTGCCCTGCTGCAAGAGACCCGCGTCGAAGAGGGACCCGGCGGAGTAGAACCCGTTGCCGAGGATCACGTGAAGCGGCGACTGGGTCGAGAGCAGGCCCGGGACGGCGTCGAGCGCACCAGCGCGGTGCGTGACCGAGGCGCCGCTAATGAATGAGGTGACGAGCGAACCCTCGAAGAAGTCGCTCGCGGCCAGGGCCACGACCGCCAGCACACTGGACAGCGTGCCGAGAACGATTCGCTGGAAGGGTCGATGTCCGAGGGAGAAGAGCAGCATCGCGATCCCGACGATGAGGGCGGAGCGGCTGCCAGTAGCGAAGAGACCGGCGAGCAACACCGCCTGCGTTACGAGCCGCAGAGCACGGCGGGACGTGGCGAAGCGGCTGATCGTGAGGGTTAGGGCAAAGAGCAGCACCAGCGCAAGCATCAGCGGGTGGCCCAATGTCCCCTCGGCTCGGTTCATCCCCGCGACGAGCTGGTGAGGGTAGACGACCGTGTTACCCCAGAGCCGAGGGGTGACGCGCAGCACTTCCGCGACTGCGTAGAGCGACTGCACCACCGCAAGGATCACGATGCTTCGCGAGATAATCCGCTGTTCTGCGCGCGTGGCGATGAGGCCGACGAAGGTGAGTGCGACCGCTGGTGTGGCGGCGTTGGCCCACAGGTTGAGGTTCGCCGTCGACGGGTTGAGAAGGGTCGAGAACAGAATCACGACGAAGTAGGCGACGAACAGCCAGGCTCCGCGGTAGCGCCCCGGCTGCATGCGTCGCCGGAGCGCGAGGATCACTGTCGCGCCGAGAGTAGTCACAATAATGGCGGTACGCAGAACCGTGAGGTCGCCGAGGTAGAACGTCGGCACAAGCACGTAGGCAGTGACGACGAGGACGCCGACGATCGCCGCGAGGCGGTCTGCCCGATAGCTCACCAGCCAGACAGTGGCCACGAAACCGAGCGCCGCGGCAGCCCCCACAGTCAGAATCATCGACGCTCGCTCATGACGCGACCCAGTAGACGATGTCACGCCATGCCGGCGTGCTCATGAACGCCATCAGTCCGGCCACGCCAGCAGCGATCCCGGCCACCTGCGCGCAGAGGATCCATGCGCGCCGAGTCATCCGCAGCCCGGCGAGTCTCTCGGCGAGACGGTGCACGGGGAGTCGGCTTTCCATGCGTCCGATGCTATCGGCTGCGCACGGAGGCGCGCTCACCAACTTCTTTCGCAACGTGGCCGTGACGGTGGACCTAGTAGGCGGTCCGGGCTGTTTCCGCTTCAGCGCACTCCTTGCTGCACCAGATGACCTTCGCGCTTCGCGGAGCGGCCGGCAGAGGCGTTCCGCATTCTGCGCAGGCACGCACTCGCGGCTCATGCCACCAGCGCGCCAGGCGTTCGATCGGGTTCACGGCTCAGAGCCTACCGCGACTGCATCATTCGTGAGCATTTCTCGCCACACCATGACGCCCCCGGCGCCTGCTCATCTCGAGCGGGTCGCCGGGGGCGTTTCGTCGTTACAGGGTGCGTACGGTGACGGCGTTGCGCCACACGACCGGTTGCCAGTGACCACCGTCACACGGCACCTCGAGGATCACGATCCGGTCGTTCGCGCCGACCGCCCACGCCTCGACGCGTTCGGCGGCACGGTTCGGCCACTGCACCCACGCCCACACCGGGCGCCGCTTCTCGAACCACTCGACCGGGTGCGGGCCGTACGCCTGCAGCGGGAGTGTCATTGGCTTCACCGCTGAGAGCACCCGAGAGAGCTTCTCGTCACTGACCTTGTTCGACCCCACGCGGGGGACTGTACCCGCCACCCCCGACAACACGAACGCCCCTCCTGCAATCAAGCGGGAGGGGCGTAGTTCGTCGTTTCAGGAGTCACATACGAGCAAACACAATGTCAGCCCGAACCGAATCGATAGCCGAAACCAGCGGATCGAAGCCGCCGCGCTCCGTCGTCCGACGGATCTCGGCGAAGACTTCCTCTCGCCTGGCAACCTCTGACATGGCAGCGGTGCGGATACTGCCAGGCGTGACCGCGATTAGGCGCATCCACGCCTCTTCAACAGCAACCTGACGTTGCACCGCCACCGTACGACCGGCAGTAGCTACCATCGCGCCCATCTTTGCGCCCACGGTCTCGGCGTACTGCCCCATGGCTTGTCCGACCGCGTCGAAGGCCTGCCTGATCTCTGCTTGCCTGTCACTCATTCGTTCATCTTCTCTCAGTGTCGGGGGTTGCGTGCAGCATGTGTTTCATGCCGACGCCAGCCGAGTTACTAGCTTTCGAGGGGGAGTGGCCTGTGTGGTCTGGGCGGAAGGATGAGGCGATCCGTGCCCGGTTCCACATCCCACCCGCCCGGTACTTCATGCTCCTGCATCGTGCGGCGGTGTCATTGGAGGGGCAAGCTGCGGAACCCCTCACTGCGCACCGCATAAGCGCTCGGCTTATGACCCGCGGCTGATAAGCGGTGGGCTTATCCGATGCTCCGAGCCCGTTGTCTTCCGCACAACATCCTCGACCTGATCCCGTGTCACCCAGACGGTAATCGCGGGCGCGAAGGTGTCCTCGAGTGAGTACCAGTCCACCTCCGCCCCGTCCACGCGGGCGGCGCGCACAGGGTTGTGAATGGTATCGATCCGCTCAAGATCTACAGTGTGGCCGGCGCCACGGATCGCGGGAACGAGGTGGGACAAGACGAGGGCATAGAGCAGTTCGTCCGTGTTCACGCCAGGATCCTCGTCGTAGGTGTCCCACCACCAGTCGTCGAGCGCGTCACCGTCACCGAAGCCCCATTTGCTGCAGAGGCTTTCCGCGTCGAGCATGAAACGTGTTTCGCTCACGACTTCCTCATATCTCTTCTCTGGTGGTATCCCACGGGCGTGTCCTTAGTACGTGGTGTGCGGCGTAGTCGTCGTGCCGTTGGCGGGGACTCCGTCGTCCCCTGCTCATCTTCTGGCGTGCCGCGCTTCCGCGTTCACCGCCACCGGCCTGGTGGTGTTCGTGCTCATGGACCTGAAGCTAGCGCGCGTGCATGCAACGCGCAAGCGCGCATGCCGGTGTGTCGCGGGCGTGCCCACATTTTGCCCACGGATGACGGTGGGTAACCCGAGTCATCGGGAGTCAGAAAGGGCTAGAAAGTGGGGATGCAGCGGGGTGTTTGAGCGAGCATAAGGGGCTGAATAAAACCACGACTTCTTCAGCGGTTCGGGTTCGTCGTACGTCATCGGCAAGGCCGAGGCGACCGAGGACGACGACTGGGACTTCTGAGTCACCGCGGGCTGTGTGGGAAGTGAACGCTGCTGATGGTCGATTCGAGTCGAGATCGGTTCACAAAGATGGTCGCGGACGACTACGTCCGCCGGCAATACAACCGTCAGTATGCCGCTTTCAGTCATAGTGATGGCTCGT
>Ga0308159_1001206_pt1 | contig 40753 bp, 40 predicted proteins | sample PhyCR1_FD_201040 | JGI IMG/M metagenome (GOLD analysis project Ga0308159, IMG submission 201040) | Phyllosphere microbial communities from UC Gill Tract Community Farm, Albany, California, United States - DLSLC.R1 | ecosystem: Host-associated > Plants > Phyllosphere > Unclassified | place: USA... | reverse complement strand
CGACAGCAGATGTTTTTCGTAGGCGATCACGCCACCCTTTTCATCTTTCAGGGTGTACGGCAGACGGCAGGCCTGCGAGCAGTCGCCACGGTTGGCGCTGCGCCCGGTCTGCGCGTGGGAAATGTTGCACTGGCCGGAGAAGGCCACGCACAACGCGCCGTGGATAAAGAACTCGACGGCCGCGTCGGTTTCGTCGGCGATGGCGCGGATTTCCTGCAGGTTCAGCTCGCGCGCCAGTACCAGCTGCGAGAAACCTGCCTGATCGAGGAACTTCGCCCGCTCCAGGGTGCGGATATCTGTCTGGGTCGAGGCGTGCAGTTCGATTGGCGGAATGTCCAGCTCCATCACGCCCAGGTCCTGAACGATCAGCGCGTCGACGCCGGCGTCGTACAACTGATGGATCAGCTTGCGCGCCGGCTCCAGTTCGTTGTCATGCAGGATGGTGTTGATGGTGGTGAAAATACGCGCATGGTAGCGCCGGGCAAATTCCACCAGCTCGGCGATTTCGCTGACTTCGTTGCAGGCGTTGTGGCGCGCGCCGAAGCTCGGGCCGCCGATGTACACGGCATCAGCGCCGTGCAGGATCGCTTCACGGGCGATGGCCACGTCGCGGGCAGGGCTGAGCAATTCCAGATGATGCTTGGGCAAGGACATAGTTTTTTTAGTCAGGCTGTCACGGTTAGGCGCGCATTCTACCCGCGAAACGCGCGGCCGGCACGCCTGTGCTGCCCGATGGCATAGATGTCCGACCCAACACAGATTCCACAAGGGGATTGATGTCAGCTCGGAATCGGCGAACGCGCCGCAGGAGGCGCGATCGCTCCCATGCGCAGCAGAGGAATGCCTCAGCGGACGCTCCGCGTTCGGCTTTGAAAGGGACGCGGAGCGTCCCGGGCTGCATTCCCACGCAGAGCGTGGGAACGATCAGAAAACCGAGCCCAACGCAAAACCATTGTGGGAGCGAGCCTGCTCGCGATGGCGGTGGTTCAGGCACCACATAGTTTGAATATCAGGCCGTCATCGCCAGCAGGCTTGCTCCCACAGGTTTAAAGGGAGTTGTAGAAGTCAGGTCAGGCCTTGGCCGCCATCGCCGTGACTTCCACACGCATCCCCTCGACCGCCAGCGCCGCCACGCCCACCGCCGCACGTACCGGCCACGGCTTGGCGAAGAAGCGCTGGTACACCTCGTTGAATGCGGCGCGATCGGCCATGTCGGTGAGGTAGATGGTCAGGTGCATGACCCGATCCATCGAGCTGCCGGCACGTTCCAGCGCGACTTTCAGCGCTTGCAGGGTGCATTCGCTCTGGGTGGTGATATCGCCCAGCTCCAGGCTGCCGTCGGCGCGGGTCGGGATCTGGGTGGAAACCATGATCCCGCCGAACGTCGCCACGTCGGAAGAAATCGAGTCGGCGTCCGGATCGGGGGTGAAGGTGATGTCTTGGTTGGCCATGGGGGATCCCTTGTCTGAGCGAGTAAAGATCGCGGCAGTTTACAGCCTCGACGCCGACAAGGCCCGCTTCGATCACGCCGCGTACGCTCAGACCGGCAGCGTCGCGGCTTCCGCCGCCAGCGCCGCCTGCACGCTCGGTCGAACGCCGATGCGCTGCATATAGGCAGCCAACGCCGGCCAGTCCTCGATAGCGATATTGAATGTTGGCAACCACATCAGCACGGTAAACAGATAAGCGTCCGCCACGCCAAAACGGTCCATCAGATAATCCTGATCCCTCAGCTGACGATTGAGAAAGTCGAGGCGTTTGCACAGCTTCTGTCGAAATATCGCTTTGACCGGCTCAGGAATATCCGCGTTGAACAACGGCGCACTGCCACCGTGAATCTCCGAGCTGATGAAGTTCAGATGTTCCTGCAAACGGGCGCGCTGCCAGGTTCCAGCCGCCGGTGCGAGCGAGTTGCCCGGCACTTGATCGACAAGAAACTGCAGGATCGCCGGTCCTTCCGTCAGCACTTCACCGTGATCCAGCATCAGCGCGGCGACATAACCCTTCGGGTTGATCTGGAGAAAGTCGTGGCCATCGGCGGTGCGTTTGCTCTGGTTGTTCACGCGGACCAGTTCGAAAGGCAAACCCAGTTCGCGCAGCACGATGTGTGGCGAGAGCGAGCAGGTCATCGGGGCGAAATACAGTTTCATGGCAACTCCTTGTTGATCGGGTGCGCCAGAATCCGTCGCGGCAAGCGCTTTGGCAAAGGTCATTTGCGGTGCTAGCGTATGACAAAATCTCATGAGCCAACCCAACCCCATGACCGTCAAACTTCCCTCGCTAAATGGCTTGCGCGCCTTCGAAACCGTGGCCCGGCACATGAGTTTCACCAAAGCTGCCGAAGAACTGAACGTCAGCCAGACCGCCGTCAGCCATCAGATCCGCCGACTCGAGGCGGAACTGGGCAGGTCGCTGTTTTTACGGCGCAACGACGGCTTGGCGTTGAGCGCGGTGGGGCATGCCTATTTGCCGGGCGTTCGCTCGGCGTTTCAGGGTTTGCGCTTTGCCACGGAACAGGTATTCGCATCCGACGACAACAATGTGTTGACCGTCAGCACACTGGTGTCGGTCGCGTCGAAATGGTTGTTGCCGCGACTGCCCGCCTTCCAGCAGGCCTTTGCGGCTATCGATGTGCGCATCAGTGCGTCGACCGATTGGGTGGATTTTCGCAGCGGCGGCATCGACGCCGCGATTCGTTACGGGCACGGCGACTGGAAGGGCTTGCAGGCTGACTTCCTGATGTCCGATGAAATCTTTCCGGTGTGCAGTCCGGCACTGGCGAAGACGTTGAATTCGCCGGCGGACCTGGCGGATCACGCGTTGCTGCAGGTCAGCGGCGTGACGGCCGGTGACTGGGCGACCTGGCTAAGCGCCGCCGGCCAGACGACGCAACTGGCGGAGGGGCCGCGCCTGACCTTCGATCTGGCGCTGATGGCCGTGCAGGCGGCGGTGGACGGGCAGGGCGTGTGTATCGGCCGTTCGACCTACGTCGACGACGATCTGCGCGCCGGGCGTCTGGTCATCCCTTTCGAATTGCGCTTGCAGGACGCGCTGGGCTTTTATCTGGTCGCGCCTTTTGAGACCGCGCAGGCCGAAAAAATCGCTGCGTTCAGGTCCTGGCTGTTGGCATTGCCGAAAACCACCGGCACTTTTGTATAAGCGTGTATCTGTTTGCACGCGGTACACAGCTGAACAACAAACTCAGGGTTCACGACACATCCACCCTACATCCAACCCGCACAGTAGCCCTCACCACATCACTGATTGAGAGGGCTACATATGAAACGTTCACTGTTACTCGCCAGCGCCATTTTTGCTTCGATGATCGGTATCGCCCAGGCGGCGGACGCCCCGGCCAAGAGCTGGCAGCAAGGCTTGAGCCGCACCGATCTGGTCAAGCAGGATCTCGGTGCCGCCGACCGCGAAGTGGTTCAGGCACGTGTCGATTTCGAACCGGGCGTGACCTCGCCGCGCCATGCACATCCCGGCGTTGAAGTCGCTTACGTGATCAGCGGCACGTTCGAATATCAACTGGAGGGCAGGGCGCCGGTGACGCTGAAGGCGGGTGAATCGCTGTTCATTCCGGAAGGCGTGGCGCATGTGGCGAAAAACGTCGGCAGCGACAAGGCCTCGGAACTGGCGACCTACATCCTGAAGAAGGGCGAGCCGGTGCTGATCCTCAAGCCGTAAGCCTGCCTCAATGCAGTGTCGCCGCCCGGCGACTTTCGCCGATGCGAATGCGATCGAGCGCACGGTTCAACGCATCGAGCGCATCCAGCAGCGCCTTGGCCTCGGCGACACGGTCCTCGCCCCAGAGGCGCTCGGCCAGACGGTTCAACGCCTGGATCGAGCGCTCGATGTCGGCGGCGCTGGTCGGCTCTTCAGGCGTTGGTGGTTTTTTCGGCATTCACGAAATCCTGCAAAAAAAATGGATCAATCGCGTCGCGCAACTGACGCGACGCCAACTGATCAGCCGCGCTTGGGCAGTTTCCAGTTCGGCCGAATGAAGTGGCAGGTGTAGCCATTCGGAATCCGCTCCAGATAATCCTGATGCTCAGGTTCCGCTTCCCAGAACGGTCCGGCCGGTTCGATCTCGGTCACCACTCGCCCAGGCCACAATTTCGAGGCGTCGACATCAGCGGCGGTGTCTTCAGCCACGGCGCGTTGTTCGTCGTTGAGGTAATAGATCGCCGAACGATAGCTTGGGCCAAGGTCGTTGCCCTGGCGGTTGGGCGTGCTCGGGTCGTGGATCTGGAAGAAGAATTCGAGAATCTGGCGGTAGCTGATCACTGCGGGATCGAAGGTGATCTCAATGGCTTCGGCGTGGTTGCCGTGATTGCGGTAGGTCGCGTTCGGCACGTCGCCGCCGGTGTAACCGACGCGGGTGTTCAGCACGCCCGGGTAACGTCGCAGCAAGTCCTGCATGCCCCAGAAGCAGCCGCCGGCAACAATCGCAGTTTCGGTTTGATCGGTCATGGCGCGGGTTCCTCTGACAACGTTGGGGATTGCCATGGTTATGAGGGCGAGTTGGCCAATTCCAAGGTGCGGCGGTGAAGAAAACGGCGGGGGATTGTGAGGAAGTTGTCTTGCGTTGAATAAACGGCAGGGGAGCGATGCTCCCCTGCAAATGGCGCATTAGCTGTTGCGCCCACCACCATGACTGTTTTCGCCACCTTTGCGCCCGGCTTCGGAGGCTTTTTCGCGGTCATTGGCAAAGTTGCCACCGCTGTTCTGACCGCCTTTGCTGCCGGCCTCGGACGCGCGCTGCGGGTCGTTCTTGAAGTTGCCGCCGCTGTTCTGGCCACCTTTGCTACCGGCCTCGGCTGCACGCTCCGGATCATTCTTGAAGTTGCCTCCACTGTTTTGGCCGCCTTTGCTGCCAATTTCCTGGTAGAACTCTTTATCATGCGAAGCCGATGTTGCTTCCCCACCTTTTTTACCTGCTTCGTTGACGGACATGCTGCCTTGTTTATCTTGAGCCATTTCAAAACACCTCTTGCATATATAAGCATTGATTCGAATTCAGGCTGCGCTTAGTTGCGCGCTGAAGTTGTTCGGACAAATGCCGTGGATACTGCCTGATGTTGTTTGTTGCAATGCTCGTTACTTGCCGGTTGGCCTGGATTCGACTGTCAATCAACTGGAACGCTCGTCAGCTATATATAACTGACTTCACGCTGATGAACGTTCCAGCTGTTTGATTTCGAAGGGCAGCGAGGCTGCCCTTATAGCACCGGTCAAGACGACTTACGGCCGCCACCGTGGCTGTTCTGGCCGCCTTTACGGCCTGCTTCGGAGGCCTTTTCGCGGTCATTGGCGAAGTTGCCGCCGGAAGCCTGGCCGCCTTTTTTACCCGCCTCGGATGCCTTCTCGCGATCGTTGGCGAAGTTGCCCGGGTTTTTATTGCCTGTAGTCATGATAGCTCTCCAATATCAATGAAGGATTTTTTAAGTTGCCCGTTTATTGCAGCGGACACTTACTCGGATAACGCGCCGGGGAAATTCGTTTGAAGATTTTTTTCGGTGCCCGATGAACGGTAGTGTCCGCAATGAAACTTATACAGAGTGCGGTTTTAGACGCCGCTTCGTATAAGTTTGCTGATATTAAAGTGATTGTTTGCAAGTGTCTTATAGCTTCGCTTCGTTTCGTTTAATTACCTTTCGTCAGTACGCCGAGTGCATGGGTGGCGAGCGCAAAGTTCGGTTGATAGGGTGCAAGGGCGGCATACGGAACTGACAACCGAGATTTCATCGCGAGGACAGTGTCATGACCAGCAAACATCAAAGCGGACATTCATTCGCCGACGATCCACAGAAAATCAAGGAGGCCGGGAAGAAGGGCGATACGGCGGTCGACGTCAAACTCGACCGGGCGGAAAAGGCGCGAACGGGCGGGCAGCACAGCCATGGTGGAACCCGCACCGGCAAGGGCGACTGAAGCGAAGTGTTGAAGGTCGATCAACTGCGCGAGGTTTCCTCCAGCAGATGATCGACCACTTGCGACAGCGCAGAGCGCGGACCGGGCTGTTGCTGCAGGGCCTGGCTGAATACCGCCAGTTGCCGGTCGGCGCTGGTGCCGCCATTGATGATCCTGTTGGCGCGTTCGAACAAGGCTGGGATACGCAGGTCCTCGGCGGTTTCGGCGAAGCGCGCTTTTGCCAGCGCTAACCATTGGCTGATCGAACAAGGGCTGTCCTGGCCTGCGAGGATGAACTTGCCGTCGAGCCCCCAACGCTTGGCGCGCCAGCGATTTTCCTCAAGTATCCAGCGTGCTGACGCGTCATAGGCCGAGCCGGGTTGCGGCTGCCGGCACGCATGCGCGACCAGTACGCGAAAGAACGCAGCGAGGGTCAGCGCGTCTTCCACACGCGGACAGGCGTCGGTCATGCGCAGTTCCAGTGTCGGGTAGCGCACGGCCGGGCGAACGCCCCACCAGCATTGGCTGGGCTGGCTGATCACACCAGTGTTTGTCAGAAAGCCAATGTGCTCGTCATAGGCCTGTTGATCGGCAAACAGTGGCGGCACGCCCATGCGTGGCCACTCGTCGCACGCGGCCTGGCGGTAACTTTTGTAGCCGCTGCTGGCACCGTCCCACAGTGGCGACGAGCAACTCAGGGCCAGTAACAGCGGCGTCCATGGCAACACTTCGTTCATCACCCTGATGCGGTCCAGATGCTCAGGCACTTCTACATGCACATGCAGGCCCGACAGCACGCTGCGCCGGGCGACGTGACCGTAGGTATCGAACAGGTCGTGAAAATGCGGTTCATCGGTGGGGATCTGTTCGCGCCAGTCGGCCAGCGGATGGCTGCCTGCGCAGAGCAGGCCGAGGCCGAAAGGTTCGAGGGTTTTGTTCAGGGTCTGACGTGCGCCGGTCAGATAATCGCTGGCTTCGACGAAGTCAGTGAATACCGGTGAAGCGATTTCGAACTGGCCCTGGAACATCTCGCTGGCGAACGAGGCACCGATGGCTTTTTTGCAGGCCTCGCGAGCTTCGGGCGAAGGGGCGCCGGCCATTCGGCGGGTGTGCAGGTCGGTGACGAAATATTCTTCTTCGATTCCAAAGCGCGGTTCGGTCATGGCTGGGCTCGCTGGGCATTACAGGGTCAGTGGTAGTCGTGGCCGGCGATGGCCTGCACGTAGGCCTGGTCGGCTTCGCGGCGCAGTTCTTGCCATTCTTGCCAGGTGATGATGCCGAGGCGGTCCATTTCGTCGCATTGGCGCAGGAGTTCTTCGTGGTAGCGATCGGGGCAGTCCATGCGCAGGGTGCGGTCTTGCAATGTTCGATGCCAGATGTCGAGGGCTTGCAGGCGGGTTTGTTGTTCGGCTGTCAGCAGGTTTTTGTAGGCGTTCATGGGGGGCTGGCTCGCGGGTGGTTTTCTTTGTGAGCGCTTTGGGTCCGTGGTGGTTCAAGGGAAGTGACGGGGTGGTGCCTTGGCGGCCTCTGGGCCGACCGGGCTTTGGTTGTTTTGGGTGTATATCCGATTTTTTGGGAGTGGCGGCTGGCGGTTCCGCTCTTACAGCGGGTCACTTTTGCAGACGCCCAAAAGTAACCAAAACGCTGGGCCCCTGCGTTCGGCCCTCGCAGGCTCGGGTCCCTTCGCTCCGGGACCGATCCGGGCGCAGCGGCTACGGTTTGCTGCGCTGCACCTACGTTCGCTGTGTCTGGCTGCGCCAGACGGTCGCTACGCTCCCACGCCCGGATCGATCCCTGCGCTCAGCCTGCCGATGGGGCCGGTTAGGCAAGATCAAGGGCACTCGAGCTGCGCTCATTGTAAGGAGTGGTTAGAAGCGTGGCGTTTGGCTTGTGTTTTGTGGTGTGGCTGCCCCTCACCCCAGCCCTCTCCCCCTGGAGAGGGAGCCGATTTTGGTTGGTTTCAATATCTGCATTCGACTCGATATCGCATGTTGGCGCGCTTGGTCCAAACAACTCGATCGGTTCCCTCTCCCTCCGGGAGAGGGCTAGGGTGAGGGGCTTTTGATTTGCTGTTTTTTTGTCTGAGTTGCACTCATGAAACCGCTGCTTTCAATGAAGAAAATCGTGCAAACAAGCGAACCCGCGCCTCCCGTTTCGCTTGTTCCATCCCCATAACCATTTGTCCTGAACCCGAATATTTTTTGAAATTTTCTTCACAGCGAATGCTTCACAAAGGAGTGGGCAGTGACCTGACCGTCGAGACCGCCACACTCATTCAGACTGAGGAGATTTGTCATGTTTCTACATAACAAGCGACTTCAATACACCGTTCGTGTTGCGCAACCCAATCCCGGGCTTGCTAATTTGCTGCTGGAGCAGTTCGGGGGGGCGCAGGGGGAGTTGGCGGCGGCTACGCGCTATTTCACGCAGGCGTTGGCTGAGGATGATCCGGGGCGTAAGGATTTGCTGCTGGACATTGCTACCGAGGAGTTGAGCCATCTGGAGGTGATCGGTTCGATCATCGTCATGCTCAACAAGGGCGCCAAGGGCAAGATTGCCGAAGGTGTGGAGGAGGAGGGTGAGTTGTATCGTTCGTTGAACGGTGCGGGTAACGATTCGCACATCACCAGCCTGTTGTATGGCGGGGGTTCGCCGTTGACCAATTCGGCGGGTGTGCCCTGGACTGCGGCGTACGTTGACACCATCGGCGAACCGACGGCGGATATGCGTTCGAACATCGCGGCTGAGGCGCGGGCGAAGATTGTTTATGAGCGGTTGATGAACGTGACGGACGATCCGGGCGTGAAAGAAGCGCTGGGCTTCTTGATGACTCGGGAAATCGCGCACCAGTTGTCGTTCGAAAAAGCCCTGCATGCGATTCAGCCTAACTTCCCGCAAGGCAAGCAACCCGGCATGCCGGAGTTCACCAACGTCTACTTCAACATGTCCCATGGCACCGAGAGCATGCGCGGGCCCTGGAATCAGGGTGACGATTGGGAGTTTGTCGAAAGCCCAACACCGGCGGTGGATGGCGGCGATGGTCTGGCGACCGTCAAGCTGGACAGTGCCGATGAAGCGCTGCTGGAGAATATGAAAACCCGGACCATGTCCGACCCCAACAGCGAGCCGGTGACCGGTGCGGATCTGGGCGCCGGTACGCAAGTTCCGCCGTCGGTGTGACCGCGCAACACTGCCCGCGAACCCCGCTCAAGCGCGCCACGCAACAGCGTGGCGCGCTTGAGCGGGACCACTGTGAAACCATCTGAAGAGGATTCCATCATGGCCACTCCACAGGAAAATCTGCTCGACTGGCTGCGCGATGCCCATGCCATGGAGCAACAGGCCGAGCAAATGCTCAAGGCGCAATCCAAGCGTCTGGAGCACTACCCGCAACTGAAAGCGCGGATCGACCAGCACATTGAAGAAACCCTCGGCCAGCAGAAACTCATCGATGAGTGCCTGCAACGACTGGGTGGCGATTCGTCGACGATCAAGGATCTGGGCGGCAAGTTGATGGCGTTCGGTCAGGCCGTGGGTGGCTCGTTGATGAGCGATGAGGTGATCAAGGGCGCGATGGCTGGTTACGTGTTCGAGAACATGGAAATCGCCAGCTACACCGTGCTGATTGCAGCCGCCGAAGCGGCTGGCGATACGCAGACGAAAAAGGCCTGTGAGTCGATTCTGCCGCAAGAGGTGGCTATGGCCGACTGGCTGCTCAAGCACTTGCCGCAGCTGACCGAAGCGTTTCTTGCGCGCTCGGCTGATCCAGACAAGGAAGCCAAGAAGTAACCCGACCGTGGAACTGCAACGTCCGTTCGCCAGGCGAGCGGACGTTTTTGTTTTTCATTGGTCGCGCGAGCGGGGCACAGGATTTCGGATCACCGGCTGCAAATGGCCCTGCTGATCGAAGTGATAGCGCTGCAGGTCGCGCGCCAGAATCAATTGCCCGCCATAGAGCGCGGCCGCTTCACTGCGTACGTCTTCGATTGACGGATGTTGCGCCGGGTTGGCCTGGTAGCGTGCGCTGAAGTGCGTCAGTACCAGATTGCGCACGCCCACCGCTTCGGCAAAACCGGCAACCGCTGCGGCGCTGCTATGGCCGTAGCTGGCGCGGGTCTTATCGATGGCCGCTTGGATGAACGTCGCCTCATGCACCAGAACATCGGCTGAAGCGGCAACCTCCGCCAGCAGCTCCGGGCGGTCGTTGTCGCCACAGACAATGATGCGTTGCGGCGGGCGCGCCCGGAGCAAATAGTTCTGCGCGCGAAGCCAGCGCCCGTCGTGCAACACATCCTGGCCATGGGCAAGTTCACCCCACAGCGGACCGCGTTCGATGCCTTCAGCGTCAAGGCGTTGCACATCCAGACGCGGCGCCGGATCGGCTTCGGTGAAGACATAACCGTGACACGGCACGCGGTGCGACAGCTCGACCGTGCTGACCTCGACGTTGCCGTTGCGCCAGTGATCCAGCGACTCGACCGCGTGCAGATGGATTTCGAACGGCAGGTGCGATTGGGTCACCCCGAGACTCAAGGTCAGCCACGGATGCAGGGCCGCGGGCAGGATGATATCCAGCGGCCGCGTGCGTCCGGACATCCCGGTGCTCGCCAGCAAACCGGGCAGGCCAAGGCAATGGTCAGCGTGCACATGGGTGATGAGAATGCCCCGCAGTTCGCTCAGCGACAATGGCGTGCGCAACACCTGATGCTGCGTGCCCTCGCCACAATCGATCAGATACCAGCCTCGGCCTGACGCCTCGATCAATGCCGTGGCGCTGACATTGCGCTCACGGGTCGGCACGCCGGCAGAGGTGCCCAGAAACAACAAGTCCACGATAGTGTTCTCTCGCAATCATCAGTTGAAACGCAAATGACGGAATGCCATGGGTCGTCGTCATCGACCGGCGCTTGCGTTCGGGAGTTCCGCTGTCGCAGCGGTGGTCAGTCGTTGTATGCGCTGTTGCTCGAACGCCAAAGTCAAAAGCCCCTCACCCTAGCCCTCTCCCGGAGGGAGAGGGGACTGACCGAGTTGAATGAACGAGGTTCGCCGGCCTGCGATACCGAGTCGTACTCCAGTTCTGAACTGTCCACAAATCAGCTCCCTCTCCTGAGGGAGAGGGCTGGGGTGAGGGCAAGCCACACCACCCAACCGAAGCCTTACGCCAAAACCCGCCGCCATAAACAAACAACCCGACCAAAAAAATCGAACGCTAACCCAACCACAACGTCCATCGCCATAAGCCCCCCCAAAAACCGGAGAACCCAATGACCAGTTACCCAATGGACGAAACCGATTCAGACCACCGCAACCGCCAGTTCGGCCAGGCCTTGGGGCTGGACGCCGACGAGGTCGAGCTCTGGGTCAGCGCCATCGAGGAAGACGGCAGCGGCATGGGCTACGTCGTGCACTTCTCCGATGAGACCCCGGTCGATGTCCTCGCCAAGGTCCAGGGGCTGGGCGACGACATGACCATCAATGTTGGCCCCATCGACTGACAGCGTTGCGCTCAAGGCTTGGCCGGCGCAGTCAATTTTCCGGCTGAAGGCTTGAGCTTTTCCTGCAGAGCCTTCGCCGTCTGCGCCTGCTTCTCGATGCCGGGCAGTGCCGATTTGGCGAACGCCTTGAGCTGTGGGTTTTCCGAAGACAGCGCTTCTTTCTTGAACAGCATGACCTTCTGCTCGAGCGTCTCGGCCTGGCTGTCGATGTAGATGCGGTCGAAGGATTCATCGCGCGATTCCAGGCGCAGTTGCTTGGCTTTTCCGGCGGTCGAAGGTTCGGCTGGAACGTCCATTTTCAAGGTTTGCCCGAGTTGTTGCAGTTTCGGATAGAAGCGATCGTGGTCGGCGATCTGGTTCTTGGCAAACTCGCGAACTTCGGGCAGGGCGCTGTTTTCCATGGCTATGCGTGAGGCGTTGTTCTGAAACAGGCTCTGTTGCGCCGCCTCTTCGACGAAGGCGTTGAGTGTGACGGCGTAGCACAGGGCGATGGTCTGCAGGCTCAGGACCAGCGTGGCGAGGGCTTTTACTGCGAGCTTGTTCATGTCTGGCCCACCTCCGGGTCACGTTCTTTATCCGCAGGGCCGGGGGTTACGCGTGAGCCTTGTTGGTGGTCGGTGTTTTCGCGGCGTACGCGTTGATCGTCGGTCAGGCCGTCGGCTTCGGCGCCTGGCGTGTTGGAGCCCTGGGTGGGTTTTTCATCGGTCATGGGTGGATTCCTGAGTGGTTTGATTCGGGTGTGACGGCGGTCACTGAGCGGGTGTAGGCCGCGGTGGCGATTTCGATCAGGGTGTTGCGTTCGGGGGCGTTGATGATGCCGCGGCTGCGATAGTCGTCGGCGAGTCGGAGCAGTTCGTCGTAGCGGTCTTCGGGTGCGCTGAAGGTGCTGGTGTTGGTCAGCAGGTCGTGCCATTGGGTGTAGGCGAGCATTTTGGTTTCGTTGTACATGGTGGTTTTCCTCGGCCCTTTGTTGGGTAGAGGAGGGGGTTTGGCGGGGTGTTCCGTGGGGGCGACGTACGGTTGGTTCTGGTTCTTTTGGGTGTTTGGTTTGGGGTGAATATCCGTTGCTGCGGTTACGGCTGCTTAGGGTTCCGCCCTTACGGCGGGTCACCTTTTTCAAACGCCAAAAAGGTAACCCAAAACGCTTGCTCCTGCGTTCGGCCCTCGCAGGCTCGGGTTCCTTCGCTCCGGGACCGATCCGGGCGCAGCGGTTTGCTTCGCTGCACCTCCTTCCGCTGTGTCTGGCTGCGCCAGACGGTCGCTGCGCTCCCACGCCCGGATCAATCCCTCCACTCAGCCTTCCGATGTCGCCGGTTAGGCAAGATCAAGATCAAGGGCACGCGAGCTAACGCTCATTGTTGAGTGGTTAGAAGCGGGTGGTTGGCTTGGGATTTGTGGTGTGGCTGCCCCTCACCCCAGCCCTCTCCCGAGGGAGAGGGAGCCGATCTTGGTTGGATTTGAAATTTGCATTCAACTCGGTATCGAGCGTTGGCGCATTAGTCCAAACAACTCGGTCAGTCCCCTCTCCCTCCGGGAGAGGGCTAGGGTGAGGGGCTTTTGACTTTGCTTTTAAAATCGCCAGATCAAGCCTGATCCACCGTCGCGGCAAACCCCTGATCCTCCCCCAGAAACCCGCCGCTCTGATGCTGCCACAACCTGGCATAAATCCCGTTTCTGGCCAGCAGTTCCGCGTGTGTGCCTTGTTCGATGATCCGGCCTTCGTCCATGACGATAAGCCGGTCCATGGCGGCGATGGTGGAGAGGCGGTGGGCGATGGCGATCACGGTTTTGCCTTGCATCATTTCGTCGAGGCTTTCCTGGATGGCCACTTCGACTTCGGAGTCGAGGGCGCTGGTGGCTTCGTCGAGCAGCAGGATCGGGGCGTTTTTGAGCATGACTCGGGCGATGGCGATGCGTTGGCGCTGGCCGCCGGAAAGTTTGATGCCGCGCTCGCCGACCAGGGTGTCGTAGCCGCTGTGGCCCTGGCGGTCGCTCAGTTGGCTGATGAAGCCGTCGGCCTGGGCGTTGGCGGCGGCGCGGTGGATGTCTTCGTCGCTGGCGTCGGGGCGGCCGTAGGCGATGTTGTCGCGGATCGAGCGGTGCAGCAGCGAGGTGTCCTGGGTGACCATGCCGATGGCGCTGCGCAGGCTGTCCTGGGTCACGTCGGCGATGTTCTGGCCGTCGATGCGGATCTGCCCGCTGTCGACGTCGTAGAAGCGCAGCAGCAGGTTGATCAGCGTCGATTTACCGGCACCGGAGCGGCCGACCAGGCCGATTTTTTCGCCGGCACGGATGTGCAGGCTCAAGCCGTCGAGGACCTGACGTTCGCCGTTGTAATTGAAGCTGACGTTGTCGAACGTCACCGCGCCGCCGGCGGGTACCAGCACGCTGGCGTTCGGCGCGTCCTGGACTTTCGGGCCACGGGTGAGGGTGGCCATGCCGTCCTGCACGGTGCCGATGTTTTCGAACAGCGAGGTCATCTGCCACATGATCCAATGCGACATGCCGTTGATGCGCAAGGCCATGGCGGTGATCGCCGCGACCGCGCCGGCGCCGACCTGGCCCTGGTGCCAGAGCCACAGGGCGTAGCCGCCGGCGCCGATGATCAGCGCGACTACCAGGGCCTGGTTGACGATTTCGAACTGGCTGACCAGACGCATCTGGCGAAAACCGGTGAGCTTGAAATCTTCCATTGCCGCGCGGGCGAAATGCGCTTCGCGTTTGGAGTGCGAGAACAGTTTCACCGTGGTGATGTTGGTGTAGGCGTCGGCGATGCGCCCGGTCATCGATGAGCGCGCATCGGCCTGTTCCTGGCCGACTTTGCCCAAGCGTGGCACGAAGTACACCATCGCCAGTGCGAACAGCGCGACCCAGGCAATGAACGGCAGCATCAGCTTCAGGGCGAAGCCGCCAGCGAGGGCGATGATGGCGATGAAATACACGCCGATGCCGGGAGCGATTTCGATCAGGGTGAACAGCACTTCGCGCACCGCCAGCGCGGTTTGCATGACCTTGGTGGTGACCCGTCCGGAGAATTCATCGGAGAAGAACGACAGGCTTTGCCGCAGCATCAAGCGGTGAAAATCCCAGCGCAGGCGCAGCGGCAGGTTGATCGCCAGGATCTGGTGCTGAACCATGGTGCGTAACGCGACCAGCACGATGCTCACCAGCAGGACGATGCCGATCCCCCACAGCACGCGGCTTTCCTCGGCACTGACGCCGCAACCGGTCTGCCAGGTCGAGAGCAGGTCGACGACCTGACCGAGGAAGGAAAACAGCCACGCTTCGTAGATCGACACGCCGGCACTGAGCAGGGCCAGCGCGAGGATGTAACCGCGCGCGCCGCGGGTGCAGGCCCACAGAAAACGCGTCAGGCCCACCGGCGGTGGTGGCAGTTCGTCAGGCGGGAAGGGGTCGAGTCTTCGTTCAAACACGCGAAGCATTGCGCTCTCCGAAAAGGATCAAGGTCGGGGGATTCTGCCATTTAACGGCGGCCTTGAGGGGTTGCCGGTAAACGTAAGGTCACCTGAACTGACCCTGAAACAGAGCTGCAGTGCCAATTGATTGCTCCTGCCGACGCTGCTGCGCGGGGCGCCGGAGGCAAAAAATCCCCTGATACTCAGTGCTGGCGATGCACCACCGACTCGATCGCCTGCAACAAAGCGTCTTCTTCGAACGGTTTGCTCAGGCAGTGTACCGCTTGATAGTGGCCGGACTCGGCGAGGGTTGCGTCATCCCAATGGGCCGACATGCAGATCACCGGGAAGCGCTGGGAGCGGCGTTGCAGTTCGCGCATGACGTCGATGCCGGACAGGCCGGGCATGCGCAGATCCAGGAGAAGACAGGCGATGTCGTCGAAAGGCTGTTCGGCGAGAAAGGCTTCGCCGCTGTCATAGACCCGCGCGTGGTAACCCACCGAACGCAGCAGATTGCGCAGGCTTTTGCGCACCGAAGCATCGTCATCGACGATGCAGACAATGGTCGCGTGACTACCATCGTCCGTTGCAGGACGGTCAGTCGCGCTGTTCACGACAGGCTCGATGGGCCGGGTGGCCGCGCGCTGCTGATCAGCCCGTAGAGTTCGACGAGGTTGACCAGCGAGCGCGTCTGCATTTTCGCCATGATGTGTTTGCGATGGACCTTGGCCGTGACTTCGCTGGTGCCCAGCTGGTTGGCAATCTGCTTGTTGGCAAGACCGGCGACAATCAGCGGCAATACTTCACGCTCGCGCGGGGTCAGCAGCGCGGCCAGTTGCAAGGCTTGTTGCACACGTTGCCATTGCTCGTACGCAGTCGCCGCACGTTCGCGGGAGGTGCGCAGAGTATCGAGCAGTTCATCGTCGTTGAACGGTTTGGTCAGAAACTCCACCGCCCCGGCTTTCATCGCCTGCACCGACATCGGAATGGTGCCGTGGCCGGTCATGAAGATCACCGGCCACGGGTGGCCGCGCTCGGTGAGCGTCGCCTGCAGTTGCAATCCGCTTGCGTCAGGCAGGCTGACATCGAGCAGCAGGCACGCCGGCCCGTTTTCCAGAGGCGCGTCGAGCAGTTCTTCGGCGCTGGCGAACAGGCGGTGTTCGATGCCTTCGGCCCGCAGCAATCGGCTCAGGGCCGTGCGTACCCGCGCCTCGTCATCGACGATCAACACCGGCACCGATTGCGCCTCGACCGGCGGCTGTTGTGGCGCCCTCGGCACAGGCGCGGCCATGGCAGTGAAGGCGGGCGGTTTGGGTTCGCGGTCTTTCAATAATCGGTAACCTCGACGGGCGACCGTCTGAATGATTTCTTTGGCCCCGAGCAGCTTGCGCAGCGCGGAAATCTGCACCTGCAGGTTGTTTTCCTCGACGACGATATCGGGCCAGACCTGATTGATCAGCTCGTCCTTGCTGACAATCCGGCCGTCGGCCTGCATCAATACCGAGAGCACTTCGAACGCGCGGCCGCCGACACGCAACGGCCGGCCATCGAGAAAGGCTTCGCGCCGCTCCAGTGAAATCGTGGCCTGGCCGAGTCGGATCATGCTTGCCTCTGCGCTGCGGTGAAAATGAATGGCGGGGCGCCGGTTCATGAGACCGGTACGCTAGGTGAGCGCCCGGCATAAAGCAATTATCCCGAGGGATAACAGCCGCGGTTTCCAGCCTGTTTATCCGCAATGGCAGGCTCTGGACGGCCATTCTGGGGCTGCAGGCGGACAGCCGCGCGACGACTGGCCCCTTGACCAGAACCGTTGCGTATACTCGCGAATCGGCCCTGAAACCAGTCTCCAGCGGTGATTCCAATGCCCGGCACACCTTCTGCCAGCTCCGTGTCTTGTCCGTCCCCAGCCCTGCTGCATGACGAAGCGTGGCTGGACAGTTGCCGGTTCAGCCTGTGGCGCCGTGACAACGAACTGACCTGGTACAGCCTCGAAGATGGCCGCACGCTCAAGCGCTGGTTTGCCGTGCGCGCACCGATTCAGCGCCCGACTGTGTGCAAGCGCCTGGAGCGCGATTTCCATCTGCGCCTGCCCGCTGAGTGGGTGATTGCCCCGGTTGCACAGATCCGCTCGGCCGACGGCCCGCTGTTGGTGTATCCCGCGTGGGGTGAGTCGCTGGCGGAGTTGATCAGCGACGCCGGCCTGGCGCTGGCTCGGTTTCTGCACATTGCCGTGGCGGCGGCCAACGCACTGGCGCTGACTGGCCAGGCTGACGTTCGCCGCGTCGGTCTGCTGCCATGGCATCTGATGGTCGGTGCCGACGACTCGGTCAGGTTGATGGGCGTGCACACCGCCGCGCCCGATCTGTCGAACAGCGAACTGCCGGTTATCGAACACTGGCCTTATCTGGCGCCGGAGCAGGTGCAGCACGACGTCGCGGCAAACGATGAACGCAGCGACGTGTACGCCTTGTCGGCCATCCTCTATCAAGTGCTCACCGGTCGCACGCCGCTGACGGCCCGCGACCCTGCGCAATGGCGGCATATGCACGCCGCCGTCGAGCCGCCATCGCCTGATGTGTATGTAAAAGATTTGCCGCAAGGGCTTTGTCAGGTCTTGCTCAAAGGCCTGGCGAAAGAGCCGGACGCGCGCTATCAGAGCCTTGAGTCGCTGGCGGCGGATCTGGCCTGGTGCCTGCGCCAGTGGCGTGAGCATGGGCGGATCGACGCGTTTCGCCTGGGCGCGTTCGATGCGCTGACGAAAACCACCCGTGGCGAGCTGCTGTTCGGTCGCGAGGCGGAGAGTGCGCAATTGCTCGAACAGATTCAGCGCGTGCGCAGCGACGGCATCGCCCGGGTTTTACTGGTCGCTGGCGCGCCGGGGGCGGGCAAGTCGACGCTGATTCATCAGAGTATCCGTGGGCAGGCGCCGGGTTACTGGGCCTGCGGCAAGCTCAACCTGTTGCACAACGACATTCCTTTTGCGCCGCTGGCGCAGGTGTTCCGCTCGCTGGTCACGCAGTTGCTGGGCAAACCGGCGCTGGAAATGCAGGCGCTCAGCGCGCAGTTGACCGAAGTGCTCAAAGGGCGTGGCCGCCTGCTCGTAGAGCTGGTGCCCGAGGCCGAATTGCTCATCGGCGTCACCGCAGAACTGCCCAACATGCCGGCCCGTCATGCACTCGATCGCGCCAGTCGCACGCTGCTCGATGTGCTGCAGGTGTTCGCCCAGCCGGGGCGACCGCTGGTGCTGTTTATCGACGATGTGCAATGGGCCGACGACTCGACCCAGGCCTTTCTCAAAGCCTTCATTGCGCGCCCGCCGCGGCATCTGTTGCTGATCCTGGCCTATCGCGACGATGAAACTGCGGTGCTGGGCGGTGAGGGCGGATTGCTCGACGAGTTGTGCCGTGAGTCGGCGTTGCCGGTGTCGCGTATCGAGGTGGGGCCGATGTCGGTGCAAGCGGTCGCGCAATTGATTGCGGCCGAGCTGGACGCGGAGGTCGACAACATTGAAGCGCTGGCCGAAGCCGTGCATTTCAAGACTGCCGGCAATCCGTTGTTTGTCAGTCAAGTGTCGCGGGCGTTGATGGATGAGCGGCTGCTGCATTTCGATGCCATGCAGCATCGCTGGACGTGGGCGCCCGGCGCGCTGGCCGGCTACCGCTACGCCGATAACGTCGCCGATCTGATGGTGCAGCGCTTGCAGCGCCTGCCCGCGTCGGCGCGAGAGGTGTTGCGCTGTGCCGGCTATGTCGGTGGTCGCTGTGACGAAGCGCTGTTGCAGCGTTTGCTGCCGGACGATCCGCCGCAACTGGCCCGCGACGTCGAGTTTCTGGTCAACGGCGGATTTCTGCTGCGCGAAAACCACCAACTGCTGTTCCCGCACGACCGCGTGCTTGAGGCCGCGGCGCAACTGCCGGCGTCGATCGGTCGTGCCGCCGAGCACGCACGCATCGCAGCGGTGATGCTCGATGAGTGGAGCGAGGAGGTCGATCAACACGTCTTCGAAATCGCCAGCCAGATTCAACGTATCGACACCGACAGCCCTGAAAGCCATCGCCGCGCCGATTTCATCAAAGTGCTGGTCCTGGCCGCCGAGCGCGCGCGCGACACTGCCGCTGTCGATCAAGCCCTGGATTATCTGCTGATTGCCGAGCGCCTGCTCGGTGCCAGTGGCTGGACGCAGCTGTACCCGCAGGCCTTCGCCAGCCGTTGGCTGGCCGCCGAGTGCGTGATGCTGTTGGCGGACCTGCCTAGCGCCCAGCAACGTCTCGACGATTGCCTGCACCACGCGGCAACGCCGCTGGACCAGGCGAAGACCTATCGGTTGCGCGCCAGTTTGCGCACGCTGCATTCCGATTATCAGGGCGCGATCAGTGAAGCGCTGAGCGGCTTGGCACTGCTGGACATCTCGCTGCAACGCAAGCCTTCACGGGCGCAGATGACCGAGGCTTTCGAGCGCGTTCGCGAGTTGCGCGGTACGCGGCGGATCGCCGACCTGACCGCACTGCCGCCGACGGATGATCCGCGTATCGAAGCAGCCATGGAACTGCTCAGCACGCTGATTGCTTCGTTCTTCGTCAAGGACGACATCTCCTTTGTGCACCTGGCGAAAATGGTCGAGCTCACGCTGCTGCATGGCACTACGCCGAGCAGTGGCTACGGATTCGCCTGGTTCGGGGTGATGATCGCCGATCGCTACGGCGAGTACCTCGATGGTCAGGCCTATGCCGAACTGGCGCTGGAGCTCACCGATCTGCATGGCTATGAAGCCGGGCGCACGGGCACGCTGGTGGCGCTCGATCAGGTCAGTCCATGGACGCGGCCACTGGCGTACGCGCGGCAAAAAGCTTTCGCCGCGTTCGAATGCGGGCAGGCGGGCGGTGACCTCGGCATGTCGTGTTACGCCTGCAACCACATCGCCTCTGATCTGCTGTTCATGGGCGAGCCGCTGCCCAGTGTGCTGAGCGAACTGGAGCACGGTCTGGCCTGGGTCCGCCAGTTTCATTACATCGATATCGAACGTATTTTGCTCGCGCAGCAGACATTCGCCACGGAGTTGCGCAACGGCCCGGCGCCGCGTGCCGTTGCTGATCTTGCGCGGCTTGAACATGATTGCTTCGGCCCGTTGGACCGCGAACGCGTGTCACAGCCGACGCTTTTCTGGCGCTGGCTGTATTCGGGCATGTCCGCGTTTTACTTTGGCGACATCGCGTATGCCTTGCGGCGCTTTGAAGAGGCCGGTGCATTGGCCTGGTCGCTGCCGGCGCATATCAACCTGGCCGATTACTACCTGTTTTACAGTCTGGCGCTGGCCAGTGACGAGGCCCCGGGCGAGGTCAGCGAAAAACTGCAAACGCTTGAACAGCACCGTCAGCGATTCCTGCGCTGGGTCGAACTCAACCCGTCGACCTTCGCCAACAAATTACTGCTGATCGAAGGCGCGATTGCCCGCGTGCGCGGCGAAGGCCTGGTTGCCATCCGCTGCTTCGACCAGTCGCAGATCGCCGCCGCCGCTGCCGGATTCATCCACGAACAGGCGCTGGCCCACGAGCAACTGGCGCAAATCTGCCTGAGCAGCGGTCTGGTGTCCGGTGCCCATCACCACCTGCGCGTCGCTCGCGATTGTTATGCGTTGTGGGGCGCGCAAGCCAAGGCGCAGCAGTTGCAGGCGTTGCATCCTTTTCTGGCCACTGAACATTCATTGGAAACGGTAACCCCGGTCACCCGCGCACGCCTCGATCTGCAAGTGGGCATCGAGGCCGCCCGCGCGGTGTCGCAGGAAGTGCTGCTCGACCGCTTGGTTGAAACCCTGATGAACCACCTGATGATCCATGCCGGTGCCGATCAGGGTGTGCTGATGCTGGTGACCGACGGCGCACTGCAACCGGCCGCGGCGGCGTTTATCGAGTCTGGCAACGTGCGTGTGACCCAGGCCAACGACCAGCCCCTCGAACACATGGCCCCGGTCTCGATACTCAACGCAACCATGCGCACACGCACGCCACTGGTGCTCGACGACGCCAGCCTCCAATGCCCCGAGGCCTACAGCAGCGACCTGCAACCACGGCAGACACGCTCGATGATGTGCCTGCCGTTGCTCAAACAGGGCGCGCTGATCGGGCTGGTGTATCTGGAAAACAGCCTGGTGCCGAAACTGTTCAACGCCGAACGCCTGACCATGCTGGAAATCCTCGCCTCACAAGCCGCGGTGTCGCTGCAGACCGCCCGGCTCTACGCGCAACTGGTCGAAGACGACCGCCTGCGCGCACAGATGGAAGCCGACCTGCGCAGCTCCCGCGCGGAACTGGCGCGCAACTCGCACCTGAAAATGATGGGCGAACTGTCCGCCTCGATCGCCCACGAAATCAGCCAGCCGCTGCTCGGCATCACCTCCAACGCCTCGGCCAGCCTGCGCTGGCTCAAACGCGCCACGCCGGACCTGAACGAAGCCATTCAAGGCCTGGAAGACATCCGCGCCGACAGCGCCCGCGCCAGCGACATCGTCCAGGCCCTGCGCGCCCTGGCCAAACAGGCCCCACTCAAACGCCTGCCCATCGCGATCGACGAACTGATCAGCGAAGTCATCCACCTGACCGCTACCGACTTGCACAACCGCAACGCCACCCTGCAAACCCGCCTCAATGCCGGCTGCAACGTCGCCGTCGACCGGGTACAGATCCAGCAAGTCATCTACAACCTGATCACCAACGCCCTCGAAGCCATCGCCAGCCACGACCGCCCCGGCCAGTTGACCATCGAATCGACACGCCGCGATCACCACATCCACATCACCCTCCACGACAACGGCCCCGGCATCGCCGAAGCCCAGCGCGAACACATCTTCGACGCCTTCTACACCACCAAAGGCAGCGGCATGGGCATGGGCCTCGCCATCTGCCGAACCGTCATCCACGCCCACGGCGGCACACTGCAAGTGGAAGACAGCGAAGAGGGCGCACGGATTGGATTTACCTTGCCGCTGGGATTGCCGGGTGATGCTTGAATCGCGCCGAAGATCAAAAGCCCCTCACCCTAGCCCTCTCCCGGAGGGAGAGGGGACTGACTGCGGTGGATGCGAGAAATACGCCGGCCTGGTATATCGAGTCGTATGCGATTTCGAAGCCAACATAGATCGGCTCCCTCTCCCTCGGGAGAGGGCTGGGGTGAGGGGCGAATCCACCGAATATCTCGAGCCATGCGGCGCTTCTAACCACTCAACAATGAGCGTTAGCTCGCGTGCTCTTGATCTTGCCTAACCAGCGACATCGGAAGGCTGAGTGGAGGGATTGATCCGGGCGTGGGAGCGCAGCGACCGTCTGGCGCAGCCAGACACAGCGGAAGTAGGTGCAGCGAAGCAAACCGTAGCCGCTGCGCCCGGATCGATCCCGGAGCGAAGGAACCCGAGCCTGCGAGGGCCGTACGCAGGAGCAAAGCCTTTTGGTTCCTTTTTGGCGTCTGAAAAAGGGACTCGCCGTAAGGGCGAAACCGCCAGCCGCCACACCCAATAAAACGGATAAACACCCAAAACAAAAAGAGCCTGGTCGGCCCAAAGGCCGCCACGGCAAAAAAAAAAGACCGCAACAAAGCGGCCCAAAGAGGGAGCAAACAAACCAAAATCAAGTACGCAATTCCACCCCCCGCACCGCAACCCCAAAACCCACCGCACCCTCCCAAACCGCCACCCGTCCGCCAACCACCGCAACGCGCGCAACATCCAGCCCCATCGCCTGACGCCAGGCTTTCGGAGGCATCCCCACCAGGCGCCCGAACGTACGGGTAAAGTGCGAATGATCAGAAAACCCACACTCATAAACGATTTCGGTAATCGGCATCGTCGTCAGCAACAAACCCTTCGCCTTGTCGATCTTCACCCGCAGCATCCACTCCTGCGGCGAGCAGCCCGTGACCAGCTTGAACGCCCGGGAAAAATGACTGCGCGACAGATTGCAATGCTCGGCAATCTCACTGACCCGCAAGCTGCGGCTCAAGTCGCCGAGAATGAACGCCTTGGCGCGACGCTCCTGCCAGCCGGACAGCGCGCCCAATGGGCGTGCCTGAGTGCAGGGATGGTCTGAATTCAGCGATTGCGGGGTCATGGCGGCTCTCCTGATCGTTAGGCAAAGTCTGGGCGCCGCCGACATTTAAAGTCCTTAAGCAAACCTGAAAAGTTCTGAATCCGCGCCGCGCTACCCGCTCAGGCATGAAACGGATAATCGATGTATCCGCGCTGATCGCCACCGAAAAAACTGCTCGGGTCCGGCGTGTTCAGCGACAGGTGCTCGCGGATCCGCCGCGGCAGGTCCGGATTGGCCAGAAAAGGCCGGCCAAACGCAATGATGTCGGCGCGTCCGGAGCGCAGTGCCTGCTCGGCGGACTCGGCGTCATAGCCGCCCGCGAGGATCAGCACGCCTTTCCAGGTTGCGCGCAGTTGGGCAATGATCGCGTCCCAGCGCGGGTCGAAATGCTCGTCCTTGACCGTGCCGACCATCGCCGGCTCAACCAAGTGCAGATACGCCAGATTCCAGCGATTGAGCGCATTGACCAGATAGCCAAACGTGTCTTCTGGGGTGTCATCGCCCATGCCCATGAAACGCCCCATTGGCGTCAGGCGTACGCCGACGCGTTCGGCCCCCACTTCGTCGGCCACGGCCGCGACCACTTCGAGCAACAGACGTGCGCGATTCTCGACGCTGCCGCCGTAGGCGTCGTCGCGCTGGTTGCTATTGCTGTTGAGGAACTGATCGAGCAGGTAGCCGTTGCCCGCGTGGATCTCGACACCGTCCATTCCGGCACGAATGGCATTGCGCGCCGCGAGGCGATAGTCCTCGACGATGGCGGCGATTTCTGCGGTTTCGAGGGCGCGCGGTACCGGCACATCCCCCCAGACGCCATTGCCGTTTTCGTCAACGATGAAAGTCTTGCCGGGCACCGGCAGTGCGCTCGGTGCGACGGGCAGGCCGGCGTCCGGTTGGAAGCTGGGGTGCGAGACGCGGCCGACATGCCACAGCTGCATGAAGATCAGCCCGCCAGCGCCATGCACCGCGCCGCTGACTGCACGCCAGGCCTCGACCTGCTCATCACTGTAAATACCCGGTGTCCATGCGTAACCTTGGCCCTGACGGGAGATCTGTGTGGCTTCGGTGATGATCAGCGCAGCGCTGGCGCGTTGGCGGTAGTACTCGGCGTTCATCGCGCTCGGCACATCGCCCGGCTGGCTGGCGCGCGAGCGTGTCAGTGGCGCCATGGCGACGCGATGGGCGAGGGTGTAAGGGCCGAGAGTGACGGGTTGGAACAGGCGGCGGGTCATGGGCAACTCCAGATAATTAACGAATGACTTGAAGCGCGACAGCCGGGCTGCGCACGCGGTAGAGCTACGTTAACCGCGCAGGGCAGGGGTGATAATCGGTGGGCGGCGCTACGCTGTTTTGCGCTTGGCGCAACGACACCCGCGTCCATCAGCGATGGACGCGGGCAGGCTCAGGAGGGTTGGGCGGAACGGCTCAGCGGCAGGTTCAGCCAGCGCCGGCCGGTGGCATTGGCGACGGCATTGCCGAGGGCAGCGGCCATCGGCCCCTGGACGATTTCGGCGGCGCCGAGGAACGGCTCACCGGGCTGGTCGAGCAAATGCACGTCGACCTTCTTCGGCAGTTGCGTGAAGCGCAAGATCGGGTAGCCGCTCCAGTCGTAACTGCGAATGCCGCCGGCGTCATAGGCGACTTTTTCGTACAGCGTCCAGCTCGCCGACTGCACGATGCCGCCCTCGACCTGATTGCGCAGGCCGTCGGGGCTGACGATCTGGCCGACGTCCACCGCCGTCACCACATGCTCGATGCGCACCTCGCCGGTTTGCGGATGCACCCGCAGGCGCACGGCGAGGGCGCAAAAACCCATGATGTTTTTGTAGCGGGCGAAGGCAAAACCGATGCCGGCGCCGGGCTCGGGACTTTTTCTCCGCCAGTCGATGGCATCGCGGACGCGCTCGATCACCGCACGCGCACGCGGGTCGGTCAGATGCGCCAGGCGCAGCGCCACCGGATCAAGGCCGGCCTTGTTCGCCAGCTCATCAATGCTCGCTTCGATGGCGAAGATATTGATGTGCGCGCCGAGCGAGCGCATCGCCGAAGTACGAAACGGCATGGTGGTGACGAAGTTCATGTTGATCCGCGTCGCGCCGAGGTCATACAGCGGCACGGCGTTGCGGTCGCCGTCGCCTTCGGGCTGGGCGATCGGCACCGAGGGCGCCGAGGTGAATGGCTGCGCCAACAGGCGCGCCGGCAACAAGCGCCCGGCATTGACGATGCGCTCGTTGTGCGGCGTGGTCCACAGTTCGTAGTTCCAGTCCTGCAGGCGATTGTTCGCCAAGCCGACGTCGACCTCGGCCACCATCGCCGAGCTGTACGGTTCCCAGAGATTTTCCTGTTCACGCATCCACTGCACACGCACCGGCGCGCCCGGCACGCGCATGGCGATCAACGCGGCATCGGCGGCGGCATCGTCGGCACCGTTGTGGCCGTAACAGCCCGAGCCCTCGGTGTGGATGCAGCGCACCCGCTCCGGCGGCAGACGCAGCATTTCGGCGATGCCGGCGCGCAGCGGATAGACGCCTTGGGTATGCGTCCACACGGTCAGCACGCCGTCCTTGAACCAGGCCACGGCGCAGGACGGACCGATCGAGCCGTGCATCAGATATTGCTTGGTCACCCGCGCTTTGAATCGCGTTTCACCGGCGTTATTCACGTCGCCATTGTTGCTGATCGGATAGCGCCGCGAAGGCAGGCGCTTGAGCAAGGCATGAATATCAGCGGCCTCGGGAATTGCGTCGCCACCACGCCAGCGCGCGACCTCGCTGGCGCTGCGCATGGCCTTGATCGCTTGCCATTCGTCACGGGCAACTACAGCGAGATAATTGCCGTCGCGGATTACCTTGACCACCCCGGCCAGTGCCTCGATGGCCGGCGCATCGAACGCCTCCAGCGTGCAACCCGGACGCGGCGGGCGAATCACCCGCGCGTGGAGCATGCCGGGCAAGCGCATGTCCTGGACGAACGCGGCGCCGCCGCTGACTTTTGCCGGGATGTCCAGACGCGGCAGCGAATGCCCGATCAGCTTGAAATCCGCCGCTGGCAGGCTCGGCGATTGCGCCTTGGCGTACTGGTGCACATCAACGTTGCTGACCGCCTCGGCGTAACTCATGCGTTGCCCGGTCGGTCCTTCGATCATTGCATCAGCGGTAGTCAGCTGCGCCGGGTCGACCTGCCAGCGGCGTGCGGCGGAGTCCACCAGCATCTCGCGCACTTGCGCGGCGGCATTGAACAGCGCGGTGCCACTGTCGAAGATGCTGTGACTGCCGGCGGTGTAGCCTTCGTTGGGCGTCAGCGCGGTGTCGGCGGTGAGCAGGTTGATCGAACTGGCCGGCACTTGCAGGCGCTCGGCGGCGATTTGCAGCAACGCGGTTTTCACCCCGGTGCCCAGCTCGACCTTGCCGGTGTACACGGTGATGCCGTCGGCGTCGATGCGAATCCACGCGTCGAGGTATGGATTGGTGCGCAGGCTGCCCGGCAGATCCGGCGCCAGCACCACGGTGCCGAGCGTGTCGACTTCAGTGTCGGCCAGCGCCCGCCGCGCCATCGGCATCAGGGTGAAGGCCATCAGCAACGCGCCGCCGCGCAAGAAGGCCCGGCGGCTCGGATTCAGACCGGTGGATTCGCTCATGGCCGGCTCCCGTGTTGCCCGGCGACCAGACTGATCGCCTCGATGATGCGCAGGTGCGTGCCACAGCGGCACAGATTGCCGGCCATGTGCTCGCGGATGGTTTCTTCGTCCGGGTGGGGGTTGCGTTCGAGCAACGCTTGCGCACGCATCAGCATGCCGGCGATGCAATAACCGCATTGCGCCGCTTGTTTTTCGATGAATGCCGCTTGCAACGGGCCGGGTTTTTCTGCGCTGCCGAGGCTTTCCACGGTGCGAATCTGCTTGCCTTGCAGACCCGCACAGGGCGTCAGGCAGGCAAACACTGGTTGGTCATCGACGATCACCGTGCAGGCACCGCACTGACCCAGACCACAGCCGTACTTGGCGCCATTGAGGTTCAGATGATTGCGCAGCGCGTACAGCAGCGGCATGTCCGGTTCCAGCTCCAATGCCTGGGCGGCGCCGTTGACGTTGAGGGTGATCTGGCTCATTTGGCCTCCTGACGTAACGCTTCAATAGTGGAAGAGAGGTCTGCCCAGGGCTGGTCGGGGCGCGCCTGCTGGCGCAGATACGCAGCCAGCGCGGCGAGTTGGCGGTTGTCGACGCTGGCGGCGAACCCGGGCATTTGCGGGCCGGGAGCACCGGGCGTGGGCGGCAGCCCTTCGAGTACGGTCTTGAGGAAATTGCGCGAACTGGCCGCGTGCAGCGCCGAGGTGCTGTGCAGTGGCGGACGCCCGTCGATTTCGCGCATCGGCGCGGCGCGGCCATGGCAGCCGGCGCAGGCACTGGTAAACAGCAGCGCGCCTTGGGCAGTAGAGGCGGGGTCGACCGGCGTTGGCGCCGTGGTTTCGGTAACCGTCGGCGGCTGCTCCAGGCTGAGCAGATACTCGGCAATCGCATCGGCTTCGCTGGCCGGCAGACGCGCCAGACTCAGGCTGACCGGGCGCATCGGGCCAGCCGGAGTACCGTGCCCGGCGACCACGTCGGCACGCAGATAATCAACCAGCTGCTCGCGGTTCCACGGATTCGCCCGTTGCCCCAGACCGACCAGCGCCGGGGCGTCCCAGCCGTCAACGGTGCCGCCGTGCAGGTACTTGGAGGATTTTTCCGCGCCGATCAGGTTCAGCGGTGAATGGCAGCCGGCGCAGTGCCCCGGCCCGTCGACCAGATAGCGCCCGCGATTCCATGCCGCGCTGCGCTCGGCCAGTGGCGTCAGTGGCTCGCCGTGCAGAAACAGCAGGTTCCAGAACGACACCAGCGGACGAATGTTCATCGGGAAATTCATCTGGTTCTGCCGCGCCGGCGCCTGCACGGCAGGGCCGCTCATCAGGTAGGCGTAGGCATCGGCGATGTCGTCGGGGCTCATGAGCCGGTAGTGCACGTAGGGAAACGCCGGGTAGAGGAAATGGCCGTCACGCGCTATGCCCTGGCGCATCGCTCGTTCAAAGGCCGGCAGCGACCATTGGCCAATGCCGGTCTGCGCATCCGGGGTGATGTTGGTGCTGTACAGGGTGCCGAACGGCGTCACCAGTGGCAGCCCGCCGGCCAGATATTCCCCGCCGGGGCGGGTATGGCAGACCGCGCAATCGCCGGCTTCGACGACCCGCGCACCGCGATGGATCTGCGCCGTATCGAATATCGGAGGGCGCTCGATCGGCGCAATCGCCGGGCGCCACATCAACAGCACGGCGGCGATCAGCGCTACTGCCGCCAACAACGCTACGGCGATCCAGAAGGTGCGGGGTTTCAGCCAGGACAGGTTCATCAGCGCGACCCCGGCACAGGGCACAACAGCGTGGGGAGGGTATGGCGAATCATGCGAAGCTCCTTGTGGCGACCGGGGAAGGGCGCCGACGTTTGCGCCTCGGACAAAGCCTAGAGAACACTCGCGCAGCGGAGAATCCGCGCTTGGCGCAACAGCGCGTTGCGTCACAAGCAACGCCGTGTGCCGTTGCGCCGCACGCATCACTGCGTTGCCCGGCGCAGTGATTCTCGCCGCCCGGTGCTGGCCGTAGCCTTGGCTCACCTTTTCCAGACGCAATGAGGTGTCACCATGCTCACCGGCAATCCCGCCGCTACGGCCAAGGCCGAGCAACCCGCTTCACTCTCCGGCCTGATGATCGCGTTCCTCGCATTCTGCTGCGGCGCGGTCGTGGCCAACCTTTATTACGCGCAGCCCATCGTCGAGTTGATCGCGCCGCAAATCGGCCTCTCCAGCGCGAATGCCAGCCTGATCGTCTCGCTGACCCAGTTCGGTTATGCCTTGGGCCTGCTGTTGCTGGTGCCGCTGGCCGACCTCATGGAAAACCGCCGTCTGGTGGTCGGTTTCACCCTGGCCGCGAGTGTCACGCTGTTGTGCGCCGGCCTGACTCATTCGCCGTCGATGTTTCTGCTGTTTTCCCTGCTGATCGGCCTGACCTCGGTGGCGGTGCAGATCCTCGTGCCGCTGGCCGCGCATCTGGCGCCTGAAGCCACGCGCGGAAGGGTGGTTGGCAACATAATGAGCGGCTTGCTGCTGGGGATTCTGTTGTCGCGGCCACTGTCGAGCCTGTTGGTCGAAGTGTTCGGCTGGCGCGGGGTGTTTTTCAGCGCTGCCGGGTTGATGGCGGTCATTGCGCTGATCACCGCCGTTGCGCTGCCACGCCGTGTGCCGAGCCACAAAGCGACGTACACGGCGTTGATCGGTTCGGTATTTGCCTTGGCGCGCCAGCATGCGTTGTTGCGTCAGCGGTCGCTGTATCAAGGGTTGCTGTTTGCCAGCTTCAGCCTGTTCTGGACCCTGGCGCCGATCGAACTGATGCGTCATCACGGCTTCAGTCAGGCACAGGTCGCGATCTTCGCCCTGGTTGGCGCGGTCGGGGCGATTGCTGCACCGATTGCCGGGCGCCTCGCCGATGCCGGGCATGCACGGCGCGGCACGCTGGTAGCGTTGCTGTTGGCCCCGGTTTCCCTGCTGATCGCTGCGCTGCCGGGCAGCGGTTACTTGTGGCTGGTGGTGTGTGCGGTGCTGCTGGATTTCGCCGTGCAGTTGAACCTGGTGCTTGGACAGCGTGAGGTTTACGCCATCGACCCGCACAGCCGCGCGCGCCTGAATGCGGTGTACATGACCAGCATTTTCGTTGGCGGCGCCCTCGGTTCGCTGGTCGCTAGCCCGCTCTATGAGCACTTCGGCTGGAACCTTTCGGCGGTCGCGGTAGCGCTGTTGCCGGCCCTGGCGCTGGGGCTGTTCCTGAGCCACAAAGCCGATGACTGAGTACGCGGCCGCTGCAGCCAAGCACGGCGATACAAGACGGCAAGCGCACGGTGGTGCACAATCAGCGCCGTTGCTTTCCGACCGGACCCCGCTGATGGACAAGTTGCTGGCCTTGAAGATGTTTGTCGAAACCGTGCGCTGCGGTGGCTATTCCTCGGCGGCGCGCAAACTCGGGATCTCGACGTCTTCGGTGACCCGGCAGGTGGCGGGGCTGGAACACGAACTGGGCGCGAGCCTGCTCAATCGCACTACGCGCAACACCAGCGTGACGGTGGCGGGGCAGACTTACTTCGACAAGGCCGTGGCAATTCTCGACGCGATCGACGAAGCCGACGCGGTGGTTGCCGACCGTGGCAGCGAGGCGCAGGGACGACTGCGCATCAGCGTGCCGGTGGAGTTCGGCCGGCGCCTCATCGCGCCGCACCTGAGCCGCTTGCTGGCGCGTCATCCGGGCCTGGAAATCAGCCTGTCGCTGAGTGATCAGGTCAGCGATCTGCTCAGCGAACAGATCGACGTGTCGGTGCGCCTCGGCTCCTCGGTGGTCAGCGAGGACATCGTCAGCAAGCGCGTCGGGCAGTTCCAGCGCTGGGTCGTCGCCAGCCCCGAGTATCTGGCGCACAGTGCCGAGCTGTGCCATCCGCGCGACCTGCTCGACCATCAATGCCTGCGCTTCGATTACGCCGGCACGCACCAGCACTGGACCTTTCAGGGCGACGACGAAACCATCCAGCTCAACGTGCATGGGCGCCTGCAAAGCAACAATGCCGACATCCTTCGCGAAGCCGCCATCGATGGCGGCGGGGTGACGCTGCTGGCCGACTGGCTGGTACGCGACGATGTTGCAGCCGGGCGCCTGGTGCGCGTGCTTGAGCAGTACCAGGTTAATCCCGGCACTGCCAGCAGCTGCATCAACGCGCTGTACCTGCCCAACCACCGCGGTTCGAGCCGGATCAACGTGTTCATCGATTTTCTGCTGGAGATTCTCCAACCGGCGGCTTGATCAACTCCTCTGCGGCGCTTGCTTTCGGCAACATCGCCACGCCGGCAGCCAGGGCAAACGTGCACAGGGCGACGATCACCCCGGCATTCTCCAGCACCGCACCGAACAACGGCGTGCCGGCGGTTTGCCCCAGCGCCAGGACCAGAAAGGGAATACCCAAACCCAGATCCGGACGATCCGGAAACAGGTTGATCCCCTGAATCAGATACACACCGGACGAGACGATATAAGCCGCACCAAACAGGCACATCGCCGCGAGTCCATAAACCGCCGAAACCGAAGCCGCCGCCAGCCCCAGCGTGCCAGCAGCGATCCCGGCCAGCGCCAATCGATGCATGCGCGCAACACCAAAACGATCGGTCAGCACGCCGGTGGTGCAGCCACTGATGCCCGCGGCACCGAGCAATATCCACGCCCAGGCAATCGACCGATCGGAGAAACCCGCTTCAGCGCGCAGAATGTCGGCGCCGAACGTCCAGATGGCGGTGCTCGCCAGCCCCATCAGAAAGGCGCTGCAGCACAGCGGTAAAACACCGGGGCGGCGCAGCAGGGTCAGAGAGAAGTCGCCGGCGGTGGTGTCCTCGACTTGGCGCGGTACGGCAAACCAAAGCCACAACGTAATGCCGACCCCCATCATCGCGAACAGCGCATACAACTGCCGCCACTGCCCTGCGCCGACAACCACGGCCAGCCCGGAAAAAACGATGCCGGCCGCGGTGCCGGCATTGATGAAGCCGTTGGCCCGTGCGCGCTGCGCCTCGGCAATGCGTGCCGCCACCGCGCTGGCCAGCGGTGGTGAAGTCAGGCCGGTGCTCAACCCAGCGAGGGCCACGCCACAGCCCAGCGCTAGGCCCGATTGGGCGAAGACGATCAAACCCATGCCGGACGAAGCGGCCGCACCGGCAAGCACCGTAAGTGCGCGGGGGCTGAGTTTGCCGTTACTGATGAACGTGGCAACGATGCCCACGCAGTAGGCCGCGAAGGCACTGCCGCCGATCCATCCGGCCGCCGAGACGCTGAACGTCAGCTCCTGACGAATCTGTGGCAGCAGGAGGCCAAAGGCAAACCGTGCCAGGCCATAGGACAATGCGGTGAGAGCGAAAGCCGCCGCCACCAGGTTAGCGCCGCGCTGCATTGTTTCAGCGCCCGAGCATGATTGGTGACGGCATCGTGGGGGTCATTTCGCTGCGGTTGAGGTTTTCTTGCGGGTTTTGCTCGCCGTGGTGGCGGGCGCGTCTTTGCTCTTTTTCCGCGGTGCCGGCGGCGCTACGCTGCTGGCGACCGAGCCGGGCAAGCCGTCGGAGTCAAACGCATCGAGTTCGGCGCGGGCCTGGAACCAGTGATCGAAATCCTGCCCGTGTGGCCGGCCTTGCTCTTCCCAAAGGCGATAGGCGGTTTTGCGGATGGTGTCCTCGTCCATATCAATCTCTCCAGCGGGGTAAAAATCGGGGCCTGCGCGTTACGGTGAAATCGGATCGCTGGCGGGGAAGGTTTCTTCCACCGCTTCGTCCAGTTTTGAATCACTGACGTTGCGCTCACTGTGCCCCAGGTTCTGCTCGCAGTGGCAACTGCTTGACGGGCAGGGCTGGCCATTGGGGTGAAGGTCGGCACACGCCTGGCTGCAATAGCGTTTGCCGTCGCGTTCGACGGCGTTGTCGGCACTGCAGCTGCAGGTGCATCCAGAGCAGGCGCATTGCGATGTTGAGGTGTCGTTAGCCATGGTGTCCTCCCGGTTGCTGATGGTTGTTGCGTTCATAAAATCTGATAACCGGCAGCGCGGCAGGGTTTGAACGGATTTCCTCAGGGCCGATGAGCGGTCGCTAAAATCTGGCTAAACGTTGAACGATGGCAGCACCGCGTTCAGCGCCAACGACAGATTCAGCGCCAGAATCAGCAGGATCGACACCACAAAAAGCCGTCGTGCCCAAGCTTTCGATGTGCGGCGGCTGATTCGCCGCAGAGCGACATAAAACCAGTAGCCACCCAGACCGATAATCACCAGCGGATACGACACGTTGAGATTCGCCACCCAGCCCAGCAAAGCCGCGCTGATGAGGAACGCCAGCATGTACAAAACGATCTCGCGCCGCGCCTGACTCAGCGTCAGGGTTGGCAGGCCGGCAGCGCGAAAATCTTCGTGGCGCATCACGGTAATTGCATGGGAATGCGGCATCTGCCAGCAACAGAACACGATGACCAGCAGCAGTGCGGTGGCGTTGAAGCTGCCGGTCACCGCGCCATAACCGATCACTGGCGGCATGGCGCCGGACAGGCTGCCGACCAGCGTGCCCCAGTGCGAGCTGCGCTTCATCAGACAGGTATAAACGCCTGCATAAATGATCAAGCCGATCGCCGCCAGTGCGCAGGCCAGCGGCGTGGTGCCGCGCCAGAGCAGAGTAAAACCGAGCAATCCCAGTACACCCGCGTAAGTCAGCGCTGCCGGCACCGACACCGCACGGATCGCCAGCGCCCGGTGACAGGTGCGGACCATGCGCCGGTCGATATCGCGGTCGACGCAGTTATTGATCACGCAACCGCAAGCGATGATCAACGCGGTACCGAACACGGTGGCCAACAGATGCGCGATCGATAATGGTCGGCCGGCCACCGCGAGCAGGTACCCACCGAGCACCGACGCCAGATTGCCGAAGATGATCCCCGGTTTGGTCAGTTCAATGCCGACGTTGAGCGGTACTCTCCATTGCCTCAGTGCGCCAGCATGTTGTGGTGAATGCTGTCCATGATCCATAGCGAAAGCCCAACCAGCAGAAGAATGATGACCACCGAAAAGATCAGCGCAATCAGGTTCCAGCGCTGTTCCGAGGCGGTGTCCAGATGGAGGAAGTATTTGAGGTGGGCGAAAACCTGCACCACGCCGAGCGCCACCACCACCCACGCGGTGATGTTGCGCGGCAAGGTCGGAAACATCACCAGACCGAACGGAATCACGGTGAGCACCACCGAAATGATGAAGCCGACCATGTACGAACGGCTGCTGCCGTGGCTGGTCCCGGCACTGCTGTGAACCTGACTTTGGTTATACATGTCACACCACCCCCAACAGATAAACCACGGTAAACACGCAAATCCACACCACATCGAGGAAGTGCCAAAACAGGCTCAGGCAACTCAGGCGTGTGGTGTTGGTGTTGGTCAGGCCACGAGTGCTGACCTGCGCCATCAGAATCGCCATCCACACCAGGCCGCTGAGCACGTGCGCACCGTGGGTGCCGACCAGGGTGAAAAACGCGGTGAGGAAACCGCTGCGATCCGGTCCGTAGCCTTCTTCGATGAGATGATGGAATTCATTGATTTCCATCGCGATGAAGCCGCAGCCCAGCACGAACGTCACCGCCAGCCAGCGCAGCACATGTGCCTTGTCGTTGCGGTTCATCGCCAGCATGGCGTAACCGTAAGTGATGCTGCTAAGCAGCAGCAGGGCGGTTTCGGCGAGGACGTAGGGCAACTCGAAAATATCGACGGTCGACGGCCCTCCGGCGACGCTGTCACGCAGCACGGCGTAGCCGGCGAACAGCGTCGCGAAGAGGATGCAGTCGGTCATCAGGTAGATCCAGAAACCGAACACCCGCATGGACCCTGCGTCTTCGTGGCCCTGCTCGTGGCTGTGAGCGATGTCTTTTTCCAGGACGATATTGGACATGATCAAGCCTCCGCCAGGTCTTTGAGACGCGCTTTTTCGATCCGCGCGACTTCCTGCGCGGGGACGAAATAGTCGATGTCTTCGTCATAACTGCGCACGACCATGGCAACCACCGAAGCCACCAGGCCGAAGATCGCCAGCCACCAGATATGCCAGACCAGGGCGAAGCTGCAGATCAGCGCGAAAATGCTGATCATCAGACCGGCCGAGGTGTTGCGTGGCATGTGGATGGCGCGGTAATCGGTGTGGCTCAGGGTGCTGACGCCGCGCTCTTTCATGCCCCAGTAAGCGTCCAGATCGTTGACCTTAGGCTGCTCGGCAAAGTTGTAGAACGGTGGCGGCGAGGCCGTGGCCCATTCCAGCGTGCGGCCATCCCACGGGTCACCGGTCAGGTCGCGGTATTTCGCGCGGTTGCGGATGCTCACGTACAGCTGCAGCGCCTGCGCCGACACGCCACAGAGGATGATGCCGACGCCGACCAGTTCCAGCAGCAGCCACGGTTGCCAGGCCGGGTTGTCGAAGTGGTTGAGGCGCCGGGTCATGCCCATGAAACCGAGCACGTAGGACGGCATGAAGGCGAAGTAGAACCCGGTCAGCCAGCACCAGAAAGCGATACGCCCGAGCCGGTCGTTGAGGCGGAAACCGAACGCTTTCGGGAACCAGTAGGTCAGCCCGGCCATGTAGCCGAACACCGCACCGCCGATGATCACGTTATGGAAATGCGCAATCAGGAACAGGCTGTTGTGCAACAGGAAGTCCGCGCCGGGCACGGCCAGCAGCACGCCGGTCATGCCGCCGATGCTGAACGTGACGATAAAACCCAGCGTCCACAACATCGGCGTTTCAAAACGCACCCGCCCGCGATACATGGTGAACAGCCAGGTGAAGATTTTCACCCCGGTCGGCACCGCAATAATCATCGTCATGATGCCGAAGAACGCATTGACGTTGGCCCCGGCGCCCATGGTGAAGAAATGGTGCAGCCAGACGATGAACGACAGGATGGTGATCGCGATCGTCGCCCACACCAGCGACACGTAACCGAACAGGCGCTTGCTGCTGAAGGTCGCTGCAATCTCGGAGAACACGCCGAACGCCGGCAGAATCAGGATGTACACCTCCGGGTGACCCCAGGCCCAGATGAGGTTGACGTACATCATCGGGTTGCCGCCGGCCTCGTTGGTGAAGAAGTGCATGCCCAGATAGCGGTCGAGGGTGAGCATCAGCAGCGTCGCGGTGAGGATCGGGAACGCGGCGAGGATCAGCACCGAGGTGCACAGGGCGTTCCAGGTGAACACCGGCATCTTGAACAGGGTCATGCCTTCGGTGCGCATTTTCAGAATGGTCACGAAGAAGTTGACCCCGGTGAGTAACGTGCCTATCCCGGATATCTGTAACGACCAGATGTAGTAATCGACGCCCACCCCGGGGCTGTAGCCGAGTTCGGACAAGGGCGGGTAGGCGACCCAACCGGTGCGGGCGAATTCACCGACGCCCAGTGAGATGTTGACCAGTGCTGCGCCAACCACGAACAGCCAGAAACTCAGCGCGTTGAGAAACGGATAGGCCACATCACGCGCGCCGATCTGCAACGGCACGACGATGTTCATCAGGCCGACCACGAACGGCATGGCCATGAAGAAAATCATGATCACACCGTGGGCGGTGAAGATCTGGTCGTAATGTTCTGGCGGCAGATAACCCGGCCCGCCACTCGAGGCCATGGCCTGCTGGGTGCGCATCATGATCGCGTCGGAAAAGCCGCGCAGAAGCATGACCAGGGCGACGATGATGTACATGCAGCCGATTTTCTTGTGATCGACCGAGGTGAACCACTCACGCCAGAGGTAACCCCACTTGCGCTTCCAGGTGACGGTGCCGACCAGGGCAAAACCCATCAGACCAACGATGGCCAAGGTGTACATGACAATCGGCTCGTGCAATGGAACCGCGTCCCATGAAAGTTTCCCGAACATTGTTAACGCTCCTCGGCCAGCAGACTCGGTTGTTGATCGACGCGCTTGTCGTCGCTGTTGCGTTGCACCTGGCTACCTTTGGGGCGCGGTGCCTTGTTCATGCCTTCGTACTTATCGACGATATTCAGGAACAGTCGATCCTGAACTTTCGAGTAATAAGTAATCGGGTGTGCAACCGAAGGCTTCGCCAGGTCGGCGTAACTGTTCTGATCAAGTTGCTGAGGCGTGTTCCTGACCTTGTTCAACCACGCGTCATAGTCAGCGCCATTCAACGCCAGGGTGCTGAAGTGCATGTCGGAGAAGCCGCGACCGTTATAGTTGGCGGCAATGCCGCGATATTGACCGGCTTCATTGGCGATCAAATGCAACTTGGTCTGCATGCCCGCCATGGCATATATTTGCCCGCCGAGCGCGGGAATAAAGAAGGAAGTCATCGCGGCATCGGAAGTGATGGTGAAGTTGACCGGCGTATTGACCGGAACCGCGAGTTCGTTCACCGAAGCGATGCCCAGATCGGGATAGATGAACAACCATTTCCAGTCCGTCGCGACGACCTGCACGTTCACCGGCGGAACATCGGAATCGAGCGGTCGATAAGGGTCCAGCGCGTGCGTGGTTTCCCAGGTAACCCAGCCGAGCACGCAGATGATCAGGAACGGCACACCCCAGACCACGGCCTCGATCTTGTGCGAACTGGCCCAGCGCGGCGAATACCGGGCTTTTTTATTGGTGGCGCGATAGCGCCAGGCAAACAGGAACATCATGACGATGACCGGGATGACCACCAACAGCATCAGGCCGGTCGCGAGAATGATCAGGTCGCGTTCATCCTTGGCCACCTGGCCCTTGGGGTTGAACACGATCAAATTGCAACCGGCGAGAAGAACGCTGGTAGCGAGATAGGTCAGGCCATACCCAATGATTCGCTTCATACATGCTCCTGTATAAACGCCGACCCTCGTCCTGTGGCGGAACTGCGACGCACCTGATGTAAACAATCGGTTGAGGTAATACCGCTGCGCTTGTTTAAACGCGCAGCAAAGTTGCCTGGTTCTATATGCAGGCGGTTGTTTGCGGTGGTTCATGTGAGCCACGATTTTTTGAATAAGCCCTTGGGCATTGGTTTGACAAAATGTTACTGAACCTGACGAACGGTTGAACTAGCGAAACGGCGGAGAGGAACTGGCGGACTATGCTGGAAATGACCTTTGGCAAATTGGGAATCATCCAGCGACAGCTTGGGTCTTTGAAATGAGCGGGTTCAGTTCAGGAGTACGACATGTTCAAACGCGGCGAAACCTACAACAAATGGAAAGCCACGCAGAGGGCGGAAAAGTGCCATACGGAAGAAGTCGAAAACGGCTGTCACATCGAGATACGGGCACGCGAGGCGGATGATGGCGACGTGGAAATGTTCATCAGCGTCTACACCGCGACCGGCGAATGCGCCTACGAGCGGATCAGAAAATTGCCCGGTATCGAATGGGAAGTTGAAGACGCGCTCAAGCGCGGCATCGATCAGGCTGAACGAATCGCCGGCGGCGAGTCCGGGCGATTGTCTTGTGCCGACGCGCACGGCCACGACAATGAATGACAGCGCCGCTGACGCCGGCAAGCGGCGTCAGCGGCGTTGCAACTTTCACGGCTTGAACACGGCGCGGATGCACTGATCGGTTTTCTCCTTGAACATCCGATAGCCTTCGGCGCCGTCCTCCAGACTCATCGGATGGGTCAGCAGCCACGACGGATCAAGTTCGCCTTTCTGGATGTGTTCGAACAACATCGGTGCGTAGCGTTGCCCAGGTTGTTGCCCGGAGCGCACCGTCAGCGCCTTGTTGACGATCGCGCCCATCGGGAATTTATCCAGCAGCCCGCCATACACGCCGACCACCGACACCGTGCCGCCCTTGCGACAGGCGCGAATGGCCTGACGCAGCACGGTGCCGCGTTCGGTGTGCAGGCGCAGCATCTGTTTGGTCTTGTCGTAGGCGTAGTCGATTTCGGTGCCGTGGGCTTCCATGCCGACGCAGTCGATGCAGCGGTCCGGCCCGCGTCCGCCGGTCAGTTCCAGCAGCGCTTCGTGCACGTTGGTCTGCTCGTAATTGATCGGAATCGCGTTGCAGCGTTCTTCGGCGAGGCGCAGTCGCTCGGGGTAACGATCGATCGCAATGACCCGTTCGGCGCCGAGCAGATAAGCACTGCAGATCGCCATGAGCCCGACGCCGCCACAGCCCCAGACCGCGACCGTTTCGCCCGGCTGTATGTCGGCGTTGTCGGCGGCGAAGTAACCGGTGGGCGCGGCGTCGGAGACGAACAGCGCCTGCTCGTCGCGCACGCCTTCGGGCACCTTGAACAGGTTGACGTCGGCGTAGGGCACGCGCACGTAGGTGGCGTGGCTGCCGGGGTAGCCGCCGAACGCGTGGCTGTAGCCGATGATCCCGCAGCACGGTTGGCCGTAGGCGAGGTCGGTCATCGACGGATTGGGGTTGGAGTTGTCGCAGCAGGAAAAATCGCTGCGCTGGCACGGCTCGCAATTGCCGCAGCCGATGATCGAAATGGTGATGACCTTGTCGCCCTTGCGCAGGCCGTTGACGCCGGGGCCGACCTCAACGATCTCGCCCATGAATTCATGGCCGATGATATCGCCCGGTTTCATCGCCGGGACATAACCGCCGAGCAGGTGCAGATCGGAGCCGCAGACCGAGGACATTGTGACGCGGATGATTGCATCGCGCGGGTTGAGAATCGACGGATCGGGGACATTGTCGACTTGTAGATGGTTGGGTGCTTGCCAGGTGAGTGCGCGCATCAGTGAATCCCCCCTTCAATCGCCACGCCGGTTTTCACCGGTGGCTGGCTGGCCGCGGCATGGCCGCTGTCGCCGTGGACATAAAAGAAATCATCGTCGCCTTCAGGGCGCATGCGGTTGTTGCTGACTTCGCCGGTTTCCATCTGCTGCTTCACGGCTTGCAGGCCATTGAGCAACGCCTTGTCGCTGAACAGGCTGATCGCGCGGGCGAAGGCGTAACCGAGTTTGCCCATCGCCGGTTTGCACACGACCACCGCTTTGACCTGGGTGCCACGGTTGGCGGGGGCGGGGGTCAACGACAGGGAAATGTCGTGTTGCCAACTGGATTGGTCCGGGGTTTGCCAGTGCAGGGTGTTCGGGTCTTCGGCGGGCTGGCGGATCAGCGTGGTTTGCAGCTTGCGACCGGCGGGTGCGCGCAGCGTCCAGCAGGTGGTGTCGGGGCTGAGTTGTTCGACGCTGTCGACCCAGCGCAGCAACGGCCCGATGTTTTCGACGCGGGCGATGAAGTCGCGAACTTCTTCCAGTGGGCGGTTGATCGTTACGCTGCGGGTGATTGCTTCGCTGATCGGCCACTGGTGTTCGCGGCTGAATTGTTGTTCGAACGGGGTGGGGGTGAGGGCCTGTTTCAAGCGGCACTGGCCGGCGGCGCCGCGCCACACGCCGTAGGCGCCGGCGACGATTTCCAGTGCGCCGGTCAAGCCTCCGGTGCGCCAGCCATGCAAGAGCAGGGCGCCGCCGGCGGTGAGGGACAGGGCGCGTTCGGCGCTGCTCATTGTGCCGCGTTGGCCGGTGTCGTTTCGTGTGTGGGTGGCTATTAGTGGATGGTCGGTCATGTTGGGGTTCTCCATCGGTGTGTTTGCGATAGAAGAAATGCTGGCGTTTGCGGTTCCACTGGGTTTGTCGGTGTTGGGATGAAAGGTCGTTTTGAGTGCATATCCGTTGCTTCGGGGGCTGCGGCTGGCGGTTTCGCCCTTACGGCGAGGCACTTTTTCCAGACGCCGAAAAAGTACCCAAAAAGGCTTGCTCCTACGTACGGCCCTCGCAGGCTCGGGTCCCTTCGCTCCGGGATCGATCCGGGCGCAGCGGCTACGGTTTGCTGCGCTGCACCTCCTTCCGCTGTGTACGACTTCGTCGTACGGTCGCTGCGCTCCCACGCCCGGATCGATCCCTCCACTCAGCCTTCCGACGTCGCCGGTGACGCAAGATCAAGGGCACTCGAGCTAACGCTCATTGTTGAGTGGTTAGAAGCGGGTGGGTGGCTTGGGATTTGTGGTGGATTTACCCCTCACCCCAGCCCTCTCCCGGGGGGAGAGGGAGCCGATCTTTGGGCCTTTCAAATTGTGTGTACGACTCGGCATTTGGAGTCGGCGTAGCGCTCGCATCCACCGCGGTCAGTCCCCTCTCCCTCCGGGAGTGTATGTACCGGACACATGGTGGACAGGTGTTCGGAGACATGGTGGACACTTTTTAATAGGCACATTGCTCATCATCAAGGAGATGACCTGTGTCCTGGCAAGAGGCATCCACCATGCAACT
>Ga0308159_1001205_pt1 | contig 40778 bp, 33 predicted proteins | sample PhyCR1_FD_201040 | JGI IMG/M metagenome (GOLD analysis project Ga0308159, IMG submission 201040) | Phyllosphere microbial communities from UC Gill Tract Community Farm, Albany, California, United States - DLSLC.R1 | ecosystem: Host-associated > Plants > Phyllosphere > Unclassified | place: USA... | reverse complement strand
GTTGCAAAGGTCGAGGGAAAAATCAGAGATCGCTGGAGTGGCGTCTTTTTTTGATCTGAAGAGATGAGGAATTCGAATTAAAACTTAAAAATTTTTATGAAAAATAAGAGAATGATTTGGGCTGCATTTTTTGCAGTCCTGGGGATGCTTTTGCCTGTGTTTTCCTTTGCCCAGAGCGGCAATGGCGTGGCGGGTTCTATTGCCGGGCTTCAGCCGGTTCTGGATCAGGTGTACCGGGAGATGATCCCAATGTGCTCGCAGCTCATTGGCGTGGCTCGGGGCCTTGCCGGATTTGGGGCGCTTTGGTATATCTCCTCCAGGGTCTGGCGACATATTGCAGCGGCTGAACCTGTGGATTTTTATCCCCTGCTCAGGCCTTTTGCTTTGGGACTGGCCATTGCGCTTTTTCCGATGGTAATTGGGGTGATGAACGGGGTGTTGCAGCCGGTGGTCTGGGCGACTGGAAATATGGTTAAAGGCAGTGATCAGGCGATTGCGGCGCTGTTGAAGAAAAAAGAGGCGGCTGTAAAAAAGAGTAAGTACTGGCAGATGTATGTGGGGGAAAGCGGATCGGGGGACGCGGACAGGTGGTATAAGTATACCCATCCCAAAGATCCTGATCGCGAGGAAGAAGGCATGATGGAGGGACTTGGAAATGACATCAAGTTTCAGATGGATAGGATGAGTTATAATTTCCGCAATAATATCAAGCAGTGGATGAGTGAGGTTTTACAGGTGCTTTTTGCAGCAGCTTCGCTCTGCATCAATACCGTTCGGACTTTTCATTTGATTGTGCTGGCGATACTGGGGCCGCTGGTATTTGGGTTTGCGGTCTTTGATGGCTTTCAGCACACTTTGACCGTATGGATATCGAGATACATCAACATTTTTATGTGGCTGCCGGTAGCGAATGTATTTGGGGCGATTCTGGGATTGATCCAGCAGAATATGTTAAAAATCGATATTTCCCAGATCGGCGAGCAGGGTGATACTTTCTTTTCAGCTGCTGATACCGCGTATCTGGTGTTTTTGGTGATTGGCATTTTCGGCTATTTCACTGTGCCGGGTATAGCCAATTCCATTATCCATGCGGGCGGAGGAAATGCGCTGCTGCAAAAGGTGAATTCGCTGGTGGTTGGCGGAAGTTCTTCTGTGGCCAGGGGCGCGATGAATGCCGGTGGAATGGCAACGGATGCGATGGGAGACTCTTTCCGCAGGATGACTGCGGATAAATCAGGAGGTGATAACAATGATTATTTCAAGGACAAATTACAAGGGGATAAAAAGAGCTAGTTATGATGAGTCAACTTAGGAATATAGACCGTGCTTTTCAGCACATTAAGCGCTTCAGTATTGCTTTTCTCTCGGTCTGCCTGCTGCTGACCGGTACAGTTGTTTTTCTGTGCTTTAAGCAGATGAGCGAATCTTCAGACCAGGTGATGGTGCTGTATAATGGTAAAGTGATGGAAGCTTTTGCTGCTTCTCGCCGGGAGAATTTACCAGTAGAGCTGCGAGACCATATCTGCACTTTTCACCAGTACTTTTTTACCCTGGATCCGGATGAAAAAGCGATTGCCTCTGGCATTACCAAAGCTTTGTATTTAGCGGATAATTCAGCTAAACGGGCTTATGATAATTTAAAGGAGGCAGGGTATTATAATAACCTGATCTCAGCCAATATCTCCCAAACTGTGCAGGTAGATAGTATTACCCTGGGCACTGAGCCGCCTTTTAGCTTCACCTGTTACGCTACGCAGACTTTAATCAGGGCGAGTACAACGGTGTTGAGAAAGCTGGTGACAAAGGGTAGCGTACGGGTACTGGCTACCCGATCGGAACACAATCCTCACGGCTTTTTAATCCAGAATTGGGAAACGCTGGTGAATGCAGATCAGGGGGTAAATGCGGGAAGGTTATGAAGAAAGGCCGCTTAAAATTAAATCGGGACCAGGAGCGCTTAGCAGGGAGGTTAGCTGGTCGGATCCTTCGGGTTCAGCGAAGGATGGCAGACTGGCTGAATAGCCGCACAAAGGAGTTTGGGCCTAAGCTGTGGATGGCTTTACTGGCCGCGCTTTGCGCGGGATTCGGCGGGTATTGCCTTAGACTGGTGGCTGAAATTCTTCCATTTTTTAACAGTTAAACAATAAAAAAAATATGAGTGAACAAACAAAAAACAAAAGGTTAAAAATTACGCTGAGTAAGACTCAGCAGTTACTATTGATTCCGCTAGTGATACTACTGGTGGGGCTTTTAGCTTACGGCTATTATTACTGGGATGGCAAACAGAAAGAAAAGCTTGCCCCAAAGGCGGGACTGAATACCACGCTGCCTGAAGCCAAACTTGCCGGTGAAGAATTGGCTGATAAAATGGCTTACTATGACAAGGCGCGCCAGGATTCTGCGCATTCTGATACCGCTTACCTTTCCACAGCGGCAGAAAAGCTGGGGTTTGGTTCAAAGCAGGATGAGCAGACCAGAAAAATTTCGCAGAAGTTATCTGAGCTTAATCAGCAGCTCTCCGCTCCTTATGTCTCGCCTTCCGTGTATTCGCCGGGCGCTGGAGGCGTGGCTGTTAGTCATGGAAATAGCGGAGGGGTACTAGTGAGTAAAGATGTGGACAGGCTGGAAACGCTGATGAAATCTATGCAGCAAGGGTCTGGATCAGATCCAGAGATGGAGCAGCTAGGAACCATGATGGATAAGCTGCTGGTTTTACAGAATCCGGAGCTGGCTGGGGCTTTGGTGAAAAAAGAGGTTAAGGAGCTGGCCCCGGATAGTTTGTTTAAAGCGGTACCTGCGGTGATCAATTCTGCCCAGAAAGCTAGGCAGGGATCAGTGGTGGAACTGCGCTTACTGGATAGTTTGGTGATAGCTGGTCAGGTCATACCTAAAGGGCATTTGGTGTATGGATTGGCGGGATTTTCTAACCAGAGGCTGAATTTGGAGATTAAAAATATTCGTTTGGGGACTTCCATTATTCCGGTGAATATTACCGTGTTTGATTCCAGAGATGGTATGGCGGGGATCAATGCACCGGAGGCATTGATTGCAGATGCGGTAAAAGGCGGAGTTCTGGACGCTTCGGGAAGCGTGGGAATTACGGGCTTTGATCTGACTACGCAGCTTGCCGGTGCGGGTATTGATGCAGCCAGGGGATTGCTTTCTAAAAAGGTGGGCAGGGTTCGCCAGAGTTTGAAGGCTGGTTATCCCCTACTGCTGCGTGATAATACCAGAAAGAATGTTCGATGAAGGTTCGGAGTTTTAATGAGCTGGCAGACGGGCTAAAGGATTTTGGGTATCCGGAGCATTGGGTTCATCAGGGGCTGGTGGAGGGAATTGAGGCCAATACCAGTGGTTTTACTGTAGGTGGATTGATGAGCGAAAAGGGTGAGCAGTTTTATGTCAACTTTGACTTTAAGCTTTCCAGGGATGGCATGGAACTTAAAGTGGGTTCTATGGCTTTACTCTCACCGGGATATGAGCCGAAGCCTGGTGTGGAGCGTGAGCATTCGGCGCCTGCTGAGAAATGGGTGGCGCATAAGATCACTTTTGGGGAAATTTTGCCCGCGCATTTTTTACAAAGAGAACTGCTTGCTGAAAGAAATTTATCAGCTGGTAAATCTGCTGAGAATGCTGGCGAGATTTCCGTCCCGGAAGAAATTATAATAACTAGAAAAAATTATACAATGAATAGAAATTCGCTTGAAAATTTTAGGGTTGAGGCGGCTGGTTTAAAGGTGCCGCAAAGTATGATCAATGCTGCTGAATCCATGATGGAACAGGGTATTGAAAAGTTTACTGTCCAAGGTCAGATTGCTGTTGATAAAGGGATGATGGATGTATCGATCCACATGAAAAAGTCTGGGCAGAGTGATTATTATTATTTAAACCGCTTTGAGGTGGCTCAAAGTAAAGCCAAGCCTTTGGAAAAGGAGGATCACAAATACCTGGTGATTACTGAAGATGGGGATAAAAACTTGCTTCGAAAGTTTGACAGCGCGGTGCAGGCGATGGATTTCTTTAGGGATCAGAAAGGTGTTTCTGAGCTGGCGGTGGGTAAACCTACTGCGAAGGATCTGGAGTTTAGGGAAACGCTGGCCAGTATGCGCAATGGAAAAGTGGACTATGTGCAGCGGGATTTTCAGCAGGCGTTTTATGCTCCGGTGTTGCGCAATGCACACTATATTGACCGCGGAAAGGGTTTTACTGTGGAGCAGGCTGCAAATATGTTGCAGGGCCGGGCGGTGTTCCGTGATGATATGGTTAGTAGAGCTGGTGAACAGTATAAGGCCTGGAGTATCTATCAATTTGATAAGCCAAAGGACAAGTATGGGAATTATACGATAAAGCAGTTTGGTGAGGGATATGATTTTAATCTGAAGAAAGAGCTTGCGGGCTATGAGATTAAGGAAATGGCTAAGCCTGAGCTGGCGAAGTTGTTGGGGGAACGGCTGGAGAATGGCTTTAAGCCGGTGGTGACGGTTATTGGTAAGGATGGGCAGGAAAAGAGTTTACGCATTGAGGCGGTACCGAGGTTTAGTAATCTGAATTTCTTTGAACTCAGTGGAAAGCCGGTGAAGCGTGAGGAGTTAAAAAAGGATCTGGATGCTTCTGTGGATTTGGGAAAGAACAAGTCTCAGGCTAAGGATAAAAGTAAGGGTCAGGATAATGAGATAAGCATGTAGTATTGCTTGTTTGTGGTTTAAATCTATATTTGCACAATTTAAAAACTAAAATATTATGAATTCATTTGAAAAATTAAAGGAATTAATTGCAGCTACTGAGGCTGATGCAACTGCATTTTATGCTAAAGGAAATAAGGCGGCAGGAACCCGTTTACGTAAAGCGTATATGGACATTAAGAACTTGGCTTCTGAAGGTCGTAACGAGGTTACTGAACTGAAAAACAAAGAGAGTAAATAAATAGCAGGTAAGCTGTTTTGGGAAATTATGGCCCTGTTCCGGATCGGAACAGGGCTTTTTTTGTCGCTGTTAAACTGGGGTTAAAAGAATGCCCCTTGTTCTCAGGGGCATTTAAAGGTTTTCCATACAAAGAAACGGTTGCGAGGCTATTTCTTCTTGGGAGGTAGAAGACCGAATCCTTTTAGACCGAGCTCAGGAAATGGACTTGCGCCCAGTCCTTTGATGAGGCGCTGCCTGCGGTACATTTCAGCTAAAGTGCTTTTGGGCTTGTCTGCTGTTTGAGTGAGTGCTGATGCCATAACCGATTGTATTTCTGCCCACATTTTATCGGTCATTAATCGGGGGTTTTTCATTTTCAAAAATTTGGATGCAAGTGCTGCTACCTCCTGGGATGTCTTTTCGTTCTGCGCCATATTTATGTATGTAGCTGTTTTTTATGCTACAATACAAATATAACCTTAAATCTTGATGGTTTTCGAAGGGGGTTCCACGTTATAACTAGGTATCTTTCAGCGTAAAAATAGTGGCTATACCGATAGATAATTATCATCTGACCTTACCGCTACTTTGGTTTGGATTTGGCATGGTGCAGCATGTGCGCAACTCAAGAAAAAACCCGACAAAATTTGCTCAGCTGCTAAGTTTATATAACTTTGTTTTTGAGAGCATTAATTAAGGCGGGTCAATGTCTACTGGATTTTGCCTGCTTTTTCTCTTTAGGGCCAAGGCCTTTCCCCAGCAAACTAGAGTATATTTGTGGCAGATTATAAGAAATTAAGCGAATCGGAACTGACCGGTCTTTTCCGAGACGGTGACGATGCTGCGTTTAAGGAAATTTACGATAGGTTCAGCCAGCTGTTATACCTTTATGCGCTGAAGAGGTTGGGTAATAAAGAAGAATCTATGGATCTGGTCCATGATGTTTTTGCTTCTCTGCTTTCTAAGCGAGATCACTTTACCATTAGCACTACCCTTTCCGGTTTTCTTTATAAATCGGTGCTCAATAAAATTTTTGATATTTACCGTCATAAAGATGTGATTAAGCAGTACCTGGACGCTGGTAACTACTATATTGATGTAGATAGTGCAGAAACGGATTATCTGATCAGAGAGAAGGATATTGCTGCGTTGATTGATAAGGAAATTGCTGCTATGCCGCCAAAGATGCGGGAGATCTATGAACTTAAGGCTGTCCAGCATTTATCTGTCAAAGAGATTGCCTTGCGTTTGGGAATATCTGAGCATACTGTGGCTACCCAGCTCAAGCGGGCAATGAAGCACCTGAGAACCAATCTCGGCATGATCATATTTGTGCTGTTTGTATTCCGTCCTTAACAATTTATTTAAATTTATTTAACTGTTTTACAGCGTTTTACATTTTATTTGCAGTGTATTGTACCTGATCGGCTATGCTAATCCGACTTTGCTGGTGTCAATTAACTTAAAGATCTTTTGTTATGCAAAAACAGGACATCAGGCAGGTGCTGGAAAGGGTTCGTTCCGGGAATTATTCTTCACAGGATGAACTGATTGCCAAATACTGGATTCATCAGTTTCACCAGGATAACCAGGTGGAGCTCTCAAGGGAGGAATGGATAGATGTGAAGCAGCAGATTTGGGAGAGATTGGAAACTGGTGGAAATCTGCATGTTGCTGTCGTGCGGCGCTTGTGGATGAGAATTGCTGTGGCTGCTGCTATTTTGGCCGCGGTCTGCGGTATTGGATTCTTTTTTTATCAGCAATCTCAACAACCAGTTGAGTTGACGGCTTTGCATCAAGATGTGGCTCCAGGTAAGTCTGGTGCTACCCTGACGCTGTCCAGTGGCAAGAAGATTCGCTTGACTGATGCAAATAATGGTGAACTGGCCAGGGAAGCTGGAGTGGTGATTACTAAAACTGGCTCAGGAGAATTGGTTTATGAGATAAAGGAGAGCGCTGATCGTCCCGCAAAAACGAATATGCTTTCAACGGCCAACGGGGAAACCTATCAGGTTCGTTTACCTGATGGGTCCCTGGTGTGGCTGAATGCTGCCTCTACCCTTACCTATCCGGCGAACTTCGCCTCGGCCCGTGAGCGAAAAGTATTGCTGACTGGTGAAGCATATTTTGAGATTGCCAAGGATAAAGCACATCCTTTTGTGGTTTCATCTGCCGGGCAAGAAATTGAAGTTTTGGGTACTCATTTTAACGTCAATGCATATGGTGATGAGCCTGCTGTGGCAACAACGCTTTTAGAAGGTTCAGTAAAGGTGAGTGCTGGCGCCAACGTGCGCGTAATCAAGCCTGGTGAGCAGGCGCTGAATAAAGATGGTAAGCTGTCGATTACTGCGGCGGATACGGAAAGTGTTACTGATTGGAAGGATGGTGATTTTTATTTCAATGGGGTCAATTTCAGGACAGCAATGCGGGAAATTTCCCGCTGGTACAATGTTGATATAGTTTATGCATCAGATATTCCGCTAGACATTCAGTCGGGCGGCTATATTTCCCGTAATAGAAAGCTTTCTCAGGTTTTGGAAATGATTCAGCAATCAGGACAGGTGAAGTTTAAGATTGAAGGCAGGAAAATTTATGTTTCCAGATAAAAGACAATATCTATCTCCCTATGATAACGAGTGTAAATGGTTTTATTGTTCAACTAAATTTAAACAGGAGATGATTATTTAATAAACTATGTGCAAAAACTCCGTATTGAAGATTTCGGATCTATAAAGATTCTGACTTAAAAACGGAAAAACCAGCAATGTCAGACATCACTGGTTTGCGTTTGGAATGAAAAATCAACTTTTAACCGGCAAGCTGCCTACATTTTCTCAGGACGGAAGCAGCTGCAGAACCAAACTTTATTTAAATGTATAAAAATATTACCAAACAACCTGGTGAAGGGCTTCGGCTGTACCAAAAAATTATATTAGTGATGCGATTAACCACCGTCATACTTTTATGTTCGCTGCTTCAGGTAAGTGCTGCCGGCTTGGCGCAGCGGATTACTTTGAACAGGAAAAATGTTCCCCTGGAGGGGGTCTTTAAGGAGATCCGCAAGCAGGCGGGTTATGATTATTATTATGATGGTAAGCTGAACAGGGAGGGTATCCGTGTTTCTGTGAATGTGAAGGATGCGAGTGTGGAGGAGACGCTTCAGGCTGTACTGAAGGGCTTGCCGTTGAGTTATGAGGTTTCGGATAAGTATGTGGTGATTAAGCGCAAGGAGGTTGACAGCGATCCTACCAGGTCGAAATTAGTTTTAACTACTATCCGAGGAGTTGTTACGGATGAGACCGGGAAGCCACTGGCTGGAGTAACTGTAATGGTCAAAGGGTCAAACACAGGAACTGTAACTGATCAGGACGGAACCTTTACTCTTAAGAATGTGGACGATCAGGGTACACTTTTAGTAAGTATGATAGGCCGTGAAACCAAGCAGGTTAATTACAAAAAAAATGATGACGCCTTCACTATAATACTTAAAGAGATTAATGCTTCACTTGATGAAGTTAAAATCGTCAATAAGGGATACTATAATACAACTAAAGAAACAAACACCGGAAATGTGAGCACTGTCAGTGCGACGGATATCGCCAAGCAAAACATAAACAATCCGATCTTGGCCTTGGCAGGGAGGGTTGCTGGGCTAGAGATCAATCAAGTAAATGGTATTGCGGGAGGTGCTGTTAAAATTAATATCAGGGGGATTAATAGCTTGGTGCAAGGCACAGACCCATTGTTTATTTTGGATGGGGTACCTTACAATTCCAACTTATTTAATAGTAGTGCTTACGGGGGTATCAATGGTGGTGTGTTTGGTGTAGGCGGTGGGAATTCCAATCAAAATTTAGGGCTCAACCCATTGAGTCTAATTAACCCTCAGGATATTGAGTCAATTGATATTTTAAAAGATGCAGATGCTACTGCAATATATGGTTCCAGAGGTGCAAATGGCGTTGTCCTGATCACTACAAAGAAAGGTAAAATGGGTGCTACCAGTGTGGATATCAATATTCAGCGCGGATACGGGGGCATTGCAAGAAAAACACGCTTATTAAATACTGATCAGTATTTGCAAATGCGTCGGGAGGCATTCGCAAATGATAATGTTACGCAGACAAATTCAAACGGGCCGGATTTAACCATATGGGATCAGAAGGCATATACTGATTGGCAGGATATGATGATCGGTGGACAGTCAAGCTACACAAATGCCCAGGCAACATTATCAGGGGGAAATGCAAATGCCAATTTTTTGCTTTCGGGAAATTATAATAGAGAAACAACGGTTTTTCCAGGGGAATGGGCAGACAGAAAGGCGGGTGTACATTTCAATGTAAATAGTATAAGCCCTAACCAAAAATTCAAGGTCGCCTTTTCCGGGAATTACCTCTCTGATGTTAATAAACTTCCTACTGTAGATTTTTCCCAATATATAACTATTGCCCCGAATGCCCCAAATATGGTGAACCAAGATGGAAGCCTGAACTGGATAGACTACAGTGACAATCCCTTAAAGTATAAAAACATTTTGTATACTGCCGAAACTAACAATATTACAGGCAGTAGTGTTTTGAGTTATGCTATATTGCCTGGCCTGGAATTGAAAACTAGTTTCGGGTTCAATTCTGTACTTCTGGATGAAAAAACTGAAAGCCCCACAACCGCTTTTAATCCCAATAGCGGAAACATAACGGGTTCAGCTCAATTTAATAATAACAAGTTAGAGTCTTGGATAGTAGAGCCGCAATTAAATTATGAGACCAGGATTGGACAGGGAAACTTAGGTGTTTTACTTGGTGGTACTATTCAGAGGCGATCGATTAACGGCCAAATCATTTATGCCGATGGTTACTCGGATAATTCGATGCTCGGCAGTTTAGCTGGTGCAACCAGCATTTCCAAGAGCCCAGAGTCAGTTGTTGAATCCTATAGATACGCTTCACTTTTTGGACGCATAAATTACACTTTCAAGGATAAATACATCCTGAACCTGACGGGCAGGCGCGATGGCAGCAGTAGGTTTGGCCCTGGCAGACAATACGGAAACTTCGGGGCAATTGGTGCCGGCTGGATTTTTTCTAATGAACCCTTCTTTAAAGAATTTGCCCCTTTTATCAATTTTGGTAAACTAAGGCTTAGTTATGGCACAGTTGGAAATGAACCTGCGTCGAATTATGCGTTCCTCGAGTTATACAACCAAACACCTGATAACCCGTATGGTGGTGGCGGAGGGATCTATCCAACCAATTTAAATGCGCCCGACTACCGCTGGGAGCTGAACAAAAAATTTGAAACAGGCCTTGAACTTTCGCTATTTGAAAGCAAACTTTCGATTTCAGTGAGTAATTACCGCAATACATCTACAAATCAGCTTGTTAATTATCCATATGCCAGCATAGTTGGTTTTGGTTCTATTACCGCGAATTTACCTGCTGTTATCGAAAATCGTGGATGGGAGTTTTCAATCAATTCGATCAATCTTAAAAATAAAAACTTTCAATGGAGTTCGGCATTCAATCTTGCCATTTCACGAAACCGTTTGACAGAATTTCCACTTCTTGAATCCAGCAGCTATAGTTCTTTGTATATTATTGGTCAGCCTGTCAATCTCAGGAGGATATTTGCCTCGGCAGGCATAAATCAAGAAACGGGACGGTATCAATTTTTCGATCAGAATGGTTCAATCACGGCAACTCCTGAAAGTCCGGCAGATAAAATCAGTTTTGTACATACAAATCCTGATTATTACGGTGGAATCCAAAATTCGCTGTCTTATAAGGGTTTTTCAGTTGACCTATTCTTTCAATTTGTCAAACAAAAGGGGCAAAATTCACTTTTTGTCACCACTGCAAACCCAGGGCGGTTTAATAATTTTACGAAACTCGCCAATCAGCCAGTATGGGTACTGGACCGATGGAGGAATGAGGGTACTAGTTCAAAAATCCAAAAATTTTCCCAGAACGCCCAGGCGCGCGAATCGTATAATTTCGCAAAAGAAAGTGATCTGCTGTATTCTGATGCATCGTTCGTACGGTTAAAAAATGCTTCCATATCTTATACATTACCGTTTAAGGTTACCAAAAAAATATCCCTTCAAAAAATTCGTGTTTTTGCACAGGGGCAAAACCTTTTAACATTTACTAAGTATCAAGGGACTGATCCTGAGACCCAGAGCATTAACTCGCTTCCGCCGTTACGGATATTGACTTTTGGATTCCAGGTAACACTTTAATAAATTAAGTATGAAAAGAACGACAATATTAACATCAATATTCCTAAGCCTTTTTTTTACAGGTTGTAATAAATTAGTAGAAGTAAATCCTCCGATTGCAAAATTTGATGCAACCAAGGTATATCTAAAAGATATTACTGCAATTGCGGTTTTAACTGGGATCTATCAGCAAATGAGCACTGAGGGAATTTTCCAGGGCACAAGCAGCATGTCTTATTTACTGGGATTGTCTGCTGATGAGCTAATTGACTATTCAGGTGGAAATTCTATACAGACCTTTGCCTTTCAAAACTCCATAACCAGCAATAACGTTCCTTTTTGGGAGAAACTTTACTCCTTAATCTATGTAACTAATACAGCTTTAGCCGGAATAACAGATTCCTCAACCCTTAGTGATCATGTACGTTCACAATTAACAGGCGAAGCAAAGTTTACTCGTGCATTTCTCTATTATTATCTTACAGCTTTATGGGGAGATGTCCCTTTGGTGCTAACAACTGATTACAAGGTTAATGGCCAGCTGACAAGAATGGAGAAGACTGGGGTTTATAAGCAAATCATCAATGACCTGCTTGATGCCGAACGCCTTTTAGATGACAAGTTCTTTCTATCCGATCTGACTACAGAAACCGACGAGCGAATCCGGCCGACCAAATGGGCGGCTAAAGCAATGCTTGCCCGGATGTACCTCTATACTAAAAATTATAGTGCTGCAGAAGCACTTGCTTCCCAACTTATTGAACGGGAAGATTTATTTCATCTGGAAAAACTGGAGAATGTTTTTTTAACTACCAGCAGGGAAACGATTTGGCAGATTCAATCTAGCAATCCATCCTGGAATACTTATGACGCAGTTGGTTTTATCTTGAATGGTGCTCCTAATTATTTCCAACCAGTTGCCATTTCATCCCATTTAACGAACGCTTTTGAGCCTGGTGATTTACGTCTGGAACGATGGATCGGTCAATACGACGATGGGACATCTAATTATTTTTATGCATTTAAATACAAGGTAAATACCGAATTTGCACCGAAAACAGAAGCGTTAACGGTTTTCCGGTTGTCGGAGCAATATTTGATTAGGTCTGAAGCCAGATCTATGCAAAATAAGATCCCGCAGGCCGTTGATGATATCAACATTATCAGAGATAGGTCACGTGGTCCCGCAACCACAACTGTTCACAACCCATTGCCTAGGGTCGCTTACGGCATTTCTACTGATAATCTGATTAATAGAATTTTACATGAGCGGCAAGTTGAACTATTCACCGAGTGGGGACACCGCTGGTTGGATTTAAAGAGACTCGACCGATTAAATGCAACCATGCCTGAGATTACCCTTGAAAAAGGCGGAACATGGAACGATTTTAAATCTCTGTTCCCAATACCAATAAATGATATTCTTTACAACAAAACATTAAACAGAATGCTGGATACTAGTAAACTTTACAACTATGGTGTAACCTATATTTTTTTTATGAAACACCTGCTTTTGATGTCAGGAATTTTTCTGATAATGACCAATACTTATGGACAAGGGATTTCATTCGATAGGTCTCCCAGCTGGGAGCAAGTCCTCAAAAAAGCGCAAAGGGAAAATAAATACATCTTTGTCGATTGTTATGCCACCTGGTGCGGCCCCTGCAAATCAATGGATAAAGAGGTTTTCACCGTCGACAGTATTGGCAACTTTTTTAATGCCAATTATGTGAGCATTAAACTACAGTTTGACAGTACAGCTAAGGATGACAATTATGTACGCAATTGGTTACCGATGGCAAAAATTTTCCAACAGTCTTATCAGATAGAAGGCTTTCCGACATATCTGTTTTTTGATCCTAGCGGGAAGCTTGTTTCCAAAACTATTGGAGCTGAACAAGCGGAAAATTTCCTAGCTAATGCTAAACGGATGCTTAACCCAAGCGAGCAGTACTTTAATTTATTGGAACGCTATAATAAAGGCGAACGCGGAGATGCCTTGATTAGAAAGCTGACCCTTGAAGCCTCAAGATTACAGGACATCAATGTACTTCGTTCTGTGCATGAGCAATTTATGAAACTTTCCTCTCCCCCGTATGACAGAGAGGAATTGATTGCCATCTCCTCAGGAATATCTGGCAGTCAAAGTCCGGGGTTCAAATTGCTGATGACAAATCCCGATGAATATGATGAAATATTAGGTGAAGAAGGAAGAGTTGCCGCAATAGCAAAGGGCTATCTCTCTATGGAAATCTATGATCTGTATATTAAAGATAAGGGACCGAACATCCCGTGGAAAATAATAACTACATATCTTGATTCGAGGGCTCCGGAGTTTACCAGGCAAATTATAATGCTAGCTAAAATAAATATACTTTATAGTCAAAGAAAGTGGGAGCAGTTTGGAAAACTAAAAATGGATTATTACGACTTATATGCCAAAAAATTCGACCATAATGAATCATTTATGATCAACAATGATCTTATGGAAGTCTTTCGCAAATGTCATTCGAAAAGAACCTTATTAAGGGCGGCAAATTGGACTAAATTTAGCCTTGACCATGTTTATGATCCTGGATATGCTCCAGCTACTGATACATATGCAAATTTATTATATAAAGCTGGCAGCATCAAACTGGCCTTAGAATGGCAGAACAGGGCCTTGGATATGGTGTCAAATCTAGGCAAGGATGAAAAGGCTCCTTATGTGGAGAATTTAGAAAAGATGCAACATGGACTCCCAACATGGAAATCTGCCGACTTGCGGGACTAACGGTAAATCCCTTAAAAACCACTATTGTAGGATTTCGAAATTTTTCAATGTGTATTAAACTATAGACTAAGATCATGAATCTTAAAAAAATATCTTATTTGATCCTTTGCCTGGCATCTGCTTCTGGTGTTTATGGCCAAAAGCCTGTGATAACCCGAGAAGCCGTAAAAACCTGGGAGCAAACCAATTCTGCACGAATTAGTAACAACGGGAAATTTGCGTATTATGAGGTTGTCTCAGGAGACAGTAGTCGGTTTTACGTAAAAAACCTATCTACAGGGAAAGAAATAAATATTATATGTAAAAATGTAATTTTCACCACGGATTCCAGATCCCTTGTTTATGAAACCGGGAATGATAAGATTGTATTTCTAGATCTAACGACATTTAAAATCAGAAACACCTACTTAGGGTCGAACTTGAATTCCATTGGTCGATATTTATATTGGCATAGTCCTGCGTCGAAAAAACCAATAGTACACGTTTGGCCTGCTGGAGGCAGTAAATTGTTGGATTTTAAGGATGCATTGGAGGTATATCCGCTCCCCTCCCATGGGACATCAAAAATCCTAATGGTTTCCAAATGCGCCCAAAATTTTTACACGGTTAGTATGGCAGATTTGAATACCATGGAATCCCAGTTGTTGTGGAAAAGAGCACACAAGTACCCCACCAACGTCGTCTCTGACCACAGTGGTTCTAAAATAGCATTCTTTTGCAGGGATTCCATAGCAGAATCAAACTCACAAATTTTCATCTTAAATCTTAAGAGTCAAGGAAATAGAACTGATTCAGTTGCTTTAGGTGAGTCAAAAGGATTTGGAGATCATTTGGTTTTTAACAAAAACGGGGATTTCTTGGCTATTAGATGCTTTGATATTAATAAGGATCAGGCGTCTGAAATGTTAATTAAAAAGCAGGTTTATATCTGGCACTATAAAGATAAATTCCTGCAATCTGAACAGTTGAATGAAGGACATGATTCCGTTTTGCGCTCACAAACGAAATGGATTATATATGATTTGCCAAAGTCCAGGATTTGCCCGATAAGCAGTAGTGGGTTATCAGGGGTAAGCATTGACTTGTTCACACAGAGCAGTTCATCTGTTTTTTTACTGACTGAAGTAAGAACGCCAACTGACTTACAGTTAATACCATCAGAAGAGTTGAAAAAATCAATCTCTTACTGTGATTTGGTAACTAACAGACAAGTAGAAATCGCATCATCCGGCTATTATACGGGGCTTTCTGTATCACCGGGTGAAAAGTATATTTTGTATTATGATTTCTTGAGAAAAAAACATCTTTGTTATGTGTTGTCAACCGGAAAAACTGTTGACTTTTCAATTGGAGTTACTCAACCTCTGTACAATGTTCAGAAATATGAAGAACTGCATCCCTTGGTTTTGCCAGAAAGTTATGGCATCTGGCTAAAAGGAGACTCAACGATAATGCTTAACGATGAGTTTGATATTTGGGCTGTAGATCCGTTGGGGCTTAGGTCTCCCGTTTGTATAACGGGGGGGATTGGTCGGCAACAAAAGATAAAATTGGACATCTTTCAACCTGAAGGAGAAACCAAAAATTCAGATTTGCGGCTCGGTGGCTGGATTTGGCTAAAAGGAGTGCGGAAAACGGATTATCAGGAAGGCTTCACAAAGTTCAGGCTATTGTTGGCCAGTACCAATCATCCAAAATTGAAATTAGATACCGTGAACTTTCAAAGGGTTATAAACAAAAATTCTTTTTTTCTGGTTAAAAAAAGCAATGCAGCAAAAACTGCAAATTGGTTTCTTACCAAGGATTTTCTGCGGTATAAAACCATTTCCAATATCCATTCAGAAAATATGTGGAAATGGTATTCAAAAAAACTTATTTCAGTTTCCCAAGATAACAAAGAGATCACAAAGGCAATAGTCTATAAGCCCCAAGACTTTGACAACAAAAAAAAATATCCCGTAATTTTCAATTTCTATGAAATACTTTCTGATAAAATCTATACATGTCCACCGCCAAGATTGGCAAATGGGCCTATCGATCCAGCTTGGATGTGTAGCAGGGATTATATTGTTTGCCAATTAGATATTCATTATAAATTCGGAGAGCCTGGACCATCGGCGGTAAAGGCGGTAACTGCGGTAGCGAGTTATTTGGCTAAATATCCATGGGTAGATTCTACAAGGATGGCAATTAGCGGTGAAAGCCATGGCGCATACGCGGTTAATTATATTGCAACACAAACAAACCGCTTTGCGGCTGCACTCTCCGCCTACGGCATGGTTGACCTGGTCAGCGGCTATGATCAATTACGTGGCTCTGGTGAAAGCAGGCAGTGGATTTATGAGACTAGCCAGGGGCGTATGGGGACGTCTTTGTGGGAGAATCGTGAGGGTTATATTAACAACTCTCCTATTTTTTTCGCCAAAAACATTCAAATGCCAGTCTTGATTTTGCAGAACAAAGATGATGGGCAGGTGCCCTGGACTCAAGGTATGGAATGGTATTTGGCGCTGCGCAGGTTAGGTAAAGCAAGTTGGATGCTACAATATGTTGGTGAAGGGCATGGACTTCATAAAGAGTCCAATAGGTTGGATTATACCCTTAAAATTGAACAGTACTTTGACCATTATCTTAAGGGGAAAGAAGCCCCGGTTTGGCTATCTAACGGCTTACCCGCCAGAAAAATTGAGCAGGGAATGAATATTTTATCAAACCCCAGCTTTAATAGATAAAGTATACAATTGATTTTTGTATTGAATTTACTTGGTTATTATTTCGGGATCTAGTTGACTTTTTTGGTGGACACTTATGTTTTTTTATCACTTGCCTTTAGCTTATCTACTGTCGGGCAATTGGTAAAAGATTTTTGTTTTTAGGGTGAGGCTTGTTGATAGCAACATAAGGATGACTACGCCCGTGAGGCTACCAAGGCCGAAGTCCATGACCTGGGCAGGGTTTCATTGGAGCACCACAGAGCTATAGCTGTAGACCTGGGTGAGGCTTTGTATGATCCATTACTAAAATGGAGATAAGATAAGCCCCAGTCAGAATTTTTATATCTAAAGGCACTAGTGAAAATCAGCGGCGTTTTAGCGTCCACTGGAGGAGGAAAAGCTGGTTCAAATCCCGGCTGGGAAATAAGCATTTAATTAGCGTAACCCAGAAATGAATTTCGTTGATATGAAAACGGAAGTTGAACCAGTTTTCATCTGGTTGGTCTACAAAGCCAAGGTAATTTGGGTGGGTGCTGGTGTGGTGGCTGACTTTTTCTAAAACTGCGGAAAAGTCTTTTTGCTTTACAAAGATTACAATGGATGCTTTGGTATCCCTCCAGATGAGGTAGGATAAAATAGGGTGCCCAGTTTTTTAAATCGTTGTTGGGATTGCTGCCATCACTGTGTACCGTCCTTGGTTTACTTGTCGTTTATGAAATTATTATTAAGTTTAGCCGTGAACTGAAATTTATGGAGTGTTGCTTGGACGATGCTGATGTCTCATGATTTCATCGACTATTTTTTCCGCTGTCTGATAGCTGATGCCGTTTTGCTGATCTATAGTGAGCTTGTGTCCTTCTTCGGTTGAGGTGATTTCGGGTATGAGGCCAGGAGATTGCTCAATTGCAATTGTTTTGATGTTCAGCGTGTCTTTATAGGTTGGGACAATGGTTTGTAGCCAACCAAAATATGGACCTTGTGCAGTTCTCTCGGGGTCTTCCCATAAGTCCATCCGCTTACAAAAATTTTCTTGGCTGATCGATGTCCATACGTTAAAGATCAGATCACTGCTGTGATCTGTAATGGGGATGGTTAAACGGCCACGGTGGAAGAAGTGTGCTTTATCGACCACGCACCAGCTTTCATCAAGTTCGATTCTTTCCGCCCTTTCTTCTGGCGGAACGGAGAAGTAATAGTCCGGATATTCTGATCCAAAACACAGGGGTAATTCATCGTAGACAATGCCGCAACAAGAACATTTGTATTCTGTTTGTTTTTTTGATTTATTGAATAGCGAGAATAGTTTCATTTTTTTGAGACTAAAACAGATCTTCGTTGACCAATTTTGCGCCTTTCAAGGTGGCCATATGTTTTAACGCTTTGATGTATTTATCGCAAATTTGGGCCTCTATGGAAAATCGGATAAACAGGTTTTTACCATCAACTAACTCATTGCTTACAATGGTAATCTGAGATAAATGTTGTGTGACGTCTTTTACCTTGTTCCAGGGAATGACCAAGGCGTTATCTGGATCGGATACTTTTACTGCGGAATCATCGATGGTTAGTTTGGCGTTTCTGATGGTTTGCTGTTTGGTCCGGAGCCATTCCAGTGTTTCTTCCTGGGTTTGTGCCTTAAGGGTAAGGGCAATAAAAAAGAGTATGCAAAAAGAGATTAATTTTTTCATTTACTAAACTACAAAGAGTTTGGCAGTTTGCAAATAGCAAATTTAAGAGGTGGAATGGTGCTGAGGTATCCCTGTTCTATTGTGGTAAGGAGCAGATTCTTTGATAGTTTATCCCCTGTAATAAGCGTCCTGGCTTAGTTGATCTGAATATCAACTACCTCGTCGGTATCCATTTGGGAGAGCAGTAGGTTAAGGTGTTCGTCGAATTCTACGTAATCATAAATGGTGTCTTTCACGCATTCTGCAAATTCATCAAAATCAGCGTCTGGCCTGATGTAGACCATGAGGGTTTCTTCGTTTACAAAGGTGGTCTCTACGATCACGTTCCATAAGGAGCGGATGTCTGATGCGAATTTTTCTCTCAGGTGCATTTCATGGAGGTGGCCTGCTATTTCTTCGATCAGGGGTTTGAGCTGCTCGTCCTGAGTGGCGTAACTGAATTCTTCGCTTTTGTCTTTAACCATCATGCCGATCTGCTTCCCTTCTACCATCACATGGTAAATGCCTCTATCGAAGTGTACGATACAGTCCTGGGGATTTTTGGTGTCTACCGGATAGATGTGAAAATGATAGCTGTTCATAGTTTAGGATAAACACTGTGTTTTTGTAAAAGTTTGACTGTTATTTATTTAAGGCTATGGTTTGGCTGAATAGCTGCTAAACAATTGAATGAAAATGGATGTTGTTATTTTTATTTGAAAAGGAGGAATTATGCCATGGCACAATGGGGACTATCCCCCATCTTATAAGAACCAGCCTAAATACCTGCGGGAAAAGGCGACTGAAATTGCTAATGGGGTTTTGGAGGAAAGTGGTGATGAGGGGATTGCGATTGCTACTGGGCTGAAGAAAGCCCGGGAGTATTTTAAGGATCATCCTGAGGAGAAGCGCAAGGATACCAGGAAAGATTCATCTGCTGATTAGTGGGGTTTGCTGGGATGAATATTTTTAAATTATTTGCTTAACTTTAAGAATGAGGGATTTAGAGCGGCCATTTGAACTTAAGGTGGATGGTAAGGTTTTGCGTATTTCAGAGCATGAGCTTGCTGGGAAAAGGGTGTTCCATGTGAACTTTGGTGTTGGGGTGGTCCCGCTGGTGATTACTGTGGGCATTGGTGTAAGGGATGAGAAGTTCTGGACTTCGGTGCCGCAGGGGCGTCAGGCTGAGGCGCAGAAGTATGGAAAATTGATTGCGGATTATATACGGGGTAAAAAAAGATAATTAAAAGGAGGTGTTTATGTGTTATTACAATGGTCAGAAGGTTACCAGGGCTGAGTTTATCCAGTTGAAGCAATTGGAAAAGGCGGTTCGGAATTATGATTTTTTGGATGTGGGTGTGCATAATGGGTTTAATTATCCTCCTTGTGCGATTGCGATTGCTTCGGATGATCGTCGGGACTTTGAGTTGGTTCAGGCGCAGTGGGGTTATGTACCGGGTAAGAAAAGTACGGCAGAAGCTATTGCTTTCCGCAGGGAGCTGACTACGCTGAATTTTAAAGGTGAGAATCTTTTTGTAAGTGAAAGTGGTAAGTGGTCGATGTGGAAGGATGCGGCGAGGAAGCGCAGGTGTTTGGTGTTGTCTACCGGGATTATTGAGTCCAGGCATATTCCAAAGATTGGGAAAAAGGGTCAGGAATTGAAGGAGACGATTAAGTATCCTTATCAGGTGATGTTGAAGGATCATGAGTATTTTTGGTTGCCTGGGTTATATAGTGATTGGGTTAATACTGATACGGATGAGGTGACTAAGACTTTTGCGATTGGGATTACTAAGGCGAATGAGCTGATGAAGCAGGTGCATAATTCGAAAATGCGTATGCCTGCTGTGTTGACTGATGAATTGGCTTGGGAGTGGCTGATGGGAGATTTGAGTGATGAGCGTATTACTGAAATTGCGATGACGCAGATTCCTTCCAGCTTGATGGAGGTTTGCACTATTGGTCCGGAATACAGATTAGAGGGCTTGGTGAATAAAAAAGAGTATCCTGAGCTGCCCGAGATCAGACAGGAATTTATTGATCAGGAGGTGCTGGATTTTGATCATTGGAGATAAGCTTCTCCGTAATGCCCTGAGTTTTTACAGCCGGAAATGTTGCAGTTTTTTTCCGTCGGTTTTTTGTGTTATTTTGTAGCCAATTTAACAAGCGCACTCACTATGGCAAATGCCATAAAAAACCAAACAGAAATGAAGCTTTTTCGTGGAGACACAAAAGGAAAAAAGACAATGCCTGAGAAATATAACACAATGGGCATAATTTCAAAACAACTTGGAAGTAACGATGATCCAGAACCGCACAAAAAGTACGGTTGGTTACAGACTATCTCCAGCCATATCCATCCAACTACTGAGCAAGAGAAGTTTATCTACGATACGACTCAATATCTATCATTTTCCTCAGATCTTACGATAGTGATGGGATATCTTGCGACAAGACGCAAGTATCCAATTCAATCGTCAAACCGAACCGATGCTAATGCTTACCTTTTTACCTTCGACCTTAACGCTGGGACTATTAAACAAATTGGCAAGGGCATATTTGAATTCAAGTTTTTTTGTGATTATGATAAGATCAGAAAAGATGATAAGTTTTCCAGTCAAGCGGGAAACTTTTGTAGGTGTGAAATTTGCCTAATTAATCCCGGCTACCAACATCAGATGTTGATCATAGATGCGGAAACGTTCCTGGTAGATAAACAGTCAGCATATCCAGAGCAATATAATAACGCAAAGCGAGACAAGGAATGGCTATTGATGCCCGCGGATCCAATGATGAGTCCTCCATATCGAGGTTACCAATCAAGAATTCCAATCGCACAATGCTGGACTGTAGATTTTTACAAACAACTTAGGACCTCGTAAAGTGATAAACTACCCAAAAGGAAAGCTAGTCTATATCTATTTGGAGGGCTTTGCAAACTTCAAACCTTTTTCAATAAATTTCAGTAACGAGTTTGAGTTCGAAATTAAAGGTGATATTATAAAGATCAAACGTTATAAAGACCACTTTAAAGATATCCTAGGCGAAAACATTCTCAGTTTAAATATCATCGCTGGGGAAAATGGTGTAGGTAAATCTACCTTGCTGAAGGTCATTGCTGAATTAATCGCTGATCGCGATACTTACGAACCGCGCTACGGTTTCAATTTTTTCCTAGTTTTTCAGTTGGATAATGAGACTTTTTACATTAAGTCTCCAGATGGGCATTCAGGACCATTCCCTTTTGGTATCAGAGAACATCAGCTTTATTCCTTTCAATTCGGCCAGACAAGCAAAGATTTTGGAAGGACCATTATTTATTACTCTCCTTATTTGGACTTCAATAGATTGGATATTTATGGCTCAAGAGATGGCTACCCAATATTGGATTTGTCAAATACACAGATTTTAATCGATGACCTTGAAGAAAATCCTAAAGACGAGCCAAAAGATGTCGAACTTGAAGAAGACCCCATTGTTCGTCATAGAGTAAACAATGTGAGGAGACAACTCAAACTCTTTAATGAAACTGGTAGTTTTTTTAATTTTCCATTCGAGTTGCCCAAACGCCTTAGCGTAACATTTCATCGGCTCAATTTTGACCGTTCGGATGTGTCCATTTTGGATAGAAATTTTTTTGACGACATGCAAGATCGCTGTTCAGCCTTCTTTCGAGAATTTCCGGAAAATAAACTTTCAAAATCCAATATGGCTAAGATCATGTTTCTTCGCAACCTACTCAGTATGTTTTTCATCTCTGTTAATCTGAATAAAAGCCAGTCAATTCTTCAGCACCGTTTTTCAGATGAGATTATCAAAAGAGCGGAAGAACTCTCTAGAAAAGATCCTGAAGACCTTGTCGATTTTATTCTCTATTTTTTCCAGAAACAAGACATTTTCCAGACCGAGATCTTTCAGAAGCTGATCGAGTATACTTTTTCAGCTATAAAATCTAACAATATTAGATTCAGTAATTCTAATCACAATGTTACAGTGTTGATTGATAACGAAGATCAAGTAATCGGCGGGTATTTTGCGCTGTTAGAAGCAAAGGTAAGCATGAGGTCACAGGACCGGTACATCACCCCAAATCTTTCACACTTCATTTCCTTCGATTGGCATAACTTTTCAAGTGGCGAAAAAATGTTTACAGATCTTTTTTCAAGGATTTACGGTGTGAAGGAAAAGTTTGATAAAATAAAACAGCCTATACTTTTACTCATTGACGAGGGAGAAATGGGATTCCATCCTAAATGGCAGATTAAATTTATCAGCACTCTTAGAACATTTATAAACGAATTTTTCTACGGCCAGGATCTAGAAATTATCTTAGCCACCCACTCTCCTCTCGTACTATCTGACTTTCCAAGCAGACGTGTACACCTTTTCAAAAAACCAAAGCGTGGCAAGAGCGTTAAAATGCCTTCAATTGGAACACTAGCACAAAATACCAGTGAATTACTTGCTCATGAATTTTTTATCGATACCACACTTGTTGGCGATGTTGCAAGAGAATATATTAACGGTATCATTACTGATATAAGGGCAATTAAAACCGAAAGAGTATCCACAATTCAAACTACCGATATTGCCCGGCGTATTGAACTCATCGACGAGCCCATCATAAAGAATATCTTAAGAGATGAATTGGAAAGGACATTCAATGCTTAAGATCCACCTGAGCCATCACAAGTTGAGAGTACTTGCGAACAAGCATGCTAATGAGCTTTTAAAACTTGTAAAGTCTCGCCTAAAAAAAACAGAAGATTCATTTCTTGAATCCTATTTTGACTCCGATGAGAAGATAAAGTCATTGCTAAAATGTCCCGCTGACAGGCTTAAAAAGCTCAATGATCAAATTCTTGCAGACCTCGAAAAGAGATACCCATTAAAGATTAAGGAAATATTTGGTTCCCTGGAAAGAGTCTTCGATTATTCATATTTTGCCAGCAAAGAGAAAAAAGGTTATAATGCTTTTAGTCTATGCCGAGCATTGGATCTTTTCACATGTCTTTACTGCAATGCAACTTCGATAATTACTCTATATGATGAAGAGTGTGAAGAAAATCTACTCAGGCCGCCACTCGACCATTTTTACTGCGCAAGCCATTTTCCCATGTTGGCCATGTGCTTTTACAACCTGATACCGGCCTGTACGTGTTGCAATACAACCTTTAAAAGGGACGAGATCGTAGATGTTAAAAGTCATCTGCATCCATATCTTGGAGGATTTGCAGATGATTGCACGTTCAATTTATCAGGATTTTCCGAATTAGAGGATATATTTATGCCAAAAAAAGGTATGGCCATTGAACTGATAACCGAAAACCCGAAAAGTGATCCAAGGTTCGATGGAAATATCCAGTTATTTAAATTGAACAAAGTATACAACAAGCAAATCAACATAGCCAAGAGTATACTTAACAATGCCCGTAACCATTCAGTGGCAGACCTTAAAAGCACGATGCGCCTACTGAAGAAATCTTATTTACCCCCCTTTGAAACAATATTTGGCACAAAGTATAACCTGGAAAATTTACATGAACACCCATTTTCGAAACTAACACGAGACCTGACAACAAAATACTGTTCTGAAGAATTAAAACAGGAACTTAAAATGAAGAAGCGCAAGTAAACAAAGAAACAATTACAATGAAACAAGAACAGAAAAATTATGTCCCAGATAAAAGTGAAGCAGCCTATCATGAGGCTGGACATGCCGTAACTGGATTGATGTTTTATCCTCCCGTAGAATTAGTTAGTATCAAAACGGAAGTTGTGGAAGGGAAATCGGTACGAGGACGTACTGTATGTGAATTTCCCTTTCCAGACTTAGGGGATCCTTCTAATCGGAAAATTTTCAAGGAATACCTGAAAATCATAATTAACTCACTTTCTGGTAAATTCTGCCAGTCGACAGTTAATGGTGTAATGGATGAAGTGGGTGCAAGAGATGATTATGAGTTTTTAGATCTTTACATCTTTGGTCAGGAATACGTTTGCTTACAACCGCTTTGGAATGACATTACTAGAGACTTTTGTACTAACCTAGAATTTATGGAAATGGTTTCTATTGTCGCAAAGGAACTTCATGAAAAAGAATTGCTTACCGGTAAAGAATTAGATCTGCTGATAAAAGACAAGCTTTTTGACCCGGAACCATTATTAGAAATTATGGCTGAAAAATATCATACCAAATATTTGGCCTGTAAAAAACTATTTACTATTTAACTTAACTCGATGCCTCTTTGTGCCATATGCCTTACACGGGAGGCCAACCAAACTGGTTCTCATATGCTCTCGGCTTTTATGATCGAAAGTACGGTCGGTAAACGAGGAGAAGAGCTTGGCTACCATATTGACACCGAGCCTAATTTTGATTACCGTCAGAATACAGGTGCTGAGCCCGTTGTCGAAGACTATATATTTTGCACTGGATGCGAAAAAAGAATGTCATATATTGAGGGATACATTTGTGCAGACTATCGTGACAAGATTAAAAACTCCACTTTTGCCCAAAACTTTGTAGATCTTCCAGTAGAAGGGTATCCTGGATTCGTCAGGGAATCCCTTAGAGTTAATCCACTTGCATTCACCCTTCTCATTATGAGCCTATTGCTCAGAATATCCCTTTCAAGCAAATTGTTTAAAGACTTCTCACTTCGCGGACAGGAGCAGGAAGCGATTCGCGGGATACTCGATCAGGCACTTCCTCCTTTTGAAGACTTTAAAGTAAAAGTAAAACTTAAGCATTATTTGCGTGGACTAAATGAAAAAGCTAGTCTTTTCAGTGATTTCAATTACATTATTGCAATATATGACCAGTTAGACGACACAACAACTTCTTTCAATTTTGCACACCCATCTTATCGCTTTCCATATAATATAATGATTGGTGAGGTGCTTATCCTTGCGTTCTTCGAAGCTCCAAGCAAAGAAGCCAGATTCCAAGACTATCTTGGTGTCACCGACCAACTTGATGTCACTGCAATGCTCAATGTTGCAAACCAGCCTATAAAAACCTTAGTAATTGAAAAAGTTAAATGGGTGACGATGATACAGGATGTGAAAAAGGAAGTTGTCGCTGAAAAGATGCGGAGAATACGTAATCAGTTTATCCGCGATTTCATTAAATCCAATAGACGCCTACCAACGCAAAAGGACTGGCAAAGATTTATAGATAAAAACTTTCCGAGCGATTAGCTAAATACTTAAACAATTTATTCTTATTAAAAGAATAAAGGAAATCTACATTATTCAGGTTTTTGGCATTTAAGAAACTAACAAAAAACTATTTCTTTTCCACATTTAATTTTTTACTAACATTTTTAGTATTATGTTTGTTGTATAATTATTAAAGCTAATTATAATGGCTAATAATTTTAGCAAAACATGGATAGTAAAAGGGACTTGGTAATGAAGCTGCAACAGGATATCCTGCTGTGGCAGGGCTTTAAGCCTGTTTCTGTGGCATGCGCGGAGCGGATTGGCTTGGGCCGTATTGAGTCTGCTTTTCCTGGAGGTGTTTTTCCGAAAAGGGCCATTCATGAGTTCATTACGGTTTTGCCTGAAGATGCTGCGGCCAGTGATGGTTTTATTGGCGGGCTGCTTTCGGTTTTGATGGAAAATGGGGCGGCTTGCGTTTGGATCAGTACGCGTCGCCGCTTGTTTCCTGCTTCTTTGCGGGCTTTTAATGTGGAGCCTGAACGGATCATTTTTATGGATGCGACCTCAGAAAGGGATGCGCTTTGGATTATGGAGGAGGCTTTGCGGTGTGAGGGTTTGGCTGCTGTGGTGGCGGAACTGGATGGGATTAGTTTGATTGAGTCCAGACGTTTGCAACTTGCGGTGGAGGAAAGTGGTGTGACTGGATTTATTTTGAGAAAGAATGCTAAACGGATGGCCAGTACGATTGCTACTGCACGATGGCAGATTAGTCCTTTGCCGAGCCTGTCAGAGCCGGGTATGCCGGGCGTGGGTTTTCCGCGCTGGCAGGTGGAGCTGTTGAAGGTTCGAAATGGGATCCCGGGAAGTTTTGTGTTGGAATGGGCTGGTGAGGGATTTTTGGAGGTGGAAAAGGTGAAGCAGGATTCGCTTGTGAGTCTGGATGAGGAAAGGAGGCAGATTGGATAAGGGTTATGCAGAGGCGTTTTGTTTCCATATGGTTCCGCCAGTTGCTGGCTGACTGGCAGTGTATCCGCCGTTCGGAGCTTGCTGAGGTGCCTTTTGTTTTCGCGGCTACTGACCATGGAAGGATGATGATTACTGCGGTGAGTGGTTTAGCTGCTGAGGCTGGTATTGCTGTAGGGATGCGTGCAGCGGATGCTAAGGCGATTTGTCCAGGGCTAGAGGTGTTGGATGATAAGCCGGGACGTCCGGAGAAATTACTTCGCGGGCTTGGAGAGTGGTGCATCCGCTATGCTCCTATTGTTTCGCTTGATGCGTTTGCTATGGATGGGCTGATGCTGGAAGTGAGTGGCTGTCCGCATCTTTGGGGCGGAGAAAGAGCTTATTTAAAAGAGATTGTTTCGCGGCTGAAAAGCAAGGGATATACCGTTAGGCTGGCTATTGCTGATACGCCGGGTGCTGCCTGGGCGGTGGCTAGGTTTGGCAGGGTTACGCCGCTGATTGCTCCGGGCACGCATGCGGAGGCATTGTTAGATCTGGTGCCTGAAGCTTTACGTTTGGATGAGCTGGTATTGGCGAAGCTTCGAAAACTTGGATTTTACCAGATCAAGAGTTTTATGGGTATGCCTCGGTCTGTTTTACGCAGGCGTTTTGGGGAGGGGTTTTTATTGCGGCTCGGCCAGGCTTTGGGAACTGAAGCGGAGGCGATTGTGCCTTTGCAGCCTCCGGTAGCGTTTCACGAAAGGCTGCCTTGTTTAGAGCCGATCAGAACGCGGGCTGCAATTGAGATTGCTATTACCAGATTGCTGGAGGCGCTTTGTGGTCGCTTACAGGCAGAAGGTAAAGGGCTCCGGTTTGGATTGCTGACGGGGTACCGGCTTGACGGGCAACTGGTGCAGGTTTCTATTGGGACGAGTGCTGGCTCCCACAGCGTAAGTCATTTACTTAAACTTTTTTGCTTAAAGATTGATCAGATCCGTCCGGGGTTGGGCATTGAGCTATTCGTGCTGGATGCGCCCAAGGTGGATGATGTGGAGGTAGATCAGGGCGAGATGTGGAGCTCGCGTCCTGGCCTGGATGATCAGAGTGTTTTGCGGTTGATTGACCGGGTGGCTGGAAAGGTTGGCCCAAGTGTGATACGCCGTTACTTGCCTGCTACGCGGTACTGGCCGGAGCGTTCGGTGAAGTTGGCTGGATCAGTATTGGATAAGGCGGAAGTGAGCTGGAGGATGGATATGCCCAGACCGACTGAGCTGCTTTCTGTTCCTGCTGCGATCGAAGTGATGGCGCTGATCCCAGATCATCCGCCGCGGTTTTTTATTTATCAGGGTGTTCAGCATCAGGTGGTCAAAGCGGATGGACCTGAGCGGGTTGAGCGGGAATGGTGGTTAGATAAAGGAGAACACCGGGATTATTATCAGGTGGAGGATGATTTGGGAAGACGTTACTGGCTGTTCCGCTCGGGGCATTATGGATCTGAAAAGCAGCTTAAGTGGTTTATTCATGGCTTTTTTGCTTAAGGTTTTGATTGGCTTTTGTTGACTGGTTTTTAGGTGTTTGTTTGTCTAGCGTTTTTTTTTATTGGAGGATGATATGGGATATAGTGAATTACAGGTGACTTCTAATTTTAGCTTTTTGCGGGGGGCTTCGCACCCGCATGAGCTGGTAGCACAGGCGGCAGCTTTTGGTTATAGCAAGATTGCGATCACTGACCGCAATACTTTAGCCGGGATAGTTCGGGCTCATGCAGCTGCGCGGGAAAATGGAGGGATTTCGATTATTCCGGCTTGCCGGCTGGATTTGCTGGACGGGCCTAGTTTACTGGCCTATCCTACTGATATTGCAGCTTATGGGAGGCTTTCGGCTTTGCTAACACTGGGCAATATGCGGGCGGAGAAAGGTTCTTGCTTTATCTCCAGGGAGGATGTTTATGCACATGCTTTGGGGATGATCTTTGTTGTGGTGATGCCAGGGGTATTGAACCGCAGGTTTGCTTTTGAAGACAGTTTTATTTCTGCTGTAGCGGAGTATAGTGAGGCTTTGCGGGGACAGGTTTATTTAGCTGCAACGCGTAGCTATCTGGGGAATGATGATAAACTGATTTTCAGGATTTCGCAATTATCGGAGCGGTTCGGGATTCCTGTTGTGGCAACGGGAGATGTACATTATCATCATCCTTCCCGCCGGGAATTACAGGATGTACTGACCTGCGTTCGGGAAAAATGTACAATTCAGGAGGCTGGGTTTAGATTGCACCAGAATGCGGAGCGGTATATGAAGGAGGTCAGTGAGATGAAGCGGCTTTTTAGGCGCTATCCTTCTGCGATTGAAAATACAATGGTGATTGCGGATGCTTGCAAGTTTTCATTGGATGAGCTAAAATATGTGTACCCGGAGGAGATTAACCGAAGCGGCAGATCTCCGCTGGAGGAACTGGAACATTTGACCTGGAAAGGTGCTCGCGAGTTTTATGGCGAAGAGATTCCGGAGAAGGTGGTTTCGATGGTTCACCATGAAATGGATTTTGTGCGGCAGATGGATTACGCGAATTATTTTCTTTTTGTGGAGGATATTGTGCGTGAAGCGCGTTCTCGTGGGATACTATGCCAGGGACGCGGATCAGCGGCGAATTCAGCGATCTGTTTTTGTCTGGGGATAACTTCGGTTAACCCGATGAAGTTTGATTTGCTTTTTGAGCGGTTTATCTCGCCGGCAAGGAACGAGCCGCCAGATATTGATGTGGATTTTGAGCATGAACGGCGGGAGGAGATTATCCAGTATATCTATGATAAGTATGGTAGAGACCGGGCGGCTATTGTAGCCACTGTGACCCAGCAGCACCAGAAAGGTGCGATCAGAGATGTGGGTAAAGCGATGGGCTTATCGGTGGATACGATTAATAGGTTGTCTGGATCACTTTGGGAATATACCGATGAGTGGTTTGAAGGTAAGCGGGTGGTTGAGCAGGGCCTAAATCCTGAAGATCCGCATTTAAAGAAAACGCTGGAGCTGACCTCGCAAATGATGGGATTTCCGCGGCAGTTGGGGCAACATACCGGTGGATTTGTGGTGACGCAAGGAAAACTGACTGACCTCTGCCCTATTTTAAATGCACGGATGGAGGATCGGACCAATATTGAGTGGAATAAGGATGATATCGATGCTTTGGGATTTTTAAAGGTGGATGTGCTGGCGTTAGGGATGCTGACCTGTATCCGGAAGGCTTTTGATTTATGCCGGGCACATTACGGCAGGGAATTGACTTTGGCTAATATCCCGCAGGATGATCCGGATGTGTATGCGATGATTTCGGCTGCTGATACTTTGGGGGTTTTTCAGATTGAAAGCCGCGCGCAGATGTCGATGCTGCCCAGGCTCCGGCCTCAGTGTTTTTATGATCTGGTGATTGAGGTGGCGATTGTGCGGCCAGGACCGATTCAGGGTGATATGGTGCATCCATATTTGCGCCGGCGAAATGGTGAGGAGCCTGTCTCCTATCCTTCGCCTGAGCTGGAAGAGATTTTAGGAAGGACGCTTGGCGTGCCGCTGTTCCAGGAGCAGGCGATGAAGATTGCTATTGTGGCGGCTGGGTTTACCCCTGCTGAGGCGGATGGGCTTAGGAGAAGTATGGCGACTTTTAAGTTTAAGGGGTTGGTGAACCAGTATGAGCAGAAGTTAATTGATGGGATGCTGGCCAAGGGGTATTCTTTGGAATTTGCGAAAAGGATTTTTAAGCAGCTGGAGGGTTTTGGGAGTTATGGCTTTCCGGAGAGCCATGCGGCAAGTTTTGCTTTGCTGGTTTATGTGTCTTGCTGGCTGAAGCATTATTATCCGGATGCCTTTGCAGCTGCTTTGTTGAATTCGATGCCGATGGGTTTTTATCAGCCTGCCCAGATTGTGATTGATGCGCAGAAGCATTCCGTTCAGGTGCGTGAGGTGGATGTGAATTATTCGTCCTGGGATAATTTATTGGAGAAAAAGTCAGGCAAATATTTTGCGATTCGGTTGGGCTTTCGGCAGATCAAGAGGATTCGTGAGGAGGAAATGGAGGTATTGGTTTCCGCTCGTGGTGCTGGGTATAGAAGTATTACTGCACTTCGTGATGTGGGCGTGTCTCTTGCTACACTGGAGCGTTTGGCTGATGCTGATGCGTTCAGGTCTTTGGGACTGGACCGCAGAAAGGCCCTTTGGGAGGTTTCTGCTTTACAGGATATGCCGGTTGAATTGTTTAAGGGGCAAGCTTCGGAGAGTTTACTCGAAGCGCAGGTGGAGCTGCCTTTAATGGGTCAGGGAGAACATGTGGTTCAGGATTATGCTACGGTGGGTTTATCGCTTAAGGCGCATCCGGTAAGTTTTGTGCGGGATCAGTTGGAGATGCTCAGGATCCGGTCTTGTTTTGCGATTAATAATGAGGCGACAGATGGGCAATTGGTGAAAGTGGCTGGACTGGTGTTGGTGAGGCAGCGACCGGGTACTGCTGGAGGGGTTTGTTTTATTACCATTGAAGATGAGACGGGGTATTCTAATCTGGTGGTGTTTGAAAAGCTTTTTGAGACGTATAGGAAAGAGATTTTGCATTCGCGGTTGCTGATGGTAGAAGGGCGTTTACAACGTGAGGGACAGGTGGTGCACGTGATTGTGAGTAAGTGTTTTGATTTTACCAAGATGCTGGGTAAGTTGCTGCAGCGTGAGGCGGATGATTTGCCGGTACTGACGCTGTCGTGTGGAGATGAAAAGGCTGAGCTCGGCGTGACGCAGAATAAGCGCTCACAGGTACGTGAGGATGTGGGTAAGCAGGCTAAGGGCGCTTTTCATGGTGGCAGAAATTTTAAGTAGTGATTTGGGTGGAAAAAGGAAAAAAGCTTTGAAAACATCCCCAGTATTTTTAATCAACTATATTAAAAACCCAATTACTAACTAAAATTTATGGGATAAGGTAATCAGCTAATGTTAAATCATTTGCAAATACCCATAAAAATTCTTGCTTTCATAATTCTTATTTCATTAAACAGTAAATTTTCAAGTATCATTCTATCTGAGAAACTATAATTTTCGCTTCCCAAAATTCATGGTATCTTTAGAAGTGCACTAAACTCGACTTTGCGTGCCGTAACGATTGATTAAAAAAATAAATGACTCAAAGAGAATTAGATTTAAAAGCTATAATACATGAGTTTTCTGTATGGGAAGTAAATCTTAAAAACCACAATTCATTAAACTTGCAAGACGTAAACATATTTTCTGAATATACTGTTTGCGAAATTGTTAACTGCATTTTTGGCTATCGACTTAAAAGTGCCAATTCTCTAGTGGATAATCATCCTTCGGTCGATCTCGTTGACTTAGAAAATCGTATTGCCATTCAAGTGACTACGACAAAAACTTCGCTAAAAATTCAGGAAACAATTGACAAGTTTATTGCTCACAGGCTTCAAAACTCTTATGACACACTATATATATTGATTCTGGGAAGAAGGCAAAGTAGCTACCCTACTATAAAAATCCCTTCCGAGCTGAGCTTTGATCCAAAAAAAAATATTTTGGATTTTAAAGTTTTGTTGAATCACATCGCCTATTTACCATCAGTAAAACTGGATCGTCTAAAAGCAATTCTACAAAAGACGGTAATTAGAAAAACAGATCTGGGATTGTCAAAGGTTGAGGCAATGCAAAAAAAGACTCTCTCAATGAAAAAAAAGTTTTATAAAAACTTCATTGAAAATAATTCGTCATTAAGAGATAACAATTCTTTTTATTCTTCCCGCTGTTATTTTGAATATGGTAGCGCAATTGTGCGAGAAGTAGGTGATAGAACTTTTCCTGGAGGAGATCCAAATCAACCAAAATGGCAAAAATGTGAGTTTTTTGATATGTATGAATATGGCGTTCAATTCATAAGACAGGCTGGGTATATTCTTGTTGATGCGGACGGGTTCTGGGATTTGGACAGTATAGACGAACAATCTGAAAATCCTGATTACAAAAAAGTGCCAGCTTGGGTGTTTTATTATCTATCGTTCGAAAACATGGTGGAATTTGAGATGCAGCCGGATGGTTATTATGGATATCCTACGATCTTTTGCCACTTTAAGCACGAAGGTTGGCCCTTCGAAAGAATTCGATTTGGTAGGCTCGGAAATGAAAATGAACTTCATCCAGCGTATTATTTCGATGACACGAAGCGAAAACAATTGCTTTGAGGGTGAATCTACAATCTCAGTTTTCAAATATTTTTCGCAATTTTATGAACTAAACGTTAACGCTCATGTCCTTAATAGACGATTTCATCAATCAATATAACAAAGAATTTGATTTCTATCAAAAGTTGTCACAAATCATAGCTAGTAAAATAGAAGACCAGCTTAGCAAAAGAGGTATAAAAGCTATAGTCTCTAACCGTGCAAAAAGACCGGAAAGCTTGAGGGATAAACTCGGCAAAAGAGAGAAAGCAAAAAAATACAAGTCATTAAAGGATATCGCAAATGATATTGTCGACTTAGCCGGTGTAAGAATATCCCTTTATTTTCCTTCGGAACGAAAGCTAATGGAAGAAATAATCCAGGAAGTGTTTGAAGTAGAGGAGACAAAGGAATTCCCGTCTGCAGCGCATACACCTAAATATACTAAACGATTTTCAGGATACTGGGCAACACATTATAGGTTGAAGCTTAAAAAAGAGGATGTCACCGTAAAACGGTATACGGATATTTTATGTGAGGTTCAGGTTGCATCAGTTCTAATGCATGCCTGGTCAGAAGTAGAACATGATTTGGTTTATAAGCCGTTTACAGGTGATCTCTCAGAAGAAGAGCTATTGATACTTGATGAAATCAACGGTTTGGTCCTAAGCGGTGAGATTGCTCTTGAGCGGCTTCAAAAAGCGATGTCTGATCGTACACAAAAGAAAGCAGAAGTAACTGACAAATATGAGTTGACAAACTTATTGATCAATAATATTGGAAAAAACAACTTGATGAAGTTAGGCGATACATCCTTTTTAACGAATTTATTAAAAACGAATCGTTCATTGGACGTGGATAAATTACTCGATCTAATAAGTAATCTAAATTTAAGTTCTGAAGAAACAATAACTGATCAAATATTGGACATGTTTCTATTTCAGGAGTACAACAATACTACCAAAGATTTCCTAAGACATTACTTCCTAAATCTGCAAGTGCCTGAAAAGAAAGTTTCATCTTTTGAGTCATTCGTTAGGTGCTGGGTAGTGCTGGAAAAAGCTGTCAGATTCATTCTTAGTGCTGAAAATCTCCCTGTTAAAAAACATATTATTCCAGACTTTAAAATTCTGATCGAACGCGGCATATTATCAACTCAAGAAGGGAACGAACTCTATCAAATGCGCCAGTTCAGAAATAATCTCCTACATGGAATTGCCACACAGAATGATTTCTTGATCAATGATGGATACAAAGCACTCAATGTTCTAACTGAGAAAGTAATCAATTCGGTGAAAGATGAAACGATGAAAATTAATCTTTTAAACGAGTTAAAAAGCATTAAGTAAATGGGGGTATTATTTGGTGGCATAGCAAATCTTGAATATGAAAATGACATATTTGACCTAGGCAATGGAGTATATATTAGGAAAACTTATGCGCATTTTTTTTCGCCATACATGATTGCATTTAATCCACCTGGTAAGTATAAACATCATGATGGTCCGTGGAGAAACGCAAATGGAGGCCCCAGTTTTGAGATTCTTTTAGAAGTTGAGGTTCCGGAGTTAGAAATATTTGGGGGCTATTTCAATCAAAATGACTTGCTCTGGATTATCACCTCCCTCGTTAAATTGTCAGCACATCCCTATATATCCGTTCCTGTCATTTCAGATAAGCCGTTCACTGAATTGAGAATTCCGGAAGCGGAGGGCAATCTTCGACCAAACGAAGTTAAGCGGCGCATTTTCAGTGTACCAGGAGATTCAAAACCAATGATATTAGAAGAGACTTTAGTATGGTTAAAAAATGTTTGGGTCTCAGCAGTGCATCTTCTGAGAAAAGAACCTAGGTTATTTTCTGCAATGAAAGCAATAGATATAGCAGGTTTTCAGGGAAGCAATGCAGCGTCTATGGTAACGATTTGGGGCGCAATTGAGCAACTTTTCTCTACTAATGGTGGAGAATTAAAATTCCGAGTGGCATCTAATCTTGCTGCTTTTCTCCATGAAAATGGGGCTGATCGACTGGCAATATTCGGCAAATTGAAAAAACTTTACGATCAGCGATCAACTGCCGCTCACACCGCAAAGCCGATAGAAATTAATGCTGTAGTAGAATCCTACGTCTATTTGAGAAATGCATTGGTGCAAATAATAGAGAATGATAAATTGCCTTCACAGGCAGATTTTGAAGAATTATTATTTACTTAAATATGACCTTGAAAAACAAATCTAAGAGTAATCTTACTATCGAGAAACTGGCTGCTTTAAGTCTTGATCAAAAGGTTTTTCAGTTCAATATGGTTGAACTAGAAGTTGGTTACGATGAGCTAGTATCTAAGGGGGTACTTAAGGAAAAGGGCGTATTGGTAGTTATTGTGCCATCGTTAGAATTTTCGAGAACCCTGTTCTTTCTAACTTCATCGAAATTAGGCCTCAATGCCGAAAAAGGAATGATCCATAGTTTAGAGTTCGTTCAACAGGTGGAAGAATATTATAGGTCATCTGAGAAAGCAGTGATTGGAATAACTCAGCATATGTCATCGCTTTTTAAATACCTATTGGTTGAAGGGAATATTGAATTCGAAAGCGTTCTCGAAGAAATTATTCCCTTTTTTGAAAGAGAAAAAAACCTCAATTTCATACGCCAATTCAACGCTGTTTTTTTTGAAAGTCTTCCTCTTTTGAATATTTCAACAAAGGTAATAATTCAAATCGCCGACTTTGTAATTCCAAAAATTAAAACAAATACAGAAATAAATACGAGCATAAATTTGCTTACTAAAGCAATTGAATCACTGTGTAGTGATGATGAAAAAAGGGCAGATGAATTTATAAATACTTTTTTAACAAAGACATCCCCTAGTCAATTGGTTTTCGCTGCCGCCATTGCTGGCAAATACCATTCATCTAAATTTGAAATAAACTTTTTAAAGAAACTGGCGAAAGAAGAAAAAAATCATTCGCCAATCATTGCCGCAATTTCAGCACTTAAAATCGATAGTGAAATACAGGGATCAGCGTTAGTCGATTTTGTCGAAAGCTTAAATTTGCAGGAAGAACGACTGCTCATTGATGTCCCTATATTTTTTGCCCGCCTGATTGTTAATAAAAATCTGGCAGGTTCTAATTTAATTAATAGGTCTTTTTATGCGTTAAAATCATTAATAAACAACCCATCAATAAATGTTAAACAATCTTCACTAAGGAGTTTATTGATTATTGACGGATTCGATCTTGAAGTTGGAGATTTGTTAACTAGTTTGGGTACCGATATCACCAGGAAAGAGTTTGGCTTCCTCATAGCCAATATTCTTTCTAGCCGCAAGAGTCCAAAATATTTTTTCGATGTTGTTAAAGCTTATTCTATTTTTGGTAAGTCTTTTCCCGTTGACCTGTTCGAGTATCCCATATCACACTTTTTGAATGAAGCTGCAAATGATTTTTCCACCGGGGTTATTGAACTATTAATACATGATGAGGGTTCCATTAGATTATCTGGAAGTAAGATCATAAAATCAGCCAGTAATGTTTATGGAAACTTCACCTTTGCTGTAGATCTACTAACGTTACCACCATTGGATCAATACAAATTGTGGGTGTCTGTATTGCACTCCGATTTTGACATCGAACGTGCACTTCCTGCTGTGATCTCCATAAGAAAAAGTCAATCTCAATTTGTAGCCGAGGTATTCAAGCTCAAGCTTGAATACGAAATTGAAAATTACGGTAGTATCATTATTGAAATCCTGGAGGATCATGCTGACCCAAATGACACGGACGACAATGAGTTACTTGCTAGATTAAAGCTAAAGAATGAGCACGTCATAGAAAAATTAAAACTTAAGTCTGCAATTAGTGAGTTCAATCCTTATCTAACCCAATCCAAACTAATTAATAGCTTTAACAATACCTGGGGGGCAAAGTTTAATAACTCAATCCAAAAAAGCGTTGACAAGGGAAGTATTCTTAGACAAATGGCCACAACAATTATTCTTGCTAAAGGAGGTGGATGGAAACATGAAGACGAGGCGACTGATAAAATAGGCAAGTTAGCAAAAATAGAGACTGGTTTGGTTCTTCCAAGGCAACATACGATATCTCCCAATAAATACGATTATGAGATAAAAGCCTGGTACATTGAAGACTGGACAAAACAATTTAAACGATGGGAAGCAATAATATAATTGTTAGAGAATATCTGGAAAATTTAAAAGAAGATGGTGAATTAGATGCTCTATTTCCCATCTTAATAAATTTAATGGGTTTTCGTATTGTCTCCACAGCCAAAGAAGCCAAGGGACAATCTCAATACGGAAAGGATATCATCGCCATTGGTAAAGATGAGAATGGAGTTAAGCATCGTTATTACTTCGAACTAAAAGGCCACTCCGATAAAGATATAACTGATGGGAATTATTCTACAAGGGACGGTGTTAGAGAGTCTATAATTGAAGCAAAAGATACCGCATTCAACGATAGCTCTATTCCTGAATTTAATTCATTACCCATCAAAATTGTCTTTGTTCATAATGGAGTTATTAAAACCAACATTCGTCCAACCTTTGAAGGTTTTATCGCCAAGGAATTCAAAGATGGCGAATTTGAACGCTGGGATATTTACTACCTAACTGATCTTTTTAGTGAGTACCTGTTTAATGAGAATCTTTTAACCGATGAAAGAAGCCTTAGATTATTTAAACGAACGCTTATCCTTTTGGATGCGCCCGAAAACGATTTTACAGATTTTAAGGAGCTTGTCAATCTACAGGTTGAAAAAATAGGCGAAAACACCAAAGGACGATCCTTTCATAAATTTTTCGCTACCCAGTTGCTTCTGGGAAATGTTATTTTCCATTATAGCATGGAGAACAAAAATTTAGAACCCGCTAAACAATGTATTACTTTTTTATTGCTTAAAACATGGTCTTGGATACTAAAAAATAAACTCGAGACTAAGCCATCAGTTATAAGAGAATTTCGAAAGCTTGTCGCGTTACATTTTAAGATGCTTGATAGCTATTTCAAAAAGACATTTGATATTGCAAGCTCTGAAAGTGGTTTGTTCTCTGAAAGAGGCAGGTTTTTTGAAGAGGCAGGCTACCCGCTTAGATGTTTTGAATATTTGAACTATTTCATTTACTACTGTGATGTCAGGCAACATTATCCAGATTTGTTACCTAATGTTTCCGGCACTAAACGAAAAAAATTACTTCGCAAACAAAAAGACGCCTTAAAAACCCTAATAGAAAACAATGATGGTTGTTGCCGGCCGGTAATGGATTTCCATTCGATTGCTATCGTCAATGTTTTTCGTTTTGTACTAGATCAATTTGACGGAGATGATTTAAAATTTATAGGTGATTATATGGTAATGGTTTTCGATAACATTCTAATTACCCACCAATTGACCGAACGCTTTCCTTTACTTTCACAGAATCCGGCGGAGTTGGTTCAAGCAATTGCAAATGCCAATAAAGAGGGGTATGAAGATAGAAGTTCCTTGCTTATTACCATACTATTTGAAATGGCTGCTATAGTGTCGGGAGAGTTTATCTATGACAACTACAAGTTCGGCTTTCATGAAAAAATCAATTTACAGACAGCTTATCCTAATTTCGATGAATACGATATTGAACAGCTATTATTTGAAAAGCATTTCGACCGAGAATTCTATGTAGAAACTAGTATTAGTTTGAAAGACTCATTTAACGAATTTAGGGAGTGGGCAAGAGCAAAAACACTTGAAAATATTTCCTACCGAACCGACAGGGCAGGATTTCCATATGTAAGACGACTTGCACATATTTACTATAACAACGAATTTTTCCCTGACTCATGGCGGACGATGTTCCATTTAGACACAAAAAAAAACAAATCCAATTTCTAAACGAAGATTGCCCAGACTAGCTTTGTCCGCGATAATTTCATGACCTCGGCGTTGGTCATATGTTCAGGGCATCTTAAAACACAACAATAAACAATTAGAAAAAGAAAATTATCCTAATCTCCAATACTACTATTTAATATTAAGCTGATCTCTAACATCAATAATAAACACGATCTCACCCTTGATGCAATAGCATCGGTCGAAAACACAATACCATTTATCCTCACCCCCACCAAAACTACTGGTGAAATATTTAAGGTTTAGACCATTTTTGACTATAGTATCTGCATTGCACTGGATGGTTCCGTATTTGTCTATCACTTGGCCAGGAATCTCACTTTTAAGAATTTGATAGTTCCTTTTAATGATCTTTATGATTTCGACAGCCTCTGAAGGTAGGCTGACTTTTTCCATTTCTCTTTTAATCCGGTTAAAACTATTTCTACAAGTGTCATTACAGAAACGCTGGTCGCTCCTCCCGTGCAGTACAGTCTTGCACATTTCGCATGTTTTTTTTGGGGTATGTATTTGGTCCATAGGTGAATGATTGAACAAATGCAAAATAATGAATTTATCGCGTAAACAAATATGGGATCGGGTAATGAACAATCTGATCGGGTAAGATAGGTTTGGATCGGATACAGAATAAGTTCATCGGGTAGCGGATTCGTTCATCGAGTAAGTTGTTTTTGTACCGATAGTATTGGTTTTGCTGTGGGAGGTTTGCTGGAAATCAATTCTATATCGTTATGAAAAAGAAAAACATTCTGGCCTCTGAGTTCTTTTCTGCTGGCCGAAACAGGCATTATTTTGCGGATGTAATCCGCTCGGATAACAATGATAACTATATACAGCTGACGCGAAGTGATAAGCAGGCAGATGGTAGTTATAAGCGCTCTTCTCTAATTGTATTTGAAGAAAATTTCTCGGAACTGATCACTTTGCTTACTTCGGTTTTTCATGCGGCGGCTTACGCTGAGCGCGGATATCAAACTGTGGAGGATATCGCTGAAGAGAACAGCGCTGTTAGCGGGATAAAGGCGATGCCTGAGGAAGCAAGACCCAGGGAGAAGTTGCTGGCCAATGGAAGTGAGTCGCTGAGAGATGATGAGTTGTTGGCGATTCTTTTGGGTTCTGGTACGCCGGGAGAATCTGCAATTGAACTGGCTGGGCGTATGCTGAGTGATTTGGGTGGTGATGTGAAGGAGCTAAAACAGGTGAGTTTGTCTTGGCTCTGCCGGTATAAAGGTATGGGGCTGGCTAAGGCGAGTGCTGTGCTTGCGGCTTTGGAGGTTTCCAGGCGGATGAATAAAAATGTGCAGCCGGAATGTAAGACAGTTTACCTGATTAGAAGGCCTTGGGATGATGCTGATGATTTGCCGTTTGTGCGCAATAACTGATTCTGGTTGTTGCTTCTTTCTTTTTCTTTTTAGGCCTCTGGCCTTATCATTTGGTTTTTGGCTTTTGGTTAGGATTTGACAGGGGGAGTTTGGGCTGTTTGCGCGACAAATTTCTGTTTGGCTGGGCTTACCTAGTCAAGGCGGCTTCGCTGTGCTCCGCTTGTTTTTGAAAAAAAATCTCCACACCTGCGCTTCGCTCCGGGTAGTATTTATTTTCCAAAAAGCCTTGCCTGTAATCCCTGCCTACCAGGAGCGGGTGCTTAACAAAAAGCCAGAGATGGCTCCTGCCGAAAGGTAGTAAGCAGGGTGCAGAAATTTAATTTTTTATCAAAATGGAAACTAAAGAAAATGAAAACACGCAAGGTGTGGTAAACAAAATCAAGGCAGAGAAAACCCCAAAATTTGTGGCGGGTAATCCGGTTAATGAGGTGGCTAAGCGGGCGGAGGCCAAAAGTGAGGCTGAGGCTGGAAAGGATGAGGAGGTTTTAAAGTTTGATTTGAAGGGGGCTGGTGCGGGAAAGCCTGTTTTGAATTTGGATGAGACGCTTAAGCTGGTAGCGGAGCTGGCGAAAAGGACAGCTTTACGGGATCGGTATATGGGTTACCTTGAGGCGCTTGATGGTTTTGAGCAGGTGCAAAAGGAGCATTTGGATGAATTGGAGGACGAAGGTGCTTTTCAGTTTTGCGAGCTGGTGATTACTGATAATAAGGGTAACAGGTTTAGCACTAAAAGTCCTTCGGTGATTAAGGGAACGGTTGGATTTATTAGCGGGCGGTTGGCTGAACGTTTGGCCGAAGTGGAAGCGGGTATTGTGTTGCCTGCTTAAATGCTAATGCCTCCCTGAGGTTTGGGGGGCTATTGAGTAAACAAGATAAGAAAAAAATGAGATGGTTTAAAGAGTGC
>Ga0308159_1001201_pt1 | contig 40911 bp, 36 predicted proteins | sample PhyCR1_FD_201040 | JGI IMG/M metagenome (GOLD analysis project Ga0308159, IMG submission 201040) | Phyllosphere microbial communities from UC Gill Tract Community Farm, Albany, California, United States - DLSLC.R1 | ecosystem: Host-associated > Plants > Phyllosphere > Unclassified | place: USA... | reverse complement strand
CTCCCCGCAGCGGTACCGGCGCCGGAACTCTGGCGTAGCCGAGCAGATGCCGTGGGCGACCCGCCAGTTCAAGCCGCCTCCGGCATCGGCCTTCCTGCATCCTGGCACGCGCGGACCCGGTTCGGCCGAGGGTGGGGATCGGGGTCGTCAACGGCGGTGACCGCGACAAGGACCATCCCCTGCTGCGGTCCGGCGATGCCCGCCTGGCTTGTGGCGCACGCAGTAAGCTATTCCAGCCAGCGCCGGACCTCGGCACGGATAAAAGCGGCATCCGCCGGGTTGGCCATGGGGTTGCCGGCGCGGTGGCCCCAGATGCTGGGGATGGGGCGCAACTCGGCGTGGCGCAGATGCGGCAGTTCCGCCTCGTTATCGGCCACGCGGAAATACAGGTCGGTGCTGCCGGGCATCAGCAGTACGCGGGCCTGGATGGCGGCCAGGGCCTTGGGCAGGTCGCCGCCATAGCGCTCATCCCGGCTGATGTCGCCGGCATCCCAGGTACGCAGTTGCCAGTAAAGGTCGGCGGCGGCGCGGCGGAGGTAGCGTTCCTCCCAGTCGGTGCGCAGGTAGGTCTCCAGGTCCGGCGCGCCGCCGGCCAGGTGCAGCCCGGCGCGGTACCAGTCCTGCGTCACGGCCCAGCCGGCATAGATGCGGCCGAAGGCGCGTAGCGCCGCGGTGGGCTGGCCATCGAAGCGGCCATCGCCCTGGTGCTGCGGCGCGGCCTCCAGCGTCGCCATCAGGCTGCGCAGAAAGACCTGGTTATGCGTGGCGGTGCGGGCGCTGCCGCAATTCACCACGATGCGGGCGACGGCATCCGGGAACAGCGCGGCCCAGTGATAGGCCTGCTGCGCGCCCATGGACCAGCCATAGACCGCGTGCAGGTGCTCGATGCCCCACAGTTCCAGCAACAGCCGCCGCTGGGCGTGCACGTTGTCCCACGCCGTGACCAGCCCGGGCCAACCCGGCGTGTTGGAGGGGGAGGAGGACAGGCCGTTGGTGAACATGTCCACCTGCACGATGAACCACCGCCCCGGGTCCAGCACGCCGTTCGGCCCGATCAGCCATTCCAGGTCCGGGTGCTGGGCGCCGTAGCTGGTGGGGTACAGCACCACGTTGTCCCGCGTGGGCGAGAGGGTGCCGTGCGTCTTCCAGCCCAGCACAGCGTCCGGCAACACGGCGCCGGATTGCAGCCTCAGGTCACCCAGAGGCAGGCGGCCGGTCTCGGTGGGCCAGCCGGTCATCGGCGCAACCCCCACATGGGTGGGCTTGGGGGGCTGGCTGGGGTGTCCGGGCGGTGGCTGGCGGGGCGGGTCATGGACGCATCACCCTGCGGATCGGCGCGGCCGTCAAGCCGGCATGGGCGTTCTTGCGGGCCGGCTGGCGCAGGTCCAGTCTGGCCGCGACGGGCCGCACAAGGCCCGCTGGAGGATATCCATGATCGCCCGATCACTCCGCCTGGCCCTGCCGGCCACGGCAGCCTGGCTGATGGCTGCCGCCGCCCCTTCCCTCGCCCAGACCCCGAATCAGACGCAGGCTCCAACCCTGGCGCCGCGCGACGTGCCGGCCAGGGTCCTGCCAGTGCCGAGCACGGTCAGCCCGCAGATGCAGGCCATCATCGCCCAGCCGCTGCGCACCAACTGGGACAAGCCGCCGACGACCCCGGAAGGCTGGCGGCAATTGGCGGAGAGCAACGTCGCCGCCGTCGCGCCGCAGATCCCGGCGATGGCGGAGCGGATGCGGGTGACGATCGAGCCCTCGGTGATCGATGGCGTGCGCGTCTACACCATCACGCCGGCCGAGATGCCGGAGCGGAACCGCAACCGGCTGGCGGTGCATGTGCATGGCGGCTGCTACGTGCTGAACCCGCGCGAGGCGGCACTGCCGGAAGCGATCTTTCTGGCCGGCTTCGCCCGGATGAAGGTGATCGCCGTCGATTACCGCATGCCGCCGGAAGCGTATTTCCCGGCCGCGCTGGACGATGCGATGACCGTCTACAAGGCGGCGATCCGCATGGTGCCGCCGGCCAACCTCGCCGTGTTCGGCAGCTCCGCCGGCGGGGCGCTGACGCTGGAGATGATGCTGCGGGCGAAACAGGAAGGCCTGCCGATGCCCGGTGCCATCGCGCCCGGCACGCCGATGTCGGACGTCACCAAGCAGGGCGATTCCTTCCAGTCCAATGCCATGGTCGACAACGTGCTAGTTTCGCCGGACGGGTTCTGCGACGCGGCCACCCGCTTCTACGCCGATGGCCATGACCTGCGGGACCCGCTGCTCTCCCCGGTCTATGGCGATGTGCGCGGCTTCCCGCCGACCATCCTGACCAGCGGGACGCGCGACCTGCTGCTGAGCAACACCGTGCGGATGCACCGGGCGCTGCGACAGGCCGGCACCGAGGCTGTGCTGCAGGTGTTCGAGGGGCAGTCCCACGCCCAGTACTACCGTGACGACCGGGTGCCGGAGGTGAAGGAAGCCTTCGACGAGATCGGCCTGTTCTTCGACCGGCACCTGGGGCGATAGCCGCACTTCGAAGCCTGGCCTGCCCGGCGGCTAGGCGTGCGGAGGTGGAGGAGGAAGTCGGTCACCTTCTCCTCCGGCATCTCGCACGGTTTCAGCAGCACCTGTCCGCCGGCCAGGTAGACGTTGCAGCTGATGCGGCCAGTGCCGCCAAGTTCCTCGGCATAGAGCCAGCGGCGCCTGCCGTCGGCCGAGGCGGAGAGGGTGATGCCATAGCGCCGGCCCTCATACAGGCCTTCGCTGTAGCCCCGCGGCAACGCATCCAGCTTCGCCAGGAAGTCGTCCATGCATCTCCTCATGGCATGGACGGCGGCCTGGCGCACGCGCCACGCATGGATGGCTGGATATCGGCCGATCCGTGCTACTGGGGCGCCATGGAGACCAAGCCCCCTATTCCGCGCGCCGTCCTCGTTGGCATCCAGACGCCGGAGGTCGATGACATCGCGCACGAAGCCAGCCTTGAAGAACTCGGGCGGCTGGTGAAGACGCTCGGCTACGAGGTGGTCGGCAGCGTGTCCCAGCGCCGCGAAGGCACGGGCGCCGGCGCCCTGCTCGGCAGCGGCAAGCTGGCGGAACTGGCGGCGCTGACCGGCGGCACGGGGGTCGTCACCACGATGGCGCCGCCGCCGAAATCCAAGGCGCGGCAGCGGTTCGAGAACGCCGCCGGGCCCGCCGGCGCGGCGGAGCCCGAGCAGGAGGCCGGCCGCAAGCCCGAATCCGTCATCGTCGACCACGAGCTCTCGCCCAGCCAGATCCGCAACCTGGAGCGCGCGACGGGTGCCGAGGTGCTGGACCGTACCGGCGTCATCGTCGAGATCTTCCACCGGCATGCCAATACGCGCGAGGCCAAGTTGCAGGTGGAGATGGCGCGGCTGAAATACGTCGCGCCCCGCCTGCGGGAATCCTCGGGCGGCGGCGAGCGGCGGCAGGGGCCGGGTGCGGGCGAAAGCACCCTCGACCTCGACCGCCGCAAGATCCGCGACCGGCTGGCGGAGTTGAAGGAGCAACTGGAAGCCGTGCAGCGGGACAGCGACCACCGCCGTTCCGCGCGGCGGGACCAGTTGCGGGTGGCGCTGGTGGGCTACACCAATGCGGGCAAGTCCTCCCTGATGCGGGCGCTGACCGGCAGCCAGGTGCTGGTGGAGGACAAGCTGTTCGCCACGCTCGACACCACCGTGCGCATCCTGCAGCCGGAGACGCGGCCGCGCGTGCTGGTGTCCGACACTGTCGGCTTCATCAAGCAACTGCCGCATGACCTGGTTGCCTCCTTCCGCTCCACCCTGACGGAGGCGCTGGAGGCGTCGCTGCTGTTGTTCGTGGTCGATGCGTCCGACCCGACCTACGAGGCGCAACTTGAGGTCAGCCGCAGCGTGCTGCGCGAGATCGGCGCGGATGTCGTGCCATCCCGGCTGGTGCTCAACAAGCTGGACCGGGTGGATGACGCCGCGCGGGCCGCGCTGATCGAGAAGCACCCCGACGCCATCCTGCTCTCCGCCCACCGGCCGGAGGATGTCAGCGCCTTGCGGGACACCATTATCGCCTTCTTCGAGGCGGAGATGGTGGAGGATGTGCTGACGCTGCCCTACACGCGGCAAGGGCTGATCGGCGAGATCTACGACAGCGCGCGCGTTCTGTCCGAGGATTACGACGAGAACGGCCGTGTGCTGAAGGTGCGCGGCCTGCCCGGCGCCATTGCCCGGCTGAAGCGGAACCTGGCCGCGCAGGAAAGCTGAACGGCGCCGCGCGGAATGCGCGGCGCCGTTCCGGTCCCGATGATGGGTTGCACCCAGCCCTGGCGCTAGAAGGCGCGCCGGGGCTCATCCGCCGCGGCGGTCCTGATGGGGGCCTCGGTGGCCGGGCGGGCCGGCTTGTCGGCCGACCTGTCCTGGGCCGGTTCCTCGGTGTCCAGACCCTCCTTGGCACGGCTACCCAGGTCGTGCGCGGCCTCGCTCACCGCTTCCCTCACCCCTTTCGCGGCATCCACCACGGTATCTGCCAACGAGGAGGCGGACGTGCCGCTACCGGTCATCTTCTCCTGCAGGTTGGCGGCATGTTCAGTCACCACGTCCTTCGCCTGCTCATAGCCCTCCTGCGCGGCGGCGCCGAGCTGATGCGCGACGTTGTCGCTGGCTTCGCCAACCAGCCGGTCCTCCGTTTGCGTGCGTGGCAGCAGCGCGCCGATCACCGCGCCCAGGGCCAGGCCGAGTGCGCCGATCAGCAGCGGCTGGTCCGTACTGGCCTGCTGCCAGCTCTGGCGGAGCTGGTCACCCAACTGGCCGGTCTGCTGGCCCAGGCGGTTGACGCCGCCGGCCGCGGCAGACAGGCCTTCCCTTGCCGCGTGGCTGGCATCATGACCGTAGGCACGCGCCGAATCCCGGGCCGAGCCAGCAGCCGACGCCACGCTACCGACCATCTCGGACACCGCATGGCCGGCGGCATTGACCGCACCGCTCACCGTGCCGGCCGCATGTCCGGCCGCAGAGCCCGCGCTGCTGGCGGCATCGCTGAGGGTGGAGCCAACGCTATTGGCCGTGCCGCTCACGCTGTCGCGCAGATGCGCCCCGGCTTCGGACGCCCGCTCCATCATCCCCAAGCCGTCATGGGTGCTGCTGGGTGGCGGCAACATGCGCTGCGGCGCCGCCAGCGTGGGTGCCGCCTTGCCGCCGTTCGAGAGCAGCAGCCAGCCAATACCGGCGCCGATGAGGACTACCGGCAGCGGATTGTCCCGCACCTGGGCACCCAGGTTCCGGGTGAACTCGGCACCGCCGGAGGACCGCGTGTACTCCACCACCTGATCCATGATCTGGCCGGGTGACATGCTCTCGCGCAGCGCCACGATGGTATCCGCTACGCGCATGCGGGTCTGTTCGACATCCGCCTCGATATCGGCGGCGGAGCGGTTGCCGGGATTGGTGGTAGAGCTCATCGTACGGCCTCCTTTGCCATGCTCGCGTCTCGGGACACCTGGTTGACGGTGCGCTCGGGGGTCAGGCTCGCGGCCTTCATGCGGTTCATGCCGACCCGCAACAGCGCGTAGGCGATGCCGGCGACGACGACACCGACGATGAGGCTGGAGAGCCAGGTGGTCAGGCCGAAGGTGACCAGCAGCGCGGCGAGGCCTTGCAGGATGATCACCAGTGCCGCCATGAGCAGCGCCGCCGCGACGCCGATGGAGGCGGCGGCGGTGCCCATCGTCGTCAGCTTCTCGTTCAGCTCGGCGCGGGCCAGCTGTACTTCCTTGCGCACGAGGCTGGAGGTCTGCTGGAGCAGTTCGCCGATCAGGTCCGGGACGCTGCGGTTGAGGTCGGTGGACATCACAGAGGCTCCTTCCCGATCGTCGGCATGCTGCCGGGCTCGGCATCGCCCGGCTTATGCGCGGCGGCCCCACCAAGCGTGGCGGCTGCCGTCGTGGCCGGCACCACGATGGCGCTGCCATCGCTACTTGTGGCCGGCACCCAGCCCGGCGCGCGCCCCGCCGCCGACGGCGTGGCCGTTCCCGGGCGTGGCTGCGTATCGTGGTTGCTGTTGGAGGCTGGCTGGTGCGGCTGGCTGCTGGCCGAACTCTTGGCAAAGCGCGCGATGGCGAAGCCGGCCAGGACAGCAGCACCAAAGAAGGCGGCAGGCTGTTGCCGGGCGAAGCCCGTGGCATCGTGCATCAGGTCGCCCACGCTGCGCTCGCGCAGCGAATTGGCGACGTTCTCGATGGAATCGGCAGCGGTGCGGACGTGGCGGGCAATCTCCGGCGAAGACCCTTCCAGGTCGTCCGCTGCCCGTCGAGCCGCGTTCGCCAGCCCGACGCCGCTTTCATAGCCGGCCTGCTTACCCTGCTCGGCCAACTCCTCGGCCTTGTCAGTGGCTGCGGAGCCAAGCTCGTCCTTCGCTGCCTTGAAGTCCTCGGCTGCCTTCGTGCCCTGTGCTCCGAGCTCCGAGGCGACGCGCTGGGCCTCATCCTTCAAGCTGGCACTGCTCGCTTCCGAAGCATCGGATGCTGGTCTACCCGCTGTCGCCGAGCCCTCGCCTGGGCGAAGCGGGGGCGTGGCGTTAGGCGTTCCTGCGGTGGGATAAGTGGAACTCATAGCCGGCACCCTTCCAACGTTGCTGCTGTCGCCGGTCATGTCGCCGACGCGATCGAGTGGACTTGGCGCAATTTCAATTCGGGGGACACCATGATGGTTTCGAAACAAAGCTGGAAATCTCGATGGTATCTGTAAATGGCAAGACCAAGCTGGTCGGCGCCGGCCGATGGCGGCGATGCCCTGCTTCGGTCTAGACTGCCGGAATGGAGATCGACGTGACACCGCTTGTCGAGCGGATTGAAAGCCGGCTGGACAGGCTGGGCGTGCCCGAGCTGGACGTGCTACGGGCCGCCGACCTGCCACCCGACCTTCTGGAGCAGCTACGCGCGGGCAAGAAGGTAGTGCCAAGGGGGCAGCGGCTGGTGCGGCTGGCCGACGCGCTGGGCACCAGTGTTGCCTACCTGGTCGGCCTCGACCCCGACGCGGAAGCGCCGGCGGAACTTCTGGCCGAGGACCAGGGCAATCTCGGCCTGCTGGCGGGGGACGAGGAAGCCCTGCTCCTCGCTTATCGCAGGCTGGACGTTTCCAGCCGCGCGGCGCTGTTGCTGGTGGTGCAGAAGATGACCGGGCCAGCGGACGAGAAGAAGCGGCGGGCGTAAGCCTGGCCTTACGCCTGGGACGTTGCCAATGGCGCAGCCGGCCGCGCGACTGACGCAATCCTGGGACCGCCTTGGCCGGCGCGGCGTGTGCCTGTAGCGCGGCATTTCCGCGCGGGCCTTGCGAAGCCCGCATATTTTTTGATTCTGGCGCCCGCTTTGGAACGATAGCGTACAGTCACTCTGCATCGCCTTCGGCAAATCTCATGAGCCGCCGGCCAAGACTTCGGCGGCACCTGGCTTGGGGAAGGCCTCTGCGGAGGCTGCGGGATATGGGGCAGTGCCATGTACAAGGAGATGACGGATGCGGAGTTGGATCAGCTCTGGTCCCAGCATCGGCCAGGCCAGGCCTTGCCGGAGGAGATCAGGGCGCATGTCGGGCCGGAAGGGCCTGAGCTGGTCTTCGTCAACGGCCATGAGCGCCACTTCTGGAGCAAACGCAGCCAGCCGGTCGATGGCCGTGGCTGGAAGAAGGTCATGATGCTGGAATAATGCTGCCTTTCCCCCTCCACGGATGGGCAGCACCGTTCGGGAAGCGGGATTCCGCTTCCCGCCAGCCCAATATGGCGCCAGACTAACCTGAGCCGGTGCCGTAGGCCGCCCTTCGTGAACCGCGGGTCCGGTGAGGACAGCCATGTGGACCGTGGAGGACGCCGGGCGGCATTCCGTCCGTGCCCCTTACGCTGAGGGAGCCCGCACAGTGAATCGCCGCCAGCTTCTCGCCGCCGCAGCCGCCACGACCCTGGCGGCGCCCCGCCTTTCCTTGGCCCAGGCTTATGGGCCAGGTTCCAAGACCCTACGCTTCGTCCCGGAAAGCGACGCGACGGTGCAGGACCCGCACTGGACCACGGCAACCGTCACGCGCAACCACGGCTACCTGGTGTACGACACCCTGTATGCCCAGGCTGACGATTTCTCCATCTCGCCGCAGATGGTCGAAGGCCATGTTGTATCGGCGGATGGATTGCAGTGGGACATCACCCTCCGGGAAGGCATGACCTTCCATGATGGCGAGCCGGTCCGGGTGCAGGACGTGGTGGCTTCTATCCAGCGCTTCTCCAAGCGCGATGCCTTTGCCGCTGAACTGATGCTGGCCACGGACGAGCTTTCGGTCGTGTCCGACCGCGTCTTCCGCTTCCGTTTGAAGAAGAAGTTCCCGCTGCTACCGGCGGCTCTTGGCAAGACCGGGACCTCGATGCCCGCCATCATGCCGGAGCGCCTGGCCAAGACGGATGCCTTTACCCGCGTCAACGAGATTATCGGTTCCGGCCCGTTCAAGTACAACAAGGCCCAGCATGTCGAAGGCTCGCTGGCCGTCTATGACCGCTTCGCCGCGTATCAGCCGAGGACCGGAGGCGGCGTGGGCTTCACCGCGGGGCCGAAGGTCGTGCATTTCGACCGCATCGAATGGCGCGTGATCCCCGATCCCGCCACAGCCGCCGGCGCCCTGAGCAATGGCGAGGTGGATTGGTGGCAGCAGCCGACGCTCGACCTGATGCCCATGGTGCTGCGTAACCGCAACTACACCAGCATGATTCAGGACGTCAGCGGTAACCTCGGCTGCCTGAGATTCAACCACCTTCTTCCGCCCTTCAATAACCCGGTCATCCGCCAGGCGGCGCTGGCCGCCATCAGCCAGACGGATTGCATGCAGGCTGTGGCTGGCAGCGATCCATCGATGTGGAAGGCGAATGTCGGCCCCTTCCCGCCCGGAACGCCGCTGGCCAACGAAGTGGGCGTCGAAGCCGTCAGCAGCCCGCGCGACTTCGCCAAGGTCAAGGCCGCGCTGGCCGCCGCTGGCTACAGGAACGAGCCGATCGTGATGATCGTGGCCGGAGACTACCCCCAGCAGGCCGCCATGGGCATCGTCGCCGCCGACGCCATGCAGCAATCAGGTTTCAACATGGATCTGCAGACGCTGGATTGGGGCACGGTGGTCCAGCGCCGCGCGAAGAAGGATGATCCCCGGAATGGCGGCTGGAACATCTTCGTCACCAACCTGACCGGCACCAACAATTTCGATCCTGCCAGCCATCTCGGCCTGCGCGGCAATGGTGCGCGTGCCTGGTTCGGCTGGCCCGAGGCACCGAAGCTGGAAGAACTGCGGCAGGCATGGTTCGAGGCGCCCGACCTGACCGCGCAGAAGAAGATCGGCGAGGACATCCAGCGGCAATTTTGGATCGATGTCCCCTACGTGCCCCTGGGCGTGTACTACCAGCCGACCGTTTTCACCCGGCGGCTCACAGGCGTTCGCAGTGGCTTCCCGCAGTTCTATGATGTCCGGTGGGGATGAACGCCTTGCCCAATAAGACCCCGATCTGACGCATGGGTGGCGGCTGCCGCAGTCATTGCGACGGCAGCCGCAGCGCCTTCAGTTCAGCTTCAGGCGGATGACGTTCCAGGATGCGGAGGGCAGGCTTGCCTGCAACTGGGCATCCTGCAACGTTACGCCCGTCAGAGTTTGTGGGGACACATGGTCCGGCGCATCACGCGTGTTGGTGGCGGACAAATCATCATGCCGAAGCTGTTGTGCGGACACGATCTCGGCGGCTTCGAGGCCACGCAGTTCCACCGTCAGCGCCATCTCGTCTTCCAGGTGGCGGTTCAGCAGGAACAGCGTGACAAAGCCACCAGCAGAGTCGTGCACCGCGGCGCATTTCAAGTACGGCACCGAAGGCAACGCGAATTTATGATCCTGAGCGCCGCGCGGATCGTAGTAGCTGGTGGCATAGGTCGGGGACTCGACGCGGGCCTTTAGCACCTGTCCCCGTCCCAGATTGGCCATCTGCGCGAAGGGATGGAAGATGGTCTGCCGCCAGGCAGGGCCGCCCGTCTCCGTCATGATCGGCGCGATGGCGTTGACGAGCTGTGCCAGGCAGGCGGCCTTCACGCGGTCCGCGTGATTGAGCAGCGAGATGCAGGCACCGCCGAAGGCCAGCGCATCGCCCATCGTGTAGATTTCTTCGAGGATCTGCGGGGCCACCGGCCAGCCCGGCACGGTGCGGCCTTCCTTCTTGCCGCGTGTGCGGTACCAGACATTCCATTCGTCGAAGCTCAGCATCAGGCGCTTGTCCGAGCGCCGCTCGGCCGCGACCGCATCGGCAATGGCGACGACTTCCTCGATGAAGCTGTCCATCAGGTCCGGGCTGGCCAGGAAGCTCGGCATGTCGCCCGCATAGTCGTTCAGGTAGGTGTGGAGGGAGATGAATTCGACGTGGTCGAAGGTATGCGACAGGACCTCCCGTTCCCAGGCGCCGAAGGTCGGCATGTTGCGGGCGGAGGAGCCGCAGGCGGCAAGCTCCAGCCTGGGGTCGGTCCACTTCATCATCTTGGCCGATTCTGTGGCGACGCGCCCGTATTCCAGCGCGGTCTTGTGCTCCATCTGCCAGGGTCCATCGACTTCGTTGCCGAGACACCAGAACTTCACGTCGTGCGGCTGCTCCCAGCCGTGGGACCGCCGCAGGTCGGACCAGTGGGTGCCGGAAGGGTGGTTGCAGTACTCGACAAGGTTGCGGGCGGCATCGGCGCCGCGCGTGCCAAGGTTCACCGCCAGCATCGGCTCGATGTTCGCGGCGCGGCACCAGTCGATGAACTCATTCGTGCCGAAGGTGTTCGGCTCGGTCGACATCCACGCGAGGTCCAAGCGGCGCGGGCGTTGCTCCACCGGCCCCACGCCGTCTTCCCAGTTATAGCCGGAAACGAAGTTGCCGCCGGGGTAGCGCATGATGGTCGGCGCCAGCTCGCGCACCAGCGCCAGCACGTCCTGGCGGAAGCCCTTGGCATCCGCCTGTGGGTGTCCTGGCTCGAAGATACCGCCATAGACGCAGCGGCCGAGATGTTCGACGAAGGCGCCGAACAGCCGATCATGAGTCTCGCCGATGGTGACATCGCGGTCGATGGTGACCTGTGCCTTCAAGGCCTCGTTCCTTCCGTGCTGCGCGTCGCGCCATGCGCCAACGCATCGTCATCGTCGTTCCACGCTCCCTCGACTGAGAGAACGGAATTCTTGAGCTGGATGGAGTAGGGATGCTGCGGGTGCGCCAGCACCGTGCGGGCATCGCCCGATTCTACCACCTCGCCCCGCCGCATGATCACGATGCGGTCGCTGATCGTGTAGGCGGTTGCGAGGTCATGCGTGATGTAGAGGATGGAAACCCGCAGCCGATCCCGCAGCTCGCGGAAAAGGTTGACGATGGTCATCCGCAGCGAGGCATCGATCATCGACACCGGCTCATCGGCCACCAGCAAGGATGGGGCGGGGATCAACGCGCGCGCGATCGCAGCACGCTGCAACTGGCCGCCTGACAATTCGTGCGGGAAGCGGCCACGTAACTCGGCAAGCGAAAGCCCGACCTGTTGCAGCGCCTGATCCGCCGCTGCTTCCGCCGCCGGCTGATCCTTGGCGCCGGCCAAATTGCGCGCCGTGGCGTAGAGGTAGCGGTCCACCCGGGTGAGTGGGTTGAACGCTTCGAACGGGTTCTGGAAGATCGGCTGAACTTGCCGCATGAAGTCCAGCCGGGCATTGCGGCCGCGTGATGCGGCGAGGTCCTGGCCCCGGAACAGCACCTGCCCTTCGCTTGCGGTGCTCATGCCCAGGACCATGCGCGCCAGGCTGGACTTGCCGCTACCGGACTCGCCGATGATGGCGAAGACTTCGGGGGTCTCCGCCGCCAGGGTGAAGGAAACCTGCTTCACCGCCGCCACGCGCCGACGGGAGAAAAGGCCACCGCCCGCATAGGTCTTGCCGACGCCACGCAACTCCAGCAGGGGCACCGTCATGGCAGCGTCCCTTGCGCAGCGGCGTGGCAGGCCACGCGGTGGCCGGGTGCCAGCTCCTGCATCACCGGCGTTGTCTGCTGGCACACCTCCATCGCCAGCGGGCAGCGTGGGTGGAAGCGGCAGCCGGGCGGTGGTGACGCGAGGTTGGGTGGCCGCCCCTCCAACCCATGACGCGGCGTGTCGTCACCAATGCGTGGCAGGCTGCGGATCAGGTGGGCCGTGTAGGGGTGCAAAGGCTGGCGGAACAGCGCCCGCGTCGGCGCTTCCTCCACCAGCCTGCCCGCATACATGATGCCGAGCCGGTCCGTCAGGTTCGCATGTACCGCCATGTCATGCGTGACGAACAGCACGGACGAACCCATCTCCCGTTGCAGGCGGCGAATCATTTCCAGCACGCCCTTCTGCACCACGACGTCGAGCGCGGTGGTTGGCTCATCCGCGATGATGAAGTCCGGCCGGCATACCGTGGCGAGCGCGATGGTGACGCGCTGCCGCATTCCGCCGGATAGCTCGTGCGGGAAGCTTTCCAGTACGTCCGGGCGCAGGGAAAGATGGCCCAGATGCTCTTCTACCTGCTGCAGGAAGGCTGGCATCGGCAAGCCCATGTGGCGGAACGCGAAGTCGGCAAAGGAATGCCGGATCCGGCGCACCGGATTCAGCACGTTCATCGAGCCCTGCATGATGTAGGACAGATGCCGCCAGCGCGTCGCTGCCAGCTCTGGGGCTGACAGGGTGTAGATGTCACGCGGGCCTTGCCCGGCGAAGTCGAAACGCACGGCGCCATCGACGACGTTCAAAGGGGGGCGGATGGCGCGCGCGATGGTCTTGATCAGCGTGCTCTTGCCGGAGGAACTTTCGCCCGCAAGGCCGTAAATCTCGTCGCGCCGGACTTCCAGCGTGATGTCGTCCACCGCGCGCACTTCGCGCAGTGTGCCGAAATAGCGCATCTGGTAGTAGGCCTTCAGCCCTTCGACGGCGAGGATCGGGCCCATCAGCCGCCGCCCATGCGCGCAAGGCGGGAGCGCGGGTCGATATACTCGTTCATCGATACCGCCAGCAGGAAGAGTGCGACAAACACCGCGATGACGAGCGCGACCGGCGCCGCGATCCACCACCAGATGCCGGAGACCAGCGCGGCATGCTGGTTGGCCCAGTAGATCATGCCGCCGATGGTCGGCGTATTGACGTCGGTGAAGCCGAGGACCGAGAGAGTCACCTCCAGCCCGATGCTCCAGTTCATGTTGTTCATGGTGGTGGTAAAGACCACCGGCATCACATACGGCAGATGCTCGCGCGTCACGATCTCGCCCGCGTTCATGCCGGAGAAGGCGGATTGCGCGGTGAACTCTCGGGTCTTTAGCGAGAGTGCGATGGAACGGATCAGCCGCGCGTCATAGGCCCAGCCGAGGCAGGCGGCGACCAGTGCCAGCAGGCCCCAGCTCATCTGGTCCCGCATCACGAAGTAGAACAGCACCAGGATCGGGAAGATCGGCACGACGATGAAGGTGTCGTTCACCGACATCAGCAGCCGATCGACCGGACCGCCCGCGTAGCCGGCGAACAGCCCGACCGCGAGTGCGATGACACGGCTGATCAGCGCGACCACAATGCCGAAGGCCAACGTGTTACGGATGGCGACGCTGAGCTGCCAGAACACGTCCTGGCCGCGCGACGTGGTGCCCAGCCAGTGCTCCATCGAAGGCGGCAGGTCGGGCGCCACCACATAGACATCCAGCGGCGGATAGGGCGAGACAAATGACAGCAACGCGATGATGGTGACGCCCGCCAGCAGTACCACTCCGGCGGTGAATTCCCAGTTGTAACGGAGCAGGTCGCGCAGGATCTTCCACATGGCTCAGCGCGCCTGCACACGGGGGTCGAGCAACGGGTAGAGCAAATCCACCAGCAAAACGGCGAAGGAGACGGCGAGGATCGACACTGTCGTCACGCCGATCACCAGACTGTAGTCGCCCGCATGCACGGCGGCGACCAGCAACGAGCCAAGTCCGGGATAGCCGAAGACCTGTTCGGTTATGATGGCGCCGTTGAAGATGGCGCCCAGCGTCATCGCCAGCCCCGTCACCTGTGGCGCCAGCGCGTTGCGCATGACATAGGCGCCGAGGATGCGGCGGCGTCGTACACCAGCCAGCTCGGCATAGACGGTGTAGTCCTCGGTGACGACGTTGGAGACCAGCGACCGCATGCCCATGAACCAGCCGCCGATGCCGACCAGCACCAGCGACGCCGCGGGCAGCAGCGAGTGGCGGATGACGCTGCCAGCGAATTCCAGGCTGAACCCCGGCTGCAATCCCTGCGCATAGGCGCCGGTAATCGGCAGCACCGGCCAAAGATAGCCAAAGATGATCAGCAGCACGAAGGCGACGATGTAGTAGGGGACAGGGTGGACGCCCATGGCCACGATGCCGGCGAATTTCAGCAGGCGGTTTCGGCGGTAGTAGCCGGCGAGGCCGCCAAGCAGATTGCCGAGGCCCCAGGAGAACAGCGTCGCCACCAGCATCAGCCCCGCCGTCCACGGCAGGGCGCGGCGGATGAGGGTGGAGACGGGCGTCGGGAAGGCGGAGAGCGACGGGCCGAAATCACCGACCACGATGCGGCTCCAGAACGCCAGCCATTGATCGAGGCCGCTGCCGCCGGTGCCATACAGATCCTGCAGGGAGCGCCGCATCATCGCGATCGCTTCCGGGCTGGTGGTGCCGAAGGCGGTCGCGGCGGTGATGGTCTGTTCCACCGGGTCGATCGGCGTGGCGTGGGTGATGAGGTAGGTGACGTTGATGCCGATGAAGACGACAAGGCAGAACTGAAACAGCCGCCTGAACAGGTACAAGGCATAGCCGCGCATGCTGGCGTTCCCGGAAGACGCTGGTAAAGACGGAGGGATCGGCGGGCGCAGGCGCACCCGCCGGATCGGTTCAGGCCTGGCGCGGCTTCAGGCGGGAGAACATGTAACGGCTGTTGCCCCAGTTCGGCACGGGGTTGGTGTAGGGGTTCTCGGCGGTCGGGAAGCCGGTCCAGTAGGTGGTGTCCATCGTCGTGAAGACGTTGTAGGCCATCAGCGGGATGATCGGCATCTCGCGCACCATCAGCCTGGCATAATCGCGGCCGATCTCGACCACCGATGGGTCGTCGAACGGCGTGGCGCGCATGCGCTCGATGATCGCGTCCATCTCCGGGCTGGCCCAGCGCTGCCAGTTGCGCCAGGGCTGCGCCTTGCCCGGCGGCGCGACGTATTGCGAGTGCCAGCTATCCAGGAAGTAGGCGAGGTCCGGGTGGCCGCCATAGGTCTCGACGCTCCACGCCATGATCGTCTCGAAGTCACCAGCATTGCGGCGGTCGGCCATGCTGGTGCCCTGCGCGACATCGATGCGGCTATCGATGCCGAATTGCCGCCAGTTCTGCGCGATCATGGTGCCGGTGCGCGTCATTACCGGCCGGGTCTCGCCTTCCACCACCACCTTGATGCTGAAGGGCTTGCCCTCCGGCGTCATCCACGCATTGCCGCGCTTGCGGTAGCCGGCGGCTTCCAGCAGCTCGGTGGCCGCCTGCGGGTTGGGTTTCCACCAGCCATGGCCGAGGGAACGCGCGATCTCGGCCGGCTCGGTCGGCACGTTGGGGTTGGAAGGCCGCACCAGCGCGGCGATCTGCGCGCCGATGGTGCTGTCATAGGGCTTGATCTTCTGCTTGCCGGTATCGAGCTCGAAGGCCGCAAGCCATTCTTGCAGCGGCTCGTGGTAGTCGCGCGGATGCGTGCCGGTCGGCGGCAAGGCGATGGCGGAGATGGTGGCGGCGCCGCGGTAGCCGGCCATCGACACCGCCTTCATGTCGATCAGCAGGGCCAGGGCCCAGCGGACGCGGCGGTCGGTGAACATCGGATTCTGCGTGTTGAAGATTAGCGACGGCAGCGTCGGGTCGGGGTGCGCATAGGGGAATTTTGGAAACCAGCCGCGCACCTGCTCCGATTGCCGTGCCAGGGTGAACATGCCCTCCGGCGCCACGTCGTGCACCACGTCCAGATCATGGTTCAACTGGGCGATGACGCGCTTATCCGGTGGCCCGCCATCGACATAGGAGACATAGCGCGGCCCCGGCTCGCCAAAGCGGCCGAGTGAGGTGCGTTGCCAATCCTCCCGCCTTTCCCAGGTGAAACGCCGGCCTTCGGGGTCGAAGCTGTGCAGCTTGTAAGCGCTGAGAGTGATGGGCGGGTTGAAGTCGAAGCGCACCGGGTCCGCCACCTTCTCGAACACATGCTTCGGCATGATCCAGATGGCGTTGAAGCGCACCATGAAGTTGGCGTGGAAGCGGGCATTCGGCTTCTTCAGCTTGAACACCACGGTGTAGGCGTCCGGTGCCGTCACTTCGGCCACGTTCAGGATCAGCTGCGCACTCCAGCGCATGCCGGGGTTCTTCACCTGCGTCTCGACCGTGTGCACCACGTCGGCGGACGTGAACTCGACGCCGTCGCTCCAGAACAGGCCGCGCCGCAGCCTGGCCGTCATCTCACTGAAATCGGCGTTGTAGATCGGTGGTTCGCTGGCCAGGGAATTATCGAAGGGCCCGTCGACGCCGCTTTCCGGGTCGATGTACCACAGCGTGTCCATCGCCAGTTGTTGCAGGCCGTTATACTGGCTGCCGGCGTTGATGGACCAGATGTTGAACCAGCCCGCGTTGCGGATGACGCCTTCCGGGTTTTCCAGGATTAGCGTCTCGCGCCGGGGCGGCGCGCCGCCCGTCGCGGATTGCGCCATGGCGGACCGGGCCATGGCCGGGGTGATGGCGAGTGCGATCGGCGTGGCCAGCAGGCTTCTGCGGCTGAACGACATGGACCAGTCCTCCCACTCCACCTGTTTCCGGTGGATCGTTGCGGGAAGGCTAGAAGTCTCGCACTGCCGACGTCAACCGTTTCTTCGGTATGAACCCGTTTAATGGGTACAGTCAGGCCAGGCGCAGGCGCATGACGATATCCTGCTCGTGGTTGCCGAACTGCCGTCCGAAGATGTTCAGCCCGCCCGGGTGCTTCGCGCTGTCCTCGATGCCGACGCGCAGGCGGATGGAATGGTGTTCCTCCAGCTTCAGCGCCGCCAGCGTTACATCGGAAATCCGCAAGCCGTCCAGGAAGGTGCCATGCTCATTCACGACCCAGTGGGTCAACCGGCCGTATTGCGAACCTTCCAACTTCCACCAGCGCGGTGTCAGCACCCCGCGCTTGTCACCGTAGTCGGATGGCGAGGTCCAGGTGCCGATCTTGGTGCCATTGACCCAGAGCGTGATGTCGGATGGCCAGTCCAGGCTGGTGCCCGGAACTTCGGAGGACATCTCCAGGCTGAACTCCACCCCCTTTACCTGCGCACCAAGCAGCTTGGCGTTGTTCGGAAACTTGTATTCGACGAAGCCGCGCGAGAACCACAGCAACATCGCCTCCACCCGTGCCGGGTCAAGGAAGAAATCCGGCACATCCAGCAGCCCGATGACGCCACGCTGAGAGCAGAGCCCGCACGGCGCCTGTACGTCGCAGGAGGTATACAGGCCCAGCGGCATCGCCACCTCGACCAAATCCCGCTGCCGCTGCGGGGCCGGGCCGTCAAGGCGGATGACGATGTCGTCGAAGCGGACATGGCAGATCTTCTGCTGCCCCTTCGCCGCCTTCACCAACTCGGTCTCGATCAACCGGCACTGCTCCAGCACCAGCACATTGGCCGCCACGGTCGATTGCGGCAATTCCAGCAAGGCGCCGATCTGGTTGACGTTCAACGGCCCCTGCTGCCGCAACAGCCGCAGGATCTGGATGCGCACGATGGAGGCGACACCGCGCAGCACCTCTGGATTGCTTTCGGGAATGACGGTCAGGAAGGCGCGGTTCGGCGAGCTGGTCATGCACCCGGTTCTACGACTGGCCTCCTATCATACCCGAAAAACGGATGCTGTCTCCCCCAACCTCATCTCGGCGTTTCGCGGCGGCAGATGCACCACCCGCCCGGCCACCTTATCCGCCAGCGCAGCGTCATGTGTTACCACCAGCAGTGCCGTGCCACGCTCCTGCACCGTTTCGCACAGCAACTGCATCACCTCGGCCTGGGTCAGCGGGTCGAGGCGGGAAGTCGCCTCATCGGCGAACAGCAGCGCCGGGCGCAGCAGCAACGTCCGCAGCAGGCTGAAGCGTTGCAGCTCACCGCCGGAGACTTCCGTGGGCCGCCGGTGCAGCAGGCCGGAGCCCAGCCGCAGGCGCGGCAGCAGCGCCTCGGCCTCGCTCGGCGCCAGCCCGTGCCGGCGGCACAGTTCGGCGATGCCGGCGCCCAATGTCTGGCGCGGCGCGAAGGCGGCCAGCGGGTCCTGGTACAGTTTCTGCAACCCCAGGGGACCGACCCAATTCGCACGCCGCACCGTGCCCGAATCCGGCGGCGTCAGTCCCAACAGCACGTCGCCCAGCGTCGTTTTGCCGCAGCCGCTGGGGCCGGCGATGGCGACGACGTCGCCCTCCGCCACGTCCAGGTCCAGGCCGCCGAACAATTCCCGGCCGCCCAGTTGCTTCCGCAGCCCGCGCGCCGCCACCACGGTCCGCCCCGGCTGGCGGCGGGGCCAGGCGGCCCAGCGCTCCGGCTCGGCTGCCACCAGCTTCTGCGTGTAGTCGTGCCGGGGCGCGTCCAGCAGCGCGGGCAACGCGCCGCTTTCCACCACCTGCCCTGCCAGCATGACCATGGCCTGGCCGCCCAGCAGGCGGGCCAGCGCGACGTCGTGGGTGATGACCAGCAGCATCCGCCCGGCTTCGGCCTCGGCCCGCAGCAGCGCGCCGGCGGTGTCGCGCAGTGCGGCATCCAGGCCCTTCGTTGGCTCGTCGGCAATCAGCATCCGCGCGCCGGCCGCCTGGGTCGCCGCCAGCGCCACGCGCTGGTTCATGCCGCCCGAAAGCTGGAAGGGAAAGCGCCGTGCGGCGTCCGCCAGCCCCAGCCGCGACAGGCGCGCCGCCGTCCGGCTGGCGGCGGCCGCGTGCGTCTGTCGGTGGAGGAGGCGGTCCACCTCCTCCACCTGCGCCTCGGCGCGCATGCTGGGGTCCAGCGCCGCCCAGGGTTCCTGCGGCAGCATGGCGACATGCCGGCCCCACAGCGCCCGGCGCTCGCGTGCCGCCAGCTTCAGGATGTCCTGGCCATCCAGCACGATGCGGCCTTCGGCGCGCAGGCCAAGCGGCAGCACGCCCATGATGGCCTGAGCCAGCAGCGACTTGCCGGAGCCGGTCTCGCCCAGCAGTACCAGCGGCTCCCCACGCCGCAGGGCGAAGCTGGCCGGGTGCACCAGCACGCCATCCGGCCCCAGGATGCGCAGGTGTTCAACGATGAGGCTCATGCGCGCTCCCGCCCCGCCAGCAGATGCAGGCCGAGCACGGTGATGAAGATCAGGATGGCCGGCAGCAGTAGCGCCAGCGGGGCTTCGGCGTAGTAGGGCAGCAGCTCGGTCATCATGCTGCCCCACTCCGGCACCGGCGGCCGGGCACCGACGCCGATGAAGGCCAGCGCGGCGATGGTGGTCACGGCCGTGCCGGCGGCGAAGGCGAACAACGTGGCCGCCAGCGGGGCCACTTCGGGCCACAAATGGCGGCGCAGGATATGCCCGGCACCGAAGCCCAGCAGCCGCGCCGCCTGCACCTGCGGCCGGGCCATGACCGCGGCGGCACCGTTGCGGGCGATGCGGAAGAACTCCACCCACAGCGACAAGGCGAGGCCGAGATAGAGCGGCAGGAACTCCCCAGGCGCGAAGGCGGTGAACAGCACCACCAGCAGCAATCCGGGCAGCGCCTGCACCGCATCGGCCAGGCCCAGCAGCAGCCGCTCCAACACCCCGCCCCGCAGTGCCGCCACCAGCCCGAGCAGGATGCCCGGCACTGCCGCCGCCAGCGCCGCCAGCAGCGCAAAGCCGAAGGAGAGCCGCGCACCGGCCGAAAGCCGGGCCAGCAGGTCCCGCCCCAGATGGTCGGTGCCCAGCGGGTAGGCGCCGCCGGGCGGCAGCAAGGTGTCGGAGAGGTTCTGGCGCAATGGGTCCGCCCCATGCAGCGGCCCCAGCAGCGCGAAGGCGATGACGGCGGCCAGCAGCGCGCCGCCCAGCAGTCGCTTGCGGCTCATGCCCGTGCCCCCTGCCGGCGCGGGTCCAGTGCCCAGCAGGCCAGGTCGGTCGCCGCGTTCAGGCCGACGAACAACAGGCCCATCAGCAGCGCCGTGCCCTGCACCATCGGGATATCCCGCCCCAGCACCGCATGCACCAGCGCATGGCCGATGCCGGGCCAGGCGAACAGCGATTCCACCACCACCACGCCCTCGATCAGCGTGACAAGCTGCAGGCCCAGATAGGCGACGACGGGGATGGAGGCGTTGCGCAGCCCATGCCGGCGGAAGGCGCTGGCATCCGACAGCCCCTTCATCCGCGCGAAGGCGAAGTAGGGTGAGGCCACCACCGCTGCGACCGCATCCCGCGTGACGCGGGACGACGCGGCGGCGAGCCCCAGCGCCAGGGTCAGCGCCGGCAGGATCACTTCCCGCCAGCCGCCGACGCCGGCCACCGGCAACCAGTCCCACTCCACGGCGAGCACCAGCATCAGCGCGATGCCGATGACGAAGGCCGGCACCGCCCGCAGCGCCGTGGCCAGCGCCAGCGCACCGCCATCCAGCCAGCCGCCCGGCCGCAGCCCGGTCAGCACCCCCAACGGCGGGCCAAGCAGCAGCGAAAAGGCCAGCGCCACTACCGAGAGCAGCAGCGTATGCCCCAACTGTACACTGAGCAGGTCCAGCACCGCCTCCCCCGAGGCGAGCGAGACGCCGAGGTCCAGCTGCGCCAGATCGGCGAACCACGCGCCGAGTTGCAGTAGCCAGGGGCGGTCCAGCCCCAGCTCCTGCCGCACGGCGTCCGCCGCCGCGCTGTCCACCAGATCGTAGCCATAGCGGCTGGCGGCGATGCGGTAGGCCATGTCCCCCGGCAGCAGCCGCACCATCATGAAGCACGCGGTGCCGACCAGCAGCGCCACCAGCAGCGCCTGGACGGCCCGGCCGCCCAGCGCGCGCATCAACCCACCCATTTCGCACCCGCCACGCGGTAGGAGATCTCCAGCGGATCGACCGTCAGCCCGCCGACGCGCTTGGACACCGCCGTCGCCAAGTCGAACCAACTGACCGGGATGACCGGTAGTTCGTCCTGCAGGATGGTGGAGGCACGTCCACGCAACGCCGCGCGCTCCGCCGCGTCGGCGGTCGCGCCCAGTTCGTCCAGCAGCGCGGCCAGTGCCGGGCTGGACCAGTTCATGGCGCCCCAGTCGCCGCCCTGCGGGCCGTAATCCTGCAGCAGCGTGCCCAGCGGGTCCGGCACCAGGGAGAAATTGCGCGCCATCAACGCGGCTTCCAGCGTGCCGTCGCGGTGCCCGGCCGGGATCTCGCCGCTGTTGACGACGGCGACCTTCATGTCGATGCCGATCTCGCGCAGCTGCGCCTGCATCGCGGTGGCCAGGCCCGGCAGCTCCGGCCGGTCGGAGAAGGTGCGGAGGGTGAAGCTGAACGGCGAGCCGTCGCGCACCAGCAGGCCATCCGGCCCCGGCTGCCAGCCGAGCGCGATGAGCAGCCGCCGCGCCTCAGCAAGATCCCGCCGCAGCGGTGGCAGGGACGGCACGTGCCATTCCGCCATGCTGGCCGGAAACATCTGCGTGGCGGCGGAGGCGGGCGAGCGCAGCAGCGCCGCCGCCATGCCGGCGCGGTCCAGCGCCAGGCTGATGGCCCGCCGCGCCCGCACGTCGTTGAACAGGGGCGAGCCGCAGTTCAGCTTGATCAGCCGTGTGCGCGGGATGGGCTGTACGCGGATATCGAGGCGTGGATTGCGCCGCAACCGCTCCACCGTTTCCGGCGCCAGCTGCGCCACCATCTCGGCCTGCCCGCCTTCGGCCATGGCGGCGCGGGTCTCGCCCCGACCGGCGGCCAGGTAGCTGGCGCGGGCGAAGGCCGGCGGCGGCCCATCCCAGTGCTCGGAACGCTCGGTCTCCAGCCGCTGCGGCGCCAGCAACCGTGCCACCTTGTACGGCCCGCTGCCGATGACAGCGCGCACCGCCTCCCCCTCGAACGCCGCGGGTGCCAGGATGGCGGTGCTGTAGTGGGCCAGGAAGGCCGTCAGCGAGACAAAGGGGCGGCGGGTGCGGATGACGATGCCGCCCGCCTCGGCAGCGACGCTCTCGATCGGGATGTTGCCCAGCACGCCGGTCTGCCGCTGCGCACGCTCCAGGCAGAAGGCCACGGCTTCGGCGCTGACGGGGGTGCCGTCGTGGAAACGGGCGGCCGGGCGCAGTTCGAAGCGCCAGGTCAGGCGGTCCTCGGACAAGGTCCAGGCCCGGGCGAGCTGCGGTACCGGCAGCCCGCCATCATCGGCGCAGGTCAGCGTCTCCACCACCTGCATGCGGGCGAAGACGTAGCCGGAGCGGGAGGGGTCCAGCCCGTTGATCTCCTGCGAGGTGACGACGCGGAACATGTCCGCCGCCGGCTGCGCGGCGGCGGCACGGTGCAGGAAGGGCAGGCCGGCGGCGGAGGCGAGCACGGCACGGCGCGGGAGGATGGCTGCTGTCATAGGCGAGGACATGAATGAAACGTTATAACATGACAAGACCGAAAAGGGGCCGGGCCGCAAAACCTTGGCCCAGGCCGTCCGACGTGCCCTCACACGTTCTTTCATCAACCGGTAAGCCAGGCGCTGTACGCATTCGGGCAGGCGCTCGCTCTGCCCAATGTCACGGGTTGGTGAGCGGCCATGCGATGCGGTATGGTGCCCGACCGGCGCGGCGGCATCCGCGTATTCTCGAAGGACGTCCCGAAGCCCTTGAAGCGGATCTTCAGCCCCGTCATCCGTAACCGCCGGGACCTGGCCCGCTATCTGCTCCTTGCCACCGCGTCCGCGGTCGGCGCCGCATTGCTGGTGGATGTGGCGCAGCAGCTGATCTTCTTCACGGATTGGGAGACGGCGATCCGGTCCTGGGTCGTCACCATCCTGGTGGCCTCGGTCATTGCCCTGCCCCTGCTCGGCAGCCTGGGCTATGCGCACCTGAACCTGTGGCGCGCCCAGGTGCAGTTGGAGCTGCTGAGCCGCACCGACGACCTGACCGGCCTGCCCAACCGCCGCGCCGTGCTCGCTGCCTTCGAGCGGCACAATGAGCGGGACACCGCGCTGGTGCTGATCGACGTGGACCACTTCAAGCGTATCAACGACTCCCATGGCCACGGCGTGGGCGACGCCACGCTGCAGCAACTGGCCAGGGTGCTGGCCGAGGAGCTGGACGGCCTTGGCCTGGTGGGCCGTGTCGGCGGAGAGGAATTCGCCGTCGTTGCCTGGAAGCAGCCATCGGCGGCCCTGGCGCAGCGGCTGGACCAACTGGCGCGGCGGCTTTCCGCCCAGCCCTTCATCATCGCTGGCATCTCCGTGCCGGTCACCGTCTCCGCCGGCGTGGCGCTGTGCCAGGGGCGCGACTTCGATACGGTGTACCAGGAGGCGGACCACGCCCTGTACGGTGCCAAGCACGCGGGGCGAAACCAGATCCGCCTTGCTGAGCCGGTTGGCGCCGTACGCTCGCGCGGGTAAACGCGCGCAAGCACTGGTTGAGGTGGTTGCGCGTGTGCCTGGAGGGTGATCTTCGCCTGTCAGGCCGAAGCCAGTGGCTATGTCCTAAGGCCACACCTGTCCGGGCCTGACCTGGAGTGCACCTGAAACGCAAGCGTGGCTGAATGCCCGCGGCGCGGATGTGGACCCAAAGCTCCTACCAATGATGGCTCATCCGAAAAAGACAGCCTAGCCACAGGCAGGTCTTGGAATGAGCCGTTCCAAAATCGGCGTTCGCGAGCAGCCTGATGCGTCCTTAGCAAGAAACGCCTGCGCGCAACTATCGTTCTGTGACAGGTGCGGCAGCGTATGGCCGCCAGGATGCGACCCACTTGAGCGGGACAGGACCCTTCGATGAAAGCCCTTGTATGGCACGGTAAACAGGATATCCGCTGCGATCAGGTGTCCGATCCAGGGATTGAGGACCCTCGCGACGCCATCATCAAAGTCACAAGCTGCGCCATATGCGGCTCGGACCTTCACCTCTTCCATAATTTTATTCCCGCGATGAAGAATGGCGACATCATGGGACATGAAATGATGGGCGAGGTGGTGGAAGTCGGTAGCGAGGCCAAGGGCAAGCTCAAGAAGGGCGACCGTATCGTTGTCCCCTTCACCATCACCTGCGGCCAGTGCGACCAGTGCCGGCGCGGCAATTTCTCCGTCTGCGAGCGCAGCAACCGCAACAAGGAGATGGCCGACAAGGTCTACGGGCACAGCACCGCCGGCCTGTTCGGCTACACGCATCTGACTGGCGGCTACCCTGGCGGCCAGGCCGAGTACTTGCGCGTACCCTTCGCCGACTCCACGCATATCAAGGTGCCGGACAACCTGACGGATGAGCAGGTCCTGTTCCTCGGCGACATCTTCCCCACCGGCTGGCAGGCCGCGGTGAATTGCGACATCGAGCCGACGGACACGGTGGTGGTCTGGGGCTGCGGCCCGGTGGGGCAGATGGCCATCCGCAGCGCCATCCTGCTCGGCGCCCGTCAGGTCGTGGCGATCGACTGCATCGCCGAACGCCTGTCCATGGCGCAGGCCGGCGGCGCGATCACCATCAACTTCCAGACGGAAAGCGTCATCGAGCGGCTGAACGACCTCACCTCTGGCAAGGGGCCTGAGAAGTGTATCGATGCGGTGGGACTGGAATCCCATGTCTCGATGGGCCAGCCCGATACGTTGCTCGACCGCGCGAAGCAGGCGGTGATGATGGAGAGCGACCGGCCGCACGTGGTGCGGGAGATGATCTATGTCTGCCGCCCCGGCGGCATCATCTCCATCCCCGGCGTCTATAGCGGCCTGGTGGACAAGATCCCGCTTGGCATTGCCATGAACAAGGGCCTGAGCTTCCGCATGGGCCAGACGCATGTGAAGCGCTGGACCGACGACCTGCTCCGCCGCATCGAGGAAGGGCAGATCGACCCGTCCTTCGTCATCACCCATACCGCCACTCTCGAAGAGGGCCCCGAGATGTACAAGCTGTTCCGCGACAAGCAGGACAGCTGCATCAAGGTCGTCCTCAAGCCCTGAGGTGTCCCGATGAGCATGTTGATGAAGGTCGCCGGCCTCACCCGTTCCCCCGGCGATCCAAGGATTCTCTCCACCGGCCCGGGCACGCTTGCGGGTCCTGACCATCTGGCGCGTGGCCTCGGCTGGTTCAGCATCGGCCTCGGTATGCTGGAATTGTTCGGGGCCCGCCGTGTGACCCGCACTCTGGGACTGGAAGGGTACGAATGGCTGATCCGCGCCTGCGGGGCGCGGGAGATCGGCAGCGGCGTGGCCTGCCTTTCCGCCAATCCGGCGCCGGGCGTGGCCGCGCGCATCGCCGGGGATGCGCTGGATATCGCCACGCTGGCTGTCGCCGCCCGGCAGGGCGATGTGCGGCGTGGCAATGCGCAGATTGCCCTGCTGGCCGTGATCGGCGTTACGGTGCTGGATGTCATCTGCCACCAGGCACTGACCGCCCGGCACGCCCGGCCACCAGGCCCCCGGCGGGACTATCACGACCGCTCGGGCTTTCCGAAGGGCCTCGCCTACGCACGGAACGTCCAGGGCTAAGCCTGGGCTGCCAAGCCAGGTTGGGTGGCCTTGCTCCGTCAGGACCACCTGCCCATGTCGTGCCGGCCAGGCCCCCTGCAACGCCTGCCCCTTACTCTTCGCCCCGAAGCGAGAGAGGGGGGCGATGGGCACCAGGAGCCCTCGGGGCCGCCGACCGGGGCGAAGCGTTGCGCGATCGTGATCATTGTGCTGGGCTACGCGCCGCGCTCTACTGCCGTCTTGCGCCGCCCAAGGAGTCCCGTGACACGGGTGGCACCCAAGGCCACCCCGGGCTCCGCCCGCGGCGGTATGCCGGGAGACGGAAGGCGATGGCGGCACCCCCTTCGCAGCGGCCGGTACGCCCGGACCGCGACGCCGACGAAGCTGGCGCCGGCATCAGCGTCGTCTCCCGCGTCGTCGCGGTGCTGCGGGCTTTCGCCGAGGGCGGGACCAGCGTTTCGATCAAGGAGTTGTCGGATCAGGTCGGGCTGGCGCCCAGCACGCTGCACCGGCTGCTGGACCAACTGGTAGCGGCTGGGTTGATCGATCGGACCAACGCGCGCCGCTACCGCGTTAGCAACGAATTCAGCCGCATCGGCGCGCTGGCTGCCCGTAAGTCCGGCGTGCTGCGGCTGGCGCGGCCGGTCATCCAGGAAGTAACGCGGCGGACGACCGAGACCTGCATGTTCGGCATGTTGCTGCCTCAGACGCTGACGATGATGTTCATCGACAAGACCTCCTCGCCGCTGCCGATGCCCTATACGGTCCGTATGCACCAGGCGCGCTCCCTGCTCTGGGGCGCCACAGGCCTATGCCTGCTGGCGTGGCTGACCCCGCCGGAGGTAGAGCGCGTGCTGGGCCGTGGGGAGCGTTCGCCCGTCGATGGCCATACCCCGCCGGACGAGGCGGTGCTGATGGAGCGGCTGGCCGAGATCCGGGCCCGCGGCTACGCCCTGACGCGCGGCGAGCAGACGCACGGCGCCGTCGGCATGGCCGCGCCGGTGTTTGGCGCCGGCCGCGCCATTATCGGCGATCTCTGCATCACCCTGCCGCAGTCGCGCTTCTCGGCGGCCGATGAAAGCCGCTTTTCCAAGCTGCTGATGCAGCGGGCGATGGAGCTGTCCCGCCTGAATGGCCATCTGCCGGCGCCCCTGGCCACTGGCTGACCGCATATTCCGCTGGGCGGAATTCCGCCGATGCAGGGCGTTGCTCGCGCCGCCAGCGCCGTCCTAGCCTTCCGGCAACGCCGCCGCCCGGGATGTCCTGACCCCGCCGGCGGGCCGAATTGTCGGAGGGGATCATGACCACGCCGCGCCTGCCGCTCTCCCGCTTCCGCGTGCTGGACCTGACATCGCACCGCGCCGGCCCGACCACCGCCCGCCAGTTGGCCGACTGGGGCGCCGACGTCATCAAGATCGAACCGCCCGCGTCGCTGGATGACGAGGCCGGCGGCAGCCTGATCGGCATGCGGCACGGCTCCGACTTCCAGAACCTGCACCGCAACAAGCGCAGCCTGACGCTGAACCTGAAGTCGGCCGAAGGCCGTGAGATCTTCTTCAAGCTGGTCGAGACCGCCGACGTGGTGCTGGAGAATTACCGCTCGGACGTGAAGTACCGGCTGGAGGTCGATTACGAGGCGGTGCGCCGCGTCAATCCGCGCATCGTCTATGGCAGCATCGCCGGCTTCGGCCAGGATGGGCCCTACGCTACACGCCCTGGCGTGGACCAGATTGCCCAGGGCATGGGCGGGCTGATGTCCGTGACCGGGCAGCCGGGCCAGGGGCCGATGCGCGTCGGCATTCCCATCGCCGACCTCTGTTCCGGCCACTTCCTCGCCCAGGGCGTGTTGATCGCGCTGTTGGACCGGGAGCATACCGGGGAAGGGCAATGGGTGCACACCTCCCTGCTGGAGGCGCAGATCGCCATGCTGGACTTCCAGGTCAGCCGCTGGCTGATCGACGGCGAAGTGCCCGGCCAGGCTGGCAACGACCACCCGACCAGTACGCCGACCGGCGTGTTCCCGACCAGCGATGGCCACGTGAACATCGCCGCCGCCGGGGACCGGCTGTACCGCCGCTTTTGCGAGGCGATCGGCCGGCCGGACCTGCTGAGCAACCCGGACTACACCACCAGCGGCTTACGCCGCCGCAACCGCGCCGCCCTGAATGCCGCCATCGCCGAATACACCAGCACGCGCACGAGCGCCGAGCTGGTGGAGGCGATGACCCGTGCCGGCGTGCCCTGCGGGCCGATCAACACCATCGAGCAGGTCTTTGCCGACCCGCAGGTACAGCATCTTGGCATCGCAAAAACGGTAGAGCACGGCACGCTCGGCACGTTGGGCGTGGTGGGGCAGCCCATCACCCTCTCCGCCGCGCCGCAGCCGGAGGCGCTACGAATGCCGACGCCCGAACGCGGCGAGCACAGCGACGCACTGCTGGAATCCCTTGGTTACGACAGCGCCGCCATCGACGGCCTGCGCGCACGGCAGGTGATCTGAGCCGGTGGGGAAAGAAAAGGGACAAGACATGACAGGACAGATGCTGGCGGAGAAATCCGGCCCGATCGGCTGGATGACCTTCAGCAACCCCGCCAAGCGCAATGCCATGTCGCTGGAGATGTGGAGCGCGATGGCGGAGATCCTGGAGGATTTCGAGGCGGACGACGCCATCCGCGTCATCGTGATGCAGGGCGCGGGGGATCGCGCCTTCGTCTCCGGCGCCGATATCTCGCAGTTCGCGGCGCAGCGGGCCGATGCCGAGGCGGCGTCCCGCTATGCCGCTGTTTCGGACGGCGCGCGGCAGCGGCTGAACACGCTGCAAAAGCCACTGATCGCCCTGATCCGCGGCTTTTGCCTGGGCGGCGGGCTGGGCATCGCCATGTCGGCCGACCTGCGCTTCGCGGCGGAGGATGCGCGCTTCGGCATTCCGGCCGCCAATCTCGGCGCCGCCTATTCATCGGACAGCCTGCGCCGGCTGGTCAATCTGGTCGGCCCCGCCGCCGCCAAGGACATCCTGTTCTCCGCCCGCCGGCTGGATGCGGCGGAAGCGCTGCGCATCGGCCTCGTCTCCCGCCTGGCGCCACCGGAGGCGCTGGAGGATGTGGTGCGGGACTACGCCATGACGCTAGCGGAAAAGGCGCCGCTCTCGCTGCGTGCCTCCAAGGCCATCGTCAACGAGCTGATGAAGCCGGAAAGCCTGCAGGACGGCGCGATGATGCGCGGCCATGTCGCCACCTGCTTCGGCAGCACCGATTACACCGAGGGGCGGCGCGCCTTCATGGAGAAGCGCACGCCGGTCTTCACCGGACGCTGATGTCATGATGCAGCCCCTCGCCCCCATCCCACCCGACCTCGCCGCGCTGGGCGCCACGCCGGAAGCCATCCTGGCGCAGATGGAAGCCCGCGCCGTGCTGGACGTCACGCCGTGCGGCGATGGCCAGATGGTCTGGCGCAGCTGGGGGGAAGGTGCGCCGCTGGTGCTGCTGCATGGTGGCTACGGCTCCTGGTCCCACTGGCTGCGCAATGTGCTGCCACTGTCGCGGCACCGGCGCGTCATCGCCGCCGACCTGCCCGGTCTCGGCGGCTCGGCCGCGCCGCCGGAGCCGCACAGCGCCGAGACCATCGCCGAGATCGTGATGGCGGGGCTGGAGCGGCTGCTGCCCGGAGATGCGCCGCTGGAGCTCGTGGGCTTCTCCTTCGGCGGCGTGGTGGGCGGGCATGTCGCGGCGCGGCTGGGCACGCGGCTGCGGCGCTTCGTCATCGTCGGCTCCAACGGCTTCGGCCTGAAGCGGGCGGAGCTGGCGCCGATGGGCTCCTGGCGCCGCGCGGAGACGCGGGAGGCACGCCTGCAGGTCCACCGGCAGGCGCTGGGCACCATCATGTTCGCCGATGCCACGCGCATCGACCCCGTGGCCCTGCACCTGCAGGAGAGGAATGCGGAGGCCGGGCGCGTGCGCAGCCCCGCCATCAGCATCACCGACACGTTGCTGCGCGCCCTGCCGCATGTGCGCGCGCCGCTGGCCGGCATCTGGGGCGGCGAGGACAATATCGCGCGCGGCCATATCGCCGAGCGCCGTGCGGCGCTGCGGGGCGTCCAGCCCGGCGCCGATTTCCACATCGTTCCCGGTGCCGGGCATTGGGTGAGCTACGAGGCCGCACCGGCCTTCAACGCCACCTTGCTGCGCGTGCTGGAAGGATCGGAGGCCACTGCCCCCGCATCGGCTGACCCGTGAGGTGACGACCGACTGAGCTGGAACCAGAGGAGTCCGCGATGACCTTCGTGAACCGCCTTGCTGCCGGAACCTTGGCTTTGCTGCTTCCGGCCACGCCGCTGCTGGCCGCCGACCTGCGCATCGCGCTGGCGGCGCCGCCTACCTCGCTCGATCCGCATTTCCACAACAACGGCATCAACAACGCCCAGGCGCGGCATGTCTTCGACTCGCTGACCACGCAGGATGCCAACCAGCAGATCGGACCCGGCCTGGCCGAGTCCTGGGTGCTGCTGGATGACGTCACCTGGGAATTCCGCCTGCGGCGCGGCGTCAGGTTCCACGACGGCACGCCCTTCACCGCCGATGACGTCGCTTTCTCGTTGGAACGCGCGCCGGAAGTGCCGAACAGCCCCAGTTCCTTCGGCACCTTCACCAAGCAGATCAAGGGCTGGACCATCGTCGATCCCTACACCATCCGCCTGCATACGGATGGCCCGTCGCCGCTGCTGCCGATCGACGTCAGTGTCATCGCCATCATCTCCCGCAAGCATGGCACCAACGCCACCACGGCGGATTACCAGAGCGGGCGGGCCACGATCGGCACCGGCCCCTACCGGCTGGCCGAGCACGTGCCGGGCGACCGCATGGTCTACACCCGCAACGAGGCCTATTGGAACGGCGTCGAGCCCTGGAACAAAGTGACGTTCCGCATCACGTCGGTCGGGCCCGCGCGCGTCGCCGCGCTGCTGGCAGGCGACGTCGATGTCATCGCCGAGGTACCGACCACGGATAGCGCCCGGTTGCGCCAGCAGCCGAATGTCAAGCTGTGGTCCGGCGTCACCAACCGCATGACCTTCCTCTCGGTAGACGTGCATAACGAGGTACCGATCGCGGGCAATATCTCGGACAATTCCGGCAATCCATTGCCCCGCAACCCGATGCGCGACCTGCGCGTGCGCCAGGCACTCTCCATGGCCATCGACCGCGATGCCATCGTCGAACGGGTGAACGAGGGCGAGGCCGTGCGCGCCGACCAGCTCGTGCCGGAACGCTTCTTCGGCTACAATCCAGCCATCAAGCCGGAAGTCACCGACCCGGAGGGCGCCCGCCGCCTGCTGGCCGAGGCGGGCTACCCCGATGGCTTCCGCGTGGTGCTGCACACCAGCAACGACCGCATCGTCAACGCCACCCGCACCGTGCAGGTCATCGCGCAGATGTGGGGCCGCATCGGCATCCGCACGGCGGTCGAGACGATGCCGCATACCGTCTATAGCGGCCGCACGGCGCGCAACGAACTCTCCCAGATGCTGCATAGCTGGGGCGCCGGTACGGGGGAGGCGTCGGGCACCCTCGTCGGCATCGCGTACACCCGGGGCGGCGCCTATGGCGGTTCCAATCGCGGCCGCTATTCCAACCCACAGGTGGACGCGGCAATCCGCCAGGCGCTGGTGACGGTGGATGAGGATAAGCGCCGCGCGATCCTGCAGGACACGATGGCGACCGTGATGGCCGACCGGGCCATCATTCCTCTCGTGTTCTGGGTCTCCACCTGGGCCACGTCGCGGGACCTCGTCTATACGCCACAGGCCAACCAGGCCACGCTGGCCATGGCGCTGCGGCGGGCGCCCTGAGAACGAGTTTCGATCATCCGCGGCACAACCTGCCGCGCAAGCAACGATACCGGGATGGATACGGCATGACCTCACTGTGCGACCTGACGGCTGTGGAGCTGCGGCGCCTCATCGGCACGCGGCAGGTTTCGCCGGTGGAATTGCTGCGCGACTGCATCGCGCGGATCGAGGCGGTGAACCCGGCCCTGAACGCCATCGTCGCCACGGGTTTCGAGGGCGGCCTAGAGGCAGCCCGCGCCGCCGAGGCACAGGTGATGCGCGGCGATTCGCTGGGCCCGCTGCACGGCCTGCCCGTCGGCATCAAGGATCTCAACGACACGGCGGGGCTGCGCACCACCTACGGCTCCCCCATGTTCCGCGACCACGTGCCGCAGGATGACGAGCGGGTGGTCGCCGCCTTGCGCCAGGCCGGCGCCATCATCGTCGCCAAGACCAACACGCCGGAATTCGGCACCGGCGGCAACACGCTGAACGACGTGTACGGCGCCACGGGCAATGCGTTCGATCCCGCCTTGTCCTGCGCCGGCTCCAGCGGCGGGTCCGCCGTGGCGCTGGCGGCATCCATGTTGCCGCTCTGCACCGGTTCCGACACCGGCGGGTCGCTGCGCAAGCCGGCTTCGTGGTCCGGCGTGGTGGGCTTCCGGCCGACGCCAGGGTTGGTGGCATCGGAACGCCGGCGGCAGGGCTGGTCCGTGCTCTCCGTACAGGGGCCGATGGGGCGGGACGTCGCCGATACCGCCCTGCTGCTTTCCGCCATGGCCAGCGCCGACAGTCGGGACCCGATGGCGCATCCCCGTGCCGAGGGCCCGGAGGCATTGGCCCGGCCGCACCCGGTGGACCTGTCCTCCCTGCGCGTCGCCATCTCCACTGACCTGGGCTTCGCCCCGATAGCCCCCAGCATCCGCCGCGTCTTCGCCGCCCGGATGGCGGTGCTGGCCCGCATCTATGCCAGGATGGAGCCGGAAAACCCCGACATGGCGGGCGTCGAGCGCGCCTACCGCGTCATCCGCTGCACCAACTTCATCACCGGCTTCCGCAAGTACTATGAGCAGGACCCGCAATTGCTCGGCGCCAACACCCGCGGCAATTACGAGGAAGGGCTGCGCTACAGCCTGGCGGATCTGGCCGAAGCGCAGGCCGAGCAGACGCGGATCTACCGTGCCTTCCAGGAGTTCTTCACCCGGCATGACCTGCTACTGCTGCCCTGCCAGGCGTTGACGCCCTTCCCCAAGACCCAGCCTTACCCGACCGAGATGGAAGGCATCCCGCTCACCGGGTATTTCGATACGTCCGGCATCACCTACGGCATTTCCATCACCGGGCACCCCGCCATCTGCATTCCCTGCGGCCTGGATGAATACGGCATGCCCTTCGGCCTGCAGGTGGTGGGCCCGCGCGGCGCCGACGCGTTCACCCTGGCGGCGGCACAGGCGCTTGAACAGTTGTTCCGCAGCCTGCCGGAATTCGCCCGGCCATTGCCGGACCTGGCGCGGCTCGCCGCGAATACCGGCCTTGGCAAGACGGCCTCCCGGCAGCCCGCCGAGCCGCAGTACCGCTGAGACGCCGAAAGCGAGGAACCCACACCATGAACGACCGGCAAAGCACGGCGTATGATGTGCGCCAGCGCCCGCCACTGACCTTTCACGATGCCGTCCTCGCCTTCCAGTCCGGCACGGACACGCCGCGCGCCTACCTGGAGCGCTGCCTCGCCACGATCGGGGAGCGGGAGGCGGTGGTGCAGGCCTGGGTGGTGCTGAACGAAGCAGGCGCGCGGGCGGCGGCCGATGCCAGTACCCAGCGTTGGCGGGACGGCCAGCCGCTCTCCGCCATCGACGGCATGCCCATAGGCATCAAGGACCTGATCGCGACGCAGGACATGCCGACGCAGATGGGCTGCGCCGCCTATCGCGGCCACTTCCCCAAGCACGATGCCGCGCTGGTGCAGGCGCTTCGCGCGGCGGGCGCCGTCATCCTGGGCAAGACAGTGACGACGGAGCTGGGCATGTCCGAGCCCGGACCGACCACCAACCCCTACCATCCGGGCCATACGCCGGGCGGCTCCTCCTCCGGCTCCGCCGCCGCGGTGGGGGCGGGCATGGTGCCGGCGGCCATCGGCACGCAGGTCGGCGGTTCCATCATCCGCCCGGCCAGCTATTGCGGCAACATCGCGCTGAAGCCGACCCAGGGCGCCATCAACCGGGGCGAGCGGCAGGGCCTCTCCCAGGCCACCGCAGGTGTGCACGCCAATGCGGTGCAGGACATGTGGCAGGTGGCGATCGAGATCGCCCGGCGCGTCGGCGGCGATCCCGGCGCGCCCGGCCTGTTCGGGCCGGCGGCACCTCCGGCGGCGGAACGCCCTGCCCGGCTGATCGTCATGGAGTCCGAAGGCTGGGCTCTACTGGACGCGGCGTCCCGCGATGCGTTCGAGGCGATCCTGGACCAGTTGCGCGCCGCCGGGGTGGAGATCCTGCACCGCGACCAGCACCCGTGGATCGAGGCCTTCGAGCGCAGCATCGCCGAGGCCAGGGCGATGACCAACGAGATCTGCGCCTTCGAGAACCTCAGCACCATGCGCAGCCTGCTGGCGCAATCGCCGGACGGCGTCAGCGAACGGATGAAGCGCCGCCACGCGACCGGCGAGGCGATGAACCTGGACGGCTACCGCCGCCGCCTGCTGCAGCGGGAGGAAGCGCGCCGCCACCTGGCCGCCCTCGCCCCGCTGGCCGATGCGCTGATCGCCCCGGCTTCGCCCGGCCCGGCACCGGCCTGGGCCGGTGACATCCCCGGCCAGCCACTCAATCCGCGCCCGACCGGGGATATCGCCTTCAATGCGGCGACCTCGGCGCTCGGGGCGCCGGCCGTCACCGTGCCGCTGGCCAGCGTGCATGGGCTGCCCATGGGCATCCAGTTGATCGGCCAGCCGCATATGGATGCCCGCACCACCGCCCTGGCGCGCTGGATGCTGGAGACGCTGCGGCCGCACGAGGCGCCCGGCCACCGCTAGGCCGATGCCCACCCGCTTCATACGACAGGCGACAATCAGGAAGGCAGGCAGACCATGGCACAGCAGCGCAGGGTGGCCCTCATCACCGGCTCCGGCCGCAATATCGGTCGGGCGATCGCGTTGGGGCTGGCGGAGGATGGCTTCGACGTCGTCATCAACGGCTCCTCGGATCGCGCGGCGTGCGAGGCCGTGGCGCGGGAGGCACGGGCGCTGGGCGCCACGGCCCTGGTGGTCATGGGCGATGTCGGCAGCCGGGAGGACTCGGCCCGGATCGCCCGGGAAGCCATGGCGGCCACCGGCCGGGTGGACGTGCTGGTGAACAACGCGGCGATCCGCCCGCACGGCCCGTTCCTGGAGACGACGGAGGAAACCTGGCGCCGCGTGCTGGCGGTGGATATGGAGGCCGCCATCTGGCTGGCCCAGGCCTGCCTGCCCGGCATGGTGGCCCAGGGCTGGGGGCGCATCGTCAATTTCGCCGGGATGAACGCCATCCAGGGCCATTCCGGGCATGCGCCGATCTCGGTGGCCAAGCACGCGGTCTGGGGGCTGACGAAATCCCTGGCCAAGGAATTCGGCGCGCAGGGCATCACCGCCAACGTCGTCTCGCCCGGCCCCACAGGGGAAGATACCGAGGATGCGACGAATGCCGTAGCGATGCAGCGGCGGCAGGCGATCGTCGCCCGTATTCCCACCGGCCGGCTCGGCACCCCGGTGGAGATCGCTTCCGTGGCCCGGACGCTGGTGTCGGATGCCGGGGCCTTCATCAACGGGCAGATGCTGCAGGTGAATGGCGGCACGCAGACCTGACGCCTGCGGGGCCACAGGCCGTGCACCCTTGCCGTGGCGTGCGTTGCTGCCAAGAGTAGCGGCATCATCACACGGCGCCGCCGCCCCGCAAGGGCATGCGGCGGCCTTCGGCAAGGGGAACGGGTATGGAGATCAAGCTGGACGGCCGCGCCGCCATCGTCACCGGCGGCAGCAAGGGCCTGGGCCTCGCGATCGGCACCCGCCTGGCGGCGAGCGGCGCGGATGTCGCGTTGCTGGCCCGCCGGCCGGACGTGCTGGAAGCGGCGCGTCAGGCGGCCAGTGCCACCGCGCGGGGCCGCGTGATCGCCATCGCCTGCGACGTCTCCAACGCCAAGGACGTGGCGCGGGCCTATGGCGCGGTCATGGCCGGGCTGGGCCGGGTGGATATCCTGGTCAACAATGCCGGCACGTCGCAGACCGGCGCCTTCACGACGGTGACGGACGAGGTGTGGCAGGCGGATCTCGACCTCAAGCTGTTCGCCGCCATCCGCATGGCGCGGCTGGCCTGGCCGCAGATGGAGGAACGGCGCTGGGGGCGGATCATCAACGTCCTGAACATCGGCGCCAAGGCACCGAAGGCCGGCAGCGCCCCCACCGCCGTGTCCCGGGCCGCAGGCATGGCCCTGACCAAGGTGCTGGCGGGGGAAGGCGCGGCCCATAACATCCTGGTCAATTCGCTGCATGTCGGGCTGATCGAAAGCGACCAGTGGGCGCGCCGGCACGCCCAGCAGCAGACGCAGCAATCCTACGGCGATTTCCTGGCCGATATGGGCAAGGGCGTGCCGATGGGCCGGGTCGGCACGGCCGAGGAATTCGCCAATGTCGCCTGCTTCCTGGCCTCGGACGCCGCCGGCTACGTGACCGGCACCGCGATCAACGTGGATGGCAACCTGTCCCCAGCCATGTAGCGCCGGGCCCGTCGGCCCACCGGGCGGAACAGAGGCCTCGGACCGTGCGCCGTCGCCCGCCTGCCGCTACACCTGCAACACCCTGTGCGGCCGGGACAACGCCCGCCCGGAGCAGGGGCGCGGAGCAGGCCAGGAGACCCCGATGATTCTCGACGAGCGCAGCTACACGGTGAAGCCGGAACTGCTGAAATTCTACCTGGAGACCTATGTGGCCGAGGGCATGGCCATCCAGGTCGGCCATCTGGGCGACCTCGTCGGCTGGTTCACCACCGATGTCGGCGTCATCAACGAGGTCGTCCATATCTGGCGCTACGAGAACCTGGGCGAGCGGGAGCGCCGCCGAGCCGCCATGGAGGCCGACCCCGCCTGGCTTGCCTTCCGTGCCAAGACCTCGCACTGCGTCACGCGGATGCACAGCCGCATCCTGCGCCCCACCGCCTTCTCCCCGATGCGTTAGCCTGGGCCATGGCTTCCTTGCCTGAAACGGTGCCAGCCGGTGCCCTGGTGCAGGGCGCCGCGCGGTTGCTGCGGCGCGTGGCCGGGTTGCTGCTGGCGGCGCTGCTGGCTTTGGTGCTGGTGTCCGTGGTGGCGCGCTACGTCTTCGCCACCTCCTTCCTCGGCGCGGATGAGCTGGCCATCTGGCTGCACGTGGCGCTGATCGCGCTGGGCGCGCCGCTGGTCTCCGGCAGCGCCCTGGCGATGAAGCTGGACAGCCTGACCCGCCGCCTGCCGCCCGTTGCCCGCACCGTGGCGGACCTGTTGGCGGATGCGGTGGTGGTGCATGCCGGGCTGGTGCTGGCCTTCGGCAGCATGACGGCCATCTCGTTGATCGGCGGCACCTCGCCCTCGCTCGGCCTGCCTGAATGGGTGCGCTACGCCTTCATGCTGTTCGCCGGCGGCATGACGGCCGTGGCGGCGGCGGTGCAGGCCACCGCGCAGCGCGGTGCCCGCCATGCCCTGCTGGCCGTGGCACTGGGCATCGCCAGCTACACCGCCGCCAGCCTGCTGCTGGCGGAGCCAGTGGGCTCCCCTTCCCTCGTCGCCAGCCTGGTGGCGCTGGCGGCGTTGGCGATCGGCGCGCCCACCGCGCATGCGCTGATCCTTGGCGCCTCCCTGGCCATTCCCTTCGGCAGTCTGCTGCCGGAGCCGGCCATCGTGCAGAACGCCGTCTCCGGCATCAGCGGCTTCCTGCTGCTGGCCATCCCGTTCTTCCTGCTGGCCGGTGGCTTCCTGACGGCCGGCGGGCTGGCGCACCAGTTCGTGCGGCTGGCGGCGGCGCTGGTGGGGCACCGGCGCGGTGGCATCGCGCAGACGACGCTGCTGACCAGCGTGTTCTTTTCGGGCGCCTCGGGTTCCTCCATCGCCAACGCGGCCTTCGGCGCCAAGGTCATGGTGCCGGCGCTCACGGCGCGGGGCTACCCACCGCCGCAGGCCGCCGCCATCGTCGCCGCCACCTCGCTGCTGGACAACATCATCCCGCCCTCCATCGCCTTCCTGATGCTGGCCACGGCTGTCACCAACCTGTCCGTCGGCAGCCTGATGGTGGGCGGATTCTTCGCCGGGCTGGTGCTGGCCGCCGCCCTGGCCATCGCCCTGCACCTGACGGCGCGGGAAGCCGCCACGCCTTCGGCGCGTGCGACGGGCAAGCAGTGGCTGCTGGCGCTGCGGGATGCGCTGCCGGCCCTCGGCCTCGCCTGCGTCGTCGTGCTGGGCATCCGCTTCGGCGTCGTCACCACCACGGAAGCCGCCGCCGTCGCGGCGCTCTACGCACTGGTAGTGTGCTGCGCCATGCGTTCCATCACCCCCCGAGGCATCCTGCGGGTGCTGGAGGACGCGGCGGTGGAGACGGCCGCTATCGGTCTGCTGATCGCCGCCTCCGCCCCCTTCACCTTCCTGCTGGCGGTGGACCAGGTGGGGGATCTGGCGACGCAATGGCTGGCGGGGTTCGGCAACAGCCCGGCCATGTTCATGCTGATCTCCAACCTGCTGCTGCTGGTGGCGGGCATGGCGCTGGATACGGGCGCCGGCATCCTGCTGTTCGGCCCGCTGCTGATCCCGATCGCCGCCGCCATGGGGATCGACCCTGTGCATTACGGCGTCATCCTGGTCATCAACCTGATGATCGGCGGGCTGACGCCGCCGGTCGGCATGCTGGTCTTCGTCTCCGCCGGGCTGACCGGCGTCAGCGCCGATTCCGTCTTCCGCGCCTGCAACCCGTTATTGCTGGCATTGATTGCCGCCATGGCGCTTCTGGCGGCCGGCGCCGTGCTCTGGCCCCTCCTGTGAACCGCCCCTGGCCCCAACGCGACAAGGACTTCGCCATGACTCTGCTGGATCGCCGCCGCCTCGGCCTCGGCCTGCTTGCCCTTGCCCCGGCCCTGTCCGGCGCGCGCGCCGCGCGGGCGGCGGGGCGGGTGGTGACCGTGGCATCCCTCTTCGGCCCCGATGCGCCGGAGACGCGCATCTGGTTGCGCATCCGGGAACAGGTGAACGCCCGCCTGCCCAGGCAGTTCGACATCCGCATCGTGCAGAACGCGGCGCTGGGTGGCGAGAAAGAGGTGGCGGAAGGCGTGCGCCTGGGCTCCGTGCAGGGCGGCATCGCCACCATGTCCATCCTCTCCACCTGGCTGCCGGAAGCGCAGATCCTCGACGCGCCCTTCGTGTTCCGGGATGGCGCGCATGTGCGCCGGGTGCTGGACGGACCGCTGGGCGAGGAGTTCCGCGGCAAGTTCGCTCAGCAGGGCTTCGTCGTCCCCGCCTACATCAACTACGGCGCCCGCCAACTGCTGGCGAAGGAGCCGATTACCCTGCCCACACAACTGGCCGGCAAGCGCATCCGCGCCATCCAGAGCCCGCTGCATACCGAGCTGTGGCGTGCCTATGGCGCCAACCCGACGCCCATTCCCATCACCGACACCTACAACGCGCTGAAGAGCGGCGTGGTGGACATGATGGACCTGACCAAGGGGCCCTATGTCGGCTTCAAGCTGAACGAGGTGGTGCCCTACCTGATCGAGACCGGGCATATCTGGGCGACCGGCGCGGTCTATTTCTCCCCGGTCTTCTGGCGGATTCTGAAGCCGGAGCAGCAGGCGGTGTTTTCCGAGGTGGTGGCAGAGGCCGCGCTGTATTTCGACCAATTGGTCGTGGCGTCCGAGGCCGATGCCGTCCGCATCGCCCTCGCCGCCGGCGGTCATCACATCGTGCCGCAGGATCTGGAAGCATGGCGCCAGGGCGCCCGCCCCGTGTGGGCCAGCCTCGCCCCCAAGGTCGGCGGGCTGGAGCGGATCGAGGCGCTCGCGGCGGCCTGAGCCGCCGGAGGACCCGCCCCGGCGGACCGGGGCGGAGGGGCCGGCATTACTCCGCCGGCACCATTTCCCGCCGCGCCTTGCGCTGCATGCGGATGGCCGAAAACAGCGACCAGGCCAGCAGCAGGGTCGTCACGGTCAGGAACCCGGCGCTGATCGGCCGCTGCAGGAAGATCATGGCATCGCCGCGGGAAAGCAGCATCGCACGCCGCAGGTGCTCCTCCATCAGCGGGCCGAGGATGAAGCCCAGCACCAGCGGCGCCGGCTCGAACTTCAGCAGCGTCATGGCGTAGCCGAACACGCCGAAGCCCATCACCAGCAGCACGTCGAAGGCGCTGTTGTTGACGCTGAACACGCCGATGCAGATGAACAGCAGGATCGACGGATAGAGGATGCTGTACGGGATGCGCAGCATCCGCACCCACATGCCGATCAGCGGGATGTTCAGGATGACCAGCAGCACGTTGCCGATCCAGAAGCTGGCGATCAGGCCCCAGAACAACTGCGGATGCTCCGTCACCAGGGACGGCCCGGGCTGGATGCCCTGGATGATCATCGCGCCCAGCATCAGCGCCATCACCGCGTCGCCCGGGATGCCCAGCGTCAGCGTGGGGATGAAGGCGGTCTGGGCGGAGGCGTTGCTCGCGGCTTCCGGCGCGCTGATGCCTTCCACGGCGCCGTGGCCGAAGCGTTCCGGCTTGCGGGCGATGCGCTTTTCCACCGCATAGGCGATGAAGGCGGCGATGGTGGTGCCGGCGCCCGGCAGCGTGCCGAAGAAGGAGCCGACGCCGCTGCCGCGCAGCATGGCCGGCCAGGATTGCCGGACGTCGTCCTTGTTCGGCACCATGGAGCGGAGAGTGATCTTCTCCTGCTTCTGCTTGTTGACGGTGCGCATGCGCTGGATGCTGGTGATGACTTCCGAGACGCCGAACAGCCCCATGGCAAGCGCGACGAGGTTGAAGCCGTCCGCCAGCTGCGGGATGCCGAAGGTGAAGCGCTGCGCGCCCGTCTGCACATCCGTGCCGACGACGCCGAGCGCCAGCCCGACCAGCACCATCGCGATGCCCTTGGCAGGCGACCCTTGCGCCAACGCGGCGGCGGCCACCAGGCCCAACAGCATCATGGAGAAATAATCCGCCGGGCCGAAGGCCAGCGCGACACCGGCCAGCGCTGGGGAGAAGGCGGTGAGGACGATGATGCCGATGGTGCTGCCGACGAAGGAGGCGATCGTCGTCATGAACAGCGCGACGCCGGCCCGGCCCTTCTTGGCCATCGGGTAGCCATCCAGGCAGACCACGGCGGCGGCCGGCGTTCCCGGCAGGTTCATCAGGATAGAGGCGGTGGAGCCGCCATACTGCGCGCCGTAGTAGATGCCGGCCAGCATGACCAACGCCGCCGTCGGCGGCACGTGAAAGGTCAG
>Ga0308159_1001198_pt1 | contig 40960 bp, 40 predicted proteins | sample PhyCR1_FD_201040 | JGI IMG/M metagenome (GOLD analysis project Ga0308159, IMG submission 201040) | Phyllosphere microbial communities from UC Gill Tract Community Farm, Albany, California, United States - DLSLC.R1 | ecosystem: Host-associated > Plants > Phyllosphere > Unclassified | place: USA... | reverse complement strand
GCGATGCGGTCGGGTGAACGGGCCGCGGACTGGGCCGCATGGGGTCGGAAAGAAACGGTCGCTTCAACCATGGTGAGCAGCACCTCGAACCACCTGAACGAAAGAAGCCTCGTGGCGCCGCAACGCAAAAGTGGTGTGACCCAGTCGCACTGCCAGCGGCTCACGGCCCGGCACGCCACTGGCAACGATGCACACGGCCTCGCCGGGCACGAAGCCGATCTCGGTCAGTCGCAGGGACAACTCTTGCCCCTCGACATCATTGGACCGTAAGACGTCCACCACGGTCGCCCATTGGTGGCTGGGGAGTTCATCCAGACGGATGGAGGCTGCGACGGCAGCCACGGAGGGAGAAATGGTCATGCAGGGTCGTAGCTTGCTCTTCTAAGAATGAGAATTATTACTGAAACCGAGTCGCCCTGATGCCGACTGGACGCTCCCTCGATCGCACGGCGCAAAAAGGCACGCCCCATCTTGCCAAATTGTGTGCATTTGCGAGCGTTTGCGCAGGCACACCTTGGCGCAACAGCTTGGTGCACGCCTAGGATCGACAGAAATATAAAGAGCATTCAGGGAGTTCAGGTGGTTGATACACAAACAGTTGTGTGGAGTGCCCGTGCGCGCATCACAAAACGGCTCGCGATGGTCTCGGCCGTGTGGGCGTCGGCCGCGACGCTCGCTGGGTGCGGCGCGCCCGCGCCAAAAGACTACGGCGGCTCATGGGCGCCGGTCAACAGGTTTCAAAATGCGCCGACCGAAATTCAGCTCTCGCCGGCCTATACCTTCTACGCGTCGCCGATGGACGCAACGCTGCGAACCATGCTCGGCCGCTGGGCGTCCGACAACGGACTGCAGCTCTCCTATCGGATCGGTTCGGACTTCACGCTTCATCAACCTGTAGCGAAGGTTCGCACCAACGACATCCAGGCTGCCTTGGCTGAATTGAGCACCATCTATGCATCCCAAGGCATCATGATCGCAGCCGATGGCAAGCAGATCGTCGTTCAGGCGGCAGGCGCCACGGCACCCGCCGCAATGGGCCCGAACTGATGTTCAAGAAGACTCCGTCGGGCTCGAGGGTCGACGAAGCCGTCGCTCAATCGGTCAACTTCGAGCTCACTGTCGCGGACATGGCGCGTCGAAGCGAAAAACGTGCGTGGTGGGTGGCAAGCAGTGCCATGGCCATGTCACTGGTGCTGTTGGGCGGCTACTTGTATGTGTTGCCCCTCAAGGAAAAAGTACCGTATCTCGTCATCGCCGACGCATATACCGGCACCAGCACCGCCGCGCGACTGACCGACGATGCAAGCTTGCAACGCATCACGACAAGCGAAGCCATCAATCGCAGCAACATCGCGCATTTCGTGGTCGCTCGCGAAGCCTACGACCTTGCGCTCACCAATCTGCGCGACTGGACCACGGTGCTCACCATGTCGTCTTCCCAGGTTGCTGGCGGCTACACCAATCTGTACTCGTCCCAAAACCCGGCGAATCCGTTCAAGCTCTACGGCAAGGACAGAGCCATCAGGGTTCGCATCCTGAGCATCACCCTGATCGGTGGAGGCGGTGGAAGCGAAACCCCAAAGGGCGCGACGGTAAGGTTTCAACGCAGCGTGTACGACAAGCAGAGCGGCGCGACTCAGCCGCTGGATAGCAAGATCGTGACCTTGGCCTTCACCTACAAGGCCAATCTGAAGATGGACGAGCAGCAGCGAATCGAAAATCCGCTGGGCTTTCAGGTCACCGACTATCGCGTCGACACCGACTACGCATCTTCTCCTCCAGAGGAAGTCCCCGGCAGCGCAAAGCCTGTCGACAGTACGCCGGCACTGCCGGCATCCGACCTGCAATCAGGCATCGGCGCACCGGCAGGCATCGACGGCGTGGCTGCCACAGGCCAGGCCGGACAGCCCGTGATGCCGCCCACTCCACCACCACCCAACCTTGGGGCACCCGGTGCCAGGGCGCCCGCCACCCCGGCCGCGCCTGCCGGCGGCAACCAGGGAACGCGCAGCCGATGAAACCCAATCTCACTCAACGTCGATGGACGCAGGCTACAGCGTGCGCAGTCGCATTTGTCTGTGCCGCACCGGGCGCCTTCGCGCAAACAGTTCAGTCCTACGAATACCAGCCAGAGCGCATCTACACGGTCCGCGCCGGCCTGGGCATCACCACCCAGATCGAACTGAGTGCGGACGAAAAGATCCTCGACTACAGCACAGGCTTCAGCAGCGGCTGGGACCTGAGTCGGCGCGACAACATCTTCTATTTGAAGCCGAAGAACGTCGACGTGGACACCAACATGATGATCCGCACCGCGACCAATTCGTACATCTTCGAACTGAAGGTAGTCGCGACCGATTGGAAAACGCTGGAGCAAGCGCGAAACGCGGGTGTGCAGTACAGGATCAAATTCAGCTATCCGGCCGATACCAGCTTCTCCAAAGAAGCCCGGAAAGCGGCCGAGGCGCCGGCGCTCAACACGACGCTGCTCAAGGATCGAAGCTACAACTTCGAGTACGACTACGCCACCAGCAGCACCACCGCACCGTGGTTGGTCCCAGTCAATGTCTATGACGACAGTCGCTTCACCTACATCAAGATGAGCGATCTCACGAAGTTTCCGACAGGCAACTTTCCGACCGTGTACATGCGCCAGAAAGAGCGCGAAGAAGACTCGGTGGTGAACACCACCGTCGAGGGCACCACGCTCGTCGTTCACGGGACCTACCCCTACCTCGTCATCCGCCATGGCGACAACGTCGTGGGCCTTCGAAGGAACACTGCCAAGTGAACGCACAGCCTCCCTCCCCGACAGACGACTTCGGCCGGACCGCGCCGCAGTCCAATCCGTACGCGACCCAGTTCGAGCGCACGGGAGCGCCTCCTGCGCCCGACCTCGATGCGGCCGCACCGGAGTTGAAATCGAGCGACATGCAACGCATAAACCGCCGTGCTGTCGTTTTCATGGCGGCGCTGGTACTCCTTCTGGGGCTTGCCGCCATCTGGATGGTGGGCAACGTGATGAAGTCCGACAAGGTACAGAAACCCAAGGAGGAAGTGGTCACAGTTCCTGCAGCACCGCAACTGCCGCCGTCTCTGCCGATGTCCCGTGCCTCCACAACGCCACCGGCTGCCCCGATTGCCCTTGCCCAACCCATGCTGCCGCCGCTTCCACCCGCTTCCCAGGAACCCCAGGGCCCGCGGGGACCTACGCTCATCGAACGTCGCATGGCATCGAGCGCAGGCACTGTCGCAGTCAGCGACGCAGAAGGTGTGCAGCCCGCACAGAATCCCTATCCCGGCATGGCACCCGGAATGGCGATGGGGATGCCGGGAGGAAACGATCCGAACATTGCGCAGAACAGCGCTTACCGTGGCAAGCCGCTGTCACCCGTTTCGAACGCACAGCCTTTGATCCATGCCAACGTGCTCATGCTTCGCGGCACCTACATCCGCTGCGTGCTTGAAACCCGGATCGTGAGTGACATCCCCGGCTTCACGTCCTGCGTGGTCACCGAGCCGGTTTACTCGGTCAATGGCAGACGCCTGCTCTTGCCCAAGGGCTCCAAGGTGCTTGGCAAGTACGACACCGAACCCAATGGTCCGCGCATCGCCGTCATCTGGGACCGCATCGTCACCCCGACCGGGATCGATGTGAGCATGGCCAGCCCGGGTGTCGACAACCTCGGCGGTGCGGGCCACCCCGGCTACCTCGACGAGCACTGGGGCCAGCGCATCACCTCGGCACTCATGATCAGCCTGTTTGCAGACGCCTTCAAGTATGCGGCGGCGCAGAACGGCCCCAGCACGACGACCGTCTCGAACGGCGGGCTGGCGGTGCAGTCTCCCTTTGAGAGCTACACGGCGCAGACCTTGCAGAACCTGGCTGGACAGGCCGTTCGCCGCAACGCCAATCGCCCGGACACGGTCACCATCAACCAGGGAACCGTCGTCAACGTCTACGTCGCCAAAGATGTCGACTTCAGCGCCGTGATTGCCGGCTTTTGAGGCTGCGTTGACATGACCGAAGAACTCGTCGCCGCCGTTTCCAACGAATTCCTGGACTATCAATACCAGGTCCTGGGCATCCGGGAATTCATGCAGTCGCCAGACGTCACCGAGATCTGCATCAACCGCCCGGGCGAGATCTATCTCGAGAACCGCTCAGGCTGGCAACGCATCGAGGTGCCGTCCCTGACCTCGGCGCGCGCCTTGCAGTTCTGCACGACCGTGGTCAACGAAAGCAACACGGGGCAGCGCATCACCGATGTCAACCCGGTCGTCTCGCTGACTTTTCCAACCGGCCAACGCGCGCAATTCGTCATTCCTCCTGCGGTAGAAGCGGGCCAGGTGTCCATCACCATCCGGCTGCCGGCCAAGCAGACCCGCACGCTGAGCGAGTACCAGAAAGAAGGTTTCTTCGACCAGTTGCTAGATGAGACAGAGGGCATCAACCCGCAGGACAAGGAACTGCTGGCGCTGCGGTCGGCGCACCGCTACGCCGACTTCTTCAAGCAAGCGGTCCTCTACAAGAAGAACATCGTGGTTTCGGGCGCAACGGGCAGTGGCAAGACCACGTTCATGAAGTCGCTCGTCCACCACATTCCTCCAGACGAGCGCCTGGTCACTATCGAGGACGCACGCGAACTCTTCATCGACCAGCCCAATGTGGTCCATCTGCTCTACTCCAAGGGCGGCCAGAGCACCGCCAACATCACGGCCAAGAGCTGCATGGAGGCCTGCCTGCGCATGAAGCCCGACCGGATCATCCTGGCGGAACTGCGCGGCGACGAGTCGTTCTACTTCATTCGCAATTGCGCCTCGGGCCACCCGGGTTCCATCACAAGCTGCCACTCGGGCAGCATCGCGCAGACTTGGGACCAGCTGGCCCTCATGGTGAAGGCGTCGAGCGAAGGGGCCGGCCTGGAGTTCGCCACGATCAAGCGACTGCTGATGATGACCATCGACATCGTCGTGCACATCAAGTCCCATTCGGGTCGGCGGTACATCACGGGCATCGACTACGACCCCGGCCGCCACACGCAGGCCCAGGCTTCGTAGACCTCGCCCCGCACTCCAAAGACAAAGAGCAATCTCGTGTTCCCAGGAATGGAAATCTTGGCCTGCCCCAACCTCGCCGTCCCGGCGCAGGTCATGCGGCATGTCGTCCACGTCGAATCCAGCGCCAATCCGTTCGCCATCGGCGTCGTCGGCGCGCAACTGGTACGGCAGCCCAAGACGTTGGAAGAGGCGGTGGCTACCGCAAAAATGCTCGAATCCGGCGGCTACAACTATTCGCTGGGTGCAGCGCAGGTCAATCGGGTCAACTTTCGCAAGTACGGGCTCGACAGCCACGAGAAAGCCTTCGACCTCTGCACCAACCTGGCCGCAGGCGCCAGCATCCTGGCCAATTGCTACGCCAGTGCCGGTGGGGACTGGGGCAAGGCTTTCAGTTGCTACTACTCCGGCAACTTTACGGCCGGATTTCGCAGCGGCTATGTACAGAAGGTCTTCGACTCGATCAGCCGCGAGCGAACCATCGCAGAAGTCCGAACCGCACCAGTCGGTGCCATTCCGCTGCGCACAGGCACGCCAACGGCTTCCGCCGGCACTCGCGCGGAGGCCGAGCAGCCCACCACTGCCGCATCGCGGATCTCGATGCGCGTGGTGCCGACGACCCCATCCGCACCCATGGCGCCGCCCGCAACAGCGTCGGTGCCGAGCCTCCCCGCCGCTGCAGCCAGGTCCAACGTCTTCGTACCGCAGGTCCGACTCCCCTCCGGCGGCACCGTGCCGGCTGCGTCCACACAGGTACCTGCAGCTGCGCCTGCCAATTCGCCCGCCCAACGTGCCGACGACGACGCGTTCGTGTTCTGACTTTTCAATCGTTTTATTCACCAGAGAGGAAATCCACCATGCAACATCACGCCACCATCTCCCCACCGCTCGCCACCAGCGCCTCGCCGCACCTGCGCGTACTTCGCAGCGCCGCCATCGCGGCCCTGATCATCGTCCCGTGCATCGCCATGGCACAGGCGGGAGGCACCGCTGGCGACCTGACCAGCGCCACCTGCGGCGTGCTGAGCAAGGTGAAGACGCTGCTCAATGCGGTCTCCATCATCGTGGTCACCATCGCCGTCATCTTCTCGGGCTACCAGATCGCCTTTGCGCACAAACGCATCGGCGACGTGGCGCCGGTGTTCATCGGTGGCCTGCTGATCGGCGCCGCGGGTCAGATTGCCAACATGCTGATCGCCACCAACACCAGTGACGCAAGCTCCGGTTGCACCAGCGCCAGCCACGCGATCGACCCACTGACCCGCCTCGCCGGCCTAGTGCAGGCACTCGGCCAATATGCATAAGAACCCGATGTTCCGGGGTTGCACCCGCCCACCCATGTTCATGGGGGTGCCCTATGTGCCCTTCTTCATGGGTGCGGGCGGATGCATGTTGCTGGCCATGTATTTCGACTTGCTGTTTCTCGCGCTGATCCCTATGGTGATCTTCGTGATGCGCATGATGGCCAAGCGCGACGAGTTGGTTTTTCGGCTGCTCGGACTGCGCCTGCAATTTCGCACCCGAGTACGCAACCTCAAGCAGCATGAAGGCATGTGGGTGTTCACGCCCAATGTCTACCGCGGGCAGTCCAAGGACAACGTCTAGAGATTGAAGGCCAATCATGTCCACACGCCCATTCACGCCCGATACGCCCATCAGCGAGTTCATCCCGCTCTCCACGCACGTGTCCCCCACGGTGCTCAAGACCACGGGAGGCGACTACCTCCTGACCTGGCGGCTGGACGGACTGCCCTTTGTCGGACGGGAAGAGTGGGACCTCGAACACAAGCACAACGCCTTTAACCGAATGCTGCAGACGCTGCGTGCGCCGGACTTCACCAACGTCGCTTTTTGGGTGCACGACGTGCGCCGCCGACGCCGCGTGAGCGACGCCAGCCAGTTTCAGGACACGTTCAACCAGACGCTGTCCGATGCTTACTTCAAGGCGCTCTCGGCCCAGAAGCTCATGCAGAACGAGCTCTACCTGACGATGATCTATCGCCCTGTGGTTGCAGGGAAACGATTCGTCGAGAAATCCACCGACACCTCGCGCCTGGCGTCCGAGCAACAGCAGGCCATAGACAAACTGCTGGAGCTCGCGGGCAACATGGAGGCCGTGCTCAAAGAGTACGCGCCGGCGCGCCTGCGCATGTACGAGGCTCCCAATGGCATCGTCTTCTCCGAAACGCTGGAGTTCTTCTGCTATCTGCTCAACCGCGTCGAGGAGCCGGTGCCGGTCTTGAAGGCGCCCGTCTATCGTTATCTGCCTATCAGCAGACAGCGATTTTCGGCAAAGACCGGTGACTATGTGCTGACTTCGCCAGATGGCACCAACCACTTCGGCGCCCTGCTCAACATCAAGGAATATCCGGACGGCACGCACCCGGGAATTCTCAATGGGCTCAAGTACCTCGACTTCGAGTACGTCATGACCCACTCCTTCAGCCCCATAGGCCGGCACGATGCACTCAAGGCGCTGGAGCGCACCAAAGGCATGATGATCTCGTCCGGTGACAAGGCGGTGAGCCAGATCATCGAACTCGATCAGGCCATGGACCATCTCACGTCGGGCAACTTCGTGCTCGGCGAGTATCACTTCACCATCGCCCTGTACGCATCCGACCAGGCTACGCTCTCGCAGCACATCGGCACCACGCGCGCCGAACTCTCGAATGCCGGATTCGTCTCGGTCAAGGAAGACCTTGCGGTCACAGCCGCCTTCTATGCGCAGTTGCCCGGCAACTGGAAGTACCGCACACGGCTGGCCAACGTCAGCTCGTTGAACTTTCTGGGCCTGTCGCCACTGCACAACTTCGCGAGCGGCAAGCGCGACAACAACCCGTGGGGCGCCTGCGTCACCACGCTTCAGACGGTCAACGGCCAGCCCTACTACTTCAACTTTCACGCCACACTGCCAGGCGAGAGCTCGTTGGGCGAGAAGGCCATCGCCAACACAATGGTGATTGGCAAGTCCGGCACCGGCAAGACTGCGCTCATCAACTTCCTTCTCAGCCAGATACAGAAGCTGGACCCGGCGCCCACCATCTTCTTCTTCGACAAGGACCGCGGCGCCGAGATCTTCGTGCGCGCATGTGGGGGCAACTACCTCTCGCTCGAAAACGGCCAGCCCACTGGCTTCAACCCGTTCCATTGCGAGCGCACCGAAGCCAACATCCACTTCCTGAGCGACCTCATCAAAGTGCTGGCCGGCAAGGCGGGCTATACCTCGCGCGAGGAGGACGAGATTTACCGCGCTGTCGAAGCCATGCTCGATACGCCGACGAATCTGCGCAACATGACGAACTTCCAGAAGAGCCTGCCCAACATGGGCGACGATGGCCTCTTCATCCGCCTGCGCAGATGGACCGCCGGCAACTCGCTGGGCTGGGTGTTCGACAACCCCAAGGACACGATCGACCTGCACAAGGCGAACATCATCGGCTTCGACTACACCGATGTCCTCGACAACCCGGAAGTGCGCGTGCCGGTGGTCAACTATCTCCTGCACCGCCTCGACGCGCTGATCGACGGCCGACGCCTCATCTACGTGATGGACGAATTCTGGAAGATTCTGGACGGCGGCGGTGCGCTCAAGGACTTCGCCAAGAACAAGCAAAAGACCATCCGAAAGCAGAACGGCATGGGCATCTTCGCCACCCAAAGCCCTGAGGATGCATTGGGCAGCGACATCTCCGCCGCGCTCGTCGAGCAGACGGCCACCATGATCTTGCTGCCCAACCCCAACGCCAGCCGCAAGGACTACATCGAAGGTCTGAAGCTCACCGAGTCCGAATACCAGGTGGTGATCAGCTTGGACGAGCGCTCGCGCCGCTTCCTCATCAAACAGGGCCACAGCTCGTCGGTATGCCAGTTGGACCTGCGCGGCATGAACGATGCGCTGGCCGTCATCTCTGCCTCCACGGACAACATCGAGATCCTGCATGACGTGCTGAATCGGGCCGCGCAGGCCAATGGCGTTGCGGTTGACGAGTTGCGGCCGGAACAGTGGTTGCAGGACTTCTACGACAACCGCAAGGGCAGCGGCACGCGCGAGCATTCAGCCGAAATCGGGCAGCACTCGGCGCGGCCGCGCTTGATTGCGTGATCTATTTCAGCCCCCCCCAAACGTCATCTCAACACTTCGGAGTTTTTCTATGAGACTGCGCATCCCTTTGGCTGCCCTGTCTGTCACATTTGAGATTGCCTTCGCGACTACATCCGCGCAGGCCCAGGTCCCGGACCCATGCACGCTTTATCTCTGCATGGCAAGCATCTCCGGTGAAGGCACCGTGCCCGCGAACTGCACTTCCGCCGTGACCTACTGGCACGTGCCTGCGCCTGCTGGCCTCGCGATCTACAGCTACCACCCGTGGAAGTTCTTGGCCCAGCCTTCCTACAACTACCGAAAGCAATACATGAACAGCTGTTCGGGTGCTACAGACACCCAGAACAACAGCAATATTTCCGACACCATCATGAACAAATGGGGCCGCATCCCTTAAGCAGCGCAACGACCGAACTCACCCAAGAAACCACCATGACTCGCCGCCTTACCCTCGCTCTCCCTCGGTATGCTCACGTGCCGCCGCGCAAAACCTTACCAGGTGCAGTACGTGCAGTTCGCGCGGCTGTCTTCATCATCGCAGCCGCCTCGTTCGTCGGCATCGCCCACGCCGACGTTGACGTCAGCGACTCGAAAGCGCAAAGGAAACTGGAAGACATCGCGAGCCGGATCGGCAGCGGAAATCTGAACAAAACGACTTCGGACATCCTCACGGAGATTCAGACCAGTGTTGGCAACTTGGGCTTTTCGGCCACGCTGACCCCCGGCAACCAGCTTCAGAAGATTTCCGACACCTCCGCCTACGTGCAACAGGCCTGCCCTGGCCAGGGCGGCGCTGCCGCTGGTGGCGCGAGCCAGAACGTCACCAGCCTCGCCACCATCAGCGCGACCAACTCTTCTTCGATCAAGCAGCAAATCTGCCAGCAGCTCATCCAGTTGCGCGTTCAAGCCTTCAACGACAGCATCGAGATGGCGAACCGCTTCCAGCAATACAACGAGCAGCTCACGAGGATCGACAACAACCGCGGCTCGGCGAGGACTCAGGGTGACCTTTGGGCCAACACCAATGAATCGCTGCGCACCATCGGCAAGCTGCAAGCCGAAATGGGCTTCTGGCGCACCCGTCTGTCGGCTTACGAGTCCGCCATCAGGTTCCACGAGGGCCAGCAGAATGCCCTCACCCAGACCGCAATCAAAGGCGGCAGCAGCGGCGGCTTGCCTACTGCAGGCCAGCTCATTCAGACGGGCGCCTTGGCCACCGCACTGGCCATTCATTAACCACGCACGCCCTCCCCGCGATCGGTCACCCTATTACTGGCACCCATTCAATATGGATTTCGTTTACTTCGCCCTGATCTATGCCTGGGTCGACAACAGGATCAACAGCTTCCGCGACCATCTCCTGGGCAACACCATGGCCTGGGCCAGCGCCATCGGCCTGACGCTGCTCACGGTCTGGGTCATCGTGCAGGGTTTTCGCATCCTCACGGGTCAGTCGCGCGAGCCGATGATGGCGTTGGTGGTCAACATGAGCCGCACCGCTGTGATCGTGGTGGCTGCCATGACCATGGCCGTGGGCGGCGCCAGCATCCAGACCTTCTTCACCGACGATCTGGCTCGGGGAATCAATGGCCTGATGACCGATAACAACGACTCGCCCGCTTCGGCCATCGACAAGAACCTGATCTACACCCAAGTGGCGATGGCCGCCATCGATGGCGCCCAGGGGCTCAATGGCACCATCAGTGCCGACAACGTGAAGTCCGCGGGCAGCGCCTCGCTGATCGCCGCGCTGGGCGTGGCGGGCCCGCCCATGACGGCTGGCGCCATGCTGCTGATGTACAAGGTGGCGATCGCGCTGTTCATCGGGCTAGGGCCGATTTTCATCCTGTGCCTGATCTTCAAGGCGACGGAGTCGATGTTCTGGCGCTGGCTCAATTACGGGCTGGGCACCTTATTCTCCATGGCGGTGCTCAGTTTCATGATCTCGATGGTGCTGGACCTGACGCTGCGGGTCGCCGGCGCGCTGTGGGCGGCCAATGCCATCAATGACTTGTTCAACGTGCAAGGCGCCTCGGGCCTGACCAGCCAAGCGATGCAGCAAGGCGGCATCGGGCTCTTGATGACCACGCTGCTGATCACTGCGCCGGCGATGGCGGCGAGTTTCTTTGGGGGGACCCTGGGCAACTTCAATCCCTATCCGACGGTCAGCGGCGGGCATCAGAACGCGGGCAGTCCGGGACCGGGAGGGCAGCCGGCGGGGTCGTTTGCGCCGCAGCGGACGAATACGGGAAATGCTGCGAACACTGGGCCCGCCGATGTTGGAGGTCTCAACAACCACACAACCGGCGTTCCACCTCCCCCTCTAAACGACAGCAGCATCCCGCAGAGAGAATTAAGAACACCGAATACGGGGGCTTGACCATGCTCACAACTATCTTGCGCGGTTTTTTGTTTACGGGCTTGAGTTTGCTATGGGGCGGGCTCGCACAGGCGCAATGCCCACCAGGCATGTACCCATTTCAGTTTGCGCCCAACCAGCCCGCCTCTTGCGCGCCTATTCCGGGGAGTGGCAATCAGCAGGCACCTCAACCATCACCGCCGCAGTGGGAACGACGATGGGGGGCAATTGCCGCAGATGTTCCGAAAGGGTTTGTTGGAACCGTCACCGATCTACCGAGTAAGAGCCAAGCCCAACGGGCTGCACTGGCTGATTGCGCCGCTAAAGGCGGATCGGCTTGCAAGCTTCAAAGCACCTATGACAATGAATGCATCTCGATGGTTGTAGGTAGCAAGGTTTTCAACATCGCTGCTGGTGATACGCAAAACACAGCCAATCAAAGCGCTATGCAAACTTGCAGTGCCACTGGAGATCCTAGTTGCCGCGTCTACTACTCCGCCTGCAGCCTGCCAGTGCGAATTCGGTAGGTGCCATGAAGCGCCTCGCAACCATCCTCATCGTTCTTCTTGCCATAGCCACCACCGCCTGCAGCCAGTCCATGAAAAAACCAGACATCAAGCTCAATCCACATCCCAGAATGCGTTACGAGATCACTCTGACCATCGAGGATGCCCCCGGCCCGTTCGATACCGTTGAAGGGTCGGCCGGCTATGAAGTAGCGAACGGCAGTTGCGTACCGCTCACGCCATTCACCGGCGCAACAATTGAACCAACAAAGAACGTGCCAATCGCACTGACCCGCTTGAGCGATAAGGTCTACAAGGGTGAGATCTATGTCGATTTGTTGGCAGACGAGGACTACTTTGGACTAGGCCTGTGCCGCTGGTCCATGCCCTTCGCCGACTTCGGCCTGCGAATTGGGAACTTGTTGTTTGGTCACTCCATCGCCCTTAACGACATCCTGGAGGGCAAGTCTGACACGCGCTATTTCAACCATAGGTCTTACTTCAGCGACGACGCCAAATCGCAAAAAGACAACCGTCCGCGTGTCAGCAGTGGCAGAGCAAACCGATCTGACTTCAAGGAAGACTCGAAGAGCACCTTCTCAACGACGCTCGTTGCCAAGAAGAAGTTCTGATGCCGATCAAGTCCACGGATTACGCGCTGCTGGCAAAGGATTCATACAAGGATCATGAACTCAACGAGGAGGTCGTCCTGGGCGGTGTGAAGTATAGAACCTTCGACCATGCTGATAACCCCAGAACGGGCTTTCAGGCGACGGCCTATCAGCGAGTTGATACAGAGGAAATCGTCATTGCATTTCGCGGTACGGAGTTTGACCGCGAAGCATTGCGCGACGGCGCCATTGATGCCGGCATGGCGTTGGCAGGCGTCAACGCACAAGCAGCCGATGCCAAAGCTTTCACGACAAAGGTACTGGCACAGGCGAAGGCCGATGCAAAGGAAAACAAGACGACCGTCAACGTCACGGTGACGGGCCACTCGCTCGGCGGCACCCTGGCCCAGTTGGAGGCGCACAAGTTTGGACTCAAGGGAGAAACCTTCAACGCCTACGGCGCCGCCGGGCTGCTGCATGGCGTTCCCAAAGGCGGCCACCAAGTCATCAACCACGTTCGCGCAGGCGATGCGGTGAGCGCGGCCAGTGCGCACTTTGGCGAGGTGCGGGTCTATGCGGTCCAACAGGATATCGACACGCTGCGCAGCGCCGGGTACCGCGACGATGGGGGCGCTCTGAGCATACGCAACCCTGTCAGGGCCACTGATTTCAGCGCGCATTTCGTCAAGGATTTCGCGCCCGACAACCAGACGCTGGGGGGCTCGATCATCTCGCAGGAGAACCAGGCGCGCTATCACGCGAATCAAAGCATGATCGATCGCTATCGCAGCGACGTATACAACCTGCGCACCGGCATATCCATTCCGCTGCAAACAGGAGTTCAAGCTGGGATGCAGGCCCGCCAAGCCGTCGACCACAGCGTAAAGGCGGTCGGCGATGCCGCCGAGCAGGTCTACGACTCAGCACGCAGCAAGGTGGAGACGGGCGCTCGGCAGGCTGCCGATGCGCTCGAGCGCACCGGTGAGGCCGTGCGAGAGGGCTCGGCTCGCATCATCGACAAGGTCACCACACCGAGTTCCTGGTTCGGCACCAGCCAGACAGGGCCGGTGCCGCCGTTCAACCAGCCGCAGCACCCCGGCAATGCGCTTTACGAGCAGTCCTTGGCCGGGCTGGAGAAGATCAACGCCGAGCGTGGCATCCCGTCTGATCAACGCACTTGCAATGCGGCAGGCACCTTGGCCGCAGCAGCTTGTCAATCAGGGTTCAAGCAGATCGATCTTGTCGCCGTGAACGACAACGGCAGCAAGCTCATCGCAGTGCAGGGTACGCCGGGCACGGCGCATTCGAAGGTGGTCGATGTGCCCGCGGTTCAAGCCATGAACACGCCGTTGGAGGACAGTTCCATGAGCTACCTCCTGGCGATGAACAAGGCTGCGCACACGCCAGGCGCATTTCCATCTCAAACACAGCAGCAGCAGCCGACCATGTCGGTTTGAGACACATGCCTCGCGTTCATCGCTTCATCTCGCCCCGGTATCCCATGGATACGCGCGTCATCGCTCTCATCGTAGTCGCTGCCATGACCATGGCCGTGGGCGGCGCCAGCATCCAGACCTTCTTCACCGACGATCTGGCTCGGGGAATCAATGGCCTGATGACCGATAACAACGACTCGCCCGCTTCGGCCATCGACAAGAACCTGATCTATACGCAAGTGGCGATGGCCGCCATCGATGGCGCCCAGGGGCTCAATGGCACCATCAGCGCGGACAACGTGAAGTCCGCGGGCAGCGCCTCGCTGATCGCCGCGCTGGGCGTGGCGGGCCCGCCGATGACGGCTGGCGCCATGCTGCTGATGTACAAGGTGGCGATCGCGCTGTTCATCGGGCTAGGGCCGATTTTCATCCTGTGCCTGATCTTCAAGGCGACGGAGTCGATGTTCTGGCGCTGGCTCAACTACGGGCTGGGCACCTTGTTCTCGATGGCGGTGCTCAGTTTCATGGTCTCGATGGTGCTGGACCTGACGCTGCGGGTGGCCGGCGCGCTGTGGGCGGCCAATGCCATCAATGACTTGTTCAACGTGCAAGGCGCCTCGGGCCTGACCAGCCAAGCGATGCAGCAAGGCGGTATCGGGCTTTTGATGACCACGCTGCTGATCACTGCGCCGGCGATGGCGGCTAGCTTCTTTGGGGGGACGTTGGGCAACTTCAATCCCTATCCGACGGTCAGCGGCGGGCATCAGAACGCGGGCAGTCCGGGGCCGGGGGGGCAGCCGGCTGGGTCTTATGCGCCTCCGGCATCGGGAACCGGGAACGCGGCTCCTGCGCCACAACCAACCGTTGGCTTCAACAAACCCGGCGGTGGTGGTCAGGCTGCGGGTGTTCGACCTTCGACTGCGAACGATAGCCATATACCCCAGAAGTCATTTGGGGCTCCATAACCTGTTTCGGACGTTTGATCATGTTCACAAATTTCTTGCGCAGCTTTTTGTTTATGGGCTTGGGATTGCTATGGGGCGGGCTCGCACAGGCGCAATGCCCACCAGGCATGTACCCATTTCAATTTGCGCCTAGCCAGCCCGCCTCTTGCGCGCCTATTCCGGGGAATGGCAATCAGCAGGCGCCGCAGTGGGAGCGTAGGTGGGGGGCCGTCGCAACAGATGCAGCAAATGGAAGTTTTGGCGTCTCTACTGACAAGTCAAGCAAACAAGAAGCCTCGAAAGTAGCATTGAGTGGTTGTCGACAACAGGGCGGAGCAAATTGTAAGATTGAAGCCGTATACGACAACGAGTGTGTTGCGGTTGTAGTGGGAGGGGGTGCCTACAACGTGCCGACTCAGACAACGTTGGATGAAGCCGTAGCAACGGGCATGAAGACATGTCGCGATGCGGGTGGCAAAGACTGCCACGTCCATTACTCCGCCTGCAGCCTGCCGGTGCGAATTCGGTAGGTGCCATGAAGCGCCTCGCTGTCACTACCTTCTTCATTTTCCTGACACTTACTCTTACAGCTGGCGAAAAGTCCATGGAAAAACCAGACATCAAGCTCAACCCGCATCCCAAGATGCGTTACGAAATCATGCTGACCATTAGGGATGCACCGGGTCCGTTCGAGTCAGTAACGGCTTTCGCATACTACGAGACCAACAGCGAATGCGTGCCGGAGCAAGCGATCAGCGGGGCTAGGCTGAATGTGCGTACCGATATCCCCGTCGACCTTAAACCTGCGGGGGAGAACAGCTATCGGGGCACGGTGTACATGGATCTACTCAAAGATGAGGACTACTACGGCCTAGGCGTATGCCGCTGGAAATTGATCTCCTTTAATGCCCCGATGAAGGCCGGCGAGGTGACATTCGGCCCAGCCATCATGGGCGACGAGATTTCTTCGGAAAAACTGAAGACGCAATTTTTTCCTAAGTCCTATTTCGGCGATTCATCCGTCATCAAGGACACGCATACGGGCGGCCTGCCCATGTCCGAACCTGTCGCCCGCGCCCCTGGGAAATTCTTCTCTACCACCTTAATCGCTGAGGAGAATTTCGAATGAGCGTCAAGGCCGATGAATATGCAGGACTGTCTAACGACTCGTACAACGATAGGGCTGAAGATCTGCGCTTGCACAAGGATGTGGTCATCGGCCAAGTCAAGTATTCCATCCTTGCTGCCGCAAACAATCCTACAACGGACTACCAAGGCACGGCCTACCAGCGGGTCGACAACGGCGAGGTGATCATTTCCCATCGGGGGACTGAGCCGAACGCGGGGGACATCAAGGCCGACGCAGGAATGGTCTTCGCTGGCCGCAACAGCCAGCTTGACGAGGCCATCAAGTTCACCGAGCGGGTAATGGCACTGGCCAAGCAAGAAGCGGACAAAAAAGGGTTGCCACTGAGCATCTCCGTCACCGGCCACTCCCTCGGCGGGACGCTGGCCGAGATCACCGCGGCCAAGTACGGCGTGCATGCCGAGACCTTCAATGCCTACGGCCCAGCGCACTTGACCAACTTGGGACGTTACGGCGTGGACGTGCACGCCCAGCACCCGAACATCGTCAACCACGTGCGTGCCACCGATGTGGTGAGCGCCGGAGGGCCCCACTTGGGGCAGGTGAAGATCTATGCCGCGCCACAGGACATCGAGAGCCTGCGTCGTGGGCGTTACGTCGGCGGCTCGGTGCTGCCGGGCAATCCGCTGCTTGCAGCAGACGTTTCGGCGCACTCGATCAAGACCTTCCTTTCAGGCGATGGAACGTTACGCGAGTCGGTCATGAACCCGCTCAACGAGGCGCGCGCGCGTGCCTATGCCGGCCCCATCGCGAAGTATCGCCATGACGTGATGACAGGACGTATTGACCTGGACACGATCGCCACCGTCGGCCCGCCGCCGATCGGCTCAGTGAGCGGCCTGCGGCTAGGTATGCAGGCAGCGGATGCGGCCGGCACCATCGCTGGCGAGAAAGCCGCGCAAGCAATGGTCTCAGGTGTGAGGGCCCTTGACCATACCGTGAAGGCAGTCGGCAATGCCGGTGAGCAGATCTATGACACAACACGCGACAAGGTGGAGACGGAGGCTCGGTGGGCTGCCGATGCGCTCGAGCGCACCGGTGACGCGGTGCGCGAGGGCTCGTCTCGCATCATCGACAAGGTCACCACACCGAGTTCCTGGTTCGGCGCCAGCCAGACAGAGCCAGTGCCGCCGTTGAACCAGCCGCAGCACCCCGGCAATGCGCTTTACGAGCAGTCCTTGATCGGGCTGGAGAAGATCAACGCCGAGCGTGGCATCCCGTCTGATCAACGCACCTGCAATGCGGCTGGCACCTTGGCTGCAGCGGCTTGCCAATCAGGGTTCAAGCAGATCGATTTTGTGGCCGTGAGCGACAACGGCAGCAAGCTCATCGCCGTGCAGGGTATACCGGGCACCGCGCATTCCAAGGTGATCGCTGTGGACGCCACGGTGGCGCTGAACACGCCCCTTGCGCAGAGCTCAGAAGCCTTCGCCGATGCGCACTTCTTGCAACAGAGCCAGCAGTCCCAGCAGCAGGTAAGTCGGCCGGTTCAGACGCAAGCCGTGCCGGCTCTGGCTTGAGTTGAATCCGAGCGTCTGCACTTTCGTTCATAAGTACCACCGCCTGTGAAAACCAGTTTGCTGTGCTGGTGGTAGGCGCTAAAGGCTACAACACACCCAATGCAGCCACTGTCGAGGAAGCCACCGAACTTGGCATCAAAACATGTCGTGAGGCAGGAAGCAAGAACTGCCGAGTTCTCTATCCCGCATGCAGCCAACCCGTTCGTATTGGCCACCGTCGAAGGCAAAGACGGTTTCAACGGCTCTATCAGCTCACGCCAGGTGATTGCCGTGGACCGGGCCCTTTCATGAGCGCCGCGCGTAGCTTCTGCATGGGTGTGCCCCTCGTAGTCGGTGTCTCCATTCATTTATCAGACTCGTAACGCTATGAAGAAAACCAACTCCACGCTTGCTGCAGTCGTTCTGGGCTTGGCATGCCTACCAACCTGGGCGCAAAAGACGAACTCCAAAGCGCAAAACGAAGTCACTGCCACAACCATCGCACCCGGCCACTACGCCACCGACCAGGGGTGGGGATGGTTGGTCATCGACCCGCGCAAAAACAGGTCCTCCGGCTTCTCCGTTGAAACGCGATCCACGTTTGCGGAAGGCTGCGAATTTGGCGGAGAGCTCACAGGGCGGACTGGCGTCGCCCAACGCGACAACAGCTCCTGCATCATCAGCTTCACGCCGACCATCAAAGGAGTCGCGCTGAAGCTTGAGAAGGAAGAGGCATGCAGGGAACTCTGCGGACTGAATGGCAGCTTTGAGAGCGAGTACTTGCGCGATGCGAATCCCTCATGCATGCCTGCGGCGGTGGAGGAAACGCACGACGGCTTCAAGAGGCTGTATGACCGCAAGAACTACCGCGGCGCGCTCGAGTTGCTGCAACCTGTGCTGAGCAACTGCACTGCCTTTCTAGATGCTCTTAATCTTGGATCGATTCGCAACGATCTGGCTATCACGCAGTACAAAAATGGACAGCGCGCGGAATGCATTGCCACGCTGAGACCTTATCAGATAGATGCAAGACGCGGTGACAAGGCCGTTCTGCAAGATTGGGGTCGGCCTGATGTGGCCGAGGCTTACCTCGCCATCATCAAGGCCGCACGAACCAACTTGCGGCTTTGCGGCCAGAAGTGAGTTTTTTCAAGCACTGGGTAATTTTTGAGGGAGAGAAAAAATGAACGATAAGAATCAGCTAAGCGACCAGGACGCACGAGCCTTGGCCTACTTCGCGGTGGGTGTTAGTTCGGAAGGCAGCATCGGCGGGCGCGATGTTTCAAACCATCTTTCGTTTGCTGGGAAAGAGCACGGCGGCACGCAGTTAGAACCTGTTGGCAACAGCGGCTATTCGCTTGGCACGCTGCAGACGGACTTGGGGGCGCATTCTGAAGTGGCGCAAGCGCTGGTGTTTTCATTCCAGGCATGGGCCAAAGAGCAGCATCCTGATTGGGTACTTGACGAAAAGCAGTGGTATCAAACGGTTGCGGACCTTGGCCGAAACGGCAAGGCTATCCGGGCGGAGGCGGGCCGCCCGCTGGATCCGTCGGTCAAACCCCATATCGACGCGTTCTTGACCACGGATGCAGGCAAGACCTTTGTGCATGAGCGCGACGAACGTCAGATCGACAGGCTGCTGCGCCCCGATAGCACGCTTGCCAGATTGCAGGCTACACCGCTGTACCAGGGCTCGTCCCGCGAGGATCAGGCTCGACTCTCCACCATAGCCCTGAAGCTCGAGAACCAAACCGGTGGGGATGGAGAGCGATGGAAGAAAGGTGTAGTGGTAAGGAGCGGTCTACTTGAAAGTATCGACAAGAACGGGCTAAAGAGCGTTGACGATGTCAAGAATTGGGTGAACGAGCACTTGCCGAAATACGTAGGTACCGGTGTTGACCACGCCCTTCACGGTACAGAAACCTTTTTGCGCTTGGAGCGCACTGACCCGCAAAGCGATATGAATCGTGCATGGCAAAGCGTCAAAGTCAATGCAACGGTGAACCCTGGGTCGCTCGACGTGAACTCCGACCAAGGAAAGTACTACGCAGCAGTGAAAGATCAGTTTCTTCATTCCGGTGTCCAGCATCTCGCGAAGCGCGGCGGACACAGTGCCGACGTGGCGGAGCTGCAGACCAGATTGACGAAGCTCGGCTATACCGGCACCGATGGCAAGCTGTTGACGGCCGACGGGCATATGGGCCCCGGCACGCGACATGCTGTCAAAGCGTTCCAGCACGACAACCATCTCAAGGAAGATGGCGTGGCAGGCCGAAACACCCTGAAGACCATCGACGTCAAGCTCAAGGAGCAAGCATTGGCGTCGCCCTCGCCGCAGGAGCCGGAAATTCAAGACAGCCCCTTGTTCAAGCAAGCTCAGACTGCACTTCAGAAAATCGACGCCCAGTTCGGTCGCAATTCCGATCAGCTGACCGACAACGCCGCCGCTGCGGTCGCAGTGGCCGCGCAAAAGGCCGGGCTGATGCGCATCGACCACCTCGAACTGGGCGGCCCTGACAACAGCAGGCTCTTCGCCGTGCAGGGCAAGTTGGGGACCGCGCACTCGAAGGTCATGGACGTGCCGACGGTGGAGGCGATGCACACGCCCGTTGCGCAGAGTGCAAGAGCCTTCGAGGAGACGCGGCAGGCTCAGCAGCACGCGCCCAGCAGACAGCAAGCTCACGAGGTCCAGCCGCTTGCGCTGCAAGCAGCGCCAGCCTTGGCTCGCTGAGCCGTTGCGTCGGTCAGGTTCTTCAAGGGCATCGCTCACGCGCTTGTTCCATCTGTCTGCTTTCCCAAAATTCAAGTGATATCCAATGACCAAAGCCAAGTGGGCCAGCGCAGCCCTGACTCTTATCGCAGCATTCCTTGCAGGAATCTACCTGTCCGGATGGCTCGCACTCTTCCTGCTCAAGCTGGACCCGCAATCGCTGGCCTGGAACACCTACTTAAGCTATTGGCAGGCGCTCGACCTTCCCGCCTATCGTCCCTACGTACAGAAAATCCATCTGGCTGGCTACATCGGCTTCGGCGTGCCGGTGCTGCTCTGGCTGGGCTTGCTGACATTGCTCGCCAGAACAAAGACGCCGTCAATCCACGGCGATGCGCGCTTCGGCACTGGCGCAGACCTGGGTCGGCTCGACATGTTCAAGCCGGCAACCGACGGTATTCTGGTTGGCAAGTTCAAGGGCCGGCTGGTCCGGCTGCCTGGGCAGCAGTTCGTCATTCTTGCGGCGCCGACGCGATCGGGGAAGGGCGTGGGCATCGTCATCCCCAATCTGCTGGAGTACGGCGAATCGATCGTGGTGCTCGACATCAAGCAGGAGAACTACGAACTCACCAGCGGATGGCGCGCGCAACAGGGTCAAGAGGTCTATCTCTTCAATCCCTTTGCGGAGGATCGAAAGACGCATCGTTGGAACCCGCTCACGTATGTCTCCACCGACCCGAACTTTCGGGTGTCTGACTTGATGAGCATTGCGGCCATGCTGTACCCGGATGGCGCAGCCGAGCAAAAATTCTGGGTCAGCCAGGCACGCAACGCATTCATGGCGTTCTCGCTGTATCTTTTCGAAAAGTGGGAAGACGATGACAAACACGGACTTCCAGAGCAGGTCCGCACGGCACGCACGCTTGGCCAAATCTATATCCTGTCGTCCGGAACCGGCACGGACCTTCGCACGTCGTACGAGCGACTTGCGCAGACCCCCTTCCTGAGCGACAACGCGAGAACCGCCTTCTCCAATCTGTTGTCGCAAGCCGCAGAGACCTTCGCTTCGATCCTGGGCACCTTCAAAGAGCCGCTCAATGCGTGGATCAATCCGGTGCTCGACGCGGCCACCAGCGCCGACGACTTCCTGCTCACCGACGTGCGCAAGAAGAGGATGACGATCTACATCGGCATCCAGCCCAACAAGCTTGCAGAGAGCCGGCTGATCGTCAACCTGTTCTTCAGCCAGCTCATCAACGTCAACACCAAGGAGTTGCCGCAGAACAACCCGCAGTTGAAGCATCAATGTCTGCTGTTGATGGACGAGTTCACCAGCATCGGCAAGGTCGACATCATCGCCAATGCCGTGAGCTACATGGCCGGCTACAACATGCGGCTGCTGCCCATCATCCAGAGCATGGCGCAACTCGACGCCACCTATGGCAAGGAGGTGGCACGCACGCTGATCACCAACCACGCGCTGCAGATCATCTACGCCCCGCGCGAACAGCAAGATGCCAACGACTACTCGGACATGCTGGGCTACACCACGGTACGCAAGGAGAATGTGACCCGCGCCCGTGAAAACAGTCGCAGCGAATCAGACGAACGCCGCGCCCTGATGCTGCCCCAGGAACTCAAGGCCATGGGCCCGGATGTCGAAGTCTTCCTATATGAAGGACTGCCCCACCCGGTGAAGTGCGACAAGATCCGCTACTACCAGGAAAAATACTTCACCCAAAGGCTGCTTCCCAAGGTGGAGGTTCCGGTCTTGCAGATCTGAAGACGCCTTTGGCGAGGCCTCAAGCCGCCAGCAACTGCCGTAGCACGAAGGGCAGGATGCCGCCATGCTTGTAGTAGTCGACCTCGATCGGCGTGTCGATGCGCAGCCGCACCGTCACCTCCTGATGGCTGCCATCGGCACGATGCACGACCAGCGTCACGTCGCGTTGGGGCTTGAGTTCTCCCCCAATCACCACATCGATTTGCTCGCTGCCGGTCAGGCCCAGGCTCTGCCATGAGTCGGCCCCGATGAATTGCAACGGCAGCACGCCCATGCCCACCAGATTGGCGCGGTGAATGCGCTCGAAGCTGCGCGCCACCACGGCCTTGATGCCCAGCAACTGCGTGCCCTTGGCTGCCCAGTCGCGGGATGAACCGGTGCCGTACTCCTCGCCGCCGAAGATGACCGTCGGCACCCCTTGGTCGATGTACTTCATCGCAGCGTCGTAGATGAACATCTTTTCGCCGCCAGGCTGGAACAGCGTCAGGCCGCCCTCCTCCTGTGTCCCGTTGGCATCAGGCGGCAGCATCAGATTCTTGATGCGCACGTTGGCGAAGGTGCCGCGCATCATCACGTCGTGATTGCCGCGCCGCGAACCGTAGCTGTTGAAGTCGGCCTTCTGCACGCCATTGGCCTTCAGCCAGATGCCGGCAGGCGAGCTCTCCTTGATCGCACCGGCAGGCGAGATGTGATCGGTCGTGATCGAATCGCCAAACAGTGCCATGACACGTGCGCCCTTGAAACCCGCGTCCGCCGCATGCGGCGTCATGGCGAAACCTTCGAAGAACGGCGGTTCGGCGATGTACGTCGAGGTCGGCCAGTCGTACGCCTGGCCTGTCACGCCCTTGATGCTGCTCCAGAGCTTGCCCGGGTTGTCCTTGATCTGGTCATAGTTCTTGCGGAAGGTCTGCGCGTTCATGGCGAAGTGCAGGAGATCGTCGATCTCCTGCGCAGTCGGCCAGATGTCGCCGAGGTACACGTCGTTGCCGTCATGCCCTTTGCCGACGGGCCGGGTCATCAGGTCGACGGTCACATTGCCTGCGATCGCAAAGGCCACCACCAGCGGCGGCGACGCAAGGAAGTTGGCCTTGATGTTCGGATGAATGCGCGCCTCGAAGTTGCGATTGCCCGAGAGTACCGCCGCACCCACCAAGTCGTTCTTGGTGATCGCCTCGTTGATTTCCGGGGCCAGGTCGCCTGCATTGCCGATGCAAGTGGTGCAGCCATAGCCTGCAAGATAGAAGCCCAGCTTCTCCAGGTACGGCAAGAGCCCCGCTTTTTCCAGATAGTCGGTGACGATCCGCGAGCCAGGCGCCAGCGAGGTCTTGATATGGGGCTTGACCGTCAAGCCCGCCTCTACCGCTTTCTTGGCCAGCAGGCCGGCGGCCAGCAAGACACTGGGATTGGAAGTGTTGGTGCAAGAAGTGATTGCGGCGATGAGCACATCGCCGTTGCCGATGGTCACGTTGTCGGCGGAGGCATGCTGGGGTGCCAAGTTGTAGCGAAGCTTGAGCTTGTCGGCAGGCTGGTTGAACCCGTTGGCATCGTTGGGCTTGCTGAACAGCTCCGAGAATTTCGACGACAACTGTCCGAGGTCGATCCGATCCTGCGGCCGCTTGGGCCCAGCCAGACTGGGCGTCACGGTGCCCAGGTCAAGCTTGACGATCTTGGTGTAGTCGATGTCCCCGGGCGCAGGCATGCCGAACAGGCCCTGCGCCTTGTAATAGGCCTCGAACAGCGCAATTTCATCTTCGGTGCGACCGGTGCCCCTGAAATACGCGATGGTCTTCTCGTCGACTGGGAAAAAGCCCATCGTGGCGCCGTACTCGGGCGCCATGTTGCCGATCGTGGCGCGGTCGGGCACGGGGATCGAGGCCGCGCCCGGGCCAAAGAATTCGACGAACTTGCCGACCACCTTTTCGCCGCGCAGGATCTGCGTAACGTACAGAACCAGGTCGGTGGCCGTGACGCCTTCGCGCAACTGCCCGCTGAGTTCGAAGCCGACCACGTCGGGCGTCAGCATGTACACCGGTTGACCAAGCATCGCGGCCTCGGCTTCGATCCCGCCAACACCCCAGCCGACCACGCCGACACCGTTGATCATCGTGGTGTGGCTGTCGGTCCCCACCAGGGAGTCTGGGTACCAGACCGGAACGGGGCTTTCGTCGCCAGGCGCCTTGTAGACACCGCGCGCAAAGTATTCGAGGTTGACCTGGTGGACGATGCCAAAGCCTGGCGGCACGACGCGGAAAGTGTCGAATGCCTGCATGCCCCACTTCATGAACTGGTAGCGCTCGTTGTTGCGCTGGAATTCCAGCTTCATGTTGAGGTCGAGTGCCTTGGGCGTGCCGTAGTGGTCGACCATCACCGAATGGTCGACCACCAGGTCGACGGGCACCAGGGGCTCGATCGTCTTGGGCGACTTGCCCAACGCCGCGGCCACCGTGCGCATGGCGGCCAGGTCGGCCAGCAGCGGAACGCCGGTGAAATCCTGAAGCACCACACGCGTGACCACAAAGGGGATCTCGTCGGTACGCTCGGCGTTGGGCAACCAATGCGCAAGTTGCTCGACATGCTCTGCCGTCACTTTTTTGCCGTCGCAGTTGCGCAGCACCGACTCCAGCACGATGCGAATCGACACGGGCAGCCGCTCGATGCTGGGGTACTGCCTGGCCAGTTCCTTCAACGACCAGTATTTCCCTGTCTGTCCAGACGCCGCCTGGAAGGTCTTGAGGGTGGAAGCAAAAGCGTGGGTCGGGGCAGCATCAGCCATGGGGAAACTCCTTCGGATTCGTGGTCACCATGAAGATATCAGGCTTCCATGAAACTGGCTGTCGGAGGAAAAGCCGCCCGCTTCTATCGTCGGCTATCAGCTGTCGGTCATGGCCCACACGAAATCGGGTCAAAGACAGGTCCTTTCCGGGCGAGGCAGTCGATAGCGTGAATGCATCCTCAACCGAACCGTTGGCCGAGCGCCGAAATCCATATGACCGCAACCACCACTTCCACTCACGATCACGAAAAACTGTGGGACCTGATCAAGGACACCCGCTTCGGCATGTTCGTGCACCGTCATGGTGACGGCATGCTCAACAGCCACCCGCTCACCACGCAGAACAAGTCGGTCGACGAGGGCGCAACGCTGTACTTCTTCGTACCCAAGGACGGTGAGATCGCCCAACACATTGCGCAAGACAATGCCGTGAACGTGTCGTATGCAAACACGAGCAGCGACAGCTATGTGTCGGTGGCAGGCCGTGCGGCCCTGCTCGAAGACCAGGCCAAGAAGGAAGAACTTTTCAACAAGATGGCCGAAGCCTGGTTTCCCAAGGGACCGACCGACCCTAACCTGGGTCTTCTGACCGTGCGTATCGAACACGCCGAGTACTGGGACGTGGACGACAGCAAGATGGTGCAGATCTTCAAGATGATGAAGGCGGCAGTCACTGGTAATCCGCCACAGGACATGGGAGAGCACAAGAAGCTCAATCTTGGGTAAGCGCTGAGCGATTTCCAAAACGATGTTCAACACCGGCGCATCTTCGGCGACCAGTCGTGCGACTGAGCCTCACGCGGTAGCCGTCGCGCGCAGATTCGGGCAGTTGTTGGAAGACGGCAACGATCGTATTCCCTTGCCTGGGCAGGGCCGGACGTTGGAACGCTGGCGCGCGCTTGCTGCCATCGCAGCCGAAGACCTTGGTGTAGTTAAGCTGTTCGAGGGGCATACCGACGCGCTGGCCATCTGCGCCGAACTGGGGTCGGTCGAGGCTCCCGCCAACAGCGCTTGGGGCACATGGTGCGCCGAGCCGCCCGATGCGCAACTTGCGTTGAATGCAGTTGCTCGGGTACGACCGTCATCGCCCTCATCGCAGCCGGAAACTTTCGAGGTTCATGGCACCAAGGCCTGGTGCTCGGGTGCAGACATCGTCTCGCATGCGGTCGTCAGCTGTTGGGATATGGACAACCGCCCTCGCCTTGCGATCGTGCGGCTCGATCACCCTGGCATTCGCCTGGACACCTCGCACTGGCAGGCAGTGGGCATGGCGGCCTCGACAAGTTATCACCTTCATTTCGACCACGTTCCCGCACAGCCGTTGGGGGGCCCGGACGACTACGTCAACCGCCCTGGTTTTTGGCAGGGCGGCGCCGGCATCGCTGCCTGCTGGTACGGCGGGGCGACCGGCCTTGCCAATGCCGTGCGCGCGGCCGCGTCGCAGCGTGCCGATCCCCATCGCCTCGCGCATCTGGGTGCGATCGCCGTCGCACTGGCTGGCGCGGCGAGCGTGCTGCGCGAAACCGCCGCCTGGATAGACGCGAATCCGTCGTCGGATGCCCAGTTTCGTGCGATGCGCGCGCGGTTGGTGGTCGAGGACGCTGCCGAGAAAGTCATTCACCACGCATCGCGGGCCTTCGGCGCCGGTCCGCTGTGCCAGGACCCCCATCTGGCACGACTCATCGCAGACCTGCCGATCTACCTCCGCCAAAGTCACGCACAACGCGATCTCGCGAGTGTCGGTACGCAGTGCGCGGCAGCCGAAGGCGTAATGTGGTCCCTGTGAATCCGCGGGCCATCGAAGGCGCCGGGACCAGCGAGGCCGAATGGCTGGGTTGGCGCGGTATCGCCGATGCCCCCGATATCACCGCTTCTGAACTGGTGCCCAACGACCGACGCGCCGTGGTGGTCGCACCGCATCCGGACGACGAAGTGTTGTCCGTCGGCGGACTCCTCGCTCTGCTGGCGCGCCTGCAACGAACGCCCTTGTTGATCGCTGTCACCGATGGCACTGCCAGTCACAAAGACTCGACCGAGTGGCCGCCCGAACGCCTGGCCTTCGAACGGCCGCGGGAGAGCGAGTCGGCATGGCACGCGCTGGGGTTTTCGTGCATGCACGCCATGCGACTGGGCCTGCCCGACGGTGGCCTTCGCGCCCTGCAACATCGATTGGCCGACCGGCTGATCACGTTACTGCAACCCGGTGATGTCGTCTTTACCACCTGGCGCTTCGACGGTCATCCCGACCATGAAGCCACGGGTGATGCCTGCGCCATCGCGGCACAAGAGGCCGGCGCGCGCCTGGTTGAAGTCCCCGTCTGGGCGTGGCACTGGGCACGACCGGGTGACAGCCGGCTTCCATGGACACGTGCGCGGCGCCTGATGCTCGATACCGACGCTCGCCAGCGCAAGCAGAACGCCGTCAAGGCCTTTCACAGCCAGCTGCATGGCGACGACTCCACGGGCGCTGAGCCCATCCTTCGCCCCACCACGGTAGAGCGCGCAGCCCGACCGTTCGAGCTTTTTTTCACATGATCGGCCGCAAGAACCATCAGCGTGTTGCCAAGGAGCGGCTGGATTACTTCGATGGTCTCTACGGCGGGAGTGCGGACCCCTACGGTCTTCGCACGCGCTGGTACGAGCAACGCAAGCGTGCGGCATTGCTCGCCGCCCTGCCCCACGCCCGTTACGGCCGCGTCTATGAGCCAGGCTGTGGTGTGGGCGAACTCACGGTCGACCTGGCGGCGCGCAGCGACCATGTGCTGGCCAGCGACTTCAGCGAGAAGGCGTTGGCCATCGCGCGCGAGCGCACTGCAGGGCTGCCTCACGTGCAACTGGTCCGACATGCACTGCCTGACGACTGGCCGGCCAACGAAGCGCCTTTCGACCTGGTGGTCGTCAGTGAAATCGGCTACTTCCTCGACGCGAGCGCGATGGTTCGCACGGCGACGCTGGCCGAGGCTTCGCTGTCGCCGGACGGCGTGCTCGTCGCCTGCGACTGGCGGCACGACTTCGACGCACGCGCCTTGTCGACCGATGCGGTTCACGGAGCATTTGCCTCCACCGGGTTGTCGCGCCTGGTCCTGCATATCGAAGCCGACTTCCTGCTGGAAGTGTGGGGCCGCGACCCCCGCTCGGTCGGCCAGCGCGGTGGCCTGGTCGCCTAAGAAAAAAGCCCACCGAAGTGGGCTCTTCTACGTCACGGCCGTACAGCCGATGACCGCGCTCAGGCGCTGACGCCGTCCGCGATGTCCTTGTATTCCTCGATCTTGTCGAAGTTGAGGTATTGGTAGATCTGCGTGCTGGACGCATCGAGCACGCCCGTGGCGGCCATGTACTCTTCCTTGGTCGGGATGCGGCCCAGCCGCGAGCAGATGGCGGCCAGCTCCGCGCTGCCGAGGTACACGTTGGTGTTCTTGCCCAGGCGGTTCGGGAAGTTGCGGGTGCTGGTCGACATGACCGTGGCACCTTCGCGCACCTGTGCCTGGTTGCCCATGCACAGCGAGCATCCCGGCATTTCGGTGCGCGCGCCGGCATTGCCGAACACACCGTAGTGGCCTTCTTCGGTGAGCTGTTGCGCGTCCATCTTGGTCGGCGGCGCGATCCACAGCTTGACCGGGATGTCGCGCTTGCCTTCAAGCAGCTTCGACGCAGCCCGGAAGTGGCCGATGTTGGTCATGCACGAACCGATGAACACCTCGTCGATCACGGCGCCGGCCACGTCGCTCAGCGTCTTCACGTCGTCCGGATCGTTCGGGCAGGCGACGATCGGCTCATGGATGTCGGCCAGGTCGATCTCGATGATGGCCGCGTACTCGGCGTCGTCGTCACCCTTGAGCAGTTGCTGGTCGGCCAGCCAGGCTTCCTGGGCGGCGATGCGGCGCTGCAGCGTGCGCGCGTCGGCATAGCCTTCGGCGATCATCCACTTCATCAGCGTGATGTTGCTGTTGATGTACTCGGCGATCGGCTCCTTGTTCAGGTGCACGGTGCAACCCGCGGCAGAACGTTCGGCCGAGGCATCGCTCAGTTCGAAGGCTTGTTCCACCTTCAAGTCGGGCAGGCCTTCGATTTCCAGGATGCGGCCTGAGAAGATGTTTTTCTTGCCTTGCTTGGCCACGGTCAGCAGGCCCGCCTTGATGGCATACAGCGGAATCGCGTTGACCAGGTCGCGCAGCGTCACGCCCGGCTGCATCTTGCTGCCCTTGAAGCGCACGAGCACCGATTCGGGCATGTCCAGCGGCATGACGCCGGTGGCGGCCGCGAAGGCCACCAGGCCGGAACCGGCCGGGAAGCTGATGCCGATCGGGAATCGGGTGTGGCTGTCGCCGCCGGTGCCGACGGTGTCGGGCGTCAGCAGGCGGTTGAGCCAGCTGTGGATCACGCCGTCACCCGGGCGCAGCGAAACGCCGCCGCGGTTCGCCATGAAGTCCGGCAGCTCGTGGTGCATCTTCACGTCGACCTTCTTCGGGTAGGCCGCAGTGTGGCAGAACGACTGCATGACCAAGTCGGCCGAGAAGCCCAGGCAGGCCAGGTCCTTCAGCTCGTCGCGGGTCATCGGGCCGGTCGTGTCTTGAGAACCGACCGAGGTCATCTTGGGTTCGCAATACGTGCCGGGGCGCACGCCCTGGCCCTCGGGCAGGCCGCAGGCGCGGCCGACCATCTTCTGTGCGAGCGAGAAGCCCTTCTTGGTGTCGACCGGGCTGGTCGGCAAGCGGAACAGTGTCGACACAGGCAGGCCCAGCGCCTCGCGCGCCTTGGTGGTCAGGCCGCGGCCGATGATCAGCGGAATGCGGCCGCCAGCGCGCACTTCGTCGAACAGCACCTCGCTCTTGACAGTGAACTCGGCGATGACCTTGCCGTCCTTCAGCGCCTTGCCTTCGTAGGGGCGAAGTTCGACCACGTCGCCCATTTCCATCTGACTCACGTCGAGTTCGATCGGCAGCGCGCCCGAGTCTTCCATGGTGTTGTAGAAGATCGGCGCGATCTTTCCGCCCAGGCAGACGCCGCCGAAGCGCTTGTTCGGCACGTACGGGATGTCTTCGCCGGTGAACCACAGCACCGAGTTGGTGGCGCTCTTGCGGCTGGAGCCGGTGCCGACCACGTCGCCGGCATAGGCCACCAGATGGCCGCGCGCGCGCAGATCTTCGATGAACTTCACCGGGCCGCGCTTGCCGTCTTCTTCCGGCACGATGCCGGGGCGGGCGTTCTTGTGCATCGCCAGGGCGTGCATCGGGATGTCGGGACGCGTCGTCGCATCGGGTGCGGGCGACAGGTCGTCGGTGTTGATTTCGCCGGCCACCTTGAAGATGCTGACGGTGATGCTCTGCGGCACTTCGGGGCGGCTGGTGAACCACTCGGCGTCGGCCCAGCTTTGCAGCACGGCCTTGGCGTTCGCGTTGCCCGCGTCGGCCTTTTCCTTGACGTCATGGAACTGGTCGAACATCAGCAGCGTCTTCTTCAGGCCTTCGGCCGCGACGGCGCCGACTTCGGCGTCGTCGAGCAGGTCGATCATCGGGCTGATGTTGTAGCCACCGAGCATCGTGCCCAGGAGTTCCGTGGCGCGAGCGCGCGACAGCAGTGCGTTCGTCTCGGTGCCATGTGCCACCGCTGCCAGATAGCTGGCCTTGACCTTGGCTGCGTCGTCGACGCCAGCCGGCACGCGGTGCGTGAGCAGGTTCAGGAGAAACTCGCCGTCGGTCGACGTGGCGGTCTTCATCAGCTCGATCACCTCGCCCGTCTGCTGGGCGGTGAGCGGGAGGGGCGGGATGCCGAGCGCGGCGCGCTCGGCGACATGGTCAACGTAGGCTTGCAACATCTTTTTCTCCGGGGGACTGACACGACAGGCGACCCCCGCTCGCAGGCAGGGGGCGCCACGGGGGACTACTACTTCTTCGGCGCGTCGGCACCTTCGAACAGGCTCTTCGGCGGGTTTTTCTTCATTTCGTCGGCAAAGGCGACCTGGGCCGGGGCCTGGCATTCATCGGCCAGGCGCAGGCCTTCCTTCTGATTCATCAGCATCGACTTGTTGGCGATCTGCAGCCACATGGCGCCCGCACGCGGGTCTTCCAGGCGGATCGCGCCGGTGCGGCTTTCGACCGGGTGCATGCGATAGCGTGCGCCCTTGGTGGACACGGTGAAGAAGCCGGCACGCTTGTCGTCTGGGGTGATGGTCACGTCGGCACCCAGTTCGCACTGGATCTTGCCGACATACACGCGCTGAGCGACAGCCAGGTCGGCTTCGTTGAGCGTGATGCTGGTGTCATCGGCGATGGGCGTGACTTCCTCGACGGCCTTGGCAGCACGCGCGGTGACTTGGCGCTTGGCCGGCTTCTTCTTTTCGGCCGTCTTGGTGGCGGTCGTGCTCTTGGCTGCCGGCTTGGCAGCAGGCTTTGCGACTGCCTTGGCGGTTGTCTTGGTGGCGGTCTTGGGTGCAGCCTTGGTGTCCGCGGTGCCTTGGGCGCCAGCGGCAAAGGGCATGACCAGCGCCATGGCGGCGATGAGAGTGATCTTCTTCATGGAGGTTGTACCTTGGGATGGGGTTCAGTGGGTGGCGGGGACAAACCACCGCTGCGCTTCGACAGGAAGCACACGGCCGGTGGCGTGGGCGCGCTCGAGCACTTGCCAGAAGTGGCGGTAGCTCGCGCGGTCGTGCAATGTGCCATCGAAACTGACTGGGGCCCAGTCTGCGGCGGCCGCTGCATCCATTATTTTTGTTGCAATGTGAATCTGTTCCTCGTCAGGCGAGAAGGCCTGCAGGATCGGGCGAATCTGGTTCGGGTGGATGCTCCACATCCGCAGATAACCAAATTCGCGCGCTGCCCGCCGTGCCGCCACGCCCATCGCGTCGGGGTTGCTGAACTCGGTCACCACGCAATGCGACGGCACCTTGCCGAACGCATGCGATGCCGACGCGATTTCCAGCTTGGCACGCACCACCAGCGGATGCGTGAACTGGCCGGTTGCACCCATGCCATCGGCAGGAATCGCGCCGGCATGGGCCGAGACGAAGTCCATCAGCCCGAAGCTGAGCGACTGCACCCGTGGGTGCGCTGCGATGTCGAAAGCATTTCTCACAGCCAGTGGCGATTCGATCAACACATGCAGCGGCAGTTCCCCGGCGTTGGCCACGTCGAGCGCCGCCACTGCGCGCTGCACGTCGGCAACCGATTCGACCTTGGGCACCATGAGGTGGCTCAATCGGTGAGCAGCCTGCCCGGCCATGGTGGCGATGTCTGCGTCGAAGGCCGGGTGGTCCACCGGATGCACGCGCACGCCCACGCGCATGCCGGGCGCCGCCGCCAGCGCCAGCTCGGTGACGAGCGCCGCATGCTCGGCCTCGCCCCCTACCGGCGCGCCGTCTTCACAGTCGAGCGTGACGTCGAAGACGCAGGCGCCGAACTCCTGAGCCATCTCGGCCTGCAGGGCAAGGCTCTTGCGCATGCGCGCCTCGACGCCGCTGTAGTGGTCGCACACGGGAAGCGTCAGGACGCCGGCCTGCGCGCCCAACAGCACGTCACGGGGATGGTGGGAATTGGAAACAGTCACGGATGGCGCTGGGCAACGATGAACATGCGCGGAAAGGCGAGCAGTCGCTTGCCGTCGACGCGCGCGGGATACTCGAGTGCCACACGGCGCTCGTACTCGGCCAGGAAACTCCCCTTCAGATCGTCCGGCAGAGGATCGACAAAGGGCTTGAGGCCCGTGCTTCGTACCCATTCGACGATGGCTGCGGCAGATTCGAGGGGATGCTGGTAAATCGAGTGCCACACGTCGACCGTTACGGCGTCGCCCGCCAGCAGGTCGTAATAGCCGACCAGCGACAGCAAATCTGTGCGCAGGCGATCGGCGTCGCCAATGGGCTCTTTCCAAGGCGGCACGGCAGCAAGCTCGCGCATCAGGCGATGCGTGGGTTCGCTGCGGTTGTCGGGCATCTGGATGGCCAGCACGCCGCCGGGGGCCAATGCAGCGAACAGGCGCGGGATCAGCGTCGCGTGGTCCGGCACCCATTGCAGGGCGGCGTTGGCGTAAATGAGATCGGGAGCGACATCGGGCGTCCACTGCCCAATGTCGCCGAATTGGAACCGGGCCTGCGGCAGCCGTCCGCGCGCGCTCGCCAACATGGCCTCGGAATTGTCGATGCCGGTGACCTGCACTCCTGGGAAGCGCCGCACCAGCAGCTCGGTGGAGTTGCCCGGCCCGCAACCCAGGTCGACCACGCGGGCCGCCTCGGTCAGGGCTACGCGCGCCAGCAACTCACGGGCCGGGCGCGTACGCTCGTCCTCGTAGCGGCTGTAGAGCGCGGGGTTCCAGTCGAGCATGAGAGCCGGATCAGATCAGGTGGGCAACGCCAGCCTGCTCGTCGGTCAGTTCCTTGAGCGTCTTGTCGATGCGTTCCTGGCTGAAAGCGTCGATCTCCAGGCCTTCGACCAGCTTGTACTCACCGTTTTCACAGGTGACCGGGAAGCCGAACATCACGTCCTTCGGAATGCCGTACTGGCCGTCCGACGGAATACCCATGGTGACCCACTTGCCGTTGGTGCCCAGGGCCCAGTCGCGCATGTGGTCGATGGCGGCGTTGGCGGCCGACGCAGCCGACGACAGGCCGCGTGCCTCGATGATGGCCGCGCCACGCTTGCCGACGGTCGGCAGAAAGGTGTTGGCGTTCCATTCCTGGTCGTTGATCAGGGTGGCGACGCTCTCGCCGTTGATGGTGGCAAAGCGGTAGTCGGCGTACATCGTGGGCGAATGGTTGCCCCAGACGGTGAGCTTCTCGATGTCGGCCACGGCCTTGCCGGTCTTGGCGGCGAGCTGGCTGGCAGCGCGGTTGTGGTCCAGGCGCAGCATGGCGGTGAAGTTCTTGCGCGGCAGGTCGGGCGCGCTCTTCATGGCGATGTAGGCGTTGGTATTGGCCGGGTTGCCGACCACCAGCACCTTGACGTCGCGGCTGGCGACGGCGTTGAGCGCCTTGCCTTGTGCCGTGAAGATGGCGCCGTTGACGGCCAGCAATTCGGCACGTTCCATGCCGGGGCCGCGGGGGCGCGAGCCGACGAGCAGCGCGTAGTCGGCGTCCTTGAAAGCGGTCATCGGGTCGCCGTGCGCTTCCATGCCGGCCAGCAGCGGGAATGCGCAGTCGTCGAGTTCCATCATCACGCCCTTGAGCGCCTTCTGGGCCTTCTCGTCGGGGATTTCGAGCAGTTGCAGGATGACGGGCTGGTCCTTGCCGAGCATTTCGCCGGAAGCGATGCGGAACAACAGGGCGTAACCGATTTGGCCGGCGGCGCCGGTAACGGCGACGCGAACAGGCTTTTTGCTCATGGGGAAGACTCCAGAAGGATGGTGAACAGATGTTGGCAATGCAGCGCTGACGCGGGGCCGCGAAGCGGCGAACAGGCCGGGGGCGCGCAACCGGCCAACATTTTATGCCGATTCCCGTTCTCGTTGGTTGGCGTCTTATGTCTTATATAAGATATAGTCTTGCGCGCACGCCCGACGTGCAACCATCCACCGCCATGAACTCCCCCCTCCACGCCTACACCGAGACCGGAACGCCGTCGTTCAGTCCGCTGTACCAGCAGATCAAGGCATTGATCCTGCAGAGCTTGCAGGCGGGTGAATGGAAGCCCGGCGAGCCGATACCGAGCGAAATGGAGCTGGCCGCGCGTTTTCGCGTGAGCCAGGGCACCGTGCGCAAGGCCATCGACGAATTGGCGGCGGAAAACCTGGTGGTACGCCGCCAGGGCAAGGGCACCTTCGTGGCCACCCATGCCGAACAGACCGTTCAGTACCGATTTCTGAAACTGGTGCCCGACAGCGGCGACCTGGCGGCCGAAGGCCCGGCCGAGCGCAACATCGTCGACTGCAAGCGCCAGCGCGCCACGGCCGACGTGGCACGCGCCCTGGCGCTTCGGACCGGCGACCCGGTGCTGCAGGTGCGCCGGGTGTTGTCCTACGCGGGCGTCCCGACCATTCTCGAAGACCTGTGGCTGCCTGGCATTCCATTCAAGGGACTGACCGCTGAGCGGCTGCGCGCCTCGCGCGGGCCGATGTACGCCATGTTCGAGATGGAATTCGGCACAAGGATGGTGCGCGCCGAGGAAAAAATCCGCGCCGTGCTGCCCGACGACGGACAGGCGGTCTTGTTGAACGTGTCGCCGGCTACGCCGCTGTTGAGCGTGGAACGGGTTGCGCTGACGTACCACGACGTGCCGATGGAGCTGCGCCGCGGGCTCTACCGAACCGATACACACCATTACCGCAACGAGTTGGGCTGATGCCCGCCTTCTTCAACCCTGCCTCCGAAAGACGTGTCACCAAACAGATCGCCGCTATCAAATCCGTAGTGCCCGAGCAATCCGGTGCGTTGACGCTCACGCGTCCGCCGCCAGATGGTGCATTGCAATAGAATTTTGCGTTGTTTGCATTCCCACAAAGAACAAGCCATCCCGCCGAAAAAGCAACGAAAGCCACCATGTCAGAGCTTGCAACCCCACCCCGTCCCCCGCGGCGCCAATTCCGCAATATCCACCTGGTCAACGACCTGCGGACGTACCGCCTGCCGCCCGCCGGCATCGTGTCGATCCTGCACCGCATCAGCGGCCTGATCATGTTCCTGCTGATGCCGTTCATCATCTGGATGTTCGACACCTCGATTTCCTCCGAAATTTCGTTCGCACGCTTCAAGGCCGCTTTCAACAGCGGCCTTGGTTTCGTTCCGGGCGTTCTCATCAAGCTCGTTGCGCTCGCGCTGATCTGGGCCTACCTGCACCACTTCATCGCCGGACTGCGCCATCTGTGGATGGACGTGAGCCACGCGGCGGTGACCAAGGAATTCGGCAAGACCTCCGCCCTTGCAACGCTGGTCCTGAGCATCGCGTTGACCGTGGTTCTGGGTGCCAAGCTGTTCGGCCTTTACTGAAAGAGAGCGCAAAATGTCTGTGAACTACGGCTCCAAGCGCATCGTCGTCGGCGCACATTACGGCCTGCGCGACTGGCTCAGCCAGCGCATCACCGCAGCCCTGATGGCCCTCTTCACCATCATCCTGTTGGCTCAGGTGATCTTCTCGCGTGGCCCGATCGGCTACGACACCTGGTCGGGCATCTTCTCGTCCCAGTGGATGAAGGTCCTGACCTTCACGGTCATCGCAGCCCTGCTGTATCACGTGTGGGTCGGCATGCGCGACATCTGGATGGATTACGTCCAGCCTGTCGGCATTCGCCTTGCACTGCAAGTTTTCACCATCGTCTGGCTTGTCGGTTGCGCGGGTTGGGCCATTCAAGTGCTCTGGAGAGTTTGACCCCATGACCTATACCAAAGACCAAATCACCAAGCGCAAGTTCGACGTCGTCATTGTCGGTGCCGGCGGCTCGGGCATGCGTGCCTCGCTGCAACTGGCGCGCGCCGGCCTCAACGTGGCCGTGCTCTCCAAGGTGTTTCCGACCCGCTCGCACACCGTCGCGGCCCAAGGCGGCGTGGGTGCGTCGCTCGGCAACATGAGCGAAGACAACTGGCACTACCACTTCTACGACACGATCAAGGGCTCCGACTGGCTCGGCGACCAAGACGCGATCGAATTCATGTGCCGCGAAGCGCCCAAGGTCGTCTACGAGCTCGAACACTTCGGCATGCCGTTCGACCGCAACCCCGACGGCACCATCTACCAGCGTCCGTTCGGCGGCCACACCGCCAACTACGGCGAAAAGCCGGTGCAGCGCGCCTGCGCGGCGGCCGACCGCACCGGCCACGCCATGCTGCACACGCTCTACCAGAAGAACGTGGAAGCCCGCACCCAGTTCTTCGTCGAATGGATGGCGCTGGACCTCATCCGCGACGACGAGGGCGACGTGGTGGGCGTGACCGCCCTCGAGATGGAAACGGGCGACCTGCACATCCTGCAGGCCAAGACCGTGCTGCTGGCCACCGGTGGCGCCGGCCGCATCTTCCAGGCATCGACCAACGCCTTCATCAACACCGGCGACGGCCTGGGCATGGCCGCGCGATCGGGCATTCCGCTGCAGGACATGGAGTTCTGGCAGTTCCACCCGACCGGCGTGGCTGGCGCGGGCGTGCTGCTGACCGAAGGCTGCCGCGGTGAAGGCGCCATCCTGCTCAACAGCAACGGCGAGCGCTTCATGGAACGCTATGCGCCCACCCTGAAGGATCTGGCACCGCGCGACTTTGTTTCGCGTTCGATGGACCAGGAAATCAAGGAAGGTCGCGGCTGCGGTCCGAACAAGGACTACGTGCTGCTCAAGCTCGACCACCTGGGCGCGGAAACCATCCACAAGCGCCTGCCCTCGGTGTACGAAATCGGCGTCAATTTCGCCAACGTCGACATCACCAAGGAACCGATCCCGGTCGTGCCGACCATCCACTACCAGATGGGCGGCATTCCGACCAGCATCAACGGGCAGGTCGTGATCCAGAAGGGCGACCAGAACAGCGCCGTGGTGAATGGCCTGTACGCAGTGGGCGAATGCTCCTGCGTGAGCGTGCATGGCGCCAACCGCCTGGGCACCAACTCGCTGCTCGACCTGCTGGTCTTCGGCCGCGCAGCCGGCAACCACATCGTCCAGTTCAACGACAAGCTGAAGGAACACAAGCCGCTGCCTGCCGATGCTGCGGACCGCACGCTCGAACGCCTGAACCGCCTGGAGTCGACCACCACCGGGGAATACGCCCAGGACGTGGCCGGCGAGATCCGCTCGGTCATGCAGCAGCACGCGGCCGTTTTCCGCAAGCAAGCCTCCATGGACGAAGGCGTGGTCAAGATCGCCGCCGTGCGCGAGCGCGTCAAGGCCATCGGCCTGAAGGACAAGTCCAAGGTATTCAACACGGCGCGTATCGAAGCGCTGGAAGTGGACAACCTGATCGAAGTGGCGCAGGCCACGATGGTGTCGGCGGCCGCCCGCCGCGAATGCCGCGGCGCCCACACGGTGGAAGACTACGAACGTCCGGCGGACGATCCGGTCGCACCGCTGGGCCGCGACGACGCCAACTGGATGAAGCACACGCTCTGGTACAGCGAGGACAACCGTCTCTCGTACAAGCCGGTCAACCTGAAGCCGCTGACGGTCGCCTCCGTGCCACCCAAGGTTCGTACCTTCTAAGAACACACAAAGGTCATCACGATGAAGCGCACATTCCAAATCTACCGCTACGACCCGGACAAGGACGCCAAGCCATACATGCAGACCATCGAGATCGAACTCGACGGCCACGAACGCATGCTGCTCGACGCCCTGATGAAGCTCAAGGCGCAGGACCCGACGCTGTCGTTCCGCCGCTCGTGCCGCGAAGGCGTCTGCGGCTCCGATGCCATGAACATCAACGGCAAGAACGGTCTGGCCTGCCTGACCAACATGAACACGCTCAAGGGTACGGTCGTGCTCAAGCCGTTGCCGGGCCTGCCCGTCATCCGCGACCTGATCGTGGACATGACGCAGTTCTTCAAGCAGTACAACTCGATCAAGCCCTACCTGCAGAACGACAACGTCCCGCCCGAGAAGGAGCGCCTGCAGTCGCCCGAAGAGCGCGACGAACTCAACGGCCTGTACGAGTGCATCCTGTGCGCGAGCTGCTCGACGAGCTGCCCGAGCTTCTGGTGGAACCCCGACAAGTTCGTCGGCCCGGCAGGCCTGCTGCAGGCTTACCGCTTCATCGCCGACAGCCGCGACGAAGCCACTGCCGAACGCCTGGACAACCTTGAAGATCCGTATCGCCTGTTCCGCTGCCACACCATCATGAACTGCGTGGACGTGTGCCCGAAGAACCTGAACCCGACCCAGGCCATCGGCAAGATCAAGGAACTGATGGTCCGTCGGGCCATCTGATCGCCATGGAAGCCACCCCCGACCTCGACCAACGCCTGAGCGAGCGAGCGCTCAGCAAACTCAAATGGCGCTGTCGTCGGGGGCTGCTCGAGAACGACCTGTTCATCGAGCGATTCTTCGCGCGCCATGAGTCCAGCCTGACCGTGCGTCAGGCCGAAGCGATGGGGACATTGATGGATCTGTCAGACCACGATCTTCTCGATCTCTTCCTGCAGCGAAAGGAGCCCGAGCCCGCATGGGCCGGGGCGGACGTGGTCGATTTGCTGCGCATCATCCGCGTCTGACGCCGCCCTGGCGTCTGCGCGTTCCCCAAAATCCATCTGAAGAAAGAAAGTCGAAATGAAAGCTTCCGAGACCAAGGCCACGCTGTCGTTCAGCAATGGTGGCGACAATGTCGATCTGCCGATCTACAAGGGCACGCTCGGCCCGGACGTCATCGACATCCGCAAGCTCTACGCGCAGACGGGCATGTTCACATACGACCCGGGCTTCATGTCCACGGCGTCGTGCCAGTCGACCATCACCTACATTGACGGCGACAAGGGCGAGCTGCTGTATCGCGGCTACCCCATCGAACAACTCGCCACCAACTGCGACTTCCTGGAAACCTGTCACCTGCTGCTGTACGGAGACCTGCCGGACGCCGGCAAGAAGGAAGACTTCACCAAGCTCGTGACCAACCACACGATGGTCAACGAGCAGATGCAGTTCTTCCTGCGCGGCTTCCGCCGCGACGCGCATCCGATGGCCATCATGACCGGCCTGGTCGGCGCCCTGTCGGCCTTCTATCACGACAGCACGGACATCAACAATCCGAAGCATCGCGAGATCGCCGCCATTCGCCTGATCGCCAAGATGCCCACGCTCGTGGCCATGGCGTACAAGTACACGATCGGCCAGCCGTACATGTACCCGCGCAACGACCTGAGCTACGCAGGCAACTTCCTGCACATGATGTTCGCCACGCCGTGCGAAGAGTACAAGGTGAGCCCGGTGCTCGAACGTGCGCTCGACCGCATCTTCATCCTGCACGCGGACCACGAGCAGAACGCATCGACTTCGACCGTGCGCTTGTGCGGCTCGTCGGGTACCAACCCGTTCGCGGCGATCGCAGCCGGCGTGGCCTGCCTCTGGGGCCCAGCCCACGGCGGGGCCAACGAAGCCGCCCTCAACATGCTGTACGACATCCAGAAGGCTGGCGGCGTGGAGAAAATCGGCGAATTCATCAAGCAGGTCAAGGACAAGAACTCCAACGTCAAGCTGATGGGCTTCGGTCACCGCGTCTACAAGAACTACGACCCGCGTGCCAAGCTGATGCAGGAAACCTGCAAGGAAGTGCTCGGCGAACTGGGCCTGGAAAACGATCCGCTGTTCAAGCTGGCCATGGCGCTCGAGAAGATCGCCCTGGAAGACGAATACTTCGTGTCGCGCAAGCTCTACCCGAACGTCGACTTCTACTCGGGCATCGTGCAGCGCGCCATCGGCATCCCGGTGCCGCTGTTCACCGCCGTGTTCGCCCTGGCGCGCACCGTGGGCTGGATCGCGCAACTGAACGAGATGATCGGCGATCCCGAGTACAAGATCGGCCGTCCGCGTCAGTTGTTCGAAGGCTCAGTCCAGCGCGACGTCAAGCCCATCGCAAGCCGCTGAACGCCTGGGGACACGCCAGTTGCGGCGTGCCCTGCGGGTTTCACTTGAAAAGCTGCCTTCGGGCAGCTTTTTTGCGTCTTGGCTTACAAGCGCGGGGACGGCATCGCGTTAACTTCCTGTCTGGAGGGTCACTCCATCAACGTCACAACCCAATAAATCGCAGGAGCTCTGTCATGAAGAAACTAGCCGCACTGATCGCCGTCACCTTCGTTTTCGGCGCGTCGCTCGCCGGCTGCAACACCGTTGCAGGCGCAGGGCAGGACATCCAGAAGGGTGGATCCAAGCTTGAGAACGCTGCTGAAAAGAAGAAGTAAGCAAGCTTCTGCATTCAGAAAAAGCGGGCCGGACGGCCCGCTTTTTTTCATCTCGCGAAAGCAACGGGGTCATCGTGGATGACGATGGCGCGCAAGGCGGCCACATAGGACAATAGCGGTCCCACATCTTCACAGACGATGACCGAGCCGTGACCACCACCGAACGCAGCTTCGCCAGACGCATCGACCTGACGTCGCTGCAGCTGTTCGTCGCCGTGTGCGAACTGGGCAGCAT
>Ga0308159_1001195_pt1 | contig 41051 bp, 32 predicted proteins | sample PhyCR1_FD_201040 | JGI IMG/M metagenome (GOLD analysis project Ga0308159, IMG submission 201040) | Phyllosphere microbial communities from UC Gill Tract Community Farm, Albany, California, United States - DLSLC.R1 | ecosystem: Host-associated > Plants > Phyllosphere > Unclassified | place: USA... | reverse complement strand
GAACACGCGGTAATTACCGTTTTAATTAAAGGTTCACGTAGTGCCGCGATGGAGCAGGTAGTACGGGCGTTACAGGAGAATGCAACATGTTAGTTTGGCTGGCCGAGCACTTGGTCAAATATTATTCCGGCTTTAACGTCTTTTCGTATCTGACGTTTCGCGCCATTGTCAGCCTGCTGACGGCCCTGTTCCTGTCACTCTGGATGGGGCCTCGTTTGATTACCTATCTGCAGAAGTTGCAGATAGGTCAGGTCGTTCGCCACGACGGTCCCGAGTCGCATTTCAGCAAGCGCGGTACACCGACGATGGGTGGCGTGCTGATTCTGTTCTCGATCACCGTATCGGTGCTGATGTGGGCTTACCCATCAAACCCTTACGTGTGGTGCGTACTGTTTGTACTGATTGGTTACGGCGCGGTCGGGTTTGTCGATGACTATCGCAAAGTCGTGCGCAAGGACACCAAGGGGCTTATCGCCCGCTGGAAATATTTCTGGCAGTCGGTTATCGCGCTGGTCGTCGCGTTTGTCATGTACGCCGTGGGCAAAGATACGCCCGCGACCGAACTGGTGGTGCCGTTCTTCAAAGACATCATGCCGCAGCTTGGCCTGCTTTATATCCTGCTGAGCTACTTCGTGATTGTGGGAACCAGCAACGCGGTTAACCTGACCGACGGCCTCGACGGCCTGGCGATTATGCCGACCGTCTTCGTGGCCGCCGGTTTTGCGCTGGTCGCCTGGGCAACCGGCAACATGAATTTTGCCAACTACCTGCACATTCCGTATCTGCGTCATGCAGGCGAACTGGTTATCGTCTGTACGGCGATTGTCGGCGCGGGTCTGGGCTTCTTGTGGTTCAACACCTATCCGGCGCAAGTCTTTATGGGCGACGTCGGTTCACTGGCGCTCGGCGGCGCGCTCGGCACCATCGCCGTGCTGCTGCGTCAGGAATTCCTGCTGCTGATTATGGGTGGGGTGTTCGTGGTGGAAACGCTGTCGGTCATTTTGCAGGTGGGTTCATTCAAACTGCGCGGCCAGCGTATTTTCCGCATGGCGCCGATTCACCACCACTATGAATTGAAAGGCTGGCCGGAGCCGCGCGTTATCGTGCGCTTCTGGATTATTTCGCTGATGCTGGTGCTGATTGGCCTGGCGACGCTGAAGGTGCGTTAATCATGACTGACTATCAGGGTAAGAAAGTGGTCATTATCGGGTTGGGGCTTACGGGCCTCTCCTGTGTTGATTTCTTTATTTCACGCGGCGTAACTCCGCGTGTTATCGATACCCGTGTCAGTCCGCCGGGACTGGACAAGCTGTCGGAAAATATCGAGCGCCATCTGGGTTCTCTCAACGAGAGCTGGCTGCTGGACGCCGACCTGATTGTCGTCAGTCCGGGCATGGCATTAGCCACGCCAGCGCTGATTGCGGCCGCAGAGGCGGGCGTTGAAATCGTGGGCGATATCGAGCTGTTTTGTCGTGAAGTGACCGTGCCTATCATTGCCATTACCGGCTCCAACGGCAAAAGCACCGTGACCAGTCTGGTCGGCGAGATGGGCAGGGCGGCGGGATGGCGCGTTGGCGTGGGCGGCAACATCGGTCTGCCGGTGCTTGGCATGCTCGGCCAGGACTATCAGCTGTTTGTGCTCGAATTGTCCAGCTTCCAGCTGGAAACCACACACAGCCTGAAAGCGGCAGCGGCGACGATTTTGAACGTCACCGAAGACCATATGGACCGCTATCCGTTTGGTTTGCAGCAGTACCGCGCCGCCAAGCTGAAGATTTATGAAAACGCCAGGCTGTGCGTGGTGAACGCAGACGACGCGCTGACCATGCCCGTTCGCGGGGCAGATACGCGCTGCGTCAGCTTTGGCGTTGACGTCGGCGATTATCATCTTAACCAGCAGCAGGGCGACATCTGGCTGCGGGTGCGGGGTGAAAAGATTTTCAATACCCGTGAAATGCCGCTGACGGGCCGTCACAACTATACCAATGCGCTGGCGGCGCTGGCATTGGCCGATGCGGTGGGCATTCCGCAGGCGTCGAGCCTGAAAGCGCTGACCACCTTTACGGGACTGGCGCATCGTTTCCAGATTGCCCTTATCCACAACGGCGTGCGCTGGATTAACGATTCGAAAGCGACCAACGTCGGCAGTACCGAAGCCGCATTGAATGGTTTGCAGGTGGAAGGCACGCTGCACCTGCTGCTCGGCGGTGACGGCAAGTCGGCCGACTTCACGCCGCTGCTGCCTTATTTGAAGGGCGACAAGATTCGCCTGTACTGCTTTGGCCGCGACGGTGCCGAACTGGCCGATCTGCGTCCCGACGTGTCCACGCTGTTCGAGACGCTGGAGCAGGCCATGCGCGATATCGCGAAGAAAGTCACCTCGGGCGACATGGTGCTGCTGTCTCCGGCCTGTGCCAGCCTCGATCAATTCAAGAATTTCGAACAGCGCGGCGATGTCTTTACCGCGCTTGCCAAGGAGCTGGGTTGATGCGTATTCCCGGATTAGCCATGTTCGGTCGTCTTGGCTCGAAAGCCAACGACTGGGTGATGGGCGCAAAAGAGAATGACAGCCCGACGCTTGTGCTTTACGACCGCACCTTGCTGTGGCTGACCTTTGGTCTGGCGATCGTCGGTTTTGTGATGGTGACCTCGGCGTCGATGCCGATAGGCCAGCGTCTGGCGAACGATCCGTTCATGTTTGCCAAACGTGACGCCATCTATCTGGTGCTGGCGTTTATTCTCGGGCTGATTACGCTGCGCGTGCCGATGATGGTGTGGCAGAAATACAGCAACGTGCTGCTGTTTATCTCCATCATCATGCTGCTGGTGGTCTTGGTGGTGGGAAGCTCGATCAACGGGGCATCGCGCTGGATTTCACTCGGCCCGCTGCGTATTCAGCCCGCCGAGTTCTCCAAGCTGTCGCTGTTCTGTTATCTGGCCAGTTATCTGGTGCGCAAGGTAGACGAAGTGCGCAGCAATTTCTGGGGCTTCTGCAAGCCGATGGGCGTCATGGTGATTCTGGCCGTGCTGCTGCTGGCCCAGCCCGACCTCGGTACGGTGGTTGTACTGTTTATTACCACGCTGGCGATGCTGTTTCTGGCGGGGGCAAAAATGTGGCAGTTCCTGGCGATTATCGGCTCGGGCGCGTTTGCGGTTTGCCTGCTGATTGTGGCCGAACCGTACCGTATGCGCCGCGTCACGTCGTTCTGGAATCCGTGGGCCGATCCGTTCGGCAGCGGTTACCAGCTGACCCAATCGCTGATGGCGTTCGGTCGTGGAGAGTTCTGGGGCCAAGGTCTTGGAAACTCAGTACAAAAGCTGGAATATCTTCCGGAGGCGCACACCGACTTCATCTTCTCGATTCTCGGTGAGGAGCTAGGCTATTTCGGTGTGGTTTTAGCACTGTTAATGGTATTCTTCGTCGCTTTTCGTGCCATGTCCATCGGACGTCGCGCACTTGAGCTGGACCAGCGTTTTTCCGGCTTTCTGGCCTGTTCGATTGGTGTGTGGATAAGCTTCCAGGCGCTGGTCAATGTAGGTGCAGCGGCCGGGATGTTACCGACCAAAGGTCTGACACTGCCGCTCATCAGTTACGGCGGTTCCAGCCTGCTGATTATGTCGACGGCTATCACGCTGTTGCTGCGAATTGATTATGAAACGCGTCTGGCGAAAGCGCAGGCGTTTGTAAGGAGTGCCCGATGAGTGGCAAGACCCGACGTTTAATGGTGATGGCAGGCGGTACCGGAGGTCATGTGTTTCCCGGACTGGCCGTGGCGCATCATTTAATGGCGCAGGGCTGGGAAGTTCGCTGGCTCGGAACGGCCGACAGAATGGAAGCGGATCTGGTTCCGAAACACGGAATCGACATTGATTTCATAAAAATCGCCGGAATTCGTGGGAAAGGTCTGAAAGCGAAACTCAGCGCCCCCATTCGCATATATCATGCGTGGCGTCAGGCGAAAGCCATCATGCGACGCTTCCAGCCCGATGTGGTGCTGGGGATGGGCGGATACGTTTCGGGGCCGGGCGGTCTGGCGGCCTGGTCGTGTGGGATCCCCGTGGTACTGCATGAGCAGAACGGGATTGCCGGACTCACCAACCGCGGGTTGTCACGCATTGCGACCACCGTGTTGCAGGCGTTTCCGGGCGCATTCCCGAAAGCGGCCGTTGTCGGTAACCCGGTGCGCACCGACGTGCTGGCCCTGCCGCTGCCCGATGCCCGTTTTGCCGGGCGTGAAGGCAAGATTCGCATTCTGGTTATCGGCGGCAGTCAGGGCGCGCGCGTTCTGAATCAGGCGATGCCGAAGATTGCCGCACTGCTTGGCGACCGCGTCACGATTTGGCATCAGGTCGGCAAGGGCGCGCTGGAGTCAGTCAATCAGGCTTATGAAGAAGCCGGACAGACACAGCATAAAGTGGCCGAGTTTATCGATGATATGGCCGAAGCCTATGCGTGGGCCGATGTTGTCGTCTGCCGTTCGGGCGCGTTGACCGTCAGCGAGGTCGCGGCCGCAGGCTTACCGGCTATTTTTGTGCCTTTCCAGCACAAGGATCGCCAGCAGTACTGGAACGCACTGCCGCTTGAAAAGGCCGGTGCGGCAAGAATTATCGAACAGAAAGATTTCAATGCCGGTGCCGTGGCCGACATTCTGGCCAGCTGGGATCGCCAGAGTCTGCTTGAGATGGCGAGAAACGCCCGCGCCGTTGCCATTCCCGACGCAACGGAACGCGTTGCCGCCGAAGTGGTCGCAGCCAGTCTCAAGTGACAGTAGATAAATGAATGAAGCACCGCGGGCGGTTTGCCGTCATCGGTCCATTAAATGAAAAGGTTTAAGAGAAACGTGAATACACAACAATTGGCGAAACTGCGTACCTTCGTGCCCGAGATGCATCGCGTCCGGCACATACACTTTGTTGGCATCGGTGGTGCCGGCATGGGTGGTATCGCCGAAGTGTTGGCCAATGAAGGCTATCAAATCAGTGGTTCAGATCTGGCACCCAATCCGGTGACGCAGCAACTGTCTGCGCTCGGCGCGACGATTTACTTCAACCATCGTCCCGAAAACGTGCTGGACGCCAGCGTCGTCGTGGTGTCGACGGCTATCTCTCCCGATAACCCGGAGCTGATTGCCGCAAGGGAAGCCCGTATTCCCGTGATCCGCCGCGCCGAGATGCTGGCCGAGCTGATGCGTTTTCGCCACGGCATTGCCGTCGCCGGTACGCACGGCAAGACCACCACTACGGCGATGGTCACCAGTATTTATGCCGAGGCCGGACTGGATCCGACCTTCGTCAACGGCGGTCTGGTCAAGGCCGCGGGCACCCATGCACGTCTTGGCTCGAGCCGTTTCCTGATTGCCGAAGCCGACGAAAGCGATGCGTCGTTCCTGCATTTGCAGCCGATGGTGGCGATTGTGACCAACATCGAAGCGGATCACATGGACACCTATCAGGGTGACTTCGAGATCCTGAAGCAGACCTTTATCAATTTCCTGCACAACCTGCCTTTCTATGGTCGCGCAGTGATGTGTATCGACGATCCGGTGATTCGCGAGCTGTTGCCGCGCGTTGGCCGCCACGTCACGACTTACGGCTTTAGCGAAGATGCAGATGTGTTTATCGAAGACTATCGTCAGGTAGGGTCGCAGGGGCACTTCACCGTGCGCCGTCAGGACAAGACGCCTATCGAAGTGATGCTGAATTCACCGGGTCGCCATAACGCGCTGAACGCCGCGGCCGCGATTGCCGTTGCGACCGACGAAGGGATAAGCGATGACGCCATTCTGACTGCGCTGGCCGGTTTTCAGGGCACGGGACGTCGTTTCGATTTCCTTGGCGAATACCCGCTTGAACACGTCAACGGCAAAAGCGGCAGCGTGATGCTGGTTGACGATTATGGTCATCACCCGACCGAGGTCGACGCCACCATCAAGGCGGCGCGCGCCGGTTGGGAAGACAAGCGTCTGGTGATGGTCTTCCAGCCGCACCGTTATACGCGAACGCGCGATCTGTATGAAGATTTCGCCAACGTGCTGTCGCAGGTCGATTTGCTGGTGATGCTCGATGTCTATGCAGCGGGCGAAACCCCGATTCCGGGCGCTGACAGCCGTTCGCTGTGCCGCACCATTCGCGCGCGCGGCAAGCTGGACCCGATTCTGGTGTCCGATATCGACGCGGTGCCGGGCATTCTGGCTCCCATCCTCGACGCCAATGATTTGATTCTGGTGCAGGGCGCGGGAAATATTGGCAAGGTGGCTCGCAAGCTGGCCGATCAAAAGTTACAGGCGGCCAAAAAGGGAGATGAGCACTATGTCTAATGCAATCAATACACAATCAGGCAAAGCTGACAAAGTCGCGGTCCTGTTTGGCGGTACTTCCGCCGAGCGCGAGGTTTCACTGCAATCGGGCGCTGCCGTGCTGGCGGGCCTGCGTGAATCCGGCATCGACGCGCACGCGGTCGATACCAAAACGTTTTCCGTGACCCGTCTGAAAGACGAAGGTTACGACAAGGTCTTTATCGCGCTGCACGGTCGCGGCGGGGAAGACGGCACGATGCAGGGCGTACTCGAGCATCTCGACCTGCCTTACACCGGCAGCGGTGTCATGGCGTCGGCGCTGACCATGGACAAATTCCGCACCAAGCTTGTGTGGCAATCGCTCGGCCTGCCGGTGTCACCTTTTGTGGCGCTGAATAAAAAGCAGCTGGCCGAAGCAGGGCAGGGCGCCTTGCGCGCACGTATCGATGCGCTGGGTCTGCCGCTTATCGTCAAGCCGAGCCGTGAAGGCTCGAGTGTCGGCATGAGCAAGGTCAATGCGCCGGAAGAGTTGCTGCCCGCGCTTGAAGAAGCGTTCCGCCACGATGACGACCTGCTGGTCGAGCAGTGGCTGAGCGGTTCCGAATATACGGTGGCTATCGTTGGCGATAAAGTCATGCCGTCGATTCGCATTCAGCCGGCCGGCATCTTCTATGACTATCAGGCGAAATACATCTCCGACGAGACACAGTATTTCTGCCCGAGCGGCCTTGATGCCGAACAGGAACAGCAACTGGCCGACCTGGCATTGCAGGCCTATCGCGCACTGGATTGCAGCGGCTGGGGACGCGTTGATGTCATGCAGGACGGCGAAGGTCGCTTCAACTTGCTTGAAGTGAATACATCACCCGGCATGACCAGCCACAGTTTGGTGCCGATGGCCGCCAAACAGGCGGGACTCAGTTTCCCGCAGCTGGTTGCCCGTATTCTGGAGCTCGCCGACTGATATGTCTCAAGCTGCCCTAAATGCACGAGAGCGTGCGACGAAGGCTGAAAGCCAAGGCCGTCGCAGTAATGGCAGCCAGCTCGCAGGCATGCTGTTCCTGCTCATGGTGCTGGCCACCATTGGCTGGAGTGCCTGGGCGGTACTGAGCTGGATGGACGACGCCAAGCGTCTTCCGCTGTCTGAACTGGTGGTGACAGGCGATCGTCACTACACCGGCAATGACGACATTCGTCAGGCCATATTGTCGCTGGGCGAGCCCGGCACCTTTATGACGCAGGACGTGAACGTCATTCAGCAGCAGATAGAACGTCTGCCGTGGATAAAGCAGGTCAGCGTGCGCAAGCAGTGGCCGAATGAACTGAAGATTCATCTGGTGGAATACGTTCCGGTCGCGCACTGGAACGATCTGCACATGGTAGACGCCGAAGGCAAGGCGTTCAGCCTGCCGGCCGAGCGCGTCGTGAAGCAGAAAATGCCGATGCTGTACGGTCCGGAAGGCAGTGAACAGGATGTATTGCAAGGTTATCAGACTCTGAGTCAGCAGCTTGCCGCCGCGTCTTCGGTCGGGAAGTTTACGGTGAAGTCCGTCTCGATGACGGCACGTCATTCCTGGCAGGTCACGCTGGATGACGACATTCGCATCGATTTGGGAAGAGACGATCGTAACGGACGTCTGCAACGCTTCATCGAGCTTTATCCGCGACTGCAACAGCAGGCGGAGGCTGACAACAAACGTATCAGCTATGTTGATTTGCGTTACGAGAGCGGCGCGGCAGTAGGTTGGGCCCCGGCGTTTATCGAACAGGACGGCACGGATGCACAGAAAGCCGGCCAGCAAAACAACACTCAGCAAAACAACAAGCAGAATCAGGCACAGGCTAAACAACAATGATCAAGTCGACGGACAGAAAACTGGTAGTTGGGCTGGAGATCGGTACGGCAAAGGTAGCTGCACTGGTAGGGGAAGTTCTGCCCGATGGCATGGTCAATATTATCGGTGTGGGAAGTTGTCCTTCACGGGGCATGGACAAGGGCGGAGTGAATGACCTCGAATCAGTCGTAAAATGCGTTCAGCGCGCGATTGATCAGGCCGAGTTAATGGCGGACTGCCAGATTTCCTCTGTTTACCTTGCGTTGTCCGGTAAACATATCAGTTGCCAGAATGAAATAGGGATGGTTCCTATTTCAGAAGAGGAAGTAACACAGGAAGATGTAGAGAACGTGGTGCATACCGCTAAATCGGTACGCGTACGTGACGAACATCGCGTGTTGCACGTTATTCCTCAGGAATACGCTATCGACTATCAGGAAGGCATCAAGAATCCGGTCGGACTGTCCGGCGTGCGCATGCAGGCCAAGGTTCACCTGATTACCTGCCACAATGATATGGCGAAGAACATCGTCAAGGCGGTCGAGCGCTGTGGTTTGAAAGTCGATCAGCTGATTTTTGCGGGTCTGGCTGCAAGTTATGCGGTATTAACCGAAGACGAACGTGAGCTAGGCGTTTGTGTCGTGGATATCGGCGGCGGTACTATGGATATAGCCGTTTATACTGGCGGCGCGCTGCGCCATACTAAAGTTATTCCGTATGCGGGTAACGTCGTGACCAGCGATATCGCCTACGCCTTCGGCACACCGCCGACCGACGCCGAAGCCATCAAGGTTCGCCACGGTTGCGCGCTGGGATCGATCGTCGGCAAAGACGAAAACGTCGAAGTGCCGAGCGTGGGTGGACGTCCGCCGCGCAGTTTGCAGCGTCAGACGCTGGCCGAGGTTATCGAACCGCGCTACACCGAATTGCTGAATCTGGTCAACGACGAGATTTTGCAGTTGCAGGAACAACTACGCCAGCAGGGCGTAAAACACCATCTGGCCGCCGGTATCGTATTGACGGGCGGTGCAGCACAAATTGATGGTCTGGCAGCCTGTGCGCAAAGGGTATTCCATACCCAGGTGCGTATTGGTCAACCGTTGAACATCACCGGGCTGACAGATTATGCGCAGGAACCCTACTACTCAACGGCGGTAGGACTTCTGCATTATGGTAAAGAGTCTCACCTGAGCGGTGAGGCAGAAGTGGAAAAACGCGCCTCAGTGGGCAATTGGTTCAAAAGAATCAATAGTTGGCTGAGAAAAGAGTTTTAATGTTTCAACAACGGGATCATAGTGGAGTGTATTGGTGATCCCGAAGCGACAGGCACAAAACGGAGAGAAACTATGTTTGAACCTATGGAACTGACTAACGACGCGGTGATTAAAGTCATCGGCGTCGGCGGCGGTGGTGGTAACGCCGTCGAGCACATGGTGCGTGAGCGCATCGAAGGTGTAGAATTCTTTGCCGTTAACACCGACGCCCAGGCGTTGCGTAAGACGGCGGTAGGCCAGACTATCCAGATTGGTAGCGGTATTACCAAAGGTCTGGGTGCTGGCGCGAACCCTGAAGTGGGTCGCAACTCTGCCGAAGAAGACCGTGAAGCCCTGCGAGTTGCACTCGAAGGCGCAGACATGGTGTTCATCGCGGCAGGTATGGGTGGCGGTACCGGTACCGGTGCAGCGCCTGTTGTCGCAGAAGTCGCAAAAGATTTAGGTATTCTGACCGTGGCCGTCGTGACCAAGCCTTTCAATTTCGAAGGCAAGAAGCGTATGGCTTTCGCGGAGCAGGGTATCGCCGAGCTGTCCAAGCACGTTGACTCACTGATCACCATTCCGAACGACAAGCTGCTGAAAGTGCTGGGTCGCGGGATCTCTCTGCTCGACGCGTTCGGTGCGGCAAACGACGTACTGAAAGGCGCTGTGCAGGGTATCGCCGAGCTGATTACCCGTCCGGGTCTGATGAACGTCGACTTCGCCGACGTGCGCACCGTGATGTCCGAAATGGGCTACGCGATGATGGGCTCCGGCGTGGCGTGCGGTGAAGACCGTGCAGAAGAAGCGGCCGAAATGGCGATTTCCAGCCCGTTGCTGGAAGACATCGACCTGTCGGGCGCGCGCGGCGTGCTGGTCAACATCACGGCGGGCTTCGACCTGCGTCTTGACGAGTTCGAAACCGTGGGTAACACCATCCGTGCGTTCGCATCCGACAACGCGACCGTGGTGATTGGTACTTCACTCGACCCGGAAATGAACGACGAACTGCGTGTTACCGTGGTAGCAACCGGTATCGGCATGGACAAGCGTCCCGAAATCACGTTGGTGACCAACAAGCCTGCCAGCCAGCCTGTTATGGACCATCGCTACCAGCAGCACGGCATGTCGCCGCTGCCGCAGGAATCCAAGCCTGCTGCCAAAGTGGTCAACGAGCCGAGCACGCAATCCAGCAAAGAGCCAGACTATCTGGATATCCCGGCGTTCCTGCGCAAGCAGGCGGACTGATTTGACGATTAGTCCGAATTTGGGTATCTCCGCTCTTTGTGCTAAACTGTCCCGCCGATCTTAAGGTATCCTTAAGTCGGTTGGATGGATAACATTGCGAGATAAAAACGATGATCAAACAACGTACATTAAAACGTATCGTTCAGGCGACGGGTGTCGGTTTACATACCGGTAAGAAAGTCACCTTGACCTTGCGACCTGCACCGGCTAATACCGGGGTCATCTATCGTCGCACTGACTTGAATCCACCGGTAGATTTCCCGGCAGATGCAAAATCCGTGCGTGATACCATGCTCTGTACCTGCCTGGTCAATGAGCATGACGTACGTATTTCTACGGTTGAACACCTTAATGCGGCACTCGCCGGCCTTGGCATCGATAACATCATTATCGAAGTCGATGCGCCAGAAGTGCCGATTATGGACGGCAGCGCCGCGCCTTTCGTCTATCTGTTGATGGACGCAGGCATTGAACTCCTGAACAGCGCCAAAAAATTTGTGCGCATCAAGGAAACGGTTCGCGTTGAAGATGGCGACAAGTGGGCTGAAATGAAACCTTACAACGGTTTCCATTTAGACTGGACTATCGACTTCAACCACCCGGCAATTGAAGGTGACGCCAAGCGTTACCAGTTGGAGTTCTCGGCCGAATCCTTTGTTCGCCAGATTAGCAGAGCCCGTACCTTCGGATTCGTACGTGATATCGAGTATTTGCAGTCACGCGGTTTGTGCCTGGGTGGCAGCTTTGATTGCGCGATTGTGGTTGATGACTACCGTGTGCTTAACGAAGACGGTCTGCGTTTTGAAGACGAGTTCGTTCGTCACAAAATGCTGGACGGTATCGGCGACCTGTTTATGTGCGGCTACAACATTATCGGTGCGGTCAGTACCTTTAAGTCAGGCCACGCGCTGAACAACAAGTTGCTGCAAGCGGTATTGGCGAAGCAGGAAGCCTGGGAATTCGTGACCTTCCAGGATGAAGCAGAAGTGCCTTTGGCCTTCAAAGCCCCTTCTACCGTATTCGCATAATCGGTACTGGTATTACTTATTACGACTGGTTGTCCTGGCACCCTCTCCGGCCATCTCGGCCAGTCGTTCTAATGCCTTTCTGAGTTTTTCCGGGCTACGGCTCGCGAGCTGTCGTAATTCATCCGCGCTTTGTCTGCTCAATTGCCTTACCGGTGGTAAGGGACCTTTCGATTCTCCCGTCTTCTCGTCCGTACGATAATAATTTTCGTTTTTCTGCGGCAAGTTTTCACTTTTTGCCATGAGCGAGGGATTAATCCTGATGTTGATTGAAGACAATGATGGTAGTATTTGCGCTCGAAGTGCAGAGAGAAGCGCCGGTTGTTCATAACGTAAGCGCATCATCCAACTGGCATTTGCTATCTCGAGCACCAACACACCCTGGCGATAATTACCGACCCGGCACCACGGTTGCATTTGGGTAGGTAGCAGACCTTTGACAGCGCGATTGAGCTTTTGCAACGCGGCCGCGCGCTGTTGAACTACCCGCAGAGGGCTTTGCCCCGCGGCTGTAGCGTCATCGAACAGGACATCTAATAATTGTGGGCGGCTGTTACGCATTGACGGCTCCGGCGGATTGTAAAACTTGTGATTGGTATTCTAAATCGTTGGCGACAATTTGGCAGAAGGTATTTTTGGCCGCATCTCCTTTTGGGGATGGTCGCGGCCAGCTTCGGCGTGTCGACGAATCTTTCACAAACTGAGCTTGCCAGTGTAACCAATACCTCCTCAAGTCTGAACCGTTTAAATATCGGCAGTCGCGGTTTGACCAATCTGGTGTGGCTTCAGGCTCACCGTCGCGCCTCTTTTGGCGTCGATTACTGGCAGCAGCATGCCCTGCGCACGGTCATTCGCCACCTTTCCTTTGCGCTGTCGCCGCAGGTGGTGACCTACAGCGTCGCCAGCCACAATAATGCGTTGGCCGAGGTCGAACCTCTTCACGTTCAGCAACTTGCGCTGCTGGTAACGCTGAATTCGCTGCTGACGCATGAGACACGTTCTCCGGTTACTGTTCGTGACCCAAAACAATTGCGGCTTGCGGCCTCAGACAAGCATCAACCCAAACTCTGGCTTGCCAATACTCTGGGCATTCGCGCCGGACCTGCCCTTAACCCGTCAATGTTCTCGCTGTAGGCGCACTGGCTGCCTTCGCGCATCCCGTAATTGATGACGGGCAACGCGTTTGGCCCCTGTTTTCCTGCAACGCAGAATCTATTGGGTTTCAATAATCCGATGATCGTTTCTTTTCAGTTTGGTCTTTTTTATTAAGCATGGCACAAGCCCAGTTTTGCGCCGGCAAGATCAACAAGTACCTATAAATAGTGGCCGCCACCAGTGGCTCAAAGAGAAATCAAGAATCATGTTAAGCAAAATTTTAACCAAAGTATTTGGTAGCCGTAACGATCGTACCCTGCGCCGTATGCGTAAAGTGGTGGATCAAGTTAACCGTCTGGAGCCGGAAGTGCAGGCGATGTCCGATGAACAGCTGCGCGCCAAGACCGACGAGTTCCGCGCGCGTCTGGCGAAGGGCGAAGTCCTTGAATCGCTGATCCCCGAAGCCTTCGCCGTCGTGCGTGAGTCGAGCAAGCGCGTCTTTGGTATGCGCCACTTCGACGTTCAGCTGCTGGGCGGTATGGTTCTGAACGAACGCTGCATCGCGGAAATGCGTACCGGTGAAGGTAAAACCCTGACCGCAACGCTGCCGGCCTATCTGAACGCGCTGAGCGGCAAGGGCGTGCACGTCGTGACCGTGAATGACTATCTGGCCCAGCGTGATGCCGAAAACAACCGTCCGCTGTTCGAGTTCCTGGGCCTGACCGTCGGTATCAACCTGCCGAACATGCCTGCACCGGAAAAACGTGCGGCCTACGCAGCAGACATCACCTACGGCACCAACAACGAATACGGCTTCGACTACCTGCGCGACAACATGGCGTTCAGCATCGAAGAGCGCGTTCAGCGCAAACTGCACTATGCGCTGGTGGATGAGGTTGACTCCATTCTTATCGATGAAGCCCGTACGCCGCTGATTATCTCCGGCCCGGCCGAAGACAGCTCCGAGATGTATATCCGCGTCGACAAGCTCATCCCGAAACTGATTCGTCAGGAAAAAGAAGACTCCGACACCTTCCAGGGTGAAGGTCACTTCTCCGTGGACGAAAAAGCCCGTCAGGTGCATTTGACCGAACGTGGTTTGATCCTGATCGAAGAGATGCTGGCGGAAGCGGGCATTATGGAAGAGGGCGAATCCCTGTACTCGCCGAGCAACATCATGCTGATGCACCACGTGACCGCCGCACTGCGCGCGCACGTGCTGTTCACCCGTGACGTTGACTACATCGTGAAAGACGGCGAAGTCATTATCGTCGACGAACACACCGGTCGTACCATGCAGGGTCGTCGCTGGTCGGACGGTCTGCATCAGGCCGTTGAAGCCAAGGAGCGTGTGGATATTCAGAACGAAAACCAGACGCTGGCGTCCATCACCTTCCAGAACTACTTCCGTCTGTACGAGAAACTGGCCGGGATGACCGGTACGGCCGATACCGAAGCCTTTGAATTCAGCGCCATCTACAAGCTGGATACCATCGTGGTGCCGACCAACCGCCCCATGCAGCGTAAAGATTTGCCGGACCTGGTCTACATGACCGAAATGGAAAAAATCGGCGCGATTATCGAAGACATCAAAGAGCGCAGCGCCAACGGCCAGCCTATTCTGGTCGGTACTGCGTCCATCGAGAAGTCTGAAGTCGTCTCTCACGAGCTGACCAAGGCCGGTATCGAGCACAGCGTACTGAACGCCAAATTCCACGCCAAGGAAGCCGACATCGTGGCACAGGCCGGTCAGCCGAGCCGCGTCACCATCGCAACCAACATGGCGGGTCGTGGTACGGATATCGTGCTGGGCGGAAGCTGGCAGGTAGAGATTGAAAATCTGGGCGAAGAAGCAACCCCGGAACAGATTGCTGCCATCAAGGATGCCTGGAGCCTTCGTCACGAAGCCGTACTGGCCTCGGGCGGTCTGCACATCATCGGTACCGAACGCCACGAATCTCGCCGTATCGATAACCAGCTGCGCGGCCGTGCCGGTCGTCAGGGTGATGCCGGTTCGTCCCGCTTCTACCTGTCGATGGAAGATCCACTGATGCGTATCTTTGCCTCCGACCGCGTGACCAACATGATGCGCAAGCTGGGCATGAAGCCGGGCGAAGCCATCGAGCACCCGTGGGTGACCAAGGCGATTGCCAACGCGCAGCGCAAGGTTGAAAGCCGTAACTACGACATGCGTAAGCAGCTGCTTGAATACGATGACGTCGCCAACGATCAGCGTCGCGCCATCTACACCCAGCGTAACGAACTGCTGGACGTTACCGATGTGAGCGAAACCATCGCCAGCATCCGCGAAGACGTGTTCAAGAGCACCATCGACAGCTTTATCCCGCCGCAGTCTCTGGAAGAGATGTGGGACATTGAAGGTCTGGAACAGCGCCTGAAGAACGATTTCGAGCTGGAGATGCCTATCAAGGAGTGGCTGGACAAAGAGCCTGAGCTGCACGAAGAGACGCTGCGTGAGCGCATTCTGCAAAACGCCAAGGACGCCTATACCGGCAAGGAAGAGGTGGTAGGTCTCGAGATGATGCGCAACTTCGAGAAAGGCGTGATGCTGCAAACGCTGGATTCCCTGTGGAAAGAGCACCTGGCCGCGATGGATTACCTGCGTCAGGGTATTCACCTGCGCGGTTATGCCCAGAAGGATCCCAAGCAGGAATACAAGCGCGAGTCCTTCGCCATGTTTGCTGCCATGCTCGAATCGCTGAAATACGAAGTGGTGAGCGTATTGAGCAAGGTTCAGGTGCGTATGCCGGAAGAAGTCGAGGCGATGGAAGAGCAGCGCCGCGAAGAAGCAGAGCGTCTGGCCCAGCAGCAGCAACTGAGCCATGTGGCTTCGCTGGAAGAAGAGCTGTCGACCACTGCCGGCACTCCTTCTGCGAGCGATCGCAAAGTAGGGCGTAACGATCCTTGCCCATGCGGTTCAGGCAAGAAATATAAACAGTGCCACGGCCGTTTGCAGAACTGATGACACGGCATTGAATCATCAAGGCATAAAAGGGCGGCTAATCACCGCCCTCTTTTTTGAGACGTAATTGAGGGAGAGACAATGACGTTGAAACAACTGAATATCGCAGTCGGGATTATTCGTAATCCAAACCATGAGATTTTTATTACTCAGCGCGATGCCTCGTCACACATGGCCGGTTTCTGGGAATTCCCGGGCGGCAAGATTGAAAGCGGCGAAACACCGGCGCAGGCATTGATCCGCGAACTTCAGGAAGAGGTCGGCATTGATGCCCGCGATCCCGTAATGATCAGAACGCTCGAGCATCGATTTCCCGACCGCGTGGTGAATCTGCATTTCTTTATGGTCGAGACGTGGAGCGGCGAACCTTACGGCAAAGAGGGCCAGCCTAAACGTTGGATTGCACAGACCGCACTGAAGGAAGAGGACTTTCCGCCCGCCAATGCCGAAGTTGTTATCGCGTTAATTAACGAGGCTATTTAATATATTTTATAAGCCAGGTTATTTCCTTAACCGATTCATCTTTGGATGACGGTATCAATTAATAAAGGTAATATCGCCGTACTCTATTTATACGGACAGAGTAAATATCATGTGCGGCATGTTCTTTATTATTGTATCTTCAATTTAAATTTATGAAATTAATATCCATGCCGTGAGGATTAATATTTATAAAGGGAATTAATCTTATGTCTGTCGGCAGTGTCATAGGTGCGCATTCTTTAAACGCTTTGCAGAGTCTTTTTGAAACAGTGAAAAAAGGTGGCGGCAAGATGCTGCACAGTCTGCATAATATCTCTAATTCAACGATTAAAATAAATTCATTTCCCGGCGATAACAAGGTCGATACCAAAGAGAAATATCTACCGCTGAGCGCAATGCATTTTTCCATCAGCGTTTTTCCCGCGAAAACAGAACGACATTCCGCCATCATTATTCCGGTTAAAGAATTAACCCCGAAAACGTTTAACCGTCTGGGATCCGAAAAGCAGGTTTCGCAGATTGTCAGCCAGAGCATTCAGGAGAATCTCAGCCAGACAAGCCGTAAATCGCCTGATGACCTGCTCTATGGCAGGCCGACGAAACTGGACCCGCTGCTGCTTTCCGCGCTCATGAATGTAAAAGACGGCGTAGAAGGCCTCACCGGCGTTAAAGGTAAAAAAGGGGAGGAAGCGCGGCAGGCGATACGACAGAAATTAACCGCCATCATGAATCTGCCGGACGATCGTTTAATTAAAAGTGAAATAAAAGAGTTGGAAAATAATTTACGCCAGCTCGGCGCACAAATTAAAGGGGGTTATACCCAGGCATTCAACACGACTTTCGAGGTGCTTAAATATCGCGCCAGCCAAAACCTCACGGGTTCGCAAAAGCGCGATGCGTATATTAATCAATATCCACTATTATCGGAACGTATCGAACGTGCAATCAGCGCATTTAGAAATAAAGATCTCGAATCGGCTAACTCTTGTCATCATGAGTCGAAAGAAACGGCGGCCGCCAGCGTAAGAAAGCTCAATGGATATTATAAAACCTTTGTCGGATTTAAAGAGGCTTATCACGAATTGATCAACTTGCGTAATATTGAAAGCAAAGGGTCAAAGGTCGATGTGGCTTTATATGAAAGTATTCTTAATCAGGCGCAAATGCTGAGTAAACTTGACGACCTGACTCAGCTTGAAGCAGATTTCACGGCGCAGTTGCAGGCGTTTCATCCGTTGACACAAGCCGTTGACGAAAGCGCGCTTTACTCTGTCAGCTCGGCCTATGCCGAGGACGACGCACGCTCGCTGGGGAGTCTTTATGATGACAATGTCTAACTTCGTTTTGACAGGCAGGGCTTTGGCTATTATCGGTAGAGGTAAAAAAGGTGCCGATAAAAACAGTCGCACCTCAACACAGTGCCGATAACACGCAGTGCCCATAAAAAAGGGGCAACATATTGCCCCTTTGCTGCTACTTGATGTCGTCTTCGCTCCAGTCGTCGAGATCGTTTATCTCGCCCTTGCTTGGAATGCGTTTTTCTTCATCGGCCCATTCGCCAAGGTCAATCAATTGGCAGCGCTTGCTGCAAAATGGACGATACGGACTCTGCTCGCCCCAAATCACTGATTTCCCGCAGGTTGGGCAATTTACTTCAATCACGTCGTTTTCCATTTTCGGCTCCTAGCAGCAGGCAAGTTCAAAATTAAGTCGGGCGGGCACCTGGCCTTTTTCACTGTCGAGCGGCAGGAAACGAATGGCGTAGCGCGTCTTGTGGCCTGACACCTGCGGGTAAAGCTGATGCTCGAGAGAAAGGCGTAATCTCAACAGGTCGGCGTCTTCCGCATTGTCCTGGAAAAAACCGTTGAGGCTAATCTGGTTGCGGAAAGGGCCGGACTGGCGAATGAGATCCAGTACGCGGGTTAACGCGTTGTGCAGCGGGGTCAGTGATGCCAGCCATTTCTGTACATCATTGTCACGCTGCGACTGCGGCATGTGCAGCCAGATATGCAGGGTCGGCAAATCGAAACTGCAACAACCGCCCGGAATGCTCAGCCGCTGTTTGACCAGCGCGATCAGGCGATCTTCCTTCAATGCCTGACCCATTCTCGGCGCACTCATCAACACGGTGCCCGTCTCTTTCAACTCGGCACGCAGCTCGTGGATGCGAGCCATGTCGACACCCGGAACATCGGCCCATAGCAGCAGCTTTTGCTGTTGGCGCTCAAGCTCTTTCAGCAAATCGGTACGGATTTCGCCACGTTCCAGCACATCAAGAAGATCAGACACGGTGCGGAAGAAAGTCAGGGCAGGCGCGATGGCGCTCAGCTGCGAATTGGCATAAAGCTGCTCTAGTAGAAATTCGATACGCAACCAGGTGCGCATTTTCTCATTTAAAGGATGTTCAAAGAGAACGGTAGAAACCACATCACTCATTCTTGTTAATATCCTGTCGGGTCGCTGAAGCCGCTAATTCCAGATAGTGGCTATGTAATGAAGCAACACGCGGCTCGATCGTCTCGGGACCACCGTTGTTATCAATAATGTCGTCCGCGCAATCCAGCCTCTGCTGACGCGGGACCTGCGCGGCGATGATATTTTCTGCCTGCTGACGGCTGACGCCATCACGGCTGATTGTTCGTGCAAGCTGAACATCCTGATTGACGTCAACTACCAGCACCCGATTGGCGCGGGTCTGTAATCCATTTTCAATGAGCAGGGGCACAACCCAAAGCACGTAAGGCGTAGTCGCGTCCTTTATCAGGCGCTGTGTTTCGGCCTGAATCGCCGGATGGAGCAACTGGTTCACCCACGCCTTGGCCGCGCTGTCGCTAAAAATGATTTCACGTAGACGTGAACGGTTTAACGCACCGTCAGGTTGCAGGATCTGTCGACCAAACTTTTCGGCCAGCGCCTTCAGCGCCGGGGTTGCAGGCTCCACGACCTGACGGGCAATCACGTCGGCATCGACCAGTGTCACACCCAGTCTTGCAAACGCATTCGCGACGGTGCTTTTGCCGCTTCCTATTCCGCCGGTGAGTGCAACAATATAGCTCATGCTTTTACTCTGAAATGTTCGATAACGTAAATGATAAAGAGATCGGCAGTAAGTGCAAGCCGCGTTCTCTCTCTCTTTGAGGATGTTTTGGATATTTGAAAATCCCTGCAACATCCCCCATCTAAAATGATGAAGTGTGAAGAGGCATGCAAAACCGCCCCTTGCCGTGCGGCTATTCCTGAGTATGATAAAACCACTGGAAAAGGTGCAAATTGTGACTTGTCTGCTCACCCAAAAGCAGGCTTCTAGCCCAAACCAGGACATATCAATGCGTATTGAAGAAGATTTAAAATTAGGTTTTAAAGACGTCCTCATTCGTCCAAAGCGCTCTACCCTCAAGAGCCGTTCAGAAGTTGAACTCGAACGCACATTCACTTTCAAGCACTCGGGTCATAGCTGGTCGGGAACCCCCATTATTGCTGCCAATATGGATACCGTCGGGACATTCAGCATGGCTGAAGCGCTGGCCTCATTCGGTTTGCTGACCGCCGTTCACAAACACTACAGTGTGGAACAGTGGCAGGCATTTATCGCCTTGAGTAGCGAAAAGGTGTTACAGCACGTGATGGTCTCGACCGGCACCTCGGAAGATGACTTCGCCAAGACGCTGAAAATTTTGGCATTATCGCCGCTGCTAAAATTTGTTTGTCTCGATGTGGCAAATGGTTATTCGGAGCATTTCGTCTCCTTCCTGGTGCGCATGCGCGAAGCCTGTCCCGACAAAGTTATCTGCGCAGGTAACGTGGTCACCGGAGAGATGGTTGAAGAGCTGATACTGTCAGGAGCGGACATCGTCAAAGTGGGCATTGGTCCAGGTTCTGTCTGTACGACGCGGGTGAAAACCGGTGTGGGGTATCCGCAGCTTTCGGCGGTCATTGAATGCGCCGATGCCGCACACGGACTTGGCGGACAAATCGTCAGTGACGGCGGTTGCGCAGTACCCGGCGACGTTGCCAAGGCTTTCGGCGGCGGTGCGGATTTCGTGATGCTGGGCGGTATGCTGGCTGCGCACGACGAATGTGAAGGCACCATAGTCGAAGAGCAGGGCGAAAAATTCATGCTGTTTTATGGTATGAGTTCGGAATCGGCCATGAAGCGTCATGTTGGTGGTGTAGCCAAATACCGTGCCGCCGAAGGCAAGACGGTCAAATTGCCGCTGCGTGGGCCTGTCGATGAAACCGTGCGCGATATTCTGGGCGGCCTTCGCTCCGCCTGTACCTATGTCGGGGCAGAGCGCCTGAAAGAGCTGACCAAGCGCACCACCTTTATTCGCGTTGCCGAACAGGAAAACCGTTTGTTTGGTCAATAAGCGCGATTTTTCACGCTGCGTTTTCAGCCAGCGTAAGGCGTCAACAACCTTACAGGCCAAGGCTCATGGATGAGCCTACGTCCGGGTAGACCTGCTAACGCCCTAGCCGCTGGACTCTCAAGTGAACAGCCCTTTTACCCACGTTTCAATCGCCTTTCCATGCCCCTTTCCTCTGTGTTAATCGCCATCAGTTCATGGCGGCGCCAAGATTAAAGATGGGCAGATACATCGCGATGACTAATCCGCCCACCACCACGCCCATAAACAGCATCATCAGCGGTTCAATCTTTTGCGCCATGCCATCCGCCAGTTCATTGGCCTGTTCGGCGTGCCAGTGCGCCAGTTTGTCGAGAAGGGCATCCAGCGACCCTGACTCCTCGCCAATACGCACTAACTGCCGACACAGCGCCGGAAACAGTGGAGACTCGGTCAGCGCCTTATGCAGCGGAATACCCTGCGTCAGTTTCTGCGTCAATTGCCGGACGGCATGCCGGTAATGCAGATTACCTATCGATGTTTCGGCCGCCCGCAATCCATCACTGAGGGTCATACCGGCATGCTGGGTTAGCACGAGCGTTTGAAACAGCTGGCAAAGGCAGCCGTCGGCAATGAGTTTTTTCACCCACGGCACGCGCAGCCAAAGTGTTTGCTCTCGCCAGCGCCATACCTCCTGCGGATGCAGATAGCGGAAATACACCCCGCCTGCCAAGGCAACAAGCAGAACCAGAAAAGGGCCAAATCGCACTATGTTTTCCGAAGCGCCTATCAGCACACGTGTAAACCAGGGCAGCTCGGCATCGAAAGAGGCGTAAATTTTGGCAAACTCCGGCAGTACCATTGTCAGCATCAGCAGGGTAATGCCCGTGGCTATCAGCATCACTATCAATGGGTAACGCAGCGCCTTTTGTACCTTTTTTTGCAGCGACATGATTTGTTCCTGCTGCACCGCGAGTTGGGCGCAGCAGTTTTCCAGTTGTCCGGTTAACTCCCCAATGGCAATGACCTGCGCATAAATGGGCGGAAAAACCGCCGGATAGTGCCGCATGACGGTGGAAAGCGGCTGTCCTTCGTTAACTTTGGTCACCATCTCGCCCAAAACGCAGCACCAGGCGGGCAAGGGATGATCGCTTGCCAGGAGCTTAAGGCTCAACGTCAGCGGCAATCCGGTTTGCAGCAGCGTCGCGAGTTGCCTGATAAACGCGATACGCTCCCTGTTTTTCCAATACCCTTTGCCGACGCGTGCAGACTTTTTGATGACAATCGGCTGGAGCCCGCTTTGCACCAGACTTTCAAGCACCGCCTGCGACTGTGACGACAGGCTTTCGCCACAGTGCAGCGTGCCCGGTTCATCTACCGCCTGCCACTTAAACAGATACAGGCTCACCCTGCGCCTCGTCACCAACGACCCGATATAGCTCGGCCAATGAGGTTATGCCTTCTTCGACAAGCGCCATGCCCGAGGCAAACAGCGTTTTCTGGCTTTGCGAGGCGGCGATGGCGCGTAGCGTGGGCGAATCGGCACCGTTGACCAGCGCCTGTTGCAGCGCAGGGCTGTTCTCCAGCATCTCGTAAATGCCAATACGCCCGTAATAGCCGGAAAAACAGTGTTTACAGCCTTGTGCCTGCCAGACGGCGACATGACAGGCTGCATTGTCGGTGCCATTTTTTATCAGGGCCTGTTCGGGAATTTTGCAATGCGGGCAAAGTTTTCTTATCAATCGCTGGGCGATAACCAACCTGAGGCTGGCGGCAATCTGATAACCTTCGATACCCATCTGCGCCAGCCGCACCAGCGTTTCTGTGGTGGAGTTGGTATGCAGCGTCGAGAGCACCAGATGGCCGGTCTGCGAGGCTTTGACCGCTATCTCGGCCGTTTCGGCATCCCGGATTTCGCCTATCATGATGACATCGGGATCCTGCCTGAGTAACGCGCGGAGTACGCGGGCAAAGTTCAGCGAGGTCTTGCTGTTGACCTGGGTCTGATTGATGCCGCGCACCGGGATCTCGACGGGATCTTCAACGCTGCTAATATTGCGCCCGACTGTATTGAGATGCCGCAGTCCGGTATATAGCGTGACGGTTTTTCCGCTTCCGGTCGGGCCGGTGACCAGAACCAGCCCCTGAGGTTTGTCGAGCGCGGCATAGTATTGCTGCTGCTCGACGTCGGAGAAACCCAGCTGGGTCATCGTCAGCTCCTGCTGCGTTCTGTCCAGAATCCGCAGCACAATCTTTTCGCCGTACAAAACCGGCAGCGAGGCTATCCGCAACGAGTAACGCTGGTTGTCACAGCACACGGCCATCTGCCCATCCTGCGGCAGGCGGTGCTCGGCGACGTTGAGCTGACCCATGATTTTCAGACGCGCGACCACGCTTGTCGACAATGAAAACTCGGGCGGCGTAACTTCCTGCAATACGCCGTCAATGCGCAGGCGAACGCGAAGCAGATGTTCGAACGGTTCGATGTGAACATCCGATGCCCGCCGCTGGATGGCTAACCTCAACGTCTGATTAAGGTACTGGACTACCGGTATCTTGCTGTGTTCATCCAGATCGTAATCTTCATTCCTGCGGCCGGGTGCGGCGTTTTCGGCGGGCGTCGCCCCGACCTGGCTCAGCGCCCGTTCGATTTGCGTTTGCGGCCAATATTCCAGACACACCTTTAAATTGCTGGAAAAACGCAGTGAGGTCAGCAGGGCGGCGGTATCGGTGGTTTGCTGATGACAGGCCACCCGCAGGTTGTCGTTGTCGATGCCTATCATCACCGCGCCGTAATGCTGGCACTGTTGCTCAAGCGTTTCTCTTAACGTATTGATATCCATCTTCATGGGCGGCGACTCGCATCGTTGAAGTGGAACACCTGCCTACAGGACTCAACCAGACCCTGATTGCCCGCGTGGGTACATTGGCGCGACCAGTCGATGCTGCCGTCGGTGGTATTGACTCTGGGCGTCATGATGACCTGAAGCCCACTCAGCGCCTGCTGGCCGGAAAGCGTGATAGTACCGCCTTGCACCAGCACATCACTGACATAGCGGGAGGGTTTGCTGAGAGGGATGTTCGAGACGCCGTTGTTGCAGTTGGTCAGCTCACCCTGGTCGATACTGCAAAGTTCGCTGGCGGTTTTATACGGCACCATGGTTTGCAGCATATCGGTCAACGCCGCTTTCTGGGTATAGGACTGATAAGCCGGAATGCCGATACCGCTCAGGATGCCGATGATCCCGATGACGACCATCAGTTCTATCAGCGAGAATCCCTGCTGTAAGGCGTGCCCATCGCGAGGATGAAAAAAGTGTTCTGCCAGCGTTGTCGAGAAAAAGCGTTGCATGATGCTCTCCATTGCATGAATAAGTTAAGGTCGTGGTGAAAACAGACCCAAACTACCCATCGGCAATGGCAGGCACCAGTGGCAAAAAAGACCCTTCCGCGACGTTGCGCAAAAAGAAATGCGAGCAACGCGCCAGCAGACAAAATAGTGGAATACAGCCCGCAAAACTTCGCGCCGTCAGGCGGGGTTTTGCGGGAAAGAATCAGCGAAAACGCATCGACAGATCCAGGGCGCGAACGTGCTTGGTCAGGGCGCCGACAGAGATAAAGTCAACGCCGGTTTCGGCAAACTCGCGAAGTGTGTAATCCGTGACGTTGCCGGAGATCTCCAGCAGCGCGCGGCCTGCGGTCAGCGCCACACTCTCGCGCATCATTTCAAGGGTAAAGTTATCGAGCATGATGATGTCGGCACCGGCATCCAGCGCCGCCTCAAGCTCGACGATATTTTCCACCTCGACTTCGACCGGCACATCGGCGTGGATCCACAGCGCGCGCTCGACGGCGGCCTTTATCGTGCCGCAGGCGATAATATGATTTTCCTTAATCAGGAAGGCATCGGCCAGCCCCAGACGATGGTTGCTGCCGCCGCCGCACAGCACGGCATACTTCAGTGCGGTACGCAGACCGGGCAGGGTTTTGCGGGTGTCCAGCAGGCGCGTGTGGGTGCCTTCCAGCAGTTTGACATAGCGGTTTACGACGCTCGCCACACCCGAGAGGGTTTGCACGAAATTCAGCGCAGTACGTTCGCCGGTCAGCAGCAGGCGGGCCGGACCCATGATGTCGAACAGCGGCTGATTTTCTACCAGCGCGTCGCCGTCTTTTACCCGCCAATGCACCTTGACCTTGTCTTTGCCAAGCTGTTTGAAGACTTCGTTAACCCAGGCTTCCCCACAGAACACCCCGGCCTCGCGGGTGATCACGGTGGCATGCGCCTGTTTGTCTGCCGGCAGCAGCTGGGCGGTCAAATCCCGATTGGCATCCACTTCGCCACCAAGGTCTTCGCGCAGAGCCTGTGCAACCGAGAGTGGAATATCATGGTGAATACGGTCGAGCAATTCGGCGCGGCGACTTTCCATACTGTAGCTGCGAGTCGGCATACAAAACTCCAAAATGGCGGGGGGATTATAAAAAAAACATGCTACCCTTTTGCCATTACAAGTACCATATTTACGGCGTGTCGAGGTCATTAATGCAGTTAAATCAAGGTTGGATCACAGAGGCGCGGCAGGTGATCTCTCCGCATTGCGATAATCGCCCCGACGATGAAATTCCCTCGCTGCTGGTGATTCACAATATTAGCCTGCCGCCCGGCAAGTTTGGCGGACCTTATATCGACCAGCTGTTCACCGGAACACTCGACCCTCGCGAAGACCCCTTTTTCGAACAAATCCACCAGCTTCGCGTTGCCGCACACTGTCTGATTCGCCGAGATGGCGAAATTGTGCAATACGTGCCTTTTGACAAACGTGCCTGGCATGCCGGTGTTTCGAACTGGCAGGGCCGGGAGCGCTGCAATGACTTCTCCATCGGCATCGAGCTGGAAGGGACCGATTTTACGCCCTTTACCGACGCGCAATATCAGAGTTTACTTAAGGTTACCGATTTGATACTAAGGCACTATCCTGTGGATACGCGGCACATTACCGGCCACAGTGATATTGCTCCCGGGAGAAAAACCGATCCCGGCCCGCACTTCGACTGGCAGCGTTATCTTGATGCATTGAAGCAGCACGCCACGAACGCCTCACCAAAAGAGAGTCCTCGTCCATGACGTTATTTACTTTGCTACTGGTACTAGCCTGGGAACGTTTATTCAAACTGGGTGAACATTGGCAACTCGATCACCGCTTCGAGGTGATTTTTCGTCGAGGTCGCGCGGCGTCATTAACCAAAACGCTGGCGATTGTCATTATCTGGATGGCGGCTATCTGGGCCGTGTTGCGGCTGGTACATGGGGTGTTTTACGGGATCCCGTCGCTGGTGGTGTGGGTACTGGTCTGTCTGCTGTGTATCGGTGCCGGACTGAAACGTAAACATTACCGTGCCTACCTCAAGTCGGCGCGACAGGGCGATGCCATGGCCTGCTCGGAAATGGCCGAAGAGCTGGCACTGATTCACGGGCTCCCGGTCGACTGTACCGATGCCGTGCGTCTGCGCGAACTGCAAAACGCCCTGATCTGGATTAACTTCCGCTACTATCTAGCCCCGCTGTTCTGGTTTGTGGTGTGTGGTCCGTACGGACCCGTTGCACTGGGAGGTTATGCGGCGCTACGCGGTTATCAGAGCTGGCTGGCGCGCAATACGGCGCCGTTGAAACGCAGTCAGTCCGGCGTCGACAATCTGCTGCATATCGTTGACTGGATCCCGGTGCGTTTGGCGGGTGTTGCCTATGCCCTGATTGGACATGGCGAGAAAGCGCTTCCGGCATGGTTTGCCTCGCTGGGCGACCTGCATACGCCGCAATACCAGGTGTTGACCCGTCTGGCGCAGTTTTCGCTGGCGCGGGATCCGCATCTGGATCCGGTACAAACCCCGCGCTCTGCAGTCGCAATGGCGCGCAAAGTCACTATTATCATCCTGATTGTGGTGGCGCTGCTGACCATTTACGGCACGCTGGTTTAAGCGGCCGTCATCACTGATTATCTGCCGGTGGTTCACCGAACACCGGCATGCCGTCATCGTCCCAGTCCAGCGTTTTCAAACGGGTATGACGATTCGGGTCATAGAGTGGGTCGCCCTGAATCTCCGTATAATTTCGCGCGTGATACACCAGCACATCTTCGCCTTTCTCGTTTTGCGTAAAACTGTTGTGCCCCGGTCCGAACTGGCGGTTATCGGCCTGGGTTTTAAACACCGGCGTCTGTGATTTATGCCATTGGGCAGCATCCATAATGTCGCTGTCGATATCCGCCCACAGCAGACCGATACAGTAATTTTCGTCGGTCGCGCTCGCGGAATAGGTGATAAACACTTTGTCGTAGCCGCTTAAAAACGCCGGCCCTTCATTCACCTTAAAACCGATAATTTCCCAAGGCAGTTCGGGTTTGCTTATCATCACGGGCGCGGTTTTCAACGTCCACGGATTGCTCATCTCGGCCAGATACAGATTTGAATTGCCCTCGATGGCAGGGTCTTTCTGCGCCCAGAGATAGTAGTTTTTACCGTTGTGGTTAAAGTGCGTGGCATCGAGCGAGAAGCTGTCAATCGGCGTCGCCACGCGGCCTTTTTCCTGCCATTTACCGCTGAGCGGATCGGCGTCCGAACACTCAAGCACAAACATGCGGTGCTGAAACAGACCGTTGACGATTTTCTCGGACGGCGCGGCGGCGAAATAGATGTACCAGTTACCGTTGATAAAATGCAGTTCCGGTGCCCAGATTAGGGCGCTCATCGGCCCGCCGCCGTGTTTGTGCCAGACAACGCGCGGTCTGACGTCGGCCAGCCCTTCCAGCGTGGCGGCGCGGCGAATTTCGAGACGATCGTACTCCGGCACGGAAGCAATAAAATAGTAATGGCCGTCGGTATGCCGCCAGATATGCGGGTCGGCGCGCTGGGTGATAAACGGATTCGGGTAAACGGTATCATTCATGTTTGGGTTCCTTGCCAACAAACACCGGTAATTCGGCTTCACCCTGTTTAGCCGCAGGGTAATCATTGAGTTCACTGAAGTTGCGACGGCGAACGTCGAGATCGGCCTGAATTCTTTTCATCATCTCGCGGTCAACCTTCAACAGTTTTACCACCCCGGCGGTAATCAGATAACCGATCCCCGGAATGACGGTGAACAACAGCACGATACCGTTAAGTGCCTGAGGAGTCTGTGATGTAGCCCCGGCCTGATAACCATAAACTGACAGCAGAAAGCCGACAATTGCCCCCGCCACCGCCAGTCCGCATTTCAGGAAGAACAAATTGCCCGAGAAGCTGATGCCGGTGCTGCGTTTGCCGGTCTTCCATTCGCCGTAGTCATCGACGTCGGCCATCAGCGACCAATGCAGCGGGGAAGGGAGTTGATGCAGGATATTGAGCAGGAAATAGGCCACCAGAATCAGCGCCGTCAGATGCGGATTAAGGAAATAGAAACCGCAGGAGAACATGGTCAAAATGATGTTGGTCCAGAAAAAGACTTTCAGCTTGCAGAATTTATCGGTAAGCGGTTTTGCCAACGCGCTGCCAATCATCATGCCGACAACGCCGAGGCTGATAAACAGGCTGGCGAAAGAGGTGGATTTCTCCATCACCCAGGTGACGTAGTACATCGTTGCCGCCATGCGGATAAATCCGGGACAGACGTTGCAGAAGGTCAGCAGCAGAATACGTACCCACTGGTCATTCTTCCACACATCCTTCAAATCGCTTTTCAGCGCTCGTTTGGTCGGCACGGCAGGCTGAATGCGCTCTTTCACCGAGCTAAAGCAGAACAGGAACATCGCAAGCGCGATCACCGCCATCACGGCAATCGACATTTGATACCCTTTGGCTTTATCCGCGCCGCCGAACCACTGCGCCATCGGCAGCAGGGAAGAGGAGAGAATGAGCGTGGCAATACCGACCATAAAGAAGCGGTAGGACTGGCAGGACACGCGCTCTTTCGGGTCGGCGGTGATGACGCCGCCCAGCGAACAATAGGGGATATTGATGGCGGTGTAGGTCAGCGACATCAGAAAGTAGGTCACAAAGGCGTAGATGACTTTGTGGGTATAGCTCCAGTCCGGCGTGGAGAACATTAAAATGCTGAACAGGGCAAAAGGTACGGAAATCCACAGTAGATAAGGGCGGAAGCGACCCCAGCGGGTTTGGGTTCGATCGGCGATAGCCCCCATAATCGGATCACTGATGGCATCGACGACGCGAATCGACAGCAGCATCACGCCGACCAGCGCGGGAGCCAGTCCAAAAACGTCGGTATAGAAATAGCTCAGGAACAGCGTGATGGTGCCCCAAATCATGTTGCAGCCCGCGTCCCCCATGCCGTATGCAACTTTTTCCTTGAAAGACAGTGCGCCTTGACTCATGGATGTTCTCTCCAAGCCGATGACAAATAACCAAGTGCCTGAAGTATTGACGCAGGTTATGGGTTTCAGTCAGGAGATTAAGGTCGTAGAGATGGACAAACTGGTTACACAGAGCAAAGTGTGAGCCAGCCTGCAATTCCGGGGCAGAGGCGGGGCAATAAAAAACCCGGCAGCAGGGCCGGGTTTGTCGCTTTATTCAGGCTTTCGCCACCGCTTATTTGCTGGTGGCGTCGGCAATCTTGTTCTTGTTGCCTTTAAGCTTGTAGGTCACGCCCAGCACCACGAGCCAGACCGGGATCAGAATGACTGAAATCTGGATGTCTGGCGTCATGTACATGATGACCAGAATCGCGGCCAAAAACAGCAGGCAGAGATAGTTACCCACCGGATAAAGCAGCGCCTTGAACTTGGTGGTTACGCCCTCGCGCGCCTTCGCCTGACGGAATTTCAGGTGCGCCAGGCTAATCATCGCCCAGTTTATCACCAGCGCCGAAACCACCAGCGCCATCAGCAGGCCAAACGCCTTGCCCGGCATCACATAGTTGATGACCACACACAGCGCCGTTGCCAGCGCCGAGATGCCGATGGCGACATAAGGCACGCCGCGACGGTCAACCTTCAACAGCGATTTCGGGCCGTTACCCTGTTTCGCCAGACCAAACAGCATACGGCTGTTGCTGTAGACGCAGCTGTTGTACACCGACAGCGCGGCGGTCAGCACCACGATATTCAACAGTGTCGCAACCAGATTGCTGTCCAGCGCATGGAAAATCAGCACGAACGGGCTGCCGCCTTCCACCACTTTGCCCCACGGATAAAGTGACAGCAGAATAGACAGGGAACCGATATAGAAGATAAGGATGCGGTAGATGACCTGATTGGTGGCCTTCGGAATGCTCTTCTCCGGGTTGTCGGCTTCGGCGGCAGTAATACCGACCAGCTCGAGTCCACCGAAGGAGAACATGATAACCGCCATCGCCATCACCAGTCCCTTTACGCCGTGCGGGAAGAATCCGCCCTGCGCCCACAGGTTGCTTACCGAGGCTTCCGGACCGCCATGACCGCTTGCCAGCAGCCACGCGCCAAAGACAATCATGCCGACAATCGCGACCACTTTAATGATAGAGAACCAGAACTCCATCTCGCCATAGACTTTGACGTTGGTCAGGTTGATGGCGTTAATCAGCACGAAGAACACCAACGCCGACACCCACGTCGGGATCTCCGGCCACCAGTATTGAACATAGATACCGACCGCAGTGAGTTCCGCCATCGCCACCAGCACGTAGAGCACCCAGTAGTTCCAGCCAGACGCAAAGCCCGCGAAGTTGCCCCAGTATTTGTAGGCGAAATGGCTAAAGGAGCCTGCTACCGGCTCTTCTACTACCATCTCGCCCAGCTGGCGCATGATAAGGAAGGCGATAATACCGCCGATGGCATAACCCAGCAGCACGGAAGGCCCTGCCATCTTGATGGTTTGCGCGATACCCAGAAATAGTCCGGTGCCAATAGCGCCACCTAATGCGATCAACTGAATGTGGCGGTTTTTTAATCCGCGCTTCAGCTCTTCGCCTTGTTGTCTGTCATCCATTTCCCGATCCTCTGTGTAAGGGAAAAGCGAAAAAATCAGCGTTACGCCCTGGCTGTAAGCTGAAAATTACGTGTTTTGTATCTAATTATTTACGGCTGCGATGCAGAGAAAATTCAGCACGAACTACCGTTTGCGCAAGAATAGTGTTAAGCGAAAAAGTTTGCACCTGGTTTATGTCGTGGGCGCATAAGAATCGAGCAAAGTGAGCAAAAGTTTGGCTGAAAACGGTTAAATGTGATCCAGAACACATAATAAAAAGAAATGCTAAATATTTGTTAAAATGTGCGGGAATAGGCCTTTTCAGACCGGGGTGATATGGACACCGCGTGAATACTTTGTTACTTTACCGCCACGTTTTTTGAATTGGTATTACCAATTTACTCCGAGCTCGTCACCATTGTTAATGGTAAATAACTTAAGGGCAGATAAACGTTCCCATGGCCTACAGTAAAATCAGACAGCCAAAGTTATCTGACGCGATCGAAAAGCAGCTCGAATCCCTGATCCTCGAGGGCACGCTGCGGCCCGGTGAAAAACTTTTACCTGAACGTGAACTGGCCAAACAGTTTGATGTATCGCGGCCTTCTCTGAGAGAAGCCATTCAGCGCCTTGAAGGTAAAGGGCTGTTGTTACGTCGTCAGGGCGGGGGCACATTTGTTCAAAGCAACTTATGGCAAAGCTTCAGCGACCCTCTTACCGAATTACTTTCCGACCATCCCGAATCGCAATTCGATCTCCTTGAAACCCGTCATGCACTCGAAGGTATCGCCGCATACTATGCTGCGCTGCGAGGAACGGAAGAAGATTTACAGCGCATTCGCGACTGCCATCTGGTGATTCAGACGGCGCAGGACAGTGGCGATTTAGACGCCGAAGCCGATGCCGTCATGCAGTATCAGGTGGCGGTCACGGAAGCGACGCACAATATGGTGCTGCTGCATCTATTGCGCTGTATGGGACCGATGCTGGAGAAGAACGTCCGGCAAAACTTTGAGTTGCTTTACTCGCGTCGCGAAATGCTGCCGCTGGTGAGTAACCACCGCGCCGGGATTTTTGCGGCGATTGTTGCCCGCGAACCGGAAAAGGCGCGCGAAGCATCACACCGTCATCTGGCGTTTATTGAGGAAGTATTGCTGGATATGAGCAGGGAGCACAGCCGTCGTGATCGTTCACTACGCCGACTCCAGCAACGTAAAGAAGAAAATTAAACTCTGGGTAATGATGGCTGTCTGCATACCTGTAGCCTGTGCTTCATGGCTGTGAGAATAATTTTGGAAGCTTTTATGCTCTCTCTGGGGGGCGAAATAAAACTGACGGGCCTGTCTTCGTGCACTCTTGCCAGCACGGTTTTCGGCGAGAATGCAGGAAGACAGGCTCCAGATAAACCAACGTATTAGATACAGATAAGGAAAAGCACCATGTCAGAACGTGTAAATAATGACGTGGATCCGATCGAAACTCGCGACTGGCTACAAGCGATCGAATCGGTCATCCGTGAAGAAGGTGTTGAACGTGCGCAGTTCCTGATCGATCAGGTCCTGAACGAAGCGCGCAAAGGCGGCGTGAGCGTTGCAGCGGGTGCTGCAAGCCGTAATTACATCAACACCATCGCTGTTGAAGACGAACCTGAGTATCCGGGTAACCTGGAGCTGGAACGCAACATCCGTACCGCAATCCGCTGGAATGCGATCATGACCGTTCTGCGTGCGTCCAAAAAAGACCTGGATCTGGGCGGCCACATGTCCTCCTTCCAGTCTTCCGCAGCAATTTATGAAGTGTGCTTTAACCACTTCTTCCGTGCGCGCAACGAGAAAGACGGCGGCGATCTGGTTTACTTCCAGGGCCACATCTCTCCGGGCGTGTACGCGCGTGCTTTCCTTGAAGGCCGCCTGACCGAAGACCAGATGAACAACTTCCGCCAGGAAGTGCACGGTAAAGGTCTGTCTTCCTATCCGCACCCTAAACTGATGCCTGAATTCTGGCAGTTCCCGACCGTTTCCATGGGTCTGGGTCCAATCGGTGCCATCTATCAGGCCAAGTTCCTGAAATATCTGGAACACCGTGGTCTGAAAGACACCTCCGCCCAGCGCGTTTACGCGTTCCTTGGCGACGGCGAGATGGACGAGCCGGAATCCAAAGGTGCCATTACTATCGCAACGCGCGAGAAACTGGACAACCTGTGTTTCATCATCAACTGTAACCTGCAGCGCCTTGACGGCCCGGTGACCGGTAATGGCAAAATCATCAACGAACTGGAAGGCATTTTTGCAGGCGCCGGCTGGAACGTTATCAAGGTGATTTGGGGCAACCGCTGGGACGAGCTGCTGCGTAAAGATACCAGCGGCAAGCTTATCCAGCTGATGAATGAAACCGTTGACGGCGACTACCAGACCTTCAAGTCACGCGACGGCAAATACGTTCGCGAGCACTTCTTCGGTAAATACCCTGAAACGGCCGAGCTGGTCAAAGACATGACCGACGAGCAGATCTGGGCGCTGAACCGTGGCGGTCACGATCCGAAGAAAGTCTTTGCTGCCCTGAACAAGGCGCAGAACACCAAAGGCCAGCCGACTGTCATCCTCGCGCATACCATCAAAGGTTATGGCATGGGCGAAGCGGCCGAAGGCAAGAACATTGCCCATCAGGTCAAGAAAATGAACATGGATGGCGTGCGCTACATCCGTGACCGTTTCAGTGTGCCGGTGGCCGATGAAAACATCGAAAAACTGCCTTACATCACGCTGGAAAAAGATTCTGCCGAGTACAAGTATCTGCACGAACGTCGTCAGGCGCTGAAAGGCTACCTGCCAACGCGTCTGCCGAACTTCACCCAGAAACTGGAAATGCCGAAGCTGGAAGACTTCTCTCAGCTGCTTGAAGAGCAGAAGAAAGAGATCTCGACGACCATCGCCTTTGTTCGTGCGCTGAACGTGATGCTGAAAAACGATTCCATCAAAGACCGTCTGGTGCCTATCATCGCCGATGAAGCGCGTACCTTCGGTATGGAAGGTCTGTTCCGTCAGATTGGTATCTACAGCCCGAACGGTCAGCAATATACCCCGCAGGACCGCGAGCAGGTTGCCTACTATAAAGAAGACGAGAAAGGCCAGATTCTGCAGGAAGGGATCAACGAACTGGGTGCCGCCTCTTCATGGCTGGCTGCGGCCACGTCGTACAGCACCAACGACCTGCCGATGATCCCGTTCTACATCTACTATTCCATGTTCGGTTTCCAGCGTATCGGCGACCTGTGCTGGGCTGCGGGCGACCAGCAGGCGCGCGGCTTCCTGGTCGGCGGAACCTCCGGTCGTACTACCTTGAACGGCGAAGGTCTGCAGCACGAAGATGGTCACAGCCACATTCAGTCGCTGACCATTCCTAACTGTATCTCCTACGACCCTGCCTACGCCTATGAAGTGGCGGTCATCATGCATGACGGTCTGGTGCGTATGTACGGTGAAGCGCAAGAGAACATTTACTACTACATCACCACGCTGAACGAAAACTACTTCATGCCGGCGATGCCTGAAGGTGCCGAAGAAGGTATCCGCAAAGGTATTTACAAGCTGGAAAGCATCGAAGGCAGCAAAGGTAAAGTGCAGCTGCTGGGCTCGGGTTCCATCCTGCGTCACGTACGTGAAGCGGCACAGATCCTGGCCAACGACTACGGCGTAGGCTCCGATACCTACAGCGTGACCTCGTTCACCGAACTGGCCCGCGACGGTCAGGACTGCGAGCGCTGGAACATGCTGCACCCGGCCGAAGAACCGCGTATTCCGTATGTTGCGCAGATCATGAACGATGCACCGGCGGTAGCCTCTACCGACTACATGAAGCTGTTCGCCGAGCAGATCCGCAACTTCATTCCGGCCAGCGAGTTCCGCGTTCTGGGCACCGACGGTTACGGCCGTTCCGACAGCCGCGAAAACCTGCGTCACCACTTCGAGATCGATGCATCTTACGTGGTTGTGGCAGCACTGGGCGAATTGGCCAAGCGTGGCGAGATCGATGTGAAGGTTGTGGCTGACGCCATCACCAAGTTTGGCATCGATGCCGACAAAGTTAACCCGCGTCTGGCGTAAGAGGGTAAAGACAGATGGCTATTGAAATTAATGTACCGGACATTGGTGCCGATGCAGTAGAAGTCACCGAAGTGCTGGTGAAGGTGGGCGACAAGGTTGAAGCCGAGCAATCATTGATTGTGGTCGAAGGCGACAAGGCCTCGATGGAAGTCCCTTCCCCGCAGGCCGGTGTCGTGAAAGAAATTAAAGTTTCGGTGGGCGATACCGTCGAAACCGGCAAGCTGATTTTTGTCTTCGACGATGCGGACGGTGCTGCGGCACCGGCTAAAGCCGAAGAAAAACCGGCCGCCAAAGAAGAAGTGAAAACCGAAGAGAAACCTGCGGCGGCGGCTTCCAGCGAAAGCAGGGAAGTCAACGTACCGGACATCGGCGGCGACGAAGTTGAAGTCACCGAGATTCTGGTGAAAGTGGGCGACAAGGTTGAAGCCGAACAGTCCGTCATCAACGTTGAAGGCGACAAGGCCTCAATGGAAGTGCCTGCGCCATTCGCGGGTACGGTTAAAGAGATTAAAATCGCTGCGGGCGACAAAGTCAGCACCGGCTCTCTGATCATGGTCTTTGAAGTCGCAGGCTCCGGCGCTGCGGCGCCAGCGGCCAAAGAAGAAGCGAAAGCCGAAGAGCAACCTGCGGCGGCGGCACCTGCGGCTTCCGGCAGCAAGGAAGTCAGCGTACCGGATATCGGCGGCGACGAAGTTGAAGTCACCGAAATCATGGTGAAAGTGGGCGACAACGTGGCTGCCGAACAGTCACTGATCACCGTTGAAGGCGACAAGGCCTCAATGGAAGTCCCTGCGCCGTTCGCCGGTAAAGTTAAAGAAATTAAAATCTCTGCGGGCGATAAAGTCAGCACCGGTTCTCTGATTATGGTCTTTGAAGTAGAAGGCGCTGCGCCTGCTGCTGCACCGGCCAAGAAAGAAGAAGCGGCTGCGCCTGCGAAACAGGAACAAAAAGCGGCGGCTCCGGCCCCTGCTGCTGCGGCTGCCGGGAGCAAAGGCGAGTTCTCAGAGAACGATGCCTACGTGCATGCAACGCCGGTTATCCGTCGTCTGGCGCGCGAATTTGGCGTAAACCTGTCCAAAGTGAAAGGCACCGGCCGTAAAGGTCGTATCCTGCGCGAAGACGTTCAGGCTTATGTGAAAGACGCCGTCAAGCGTGCCGAAACTGCTCCTGCCGCCGCTGCACAAGCGGGTGGCGGTCTGCCGGGCATGCTGCCTTGGCCGAAAGTGGATTACAGCAAATTCGGTGAAATCGAAGAAGTCGAGCTGGGTCGTATCCAGAAGATCTCCGGTGCCAACCTGAGCCGTAACTGGGTCATGATCCCGCACGTTACGCAGTTCGACGAAGCCGATATCACCGAAGTCGAAGAGTTCCGCAAACAGCAGAACGTGGAAGCAGAGAAGAAGAAACTCGACGTGAAAATCACGCCGCTGGTCTTCATCATGAAAGCCGTTGCCAAGGCGCTGGAAGAGTTCCCACGCTTTAACAGCTCAATCTCTGCCGACGCGCAAAAACTGACGCTGAAAAAGTACATCAACATCGGTGTGGCGGTTGATACGCCAAACGGTCTGGTTGTGCCGGTATTCCGCGACGTGAACAAGAAAGGCATCGTCGAGCTTTCACGCGAACTGAGCGTGATTTCCAAGAAAGCGCGCGACGGCAAGCTGACGGCATCCGACATGCAGGGCGGCTGTTTCACCATCTCCAGTCTGGGCGGCATCGGCGGCACGGCGTTTACGCCAATCGTCAATGCGCCGGAAGTGGCTATCCTGGGCGTGTCGAAATCGTCCATCAAGCCTGTTTGGGATGGCAAGGCGTTCCAGCCACGTCTGATGTTGCCGCTGTCTCTGTCCTTCGACCACCGCGTGATCGATGGTGCGGCCGGCGCACGATTCGCTGCCTATATCGGCACGATAATGTCAGATATTCGTCGTCTGGTTATGTAATTGTTATGAGGCCGGCTCATGCCGGCCTTGTTTTTGACACGGATCTTGCGACCCGGCGGGTCGACAAGGTTGTTGAGACACAGGTCACCCGAAGTTTGTTTGCAGAATTTTAACAATTCTGTAAACTTCTGGCGGTGTATGCGTCCCGGTGGATGAAGGGCGTTGCGTACTGCATTCTGCATTTGAATGCGTTTTGACAGACGTCTGACCCGCCGGACAAACAATTAAGAGGTCATGATGAGTACAGAAATTAAAACTCAGGTCGTGGTACTTGGGGCTGGTCCTGCAGGCTATTCTGCCGCTTTCCGTTGTGCTGACTTAGGTCTTGAAACCGTTCTGGTCGAGCGTTATGCCACTCTCGGTGGTGTTTGCCTCAACGTCGGCTGTATCCCTTCCAAAGCGCTGCTGCACGTAGCCAAAGTGATTTCAGAAGCCAAGGCGCTGGAAGCACACGGTATTGTGTTCGGCGAGCCGAAAACCGATATCGACAAGATTCGTTCCTGGAAAGAGAAGGTGATCAACCAGCTGACTGGCGGTCTGTCAGGCATGGCGAAAGGCCGCAAGGTCAAGGTGGTCAACGGTCTGGGCAAATTTACCGGTGCCAATACGCTGGTGGTGGAAGGTGAAGGCGGCGCGACCACCATCAACTTCGACAACGCGATTATCGCAGCGGGTTCTCGTCCTATTACTCTGCCTTTCATTCCTCATGATGACCCACGCGTCTGGGATTCTACCGATGCGCTGGAGCTGAAAACCGTTCCCGAGCGTCTGCTGGTCATGGGTGGCGGTATCATCGGTCTGGAAATGGCGACCGTATATCACGCTCTGGGTTCAAGCATCGACGTGGTCGAAATGTTTGATCAGGTGATCCCGGCGGCCGACAAAGACGTGGTGAAAGTCTTCACCAAGAAAATCAGCAAGCAGTTCAACCTGATGCTGGAAACCAAAGTCACCAATGTAGAAGCCAAAGAAGACGGCATCTATGTGACGATGGAAGGCAAGAAAGCACCGGCCGAACCTCAGCGTTATGACGCGGTGCTGGTGGCTATCGGTCGTGTGCCGAACGGTAAATCCCTGGAAGCGGGCGCGGCTGGCGTTGAAGTCGACGATCGTGGTTTCATCCACGTCGACAAGCAGATGCGCACCAACGTGCCACACATTTTCGCTATCGGCGATATCGTGGGTCAGCCAATGCTGGCGCACAAGGGTGTGCACGAAGGTCACGTGGCGGCGGAAGTCATCTCCGGCAAGAAACATTATTTCGATCCGAAGGTCATTCCTTCCATCGCCTATACCGAGCCGGAAGTTGCCTGGGTGGGTCTGACCGAAAAAGAAGCCAAAGAGAAGGGTATCAGCTATGAAACGGCGACCTTCCCCTGGGCGGCATCAGGTCGCGCAATCGCGTCCGACTGCGCTGAAGGCATGACCAAGCTTATCTTCGACAAAGAGTCCAACCGTGTTATCGGCGGCGCGATTGTCGGCACCAACGGCGGCGAGCTGCTGGGTGAAATCGGTCTGGCAATCGAAATGGGTTGCGATGCCGAAGACCTGGCGCTGACCATTCATGCGCACCCGACGCTGCATGAATCCGTGGGTCTGGCTGCCGAGATTTACGAAGGTAGCATCACTGACCTGCCAAACGCGAAAGCCAAGAAAAAGTAATTTTTATCAAGGCTTAGCGTGATACTGATATCGTGCATTATCGATATCGGTAATTTTTTCAGGTGCTCCAACACCTGTCTGAAAACAATCAAACCGTCTTCTGGACGGTTTTTTTGTGCCTGCAATTTGGCTACGTTTTTTGTTCTTTACTTTATCGTGCTAGCTGCAAAATTTATTGCGGGTACTTTCTTCGATTCATTTAAAAACAGTGTCTAAAAACCCATTATTCTTTTATGGTTAATGCCGTAAGGGGATGTGGCGCGGAAAGGGTAGTGGATCTCACTGTGCTTAACGATTCAGCAAATATTTTATGTTGCTTTTTTGTGAACGAATTAACAAGTACGTTAAACCCTGCTATGCTGCCACAGCGCAACCGGGGACTGTCGTCGCTAAGCGTTCAGGATGTTTCGCTTCGCCTCATACAAGACATACCCGCCGTGATCCGGCATTGACCACATTTAAACCTGTTTTCAGGCCGCGTTGACCTACGGGTTTTTCGCTGATTGATGTCGGAACCAGGCCTGTCCTGGACATAATAAATGACAATGAGAGCGAGGAGAGAGTCGTGCTAGAAGAATACCGTAAGCACGTAGCCGAGCGTGCCGCAGAGGGTATCGTCCCTAAGCCGCTTGATGCTTCACAAATGGCCGCACTGGTTGAATCCCTGAAGAACCCGTCTGAAGGTGAAGAAGAAACGCTGCTGGACCTGCTGATTAACCGCGTACCGCCGGGCGTTGACGAAGCCGCCTATGTCAAGGCCGGATTCCTGGCAGCCGTTGCCAAAGGCGAAACCACATCTCCGCTGGTCACTCCCGAGAAAGCTGTAGAACTGCTTGGCACGATGCAGGGCGGCTACAACATTCATCCGCTGATTGAAGCGCTCGAGAGCGAAAAGCTGGCACCGATTGCCGCAAAAGCGCTGTCGAACACGCTGCTGATGTTTGATAACTTCTACGATGTAGAAGAAAAATCCAAGGCGGGCAATCCCTTCGCCAAACAGATTATTCAGTCCTGGGCCGATGCCGAATGGTATCTTGCACGCCCTAAACTGGCTGAAAAAATCACCGTTACCGTTTTCAAGGTAACCGGTGAAACCAACACCGATGATTTGTCGCCTGCGCCTGATGCCTGGTCTCGTCCCGACATCCCTCTGCACGCGCTGGCCATGCTGAAAAACGAACGTGAGGGTATTCATCCCGATCAACCCGGCAGCATTGGTCCTATCAAGCAAATCGATGAACTGAACAAGAAAGGCTTCCCGCTGGCGTATGTCGGTGACGTGGTCGGTACCGGTTCTTCGCGTAAATCCGCGACCAACTCCGTACTGTGGTTCATGGGCGATGACATCCCCTACATGCCGAACAAGAAAGGCGGCGGTGTGGTGCTCGGCGGCAAGATTGCGCCTATCTTCTTCAATACCCTTGAAGATGCCGGTGCGTTGCCTATCGAAGTGGACGTTTCCAACCTGAATATGGGCGATGTTATCGACATCTACCCTTATCTCGGCGAAGTGCGTAACCACGAAACCCAAGAGATCCTTGCCAACTTCGAGCTGAAAACCGACGTACTGCTTGATGAAGTGCGTGCAGGCGGTCGTATCCCGCTGATTATCGGCCGTGGTTTAACCACGAAAGCCCGCGAATCTCTGAAGTTGCCGCCAAGCGATGTCTTCCGCATTGCCAAGCCTGTTGCCGACAGCACCAAGGGCTTCTCGCTGGCACAGAAAATGGTGGGTCGTGCCTGTGGCGTCGAAGGTATTCGTCCAAACGAATATTGCGAACCGAAAATGACCTCGGTAGGTTCTCAGGACACCACCGGTCCGATGACCCGTGACGAGCTGAAAGACCTGGCCTGTCTGGGCTTCTCCGCCGATCTGGTCATGCAGTCGTTCTGCCATACAGCAGCCTATCCAAAACCGGTTGACGTCACCACGCACCACACGCTGCCTGACTTCATCATGAACCGCGGCGGTGTGTCGCTGCGTCCGGGCGACGGCATCATCCACTCGTGGCTGAACCGTATGCTGCTGCCTGATACCGTAGGCACCGGCGGTGACTCCCACACCCGTTTCCCTATCGGCATCTCCTTCCCGGCGGGTTCCGGTCTGGTGGCGTTTGCGGCCGCCACGGGCGTGATGCCTCTGGACATGCCCGAGTCAGTATTGGTGCGCTTCAAGGGCACCATGCAGCCCGGCATTACTCTGCGCGATCTGGTTCACGCCATTCCTTATTATGCGATTCAGGAAGGGCATCTGACCGTCGAGAAAAAAGGCAAGAAAAACCTCTTCTCGGGCCGTATTCTTGAAATCGAAGGTCTGCCGGATCTGAAAGTCGAGCAGGCGTTCGAACTGGCCGATGCCTCGGCAGAACGTTCTGCGGCGGGCTGTACCATCAAGCTTGATCAGGCGCCTATCAAAGAGTACCTCAGCTCCAACATCGTGTTGCTGAAGTGGATGATCTCCGAAGGTTATGGCGATCGCCGCACCATCGAGCGCCGCATCACCGGCATGGAAGAGTGGCTGGCGAACCCGACACTGCTCGAAGCCGATGCCGACGCCGAATACGCAGCGATCATCGAAATCGATCTGAACGAGATAAAAGAGCCTATCCTGTGCGCGCCAAACGATCCCGACGATGCGCGTCTGCTGTCGAGTGTTGCCAACAGCAAGATTGACGAAGTGTTTATCGGTTCGTGCATGACCAACATCGGTCACTTCCGTGCGGCCGGTAAGTTGCTCGACAGCCATAAAGGTGCCTTGCCAACCCGTCTATGGGTTGCTCCGCCAACCAAAATGGATGCCGCGCAGCTGACCGAAGAGGGCTATTACAGCGTCTTCGGCAAAAGCG